>Ga0137308_102342_pt1 | contig 13078 bp, 17 predicted proteins | sample Inofrocosms_June_FD_97181 | JGI IMG/M metagenome (GOLD analysis project Ga0137308, IMG submission 97181) | Mouse cecal microbial communities from Vienna, Austria - N-Acetylneuraminic and N-Acetylglucosamine D2O microcosms_June | ecosystem: Host-associated > Mammals > Digestive system > Large...
TGAACATATAGTTTCAGAAACAGAAGGCGAAAATGCTCTCAACATTGGCAATTTAGTTTTATTAGAACAGGTGCTTAATGGAGAAGCAGGGCATAAGTGTTACATAGATAAAATCCATATATATCAAAAGTCGTGTTATATTTGGGTAAAAAAGTTTATTGAAAATTACACTCAATGGAATGAATCAATGATCAAAGAAAGGGCAAAGAAATTGGCAAGAATATATTATGAAGATATATTAAAAAGGGATATTGAGCAATCTTAATAAAAAAGAAAAATAATTTTTTGGCATATGGAGCTGTCGCGTTTTGATGCGGCAGTTCTTTTTTGTGCGCAAAATTAAACTCATCACTTGACAATGTTGCATAGAGCTTATGAGCCAGGATGAGATTGCGGTCATGGACGGGGGAAAGTGCATCATGCAGCTTAGAGGGGTAAGACCGTTCTTCTCCAACAAGTTTGACATTACAAAGCACAAGCAGTACCGCCTTTTGTCCGACTATGACGAGAAAAACGCCTTTGACATCGAAAAATATGTAAAGAACCTGTGCAAAGCAAAAGTCAGGGACAATGACACCGTTGATGAGGTGGAGGATGCGGGCGTGATTGAAGCATGACAACTGAATATTGAAAAACTGAATATGGAACCCGTAAACCAGCAGTAAAACTTTTGGACAAAAAGTCCAGAAGTTAAGAAACGGAGTTTTGAATGTACTTGGGAAAGGACAAAAAACAAAGCGCCCGGCACAGCCAATCGCCAAACTGAATGTGCCGGATGCCCGCAGGGTTCTTCCTAAAGGATTGCCCTGTCTTTATTTTACCATAAGGCAGGGCATTTTAACACGAAAAACTCTTTCAGAAACCAGACAAAAACTATTTTTGAGAAAGAAAGAGGTAGAAACATGGCATTTTTTACAACAGCGGTAACAGGTGTGAATTGTGAGTAAAGTGAAAAATGGGAAGAACAAGCAAAGTGAAAATCTGGTGTATGTAGATAGCCCTCATAAAAGAAACATGGTAAAATCTTAGAAGAAACGAGGTAAATCAATATGGAAAAGCAGGTTTATATCACAGAGGAAGAACGGGCAAAGTGCCAAAAGGTGGCGGATGCGTTTGCGGAGTTGTATGAAATGGAAAATATCGTAGTGCTTGATGCGGGCAGATATGGTTTTGTGGAATTGAAATATTATAAGCCGCCGTATGGATTTGAAGAAGATGCAACCTTTACGGACAGCAGGGTATTGTTTGATGCGCTTTGGCAGGAATGGTTTAATACAACACTATATCTGACAGCAAAGGAAATGAAGTTAGATGATATTCTCTATGGGGAAGTATTCAGCCGCCTTTCAAAAGAAAAACAATCGGCAATTATCGGGAGAAAAGCTGACTTCGCACAAAAGGCAGGTATAACTCTATAAAATGAGTTTTACGAAAAGAAAACACTCTATGTAGAGGATAAAAAAGATTAGAAAGGCTCTGTGTACGATAATATGCAGGGCTTTTTGCTTTTGGACATAATGTCTAAAAGTTATAAAAAGGGAATGAATGAGATGGATTCCGTAGGCGTAGTAGCATTGTGGAAAAGTGTATAACTGCCTATTTTATGGAGTTGTGGGTAACTATGTTTGCAGGACGTGGGAAAGCTGCACTTTGCTTTTCCATGTGCTGTGAATATAGTTATCCATAACGGAATAGGCAGTTATACACTTTTCCATGATGCGATTTTGTAATATGTTCACGGTCTAGGATTGCTCGAGAAGTATATGTTAGTTTTATAGCCTTCATGCAGTCTGCTCTCTACATCGATTGTTCCGTGATGTGCTTCAATAATCTGCCGTACTAAGAGAAGTCCTAAACCATGACGAAGATCTAAGCGGTCATCGATACTTTCCATGTAATGTGGTTTGTTTTTCAGTTCTTCTAACTTTTCAGCAGAAATACCAATACCATTATCCTGAACGGTTAAAAGCAGTCTGTTTTCTGTTATTTGCAGTGACAAAGTAATTATGCAGCCTTTGGGATTGCTGTGAATGCTGTTTTGAACCAGATTATTTACGGCTCGTGTAATCAGTTTTGTATCACATTCTATCATGCTGTTTTCGGAGTCAGGAGAAATATTTACCTCTAAAGAATAGGACTCCGACAGACCGCTGTTTATCAGGTCTATCGCGTAGGAACGTAATAGTTTTGAAAGCCGGGTATTTTCTTTCTGTAGAGGCTGCATTTCATATTCAAGCTTTGACACGAGATTCAAGTCCTGCACTAAATCTTTTATTTTGATACTTTGCCGGGATATAACGGCAGCCTGTTCCTTAATTTGGTTGCTGGCATTTTTGTCATTAACAATTCTATCCGCATATCCCATAATCATGGATAACGGAGTGCGAATGTCATGGGATACACCGCTGATCCAATTTGCCCGTGCGGTGTTTTGGCGGCTGATGATATTGGATGCTTTATTTATACTGTCAGCTATTTCTGACAGTTCTCCGCTTACAGAAAGGTTGATGCTTTTCCCTTCTGACAAGGTTGCAATCGAGGATATAATTGGCTCTGTATTTTTGCTGATTTTCGCTTTAGAACGTGAATAGGCGAGAAACAGAACCAGCAGGTCGAATACAAGGATGCCGAGAAAAAAGAGAGGGACTTTACGAACCGTATCAATGGGATAATAATTGCTGGTAATTTTCATATAGCTGTTTTGGGGATAACCAATAACTAATAAGCCGTTTTCATCACTCCATACAAATACGGGATAGTCTTTCAAATATCCTCTAGAAAATATTGCAATATCCTGAATGGAATATTCAGTTGGAATTTCCTCTGGTAAATTTACAGTCCAATTGCAGGAGCCTTCTGTATTCAGATACATTGCCCATAAAAAGTTGGTTATTAACATTCTTTCTGCCTCGTCCGTTATGCCGTTGGAAGAGGAAGCTGCCGCCACTTCCTTTAGCATATTCTGTGGAGAGGTACTTCCAAAGTTTTTTGATACTGCACTGTAAAATGTAAAAGCGAATGCAGCTATGTTCAACACAACAAGAGATGAAATAAGTCCAATAAAAGACAGTAAATGTTTTGAAATATATTTGCTGAATACTTTCATGGCTTCACTTCCTTGCATTTAATTTATAACCAAGTCCTTTAATGGTTATGAGTGATACAGGTTTTGAAGGATCAGTTTCAATTTTTTCACGTATGCGCCGGATATGGGCATTCAGGCTGTTTTCATACCCAAAAGGATTATCGCCCCATAATGCCTCGCATAAGGCATCAATGCTTACAATTCTCCCTTCGTTGCGGGATAACGTTTCTAACAGTGTGTGTTCTTTTGCGGTCAAAGTAACTATAATTCCATTTTTATTAACTTCGGCACGACTGAAATCTATCGTGCAGCCTTCCAGCTCTAATAATGGGGAATCTGCTTTATAACATCGGCGTAAAACTGCATGGACACGCAGTAACAGCTCCTGTGGCAAAAAAGGCTTTACCACATAATCATCTGCCCCAAGTCCTAAGCCTGCAAGTTTATCAGCCGCTTCATCTTTGGCTGTCAGAAATATAATTGGAATATCTGTAAATGTCCGTAATTTCTTCATAAGGGAAAAACCGTCCCCGTCCGGCAGCATAACATCAAGGATTGCAAGGTCGGGTTTTTCCTGCCTGGCAAAGTTAAGTCCGGTCTGGGCAGTGCCTGCATCAATGATATTTGAAAAACCGTCATCTGAAAGAATGTCGATTACTAATTTACACAATTCCGGTTCATCATCAACCAACAGAATTTTTTTTGTATGCAAAAATGATTGTTCCATTGTCTACACCTTTCAAAAATCAATCAATAACAACAGTAACATTATAGCATAACGGAACGGTTTTCGGAATCTTATGGCAAAAAAGTAAGGTAAAAGTAAGGACACGAGAAAGTTAATGTCAGATTGGGGGTATAGACTAAAGAAAAAAGAAAGGAGAGTTTTTTATGGACTATATTATTACAACGGAGCAGTTGACAAAGAAATATAAGAATTTTATTTCGGTCAATAAGGTTTCCATGCACATTCAGAAAGGCAGTATCTATGGCTTTCTCGGTCCTAATGGAGCAGGAAAATCTACCACAATGAAGATGTTGTTGGGGCTGACATCGCCTACGGGTGGAAGTTTCACGGTTGACGGAGGTCGTTTTCCAGATGACCGGATTAGCATTTTAAAGAAAGTAGGTTCTTTTATCGAATCTCCGTCTTTTTATGCAAATTTGACAGGTCGGGAAAACCTTGATATTATCCGCAGAATTTTGGGGTTGCCGGAGAATGCGGTGGATGATGCATTGGAGTTAGTCGGTTTGACAGAGTTTGGTAATCGGCTTGCAAAAAAATATTCGTTGGGCATGAAACAGCGCCTTGGGCTTGCGGGTGCTTTGCTTGGACGTCCGCCAATCCTGATTTTAGACGAACCTACAAATGGTCTTGATCCTTCCGGCATTCACGAAATCCGTAATCTGATAAAGTCATTGCCGAGCCTTTATGATTGTACTGTCTTGATATCTTCTCATATGCTGTCAGAAATAGAACTGATGGCAGATGACATTGGTATTCTTAATCATGGTCGGCTGCTGTTTGAGGGAAGTCTTGACGAGCTTAGGCAGAATGCAGTACAGGCAGGTTTCGCAGCAGACAATAAGATTAGTTCGGCTAATCTGGAAGATATGTTCCTTTCCATGATTGATAAGGATAACGCAGCCAGAAAGCAGAGGGCGCAATTATGAATACTCTTATCATTGAACTTCGGAAAGAAAAAAGGACTGGTGTTATTCCGCTGCTGTTGTTAGTTGGTGTTTTGGGTGCCGCCTATGCGTTTGTCAATTTTATTGTACGCAAGGATACATTACTGAATCTTCCGCTGGCTCCGATGGATGTTCTTTTAACACAGCTTTACGGAATGATTATGGTTTTGAATATGTTTGGTATTGTTGTAGCTGCCTGCATGGTTTATAACATGGAATTTAAAGGAACTGCAATCAAAAAGATGTATATGCTGCCGATTAGTGTTCCTAAAATGTATCTGTGCAAGTTTTTTATTCTAACAGTGTTACTTTTGACAGCGATTGTGTTACAGAATTTAGCTTTGTTAAAAATTGGTATCAGTGACTTGCCGAAAGGTACTTTTGAAATGGACACTTTGCTTAAATTTACAGCATATTCCTTTATTACTTCTATGCCGACATTATCTTTTATGGTTTTGGTTTCCTCACGTTTTGAAAATATGTGGATACCTCTTGGAATTGGAGTTGCCGGATTTCTAAGCGGAATGGCTTTGGCAAATTCAAATGTTAGTTTATTATTGGTTCACCCATTTGTTGTAATGTTAAAGCCTGCTGTTGCCATGAGCGCACAGCCTGACAATGAAATAGCTATTATATCTATGGCAGAAACATTTTTGTTTTTAGGAATGGGTTTGTGGATGGCGAAACATTTACGTTATGAATAGGAGGGATTTGTGTGAATTTTTTTGATTTATTGAAAATTGAATTTAAAAAGGTAAAGCGGTCAAAAATCGTTCCTTTGATATTTATTGCACCTTTGTTGGTAGTAATATCGGGGATTGCCAATTTAAGCAGGTACTTTTCTCCGGAATATACAAATGCGTGGTCTGCAATGTTTATTCAAAGCGCATTAGTCTATGCCTATTATCTGTTACCGTTTTCCATGATTGTTGTATGCGTGATGATTGCAGGGCGTGAAACACAGCATAATGGTATTCTGAAGATGTTGGCATTGCCAGTTAGCCGTTATGCTTTATCTTTAGCAAAATTTGGTGTTTTGATGTTTTACCTGTTTATGGAAATGGTTGTTTTTCTTATTGTGTTTTTGATTTCTGGTATTGTTGCTACACACATGGCAGGAATCACAGAAACTTTACCATTGCTTTATCTTATAAAGTGGTGTGCAGGATTATTTCTTACAATGCTGCCTTGTCTAGCAGCTATGTGGGCAATTACAGTATTGTTTGAAAAAACATTGCTTTCCGTAGGATTTAATCTGTTTCTTGTTATTCCCGGCGTTTTAATAGCCAATACACCGCTTTGGATTGCATATCCTTATTGTTACAGTGGTTATTTGGTATCTTGTTCGTTACATGATTTTACGGCAGAAGGCACAAGTACAATATTTTCGGTATTTCCATTTTTGCCATGTGCAATAGTGGTTTTTATATTAGCTCTTTTGTTGGCTGTTAGAAAATTTGGTAAGAAAGAAATGAGGTAAACTATGGAGAAGAAAAAATTACAAAATATAAGTATTATCGCCCTTATTATCAGTATACTTCCCTTTGCAACACTGATTCCTGCATTTTTGCAAATCATATTGCCCGATGGAATACGTACAGTTTGGAGTGGTATCAATATTGCCTGTGTTATTACTGGGCTGTGTCTGTCTATCATCTGTGTTAAAAATAATGAAAGCCGGAGCCTGATAAATATTATCTCTACAATTATCAGTGGATTGTTACTTTTACTGGTTAGTGGGATTATTGTTCTGGCATTGTTTTTAACTTTTCTTCAATAAGGAGAGTGTGAAAATATTGAATAAATATTTGAATACCATAATTGTAGTTGGGATTATATTTTCCTGCACAGCCTGTTCGTAATTAGATTCTTTTGCAGGCAGTCTGAAAAGTGGTGAGGAAAAATGAGAAAACTGATGACTAAAAAGGCTCTGATGACAAAGATATGTATACCAAGTATAATTTTTGTTGTTCTGCTTATTTGGACGATATGGGGCGATACGGCATTAACAGTAAGTACAATTAAAATTTCAAGCAACCATATTCCTGATTCATTTTCCGGGTTTCGGATAGCACAGATTTCTGATTTGCAGAACGCACAATTTGGAAAAAACAATATAAAGCTGCTGGAATTATTATCAGAAAATGAACCAGACATTATTGTAATAACTGGGGATTTGGTAGACGCTGGGCATACAAATATTAAAGTTGCTATTGATTTTGTGAAAGAAGCGGTTAGCATTGCGCCTGTTTATTACATAACAGGAAATCACGAAGCTAGCTTATCGCAATATGATGAACTCAAAACTGGTCTTGAAATGATTGGCGTAATTGTGCTTGAAGATAAAGCAATACAATTAGAACAAGACAATGAAACAATAACACTTATTGGGCTTTCAGACCCTAATTATACGGTGAAAGGTGATATGTATGGAGAAGTCCCTGCTATGGTTAGAACAAAATTGAATAATCTTGCTGATACTGAAAGCAGTTATATCATTTTACTGTCACACCGCCCAGAACTTTTTGAAAGCTATGTAAGCTGTAATATTGATTTGGTTCTAAGCGGACACGCACACGGCGGTCAATTCCGTCTGCCATTTATCGGCGGGCTGATTGCCCCCGATCAAGGGATATTTCCAAAGTATGACGCAGGGCTGTTTACAAACGGCAGTACAAATATGATTGTTAGCCGGGGATTGGGTAACAGCATTATTCCTATCCGCTTTAATAACCGCCCGGAAGTCATTGTAATTGAACTTCTTAACACGGATTTGTAAGAACAGCTTATAGAAAACTGAATGATAAAGTAATCTGCCGCACTACGGCAAAAGAAAAAAAGCCGTCGTACAGCAGCCATGTTTTATTGCTTTAATCAAAAAGAGGGTTTAATTCCCCGCAGCTTGCTGCGGGGAGTTTCATTTTTGCGGTGGCTTTGGAAAGCAAAGCTACCGTTTTTGTTTGGAAAATTAAAATGTGATGAGTTAAATCAGGAGGCAAATAATGGGAAAAAGAAAACTGAAAATATCGCTCTATAGAATAAGAAAAACAAAAGAATTACGGATGATTTTACACATCAAGGTGTACTGCAATGAAGAATAAAACTTCACTGTGGCACACCTTTTTTAATGGTGCGAAATTTGTCTAATTTTAGATTTTTCTGTGATTTTCCTTTACAGATTTGTGGAAAAATTTTGAACGGCGATGTTTTGTTTTCGGTGGGATTTAGAAACAATTTATTGTTTCATAGATGGTTGTTTTGCAAGCATGGCTTTCTGTGTATCCCATACCTGTTTCATTAGTTTTTTCACTTCCTCTACATCGGATTTATACACGTTGCCTGTTGCGTTCATTCGCTTTGCTATCTGGTTCAGATTACCGCTGATTTTTCCAAGAGTGGCGTTGTAATCCCGTAAATCAGAGTAGTCAATGTCATAGACAAATCCGTACAGAATCAAACGCCGCAGGAAAGTGGATTTACTTTTCATGCCGGAGATTTTTACTTTCTGCTCCAGTATGTATTGTTCCTTGTCACTTAGATATATTTTCAGTTCATTTTTGCGCTCACGGTTTGCCATTTTTGATGTGTTCTCCTTATCTGTTTTTTAAGGAAATTTTACGAAAATAAATACCCTCATATATGGGGCATTCGTTCCAAAAAAATAAAAAACTCCGGCAGGGCAGTCCGTGATTTTTTGGACGCAAAGGGGGCTAGGGGGACCTCCCCCTACAAGCCGTTTTTTTCAAGTTTCAGCTCTGGGGAAATTTGAAAAAGCGGAGCCTGTGAGGGAACACAGGCAGTGCTTGCTATTACTTCCCGGAAAGGTTTTTGCCTTTCCGGGCATTGGAAGAAAAAAGAGAAATTTTTTTTGAGGAAAGCCCCCATAGAGGGCATATTACTTTATTTACAATTAACATCAGAACCAGCGGAGAGAGGAGGTGAGAAAATGTTAGACCATGCATTCCGGCGGCGCAGGGAAATTGAGCGTATGCTGCTGTCGGGGAAGAAGCTGACCATAGCGGAGCTTATGGGCAGGTTCTGCGTAGGCAGGAAGTCCATAAGCAGGGATTTTGAAGTCATAGGCGAAGAACTGCCTGTAGTTTCAAGACAGGGCTATAACGGCGGCTACTTCCTCATGGACGGGGTAAGCAAAAACCAGAACTTACTCTCACAGGAGCAGTTGGAATGTTTGGAAAGAACCGCTGGTCTGTGTACGGAAAAGGACAGGAGTATTATCCTGTCGGTCATACATGAATTTGGACCGTACTGTGAAAAGAATACATAAAAACAAAGACGGTTTTCAGGACAGGAAACGGAGGGAGGTGCGGCATGGACACAGCACATCGGAGAATGGAAATCATCAGCATTTTATCCGCAAAAGGTCATGTGACAATGGCGGAGCTTGCATGGGAACTGGAAGTTTCAAGGCGCACGATAATGAACGACATCATTTCACTGTCTTATGATTACCCGGTCTACACAAAACCGGGCGGGGGCGGCGGGGTTTTTATCACGGAAAATTATAAGCCTTACTGCAATACGCTTACGCAGACGGAGCTTGAAACACTGTGCAGGCTTTATGGAAAATCAGGAGGAAAAGAGAAAGAAATTTTATCCCGCATTATCCACAAATACGGTGCGGACAAACTGGAAATTTAGCCGTACAGGCGGATACGTTTTCCTGCCGGAATGGATGAAAGCGCAAGGCGGGCTGACAACTGAATATGGGTAGTCCTGTAAGACGTATGAAACAGCCGAGCTATGCGGAAACACGCCATGACTGTCTTTGATAAGGAGGGCGGGAGCGATAAATGTTTTACTGTAAACAAGGTGTGGGAACCTTGCGCCATGACACTGTTTCCTGATAATGATACTTCCGTAAAACGGTCACAAAGATGATGGTGCGATTCCAATGCGGGCTTTTCTCCCAAAAGCCGCTTGCAGGATATAAAATTTTGTAAAAATAAGGATTTTCAGTAATATGGCAGATAAAGATATATTGCAGGAGTTTCGGGAATATTTCGCACAGCGGAGGAAGTCCACGATTACCCTGAATGGAAAACAGGTAAAGGCATATGACATCAGGACAATTACCCTCGGACAGTTCCGTATGCTGATTGCCTGCGGGAATGACAGTCGCAATAACCAGATACGGGTAACAAAAAGCGGCATAGTCTATCTTTCTGAGGATATAGTGGGCGCAGAGCAGCTTGATGATGTTGCGCTCTGTTTTGAAACGTTCAGCGCACATAACGGGTATGTCGGAGTGAAAGCAGCGGAGGATGACAGGCACGTTATCCCATTGTATTATGCGCTGAAGAGGAACTGGACAGAAGGATGCAACCATGCCTATATAGACAGTTTTTAGATTTTTGGTTAAGAGAATGATTGCGGGCATTGTCCGCTTATAATGATTTATACAGCGTCAGGGCAGTTATAAACCTATTGATAGGTTTGTAGCTGCCCTTTTTGCGTGCATGGAGGGTTGGATGAACGTATTTGAAGCAATAAGGGAAAAAGGCATTACCGCAAGGCAGGCGGCGGAGCATTGCGGGATAAAGGTAAACCGTAACAGTATGGCGGTCTGCCCATTCCATAAGGACAAAAACCCAAGCATGAAGATAGACAGGCGTTACTTCTGCTTCGGATGCGGGGAAAAGGGCGATGCCATAGATTTTGTGGCAAAATTCTACGGTCTTGGGAAGAAAGAAGCGGCTTTGCAGATTGCGTTGGATTTCGGTATCACTTTCGAGGAAAACAGGGGCAGGAAACCGCCGCCAAAGCGTAAGCGGCAGTTATCGCCGGAGCAGAGGTTTGAGAGGGCGGAAAAGAAGTGTTTCCGTGTGCTTTCCGATTATCTGTGCTGCCTGCGGGATTGGAACGAGAAGTATGCGCCGCACACGGCGGAGGAAGAATGGCACCCGCTGTTCTGTGAAGCGTTGGAAAAGAAAGACCATATTGAGTACCTGTTAGACATTTTACTTTACGCTCCGCTATCGGAGCGTGTGGAACTGGTAACGGATTATGGAGAGGAAGTGTTGAGGATTGAAAGAAGACTGGAACAGTGTGCCGCCGAAGCAGAGGGCGGCGTTGGAAAAAACAATGGAAAAGATGGAGCAGGCATCACAGCCGGAAACATGGTTTGACGGGAGCAAAGTCAATGACGTGCTTTTCTGTGAGGATTTCCTTGCAGGACACCCTATGAAGTGCATACATGGCAGGTTCTTTGACGTAAACGGCGCAATCAGTGATACAGAGCAGATTAAGGCGGAGATATACCAAAAAATCGCTCCTTATGTCACGTCTAATATTGCTAAAAAGGCAACAACGCTGCTTGATGCACTGCGGATAAGGTGCTACTCGCCGCCGATACCCTACCAGACAGACCGTATCCATGTGGCGAATGGGACATATTTTTTATCAAAGGGTTTCTCCGCACAGAAAGAGTTCTGCATGAACAGACTTCCAGTGAAATACGTGCCTGATGCGCCACAACCGTCAAAATGGCTTTCCTTTATCGGGCAGCTTTTAGAGCCGGAGGACATTATCACGTTGCAGGAATTTATGGGTTATGTGCTGTTACCGACTACCAAAGGGCAGAAAATGATGATTGTTATAGGAAAAGGCGGGGAAGGCAAGTCACGCATCGGCAGGGTACTCCGTGCATTGCTTGGCGACAGCATGAATACGGGCAGCATACAGAAAGTGGAGGTTGACCGTTTTGCAAGGGCAGACCTTGAATGGAAACTCCTGATGCTTGATGATGACATGAAACTGGAAGCGTTGCCGCAGACCAACAATATCAAATCCATAGTCACATTAGAGGACAAAACGGACTTGGAGCGCAAAGGCAGGCAGAGCGAGCAGGGGTATCTGTGTGTGCGGTTCATCTGTTTCGGGAATGGGAATCTGGGTTCGCTGTATGACCGTTCCTACGGCTTTTTCCGCAGGCAGATAGTCCTCACTGTGAAAGAGCGTGAGCCAGACAGGGAAGATGATCCGTTTCTCGGTGAAAAGCTGATTGCGGAAGCGGAGGGCATACTCTTGTGGTGTCTGGAAGGGCTGCACAGGCTGGTCGGCAATAATTTCCGTTTCACCATAAGCAAGAGGGCGGAGGACAACCTCACAAAAGCCATGCAGGACGGGAACAACATCATTGTATTCATGCAGTCGGAGGGATATATCCGGCTTGAGAAAGGCACACACGCCACGTCAAAGCAGCTTTACGGGGCATACAGCCAGTGGTGTGATGAAAACCTCGAAAAGCCGTTAGGGGAGCGCAGTTTTTCCAATTTCCTGCGGCAGAATGAGGACAGATACGGGCTGACCTACACGAATAATATCGCACTCCAAAACGGAAAGACCGCAAGGGGATTTAAGGGTATCCATGTAAAAGTGCGGACAAGGGAGAGCCATTAGACGCATTAGACGCTTAGACGTGTAAAATCCGAAATCCTTTTTTATATATACATACATATGGGGGAAACTCCCCTGTTATATATATAAATATTTTTAATTTTAAAATAAGAAAAGAAGTGTCTTAGCGTATAAAGGCAGGGAATATAAGGGCTCGGGGGCATTTTGGAAGTGTCTGGACAGCGTCCTTTTGATGCGTCTGATGCCCGGCAGGGAAAATGCACTGCCCTGTCCGGCATTATTCATGGGGCGTTAAGACGGACAGACGCACAGACGTGAAAAAACCGAAATCCTTTTTATATATACATACGCTCATGGGGGATTCCCTTATTATATATATAAATATTTTTAAATTTAAAATAGAAAAAGAAGTGTCTTAGCGTATAAAGGCAGGAAATACAAGGGTTCAGGGGCATTTTGGAAGTGTCTGAACAGCGTCCTTTTAAAGTGTCTGTTACATGGCAGAGGAATTTTATACCCTGTCCGGCATTTAGACTGGCAGGGGAAAGACATATAAATATCTGATTTTGAGGAGGAATATTATTTGAATAAAGCAAGACTGATAGTGACAAGAGTGTTTGACAGTCAGCGCACACCACAGGAAGCATTTGTGAGGGCAATACTAAACTCAGACAAATATGAAAAAAACTTGCAGGTTCAGGACAGTGACGGTATAATGAATGAGGAAGGGCTTATCTACGTTCAACCGGATTCAGACGAAGAAGGGAGAAACAGATGAGCAGGACAACATACAGAGATACACCAAAAGCGGGCTTATACACCCGGTTATCGGTTGACGACGGATACGTTGACCGTGAAAGCAATTCCATAACAAGCCAGAAGCAGATGCTCACACAGTTTGCGGAATATCATGGCATAGAGATT
>Ga0137308_102343_pt1 | contig 13068 bp, 9 predicted proteins | sample Inofrocosms_June_FD_97181 | JGI IMG/M metagenome (GOLD analysis project Ga0137308, IMG submission 97181) | Mouse cecal microbial communities from Vienna, Austria - N-Acetylneuraminic and N-Acetylglucosamine D2O microcosms_June | ecosystem: Host-associated > Mammals > Digestive system > Large...
ATGTAAAAACTCCTGCACCGATTCCAAATATGGGAGAGTCGTCAAGACCCGGCCCGAATGGGATATCCGGCTTTACACCGACGTCCCCCGCGGCACAGATGCTTATAAGAAGATTTATAATCAACGCACCGCCACGGAACGTATCAACAACCGCATCCTCAATGATTACGGACTGCACCGTATGTTCATACACACAAAGGAGCATTATTCTTTCATGACAACCATGATTGGAATCTGCATCCATCTGGATGCCCGCTATAAACAGCAGGTGCAGGCAGTGGCATAAACCAAGTTTCCTGCTTCTGGATTCTTTCAGGCCTGTTTTTCGACAGGTTTTAAAGTCATGCACATTTTTATTCTTTATGCTCTCTGGACTGCTCAAGCCCCATAATCATCCATCCCTTATCCCTCTCATTTCTGAAAATCAACCTTTTCCTGCTTATTCTCTATTGAGTTTCCGAGAGTGCTCAATAATCCAAAATCATGCGGTACTGCATTAATATAGCATCAAACAGCTCTGGCAGCCCGGCAGCGCCCACCAGCAGCAGTCCAAGCTTTTTTATAGAAAATGTATTCCTCATCGGCGTGTGCAGTCTGTCAACGACCGCTTTTAACTGTGCACTGATGCCATAAAAATATACTGGTGACGCTGCCACCACAATATCAGCGGTTTTTAATTTTTCGTAAATCTGCACCATATCATCTTCCTGAAAACATCTGTTTCCCTCCCGCGTAAAACAGGAATTGCAGCCAATACAGGGATTGACCCTGTAGTCTGCAACAGATATAATTTCCACTGTATTGTTCCTGCGGGCACCCTCAGCAAAAGCCTGTACCAGCAAATCTGTATTGCCGCCTTTACGCACGCTGCCCATTAAAATAATCATATTACTCATTTTTTCCTCCTCGTTGCGCCTGAACTGGCTGACGCTGTTTTATGTCTATCAACTGCTTTAGCTGCCTGCTCCCCGCCGCTATCAATTCCATTATATGCCGGTTACAGCCAGAAAACAATCCAAAATCCGCATATTCCAAACCGCCCCTTTTTAAAACTCATTAATCGTCTCCGTAATCTCCATTTCCCGAATCCGCTTTGCTGGCGCATATACTGCCGCGGCGCAGGACAGTGCAAAAATTACGGCGGCAATCACAATCGGCTCGGCTGGGATTTCCCAGCTCCCGCCGAAATGTTGATAGACAAGCTTATTCATCATCATTCGGTGGACGAAAAGCCCTCCCACACACCCGATGACCAGACCGCACACCGCGTATGATGCCGCCTCCGCCGCAATCATCTTTGTCATCTGGTGCGTGCTCATACCGACGGCGCGCATCGCGCCATACTGCCGCATTCGCGCCGACACGCTCATAGAAATACTGTTCATGATGTTAAAAAACGTAATCAGCGCGATGATTGCCAGAAAGCCATATGCCGCAGCCTGAAACACGCCAAACGAAGAAGTGTTCTCTCTATTCTCCTCGCGCCGGTCATAAAACAGATTGTCGCCTGCGATTGCGCGGAGTGTGTCCACTGTTTCCTCTGTCGCGTCTTTTGTAAGCTGTACGTTCAGACTCATGTACTTGTTCTCACCTGTGATGCGCGCAAAAGTTTCCTCCGTGCACACCAGTGCCGGACGGTTCTCCGTTCCGATTCCTGATGAGACGACGCATACAATATTCAGCTCTGTGTCCCCAATCTGAATCCTATCGCCGACATCCAGACGGCTGTCTTTATTAAAGATTGTCAGCACATTGTTTGTATCTCCATGAACAGACTGCATACTGCCGCTGGCAACTGCATTCTGAGTCCACCGAAACATGTAGTCATCATAGGAAACCAAATCGACGCTGCCCTCATTTCCGTTAATCAGCGCCGGAAGATCAAATGCCATCGCACTCCCGAAAGCTGCTTCCACGCCGGAAAGCCTGCTCATTTCATCTTTCATGCTCTTGGGAATCGCGTTGACATTTTCCACCGGAGCAATAGAAATATCAGGATTCAATTCCCCATCTACCGGAAGAAGCCTGTTTGCAAAGTCAAGCAGCGCATAAAAGCCCAGAAACAGCACCACCGTAAAGGCAAAGGATAATGACATAAGTGTCATATTTTTCTTTGAGGAGACCGCATGATACACGCCAAGGGCGCTCTCCACCTTGAAAAGACGGGTACTTGCCGCATGGGACACTGTTTTCCCAATCTCCATGCTGCCTGACACCGCCGCCACAGGAGAGACATTCGCCGCGCGCCGCGCCGGAGAATGCGCTGCCATCAATACAGATATCACACCGACCAAAACGCCGCTCAAAATGCCGAGCGCACTGAATCGGAACGTAAATTCACTGAACTCTCCCCCGACTATATTTTTTAGGACAACACACACAATCCATGTCACTGCAATGCTGAGTGCCAAGCCAAAAGGAATCGCTGTTTTACACCAATTCAGGGCTTCTAACCGAACAAACTGCACAATCTGCTTCCTGCTCGCGCCAATGCAGCGCATCATGCCGAAAAACTTTGTCCGCTGCGAGACACTGCTGTTCATACAGCTTGAAATCATCAGCACGCCGGCAGTCAAAACCAAAACAGACACGACTGCCGCAAGCGGATAAAGCGCATTGACCTGCTGACTGCTGCTCCCCCCTGCCAAGGCAACCGCAGCCAGATTTTCCTCGACAGCCCCGTCAGCCAGACCATACTTTTCCTTCACGTCCGCAATCGCCTGCTTGAGTTTTGTTCGCTGCGCAAAGCGGACAACATAGAAGGACGTACACGTTTCCCCATTTGTTTGCAATACGCTGTCCAGCATTTCTGGACGAAGATAGGCACAGACCCCTTCATACTTCTTGTTATACTTCGCCATTTCATCGAGACAAAATCCTGTCACCGTAAAATCAAATGCGCCTGACGGTGTTTGAATCACGACATTGTCCCCAATCTGAATGCCAAGCTGTTCCTTTGCCGGCGTGTTCAGCATGACCTCGTTTTCTTTCTGCGGAAACACGCCTTCCGTCTCATACCCCCGCAGATTATCCACATACGCCTGCTCTGTCCCGTACAAAATAACGCGCCTGCCGCCTATCTGATATCCCTCGTAGATATCCTCTCCAAACGCCCGATACCATGCCGACGCGGACACGTCACTGCCGGCTGCGAGCTGCGCTGCCTCCTCCGTCGTCAGACCGCTTATCGCAATGTGGTGGCTGCCGTGCTTTTTGAGCATCGCCTCCTCTTCGCCCTTTGCCATAATCTCCGCCATGGAAAAGACCGATGTCACCAGAAACACCGCAAGCACAATGCAAAACAGCGTCATTCGGTTCTGTTTTTTGCGCATTCTTGCCGAAATCGGTATCAGGTCAAGATAACTCTTCATCACAGCACGTTTCATTCCGAACACCTCCCCAAATCGCTTAATATGCCGTCCGACACCTGCAACACCCGGTCGGCAGTCTGCGCAATACTGCGGTTATGCGTAATCATAATAATTGTCTGTTCATACTTTTTTGATGTCCCTTTCAGGAGTGCAATCACTTCCCTGCTGTTTTGCGTGTCGAGATTTCCGGTCGGCTCGTCCGCGAGAATCAGCGACGGACGGGTAATCAGTGCGCGCCCGATTGCCACCCGCTGCTGCTGCCCGCCTGACAACTGGCTTGGCAGATGGTTTCGCCGCTCGTTGAGATTCAACACCGCAAGAAGCTCCTCCAAGTAATCCCAGTCAGGCTTCTGGTAGTCAAGCAGCAGTGGAAAAATAATATTCTGCTCCACGGTCAATTCAGGAATCAGATTAAATGCCTGAAAAATAAATCCGATATTGCGCCGGCGGAAAATGGTGCGCTTTTTATCCTTCATGGAAAAAGTGTCCCTGCCGTCAATCAGCACCTTGCCCGACGTAGGTGTGTCAAGCGCCCCAATCATATTTAACAGCGTGCTCTTGCCAGAGCCGGACTCCCCGACAATCGCCACATACTCTCCCCTCTGAACGGAGAAACTGACATTTTTTAACGCCTGCACTGCCGTCTCACCACTGCCATATGTTTTGCATAATTTCTGAATTTCCAATAACTTCATCTATAAGCACCTCTCTTATCATATTCTGTACAGATTGCCCTCCTCTGTACAATGACAGGATAACATGCAAATCCTACAGTCAGGCTTCATTTTGATTACATTTTTGTAGGAATTAAAAAACTAAGGTCAAACGCAGTCCCCTCGCCAAGCCAGCTATCCACCTCAATCGTACCGTTATGCGCCTCCACCACAGATTTTGCCAGCGGCAGTCCCAAGCCGATCCCCTGCGTGTCCTTAGAATATCTGCTGCGGTAAAAGCGCTTGAAAATATGGTGTAAATCCTCTGGGCAGATTCCTTTTCCGTTGTCCTGTACCGTGATGTGCACCACCGATGCCGACTGTCCCCATATAATCCGCACAACGTCCCCGCTGTCTGTGTGGTCAAGCGCATTTTTCACAATATTGCCGACTGCCTCCACAATCCAGTACCGGTCACAGAAAAAGGAGAGGGATTCACTGCCCGCAAGGGCAATCTCCTTCCCCTCCTGTGTGGCGCGGAACAAGAATCGTTTCCTCACATCCGCCATCATCTCCGCGAGATTTTCGGACTTTCTCTCAATTGCAATCGTTCCGGCATCAAACTTCGCTATTTTCAGCAAATTCTGCACCAGCGTCTCAATACGGTCAAGCTCCTGCTCGGACAGCGCGGAAAATTCTTGCACTTCCGACAGCTCTTTTGCCTCCGCTTCTGTCTGTATAATGCCATTGTAGATATTGAGTGCGGCAAGCGGCGTCTTTAGCTGGTGTGAAATGTCGGATATCGTATTTTTCAGCGCCGCGCGCGCACGTCCCTCATTCTCTGCCTTTGCATTCAATATGGCTGCGAGCGCGTTAACCTCGTGGAACAGTCTGTACCATTCCCCCTCCTCGCTGCACTCGATGCGGGCTTCACGGTTGCCGGAAATGTATTCCCTGACCTTCTCGGCAGCGTCCTCAATAATCTGCTCCTGCTCCCTGAAAAATCTGTAGCAGAAAAAGGCAGTCACAGCTCCCATCAGCACTGGCAGACACAACAAATATGCTGCCGGCGCTGATCGCAGCGACAGCAGCACAATCATTCCTGTCTCAAATAACAAGGTACAGAACAATATGCGAAGAAAAAGAGACTTTATTTTAGAGTTCGTCAATAGTTTTCTCATGAATACATTCCCTCACTTGGTACAATTTATTCCTCTCTGCTCTTTATATTTCATTGCAATACAAGTCTCACTGAAACCGCACTGTTTCCCAAAAGCCAATCCTCTTTTGTTCCACGGCAATACATCTAACTCTATTTCTTTTATTCCTAGATACTCTAATAGCATATGAAACGCTTGTGCATATCCGATTATCTGACTATTTTCAATGAAAAAATAAGCATTGTACTCAGTTTCTAAAAATTCTTTCATTCGCCTTTCCAAGTCCATCAAATCCATAGGATTGTCACCTTTTTTCATCTTCGATAAGCTGCTTATTGAAGAGCGCAAGTTTCCCTGCATCTTGAATAGAACATTTTTGAAGCTGCATTGTATCCTTCCATAAAAGTCTGATTGGCATTAGCCTCCATATTCTGTTTTTGAACCGTTCAGATCTTGCAAATACATCTTCATCACTGACTACCATTTTTCAAAATTCTCAGTATTACAACTTGGTCATTATCTTGGTCACTTTGACCAAGATACGAGCCAATTGATCACTAAACATAGTATTTTTGATTTCCACTTTTTGGCTTATCTGGAATTGTCATTTTTAACTGTCCTGTTTTCATCATAGGATTAAGATAATGCCTTCTAAAAAAGCTCCTATCATTTATTTTAATATACTCCATAATTTCCTTAGCAGAATGTGGCTGTTTACAAAATGCAATGATCATCTTAGTCACATCTTGTTCATTATCTTGGTCACTTTGACCAAGACGCAAATCTTCATTCAGCAAATCCAAATACTTATCACACGCATTACACAACACCATAATTCCAGATGCACTGATATTGTATTCCGGCAGACGTCCATCGTACCTTGCACAAGCCTCCTTGATTTTGTCAAAACCTCTGCCCCATGCCTCTATCATACCGCTTTTAAAGAAAACATTTGCCAGCTTAGGATTATATGGTTTGGAGGAGTGCTTTTCGAACAGTTTCTCCGTTGAATCCAGTTCAGACGGCATCTCTCCATCATTCCAGATATATATTTTATCCTCATATACACTAATCTGAATAGGGTTGCAGGCACTATAATCCTTGTGAACCACCGCATTCAGCAATATCTCACGAAATGCTTCTTGTGGAAACATAAACTGCTCAATCCTCTGAATCCCATCATAATAAATCAAGGCTTTCAAATATTTCGTATAAACCAAATCTATCGTCTTATCAATCTGTTCAATTAGAGAACCATGTACCTCGTCTTGATATTTCAAGTCAGCATCTGATTTTCCAAAATAACCAATCTTAATATAAGAACCTGTAACCCATCTCTCTGGATCTTTATAGAAGGCAAGCATTGCTGCTCTGATCAGATAACCATCATCATCAATGAGGTGAAGATTTTCCATCAATATTGTATCATCAACCTTTGTTTCTTCCTCTGTCAGCCTTCCTCTTCTTATTGCTTTTTCTTTCAGCAAATCAATTGCTTCTCTTCTTAAATCTGTCACTTTCAGCTTCAGAATTGGCATACCATCCCATGTTCTGCCCTGTGATTTCAGAATTGCTTTGTCCAGTTCTTTTCCTGTTATCGTTCTCATCGTGCTGCCGGAACGATAAAAATATTTACCATGATAGCTAATGAGGGACGGGTACTTGTCTACAATAATTTCAATGTATTGCAAATCATTTTTGTATAGCAAATTGACATCTGCTACAATGCCCATCGTATCTGTAATTTTATTTGGAATAGACTCCAATAGTTTTTTCCTGTCTTTATCGCTAAGCCCAACAACATCTCCATTGTCATTCTTTCCTATATAAAGTGTTCCACCATAAGCATTCGCATATCCGCATATCCATTCTAAAAACTCATCATGCCACGATTCTTTGTATTCTATTGTCTGATGTTCTGGCATACTCTTCACCTACTTTCTGCTACCATTTATTATTCTTATTTCCTATTTTCTTAAAAGGCGCAAGTGCCCTATGAACCAAAGAATACTTTCTTAATCCCTATTTACCAACAATGGCAATATTATAAGGTGCCTCATTGAACCGCCTGTTATCTCGCATACTTCTTAAAATTCTCCGCCTGTTCCAGTACTTCCTTATAAACATCATCAATCGTAACTGGCGGATAACCATATTTATCAAGCAGAATAATTAAATCCACCTGCAAAGTTGCTTTGATATCTTCTCTGGTAGACCAATCCGTATATTTTGCCTTATCATCTACAACTGCCCGAATTTCTTTTGACAACGCAATCATTTTATCATCTGGATATTCAAATTCATACTTCTTTGATACTGCAAGCAGAATATCATAAAAGGCTTTTTCCTCATAATCAATCCCTATATCTTGAAACGAATTTCTTTCCGCTTTCAATTCCTGTATTAAATCCGCAAGCTGATTTGCCACATCATCAAGAACCTCATTTGCAAATGCTTCATCTTTCCTTCGGTTATTATAGGTTTCTACAACTGCTTTCATTCTCTCAGCAAATTCAATACTTTTTATTTTATTTACCCGCTTAAACTCCTCAATAGCATAAGACAGCAATCTCTGCAATGCTTTAATCTTCGTATTGGGCATAGGAATCTTTTCAATTCTTGCCATATACGCATCGCTGAAAATATCAACATCTATATGTTTCCCCGTTTCAAATAGTTCCTCAATACCATCAGACTGTATTGCACTATCCAGCAATTTACGAACTTTGGCATTCATCTGGGAAACATCCGGCGCTTCTCCTTTTGTCAGTTTAAACAGTACCGAACGCACCGCCTGATAAAAATGCACTTTTTCAATATCTGCATTGGTAAACTGTTCACTGGAATTGCACAAGTTAAATGCCTGTTTCATTTTTCTAACTGCCGCCATGAACCGGAGTTCCAAGTCCTGTGTCAACTGCACATACTCTACTGCTCTGTTCAGGCAATTTAACTGTTCAACCGGACTTCCCACATAGTAATCCTTTGCACTAAAATTGTGAAACATCTGGTCTAACACCTCAAGTTGATTTAAAACAATCGTCACCGCCTGACTAATATCATCCAGTTCCTCTTTCTCAAAATTTGTATATTTGCGAAGTGCAGCATTCATGTTTTTCTTGATGCCGATATAATCAACAATCAAGCCTCTGTCCTTGCCCTCATAGACACGGTTCACTCTGGAAATTGTCTGTATCAATGTATGCTGCTGAATTGGCTTATCAATATAAATTGTATCCAGACACGGCACATCAAATCCCGTCAGCCACATATCAACCACAATCGCAATTTTAAAATTGGATTTTACATTCTTAAACTGCCTGTCCAGTTCCTTCCTGTCTTCTTTTGTACCCAGCATTTCATAAAGCTCTTTTTCATCATCTTTATTTCTTGTCATGACAAGGCGCACTTTCTCTATGGGTTTTAATTCCTTTTCCTCTTTCTCCGTTAATTCCACACCCTCCGGTGCTTTCCTCTTTTCTTTCCATTCAGGACGTAGCTCCATCAAATTCAGATAAAACGCATAGGCTATCAGTCTGTTTGCACATACAAACATTGCCTTGCCCGCTACTGTCGAACCTTCTTCTACCCTTTTCTCATAATGTGATACAAAGTCTTTTGCTACTGCTTTTAACCTTTCAGGGTCGCCAATAATTGCATCCAAGTGCGCTACTGCCTTTTGGCTTTCCTCAATCTGTTCTTCAGATGCTCCAAGACTGGCACACTTATCATAATATTCTTCAATTTCACGCAGCTTGTCCTCTCGCAATGTTACCTTTGCCGCCCGTCCATCATAAACAAGATTTACCGTTATTTCATCCTTCACTGCCTCTGTCATGGTATATGGATGCCCGACAATATCTCCAAATACTTCCATTGTAGCATCAATCGGCGTCCCTGTAAAACCAATATAGGTTGCATTCGGTAAGGAATCATGCAGATACTTGGCAAAACCAAACGTTTTATTTACGCCTTTATCCGTAACTTTTACTTTCATATCAAGGTTAATCTGCGAACGGTGCGCCTCATCTGAAATGCAAATTACATTATATCTATCTGTTAAAAGCTGTGTATCTTCTGTAAACTTCTGTATTGTAGTCAAATACACCCCGCCGCTTGGCTTGCCCTGTAATTCTTCTCGCAGCTTATCCCTTGACTCTATGCTGATTACATTATTGTCGCCAATAAACTGTTTTGATGCAACAAATTGTTTGGAAAGCTGGTCATCTAAATCGGTTCTATCCGTAATAATTAAAATAGTTGGACTTTTAAAATAACTGCTTTTCATAATCATTCGGGTAAGAAAAAGCATTGTATAGCTTTTCCCGCATCCTGTCGTTCCAAAATATGTACCGCCCTTACCATCACCATTTGACTTCATATGTGCTTTCACATTTTCATACAGATTATTGGCTGCAAAAAACTGTGGATATCGGCAAACTACTTTTGTATTTTTGTCTGAAGCGTCAGGAAAATAGATAAAGTTCTTTATTACCGCAAGAAGTCTGTCCTGTGCAAACAAACCGTCTATCATCGTGAACAAAGAATTGATACCGTCCATTTCCTTGTCATCATCATGAACCTTTCTCCAAGCGTAAAAAAATTCATATGGTGTAAATAGAGAACCATACTTACTGTTTGCACCGTCACTAATAACCACGAATGCATTGTATTTGAGAATTTCTGGAATATCTCTCTGATATCTGACTGTCAACTGCGTATATGCATCCATTATGGTTGTATTTTCTTGTATTGCAGTCTTAAACTCTAATACCACAAGCGGAAGTCCATTCACATAAATAATGCCATCGGGAATACGAATCTGATAATTGTATCCCTCTATTTCCAACTGATTTACAATCTTAAAGATATTCTTTTTGAGTTCTTCGTAGTTTATCAACTCAATAAATATATCTTTCTTATTCCTATCCTCACGATTAAATACAAAGCCGTCTATTATCATGGACAGAACTGCTTTGTTGGATTCATACAAAGTTCCGCCTACTGTGCGTAGGGAGAGGATAATGCTGTCAATCTCACTTTCTGTCAGTTCATCTGAAACATATCGAGTACGCAAATAATCTTTTAAATCGTCTACTATCAAAACTTCTGACTTTTCACGTGATAATTCACTGCCTGTTTGGTGAATGTAGCCTTTGTTTTGTAAAAGTTCTATGATAGATAGTTCTAATGCGTGTTCGTTGAAATTCGCCATTGTATTCACTTCCTGTTTTTTTGTTTCTTCTTTTTACGAGATACTCTTTTCTCATCCATATGCGTTATATAATAAGCGTTATAAAGCACCTGTAGCGTTGCATAATATTTGTCTTCATAAGTTTCCACTTGCGCATCCGTATATTCTAATATTTCTCCATTTATTTTTTCAACGCCACTTCTATTATATATGATAATAGCAATATTCTGTATCAGCTCCATCATCCACATACAAACTGTTTCTTCGTTGGCATTTGCTAAATTTTGAGAATTCCACACATAATCTATTGGCGGAATCGGTTCACTTTCCTTTAAATCAATTCGCTTATCTATAAAATAGTAAAAGTATTCATCAATGTATCTTCCAATGTCTAATTTATCTATTCCAAAGGCAATCCTAGTGCGATTATTTTTACTAATCGGTTCAAAAACTCGTGGAGTATCACTCCATTTCAAATTTCGATATCGCTCATAACTCCTTTGAAAGTATTTCGCTCCTTCATATAAATAATCCCTACCAAGATTATATTGTTGAATATCCTTTTTCAATGCTTCAATGCAATCATTAAGCCATGTCTGCCCTATAATTGACTCCATTCCGATTCCTGCCTGCTTCAATATTTCATTTCGCAGTTCTTCAGGAGAGCGACAAAATGAATTATAAATTTCTCTTGTATGTTTATCAAGTCGATGAATGTTTGCTGCAATGACGCACCAAGGTAAATACTCTCGTTCTGCCTCATTATCTATCAAAAACAATTTTGCCTTTTCTTCTAACTCTTTATGTTCTTGCGACTTAACAATTTTCTGTATTTCTTTTTCATGACGCAACTGTAAGCAATAAATTGAAAATGAAACTGCTATAGTTGCTATTAATGTCATTATTCCAATAATAATTTGAATAATATCTACCAATGACATATTTCCCTCCATATAATTAAAAGATTGGGCAATTATTAAATTACCATACCCGTTGATTTTACTGGGTTTCCTTGTTGTTTATATATCAATTTACATTGCTTTATGTAAGCTTCGAGAAGGTCCCTCAACATAAACGCTCTTTGCAATTTGTTGAAGTTCATAATCGTCTTCAGAAACAATATTATCTGATGGAATATGTACATTCATCGTCTTTTGTTCCGTATCCAATTTATCAAATAATTTAGGGTTGCTAATAAAATAATCTTGAATTGGTAAATAATATACTATTTCATTTATATTATCCACATAAAATAAAACAAAGGCAGATGAACTTCCTAATCCATATCTAATTGTCTTAAGTTCCATAGGAAAAGAAAAAAATTCACCATTGCTAATAGTAGTCGGACTCCTTGTACCTTTAATTTGTCCCTCAATTTTTTTATTATGATATTCCTCATCTTCTATCAATTCAACCAAGCAATCTATACCGCGGTCAGCACCTGTCATTTCATGATATTCCCAATGTTCTTTTGGAAATTTGTAATGAACTAAGCCCCTTGCTGTTGAACCAATTACTCTTTGTTCACGATCTTTTGGTAATTTAGGCATACATTCTCCTTGTCTTATAAATGATAATTTAGCGGCTTAAGATTGATGAAATTATTGTAGCTTTCAAGGTGTTCAACGTATCAATTTCTTGTAAATTGTTATAAATTACCCTAAATAATTGCCCGCAATAGCAACTAAAACTCTTTGCAATATCAGCATTAGGAAAACACACTGGCAATGAAGATACAGTTTTTGTTGTTAAACTACCTCTAATACTATCTAAGTCTGATAGCACACGCATTTCATTATAGCGCCCCTTAAGGTTGCTATAAAGTAATCCTGAAAGATTAGGTTTAGGCTTAATAACAACGACTGACTGATTTACATATGTGTCAACAAATAATAAAGATGTTTGTCCTCTTGTAAGCCCCTGGCCTGCCGAAGCAATCACAATACTACCTTTTTCAGCAAGTTTTGTTGATGAGTTATTTATACCTTCAAGAGTAATTGTTTTTTCAGTATTTGTTATATATGATTGTGATGTTTCGCCAGATGATAACCAAAAATATTCACCATTCCAATAACTGTCTTCTGTTGTAGACGGAGTACCACCACTATAAATTTTTTCACAATATTCAAAAAGAGTAGCATTCTCATCTTTATCTTCCGACAAAGGAAATAATTCTTTTTGTATATTGACCATTTGCTCTGTTAAATTATCATTTATCTTTCGTTTAAGGATAATTCTCTCCTCTACAATCTTATATTCTTCAACAATTTTTCTTTGCTGACCAATATCTGGTACAGGGATTTCCATTCGGCAAATATCATCCCAAGTGATTCCGCCCCTAACACTGCTATCTGTATGCAGCCAGCAAATACGGTCAAACTCTGCTCTGCGAAACCACATCATTAGATAATTTTCATCAAGAACAGTATTATCTATAATCTCGAACATAAAATACGCTGGGGAAACAAGGGCTGGTTCCACTTCCTCATATAATGCAACTGGAAGCCTTTCATCACGACCAACATGCATAGGGTTACAGGCAAATTTTCCTTTTGTTATCAATTTATATTTGCTCAAATCTGTTCCAATCACATTTGCAACGGAAGGCATAAAAAATTTGTCAATATTAATCCCCATCACTTTATTCGTTACTTTATCTTTATTGCGTGTATCAATCAAACGAATATAAT
>Ga0137308_102348_pt1 | contig 13054 bp, 10 predicted proteins | sample Inofrocosms_June_FD_97181 | JGI IMG/M metagenome (GOLD analysis project Ga0137308, IMG submission 97181) | Mouse cecal microbial communities from Vienna, Austria - N-Acetylneuraminic and N-Acetylglucosamine D2O microcosms_June | ecosystem: Host-associated > Mammals > Digestive system > Large...
ATCTTATAGTCCGATTTCTTCCGGCTTTCGGTTGTGAAAGATATAATAGGAAGAAAAACCGCATGATTTTAGAAGTGTGGCTGCGCGTTCAAATTCATAGGAGAGAAACGCCGGGTCGTGTGCATCGGAGCCAAGGGTGATAATCTTTCCACCGAGTTCTCTGTAGCGGCAGATAATCTCAGGGCATGGATTCGGTACGCCGAGTCCATATTTGTACCCGCCAGTGTTGACTTCAAGACCAATGTCTTTTTTAATCAGAGAGCGCAAAATCTCATCAATAATTTCCTGGTATTTCTGATAGGAATAATAGGTATTCTGATTAGGACCGTAGCGAACAACATAGTCTAGATGACCAAAAACATCAAAGTTTGAGTAGGCTTCTAGGTTTTGAAGAACACATTGAAAATATTCCTGATAGGCATCTTCTTCCTCGCGTCCCTGAAAATAGGCAGGATAGTAGGGGTCTTTGCAGTGTACTAGATGAACAGAGCCTAAGATAAAGTCAAAGGAGTGAGAAAAGACCAGGTTATGATGCTTTTTGCTTAGATAGGGTTGAAGCCCAAGCTCAATCCCAATCGCTAAGTCAATCTGGTCTGCATATTTTTCTTTCATTGGCAAAAGCCGTCTGAAATATTCGGCGGTGTCAAATTCAAAACAAACGGCACTGTCGATATAGTCATAATCCATATGGTCCGTCAGACACAGATGCCGGATACCTTTTTGAATCGCTTCTTCAATCATCACCTCCGCCACAATCTTGCAGTCACCAGAAAAAGAAGTATGTACATGATAGTCTGATAAAACTTTCACAAATATTCCTCCTATGTAAGATAATCCATATTCTTATGCTCTATCATAGAAGAAAATGGATGGAATGTAAAGCAGATTTCCCGTAAAGCCTGACGAATAAAAGGTCAGATGATTTTTATGTGATTCGTGAAAATGACGAATTTTTTAAGTGAAACAAGACTTCTTTAGTGAGGTTGCACAGCCTGATGCTAGTGGAGGATACGGAAAAAAGGGGCAGTGAAAAAATTATGTTTGGGTATTGATATTTTAGGACAAATTAGGTAAAATATGTAATGGTTGATGTTCTTTTAACAATCATGGCAAGAGTTGGAAGAACAGACATATATCATATTCAACTTTTAGGAGGAATGGAAACATGGCAGTAAAAGTAGCAATCAATGGTTTCGGACGTATCGGCCGTCTTGCATTCAGACAGATGTTTGGTGCAGAGGGTTATGAGGTTGTTGCAATCAACGATTTAACCTCACCGAAAATGCTGGCACATTTGTTAAAGTATGACTCTTCTCAGGGTAAATATGCGCTGGCTGACACGGTATCTGCAACAGAAGATTCTATCATTGTAGATGGAAAAGAGATTAAGATTTATGCAAAATCTAATGCAGCCGAGCTTCCATGGGGAGAGATTGGTGTAGATGTGGTTCTGGAGTGTACCGGATTCTATACCTCCAAAGACAAAGCTTCTGCACATATCACTGCAGGTGCTAAGAAAGTTGTTATTTCTGCTCCGGCTGGAAATGACCTTCCGACCATCGTTTACAACGTAAACCATACCACTCTGACCAAAGAGGATACCGTAATTTCCGCAGCATCCTGTACCACCAACTGCCTGGCACCAATGGCTAAGGCTCTGAATGAGTTAGCTCCGATTGAGTCCGGTATTATGTGTACCATTCACGCTTACACAGGTGACCAGATGCCTCTTGACGGACCACAGAGAAAAGGCGATTTAAGAAGAAGCCGTGCAGCAGCAATCAATATCGTTCCAAACAGCACCGGTGCAGCAAAAGCAATCGGTCTGGTTATCCCAGAGTTAAATGGCAAATTAATCGGTGCAGCACAGCGTGTTCCAACCCCAACTGGTTCTACCACTCTGTTATTTGCAGTTGTTAATAAGGCTGTAACCAAAGAAGAGATTAATGCAGCTATGAAAGCAGCAGCTACCGAGTCCTATGGTTATACAGAGGATGAGATTGTATCTAGCGATATCATCGGTATGAGATATGGTTCTCTGTTCGATGCTACCCAGACGATGGTTTCTCCACTTCCAGATGGAAAGGCTCAGGTAGAGGTTGTTTCCTGGTATGACAATGAGAACTCCTATGTATCTCAGATGGTTCGTACCATTAAGTATTTTGCAGAGTTAGCATAATCTTTTGCAAAAAGAATAATTTAGACCTCAAAGGGTCCGGTCTTCAGGGCCGGACTCTTTTTCCGTTAGATAGAAAAAGAAAACAGGAGGCAAGAAAAGATGGGATTAAATAAAAAATCAGTAAATGACATCAATGTAAAGGGAAAGCGCGTTCTGGTAAGATGTGATTTTAATGTCCCGTTAAAGGATGGAGAGATTACCGACGACACAAGAATCAAAGCAGCCCTTCCTACGATTCAGAAATTAATCGATGACGGCGGAAAGGTAATTCTCTGCTCTCATCTGGGCAAAGTGAAAAATGGCCCTAACGAAGGCGAATCTTTAGCACCTGTGGCTAAGAGATTATCCGAGAAGCTTGGAAAAGCAGTTAATTTTGTATCCGATTACAATGTAACAGGCGAGGCAGCAACCCAGGCAGTGGCAGCTATGAAAGAAGGAGATGTGGTACTTCTTCAGAATACCCGTTTCCGCGGCAAAGAGGAGACCAAAAATGGAGAGGCATTCTCCAAAGAGTTAGCAGATCTTTGTGATGCTTATGTATGTGATGCATTTGGTTCTTCTCACAGAGCACATGCATCGGTTGCCGGTGTAACCGACGTGGTTCGGGCAAAAGGCGGCGAGTGTGCAGTTGGATATCTGATGCAAAAAGAGATCGACTTCCTTGGAAATGCAGTAGAGAATCCGGTAAGTCCTTTTGTAGCGATTTTGGGCGGTGCAAAAGTGGCAGATAAACTTAATGTAATTGCAAATCTTTTAGAGAAATGCGATACACTGATTATCGGCGGCGGTATGGCATATACGTTCTTAAAAGCAAAGGGTTATGAGATTGGAACTTCTTTAGTAGATGAGGAAAAACTGGATTATTGCAAAGAGATGATGGAAAAGGCAGAAAAGCTTGGCAAGAAATTGTTACTTCCTGTGGATACCACCATTGCTTCTGCATTCCCAAGCCCGATTGATGCAGAGATTGAAGTGTCTGTTGTAAGCGCAGATGCAATTCCAGCTGACAAGATGGGACTGGATATTGGAACTGAGACCGCAAAGATGTATGCTGAGGCTGTAAAATCAGCTAAGACTGTGGTATGGAATGGCCCAATGGGTGTATTTGAGAATCCAATTTTGGCAAAAGGAACGATTGCAGTTGCTAAATCTCTCGCTGAGACCGATGCAACAACCATCATCGGTGGTGGAGACTCTGCAGCAGCCGTCAATCAGTTAGGCTTTGCAGACAAGATGAGCCATATTTCTACAGGAGGCGGAGCTTCTCTGGAATTTTTAGAGGGCAAAGAACTCCCTGGCGTAGCAGCAGCAGACGATAAATAAATATTTAACAAATAAAACTATAAAACAGCAGCTACCAGACAGCACCAAGAGCAATGAGTGACTGATTACATCAGTCAGGAATTGCTCTGTTTAAGGGTGCTGGTAGGAAGTTGCGGAACTTAAAAAACAGCAACTGACGGACAGCACCAAGAGCAATGAGTGACTGATGTAATCAGTCAGGAATTGCTCTGCTTAAGGGTGCTGGAAGGAAGTTGCGGAACTTAAAAAACAGCATCTGACGGACAGCGCCGAGAACAATGAGTGACTGATGCAATCAGTCAGGAATTGTTCTGCTTAAGGGGCGCTGGTAGGAAGATGCGGAACTTCAATAGGAGATAAGTAAGATGGCAAGAAGAAAGATTATTGCAGGTAACTGGAAGATGAATATGACACCAACCGAGGCAGTAGAGTTAATCAACACTCTGAAACCTCTGGTAGCTACAGATGATGCAGATGTGGTATTTTGTGTACCGGCGATTGATATTATTCCGGCGATGGAAGCAGCAAAGGGTTCTAATATTGCGATTGGTGCAGAGAATATGTACTTTGAAGAGAAGGGTGCTTTTACCGGCGAGATTTCTCCAGCAATGTTGACCGATGCAGGTGTAAAATATGTAGTGCTTGGACATTCCGAGAGAAGAGAGTATTTTGCAGAGACCAGTGAGACTGTAAATAAGAAGATGTTAAAAGCATTTGAGCATGGAATTACACCAATTATGTGTTGCGGTGAGACGCTGACACAGAGAGAGCAGGGGGTAACGATGGACTTTATCCGTCAGCAGGTAAAAGTTGGCTTTCTTGGTGTAACTGCTGCACAGGCTGCTACCGCAGTGATTGCTTATGAGCCAATCTGGGCAATTGGAACTGGCAAGACAGCGACAACCGAGCAGGCACAGGAGGTTTGCAAGGGAATTCGTGAGTGTATCGCAGAGATTTATGACCAGGCTACAGCAGATGCGATTCGGATTCAGTATGGCGGGTCTGTCAATGCAGCTACAGCACCAGAACTGTTTGCACAGCCAGATATTGATGGTGGCCTTGTAGGCGGCGCAGCACTGAAGCCAGATTTTGGAAAGATTGTAAACTGGAAGTAATATAAACAGACGGGGGCTGTCAGAAGATAGGACTTCTGACAGTCCTCTGTGTTTTGTAGAGCCAGAAAATATGCTTGTGTTAAATCTATGGGGGATGGAATGATTGAGATATAAGATGGAGAGATTTTCGGCGAGGTGCACAAGATGAGAAAGATATGGATAGCAGCGGTTATTTTGACAGTGATGTTGATGGGGAGTGGGTGTGCAAAAGAAGCATTAGAGGAAGATATCGCAGAAGTGGAAGAAGAAAATAAAGCAGAACTATGGACAGAAGAAGATGAGCAGGAGCTTTATAATCTGTATGTACAGATTAATAATGAGATGATTGGACAAGTGGGGGATGCAATTGGAGAATATTTTTATCATGTGGAGTATCAGGAAGAATTTTCGGTGTTAGATGATGCTTATACTTGTTTTTTGGTCTCAGACAGTTTTTTTGGGAATTTAGACAGAGCAGAGGAGTTATTGGAGAGAAAAGAGGAGCATTTAGAGGTGGATAAAGCGTATCTGGCACTTTCTCCGGTGGCCAGAGAGCTTGGCGAGGCTTTAAATGAAATATATGAATATACAGATGAGAAAACATTTTTGGAAGATGACTTTGTAAAGGGGAAAGAGTTACATAAGAAGTTTTTTGCATATTGTACAGAATATGAGACTTTAGGAACGACATTTGTAGAAGAGCTTCAAGAGCTTGCCGATAAAAGACGCGAAGAAAATCTGGCTAAGATAAAAGAGGATGGATATGAAATAAGCGCTGCTTTGATTCAGATGATTGCGACCGCGCAGGAGATTCAAGAGGAGATTCTTAAGCAGGGGATAGAGGAGGATGCAAAGCTTTTAGAGCTGGATACAGAGGCACTAAAGCCACTTTGTGACCGCTACAGAGAGGAAATTGCAACTGTAAATGCTTATCTAAAGGACAGCGAAGCATTAGAAAAAGAAGGACTTCCAACCAGTTCTGTAAGTTATAAGACATTTCAGGAGGAAGCAAAGAATTCTTTAAAAGAACTGGATGCTATCTTTGAAAATGTGGCACAGCAGAAGCAACCAAGCACCTATGAAGCAAATAATCAATTTACGATAGAAGGAACACTGACCGGATTTTACAGTAAGGTATCAAGGATGGTAGATGATTATAATCAGATAATCAAATGATAAGAAGGAGAGAATTAAAATGAGCGAATATTATGTTTTGGCAAATGGCGTAAAGATGCCCAAGATTGGATATGGTACTTATAAATCGACGGATGGAAGTGATGAGCGTATTATCCATATGGCACTAGAAGCTGGCTATCGCCTTTTAGACACGGCTGCTGCCTATGAGAATGAAATCTATGTCGGAAAGGCAATAAAAGAGAGCCAGATTCCAAGAGAAGAGCTTTTCTTGACTTCTAAAGTATGGAAGACCAATCTTGGATATGAGAAGACAAAGGCAAGTTTTGAGGAGTCTCTTCAAAGGCTTCAGGTAGACTACCTGGATTTGTTTTTATTACACTGGCCAAAGCCGGACCCGGACTGCAAAAATTGGAAAGAACTTGACAGAGAGAGCTGGCGGGCTTTAGAAGAATACTATCACGCTGGCAAGGTACGGGCGATTGGCGTCAGCAATTTCCTTCCCCATCATCTAGAAGCCCTGATGGAGACCGCCGATATTCGACCGATGGTCAATCAGCTAGAGCTGCATGTGGGATATATGCAGGAAGCCGCAGTCCAGTACTGCAAGTCCTGGGGAATTCTTGTGGAAGCATGGAGTCCACTTGGCAGAAGAAGAGTTCTAGAGGAGCCAATTGTGCAGCAGATGGCCAAGAAATACCAGGTAACCCCGGCGCAATTTCTGCTTCGTTTTCTGTTGCAACAGGGCTTTGCCGTTGTTCCTAAAGCCTCTTCCCCAGAGCGGATGCGCCAGAACTTAGAGCTTCCGGCAATTGAGATTACAACAGAAGACATCTATCTGCTGCGCTGCCTGCCTCAGATTGGATGGGGTGGAGAGCATCCTGATTTGGAGAGAGTGAAATAATTGGGAATCCTTAAAAACAAATGAAAACATTCCCAAAGGCTTGCATGTTTACGCTGCTTCATGTAAAATAGAAAATTGGATGAAAAGACACATAAAGGAGACGAGATATGAGTAAAAAACCTACCGTGTTAATGATTTTAGATGGATATGGACTGAATGAGAAGGTAGAAGCCAATGCAGTGGCAGAGGCGAAGACGCCGGTGATGGACAAGCTGATGGCAGAGTGTCCATTTGTCAAAGGGTATGCAAGTGGACTTGCTGTAGGGCTTCCAGATGGACAGATGGGCAACTCAGAGGTTGGGCATCTGAATATGGGTGCTGGACGTATTGTCTATCAGGAGCTTACAAGAATTACCAAAGAGATTGAAGATGGAACATTCTTCGAGAATGAGGCACTTTTAAAGGCTGTGGAGAATGTAAAAAAGAACAATTCTGTACTTCATTTATATGGACTTTTGTCAGACGGCGGTGTGCATAGCCATAATACACATCTGTACGGGCTCTTAGAGCTTGCAAAACGCCATGGCTTAGAGAAAGTGTATGTACATTGCTTCTTAGATGGCCGTGATACGCCTCCGGCCTCTGGTAAGGGCTATATCAAGGAATTAAGAGACAAGATGAAAGAGATTGGCATTGGAGAAGTGGCTACGGTGATGGGCCGTTACTATGCGATGGACCGTGACAACCGGTGGGAGCGTGTGGAGCTTGCCTACAAAGCACTGACAAAAGGAGAAGGCGCACAAACGGAGTGTCCAGTCTGTGGATTAAATGCTTCTTATAAAGAAGAAGTCTACGATGAATTTGTAAAGCCAATCGTTGTAACAAAGGATGGTAAGCCTGTGGCGACGATTCAGGATAAGGATTCGATTATCTTCTTTAATTTCCGTCCAGACCGTGCAAGAGAGATTAGCCGGGCATTCTGTGATGATGAGTTTTCTGGATTTGCCAGAGAAAAGCGTCTTGACCTGACCTATGTATGCTTTACTGAGTATGATGTGACAATTCCCAATAAGTTGATTGCGTTCCACAAGGTGACGCTTGACAATACTTTTGGAGAGTATCTAGCAGCCAATGGCAAGACACAGGCCAGAATTGCCGAGACGGAGAAATATGCACATGTGACCTTTTTCTTTAATGGCGGCGTGGAGGAGCCAAACAAAGGAGAAGACAGGATTTTAGTAAAATCCCCCAAGGTTCCGACTTATGACTTACAGCCAGAGATGAGCGCATATGGGGTATGTGATAAACTCTGTGAGGCGATTACTTCTGGCAAGTATGATGTGATTATCATTAATTTTGCCAACCCGGATATGGTTGGACACACTGGTGTGGAAGAAGCGGCAATTCAGGCTGTGGAAGCAGTTGATGAGTGTGTGGGACGCGCAGTGGTTGCTTTAAAATCCGTAGGAGGTCAGATGTTTATCTGCGCAGACCATGGCAATGCAGAGCAGCTTAAGGACTATGAGACGGGTGCACCATTTACCGCACATACAACAAATCCTGTGCCATTTATCCTGGTCAATGCAGACAGAAGTTATAAGCTTCGCGAGGGAGGATGCCTAGCGGATATTATCCCAACCCTTTTAGAACTGATGGAGATGGAACAGCCCAAAGAGATGACAGGTAAATCGCTGCTTATCAAAGAATAAGCGGCCAATAGTGAGGAAAGCGTATGATACTTGAGATGAGACGTGCCCTGATGGAAGTAAAAAACAGTAACCAGCAGGGATATAGAAGACTGTTTGATGCAACCTACGAGGAAGTCTATTGTCGTAGTCTGTTAATCATTCAGAGAGAAGAACAGGCGGTTAGCCTGGTGGAAGATTTTTACACCGTCTTGTTTGAGAAAATAAAGAGTGGAGAATGGGAAGAAGATATGCCAAGGTGGTTCTGGCAGCAGTATTACCAGACGCTTAGAAAGCATTACCATAAGCTTTTGGCAAGCCAAGAGAAAGGTTCTGCACTTCAGGGAGACTTACATCTCTCTAAAGTACCAGCTTCTTTCCCACTACTTCATCGGATTATGCTGCTGATGCAGAAGAAGGATGATTTTGCCATAGAGGAGATATCTGGTGTCTATGGTCTGTCAGAAGATAAGATTGCTTCAGAGCTTGAGAAGCTTGAGAAAGCACTTCCAAGCCTTGTAAAAGACCAGCCAGAGCATATGGCCCCTTATCTAAGCAACTTTAAGCTGCTTTTATTAGAAGCATCTAAAGAAGTGCTTCCTGTGGTCACTGCTAACTTTATCGACCCTGTCTATGAGAAAGCAGCCAAGGCAGCCGGGATAGCCATAAAACCAGCAGCCCAGGCAAAGGCAAAAGATGACTTTGAATATTTTGTGGCAGATGTAGATATGGATGAGATACCGCAAAAACCTAAGAAAAAGCCAGTGCCTATTGTAGAAGAAGAGGAAGACGAGGATATTGACCCGGACGAAGAAGAAGATGTGGACTTAGACGATGAGGACGAGGAAGACGACGAGGATGAAGAAGATGACCATTATGACTGGGATATCGAGGACGGCGGAAAGAGAATGGTGATTCTTGGTCTTATCTTAGCTATTATTATCGTGGTAGTGGTTGCCTTTGCAGCGTTTAAGTTCTTACATAAGAGCGATGAGGATGCAGAAGACTCTGTACAGTCAGAAGAACAGATAGAAGGGGAAGACAGCGAAGCACCACTGATTATCAAAGGTGGTGAGGACAACGAAGAAGGCGAAGAGCCAACAGAAGGTGAAGGAGAAGGCGAAGGCGAAGGCGAAGAACAGCCAGAAGCACCAGAAGAGACTCCACAAGAAGAACCAGAGACGCCTTCTGAAGAAGAAGAACCTCCGTTGCAGACGATGACAGCAATTCCCAATTCTATGAATGTCCGCAGCGAGCCGAATACCAATTCGACTGTGCTGACAACGGTTAAAGCTGGAGAGAAGTTAGAGATACTTGGCGATGCTTCCCAGGAATGGGTACAGATTCGCTGTATTGAACAGGACAACCAGGAAGGTTATGTGATGACCCAGTACCTAAAGTCCGAATAAGATAATAAGAACCTGCTCATACTATAGCATATTTGAAATAGTGTGAGGAGGTTCTTTTTATGAATCAATATTTACCGATTACTTATATTTATGCAAGAGAAATCTTAGATTCCAGAGGAAATCCAACGGTGGAAGCAGAAGTTTTATTGGATGGCGTCTATCAGGCGCGGGCTTCGGTTCCATCAGGTGCTTCGACGGGAAGTTTTGAGGCAGTGGAGCTTCGGGATGGTCAGGGGCGTTACTTAGGACTTGGTGTGGAGAAGGCAGTTACCAATGTCAATACCAAGATAGCCAATGTCCTTTTAGGGGAAAATGCATTGAATCAGAGTTATATTGACCATCTTTTAATCGATGCAGACGGGACAGAGAACAAATCAAACTTAGGAGCCAATGCGATTTTAGCAGTTTCCATGGCAGTAGCCAAAGCTTCTGCGCGGGCGCTTGGGATTCCCCTGTATCAGTATCTAGGTGGCATCCGCACCGATACCATGCCGGTACCAATGATGAATATTATCAATGGTGGAAAACATTCCAAAAATGCGCTGGATTTTCAGGAATTTATGATTATGCCAGTGGGTGCTTGCTGCTTTAAGGAGGCACTTCGAATGGGAGTGGAGGTGTACCATAAGTTAAAGCTGCTTCTGACCAAAGAAGGACTGACCACTGCAATCGGAGATGAGGGCGGTTTTGCACCGGATATTCGGGATGCGAAGGAAGTCTTCTTGTATCTAAAGGAAGCAGTGGAGGAGGCTGGATATGAGCCTGGCAAGGACTTTGTATTTGCAATGGATGCAGCGGCAAATGAGTTGACCAATGGCAAGACAGGGCGCTATGATTTTCCAGGGGAGGCAAAGATGAACGGGCATAAGGTCAGCAGGACTTCAGAGGAATTAGTGGAATATTATGAGGAGCTTGCTTCTTTGTATCCGCTGGTGTCGATTGAAGATGGACTTTCTGAAGATGACTGGGACGGCTGGCAGCTAATGACAAGACAACTAGGAGATAAGATACAGTTAGTTGGGGATGATTTATTTGTGACCAACACAAAAAGACTTTCCTGTGGGATTAAATTGCAGGCAGCCAATGCGATATTGATTAAGGTAAATCAGATTGGGACGCTTACAGAGGCATTTGATGCGATTCACATGGCACATAAGGCAGGATATCGAACGATTATCTCGCATAGAAGTGGTGAGACTTGTGAGGATATTATTGCAGATATTGCAGTGGCATGCGGGGCCGGCCAGATTAAGACAGGGGCGCCTTGCAGAGGAGAGAGAACGGAGAAATATAATCAGCTTTTAAGAATTGAAGAAGAACTTCAGGGGCTTACAGGGTATCGGAATCCGTTTTTGCAGCTTTAGGGAAATAAAACAAAAAGATAACCATCACAACAACCGCCTCACTCTTTTGGTCTCTAAGTGAAAGAGTGAGGCGGTCATATTATTTTTATACATTCAGCGCACGGTCAACAGACTGTAGTTCTTCTGGTGTAAAGAGTGCACGTACTCCTTCCACCAATGTCGCATACTCTGCCTTCATTGCTGCCTTTAGTACAAAAAGCCTGTCTTTAAGGTTTGTAAAGTCATACAGATTTCTCCCCAAAAATGCCACGACATCAGAAGCCCTGGTTCCACCTTCGATACCAGCAGATTCATCAATCTTAAAAGCAGTCAGCATCAGATACAGTGTACTCATCAGATATTTATCGGTCTTTAGTAGAGCAGTAGTATAATCCACACATCCTTTCAGATTTCCATTATTATAACAGCATACCGACAACAGCTCATATGCCTTTGACAGCTGTGCCGTCAGCATCATAGCCTTTGAGGTATAACCAAACTGCTCCAACTTCTGAAGCGCCAGCTTTAGATATTTTTCTCCTTTGTCAAATTCCCCACGCGCTGCATAATATTTTCCAATCATATAGTCAAAATCGGATTCTTTTGGAAGTCTTTTTACTGCATCGTTGTAGACACTTAGAATTTCTTTATCATCCTGCAAGAATTGATAAGCCAGAATCTCCAGAAGCTTTACAAAGGTAATATCGCTTCTCATATCATGCTCTGGCAATGACTCCGGCATCAGAGCTATCGCCTTATGAAAAGCCTCTTTTGCCTCCTCTAAGCGGTGCATCGAATAGAGCTCATCTCCTAAATACCCAAGCATATCATAGTCATCCGGGCGGTCTACAAGCTCTGCCTCTATCATCTTTAGATTTCGTCCGCTAGAAGTCTTTACTTCATTCTCTGCCTCTCCATATCCGGTATGAAAGATAGACAGCTCTGTTGTTGCATCCACTGGAGGATGTGGACGTCCATCTATGGGCACAATCTGCTCATGGATCCGGTTCTTATAACGAAGTCCCGGATGATTGCGGAAGATACGAGTCTGTGTACCAACAGCAATCACCCGTCCATCGTTATTAATATGCACCCAGGCTGTTGCAATAATATCATATTTGGAATCATTAAGCTGCCGAATATAGAACAGAAGCTTCTTTGCGTCCTCCTCTGAGAAATATTCATCCGCATCTAGGAGTGCAATCCACTCATATTTTGCCTTGCTGATAGCAAAATTTTTCGCTGCTGAGAAGTCGTCAATCCATTCAAAATGATAGACTTTTGCGCCCATCTTTTCTGCCAGCTCTACCGTCCGGTCTGTAGAGCCTGTATCTACAACAATCTGCTCCGAGACTACACCTTTACCCCAGGAAAGGGCTTTCTCAATATTTTTTTCCTCATTTTTTACAATCATACATTGAGAGTTTTTAGCTCTGCTTCTTTTTTTCATTATTTTTCCCCCTTATTTATCGTTTTCCCGCCTGTAGGGCCGCTAATTCTTCAGAAGTAAACAGCCGCTTGCGAAGATAAGCTGCATATGCACTGCAGCCGGATTTCTCCGCTGCTGTCAACAAGAACAATCGGTCCTTTAGTGCAGAACAATCATAGATTTTTGATAGAAATATTAATGTCTGTTCATATATCTCGGAATTTCCATCCTGTGTCAGTACCAGGATAAGCCGTGAGAGAATCGACATCATATAGCGGTCACTTTGCAGATAACTAACAGCATTGGTAACGCATTTTTTCTGTTCCCCCGCCTCATAACAGCATCGCACCAGAATATCAAAAGCATCTCTTAGATTAGCCGCTAAAAGCAGTGCTTTATTTGAACAGCCATATGTTGTCAATTTGGCAATCGCGTTCTCTAAATGAGCAATAGCCTTTCTGGCCTCTTTTGAAACTGCAAAATACCTTCCTATTATATAGTCAAAATCCGCTTCCTGTGGCAGAAGCATCACTGCTTTACGATAGATTGTTTCGGCTTCGGAAGAAGAGGCTGTCTCTCCTTCGGTTAAGATAGTCAGAAGCCTTGTAAAAGTCACAGCACTTCTCTGGTCGTAC
>Ga0137308_102349_pt1 | contig 13047 bp, 8 predicted proteins | sample Inofrocosms_June_FD_97181 | JGI IMG/M metagenome (GOLD analysis project Ga0137308, IMG submission 97181) | Mouse cecal microbial communities from Vienna, Austria - N-Acetylneuraminic and N-Acetylglucosamine D2O microcosms_June | ecosystem: Host-associated > Mammals > Digestive system > Large...
AGGGTGCCATTGGTTGTGATGTTTGCATAAAACTTCTTTTTCAATTTGTCGCACAAGTCAATAGCCCATTCCGATATTTCAACAATACGTTCATATATTTCCCGATATTCCTCCGTCCAGCAAGCCTCCGACAATTTCTACCGATTCCATCTCCGATAACAAGTCGGCGGTTGGAATAACCTTTTGTTTCGATAATTCTTTCATAAATCGTATTTTTAAGTTTATATAAACAACTCTACCTTATCGGCAGAATATTAATCTACTAAGATTTCTCCTATATACGTATGACCCAACGCTGTGGTAATGGTAATATCTGCATGTTCAAGATTGCCAACATACACCTCGGCATGTTCAGAAGAATCGAATACATAATTATATACAAAACCCGATTTTCCATCAGTCACGTTCAGATTACACATTCCCTCTGGAATGGTAAAGTCAAAACTTAACTCACCATCCCCATACCAGCATTCTATAAACTGCTTAGACGGCGCCTTGGGACGATTATTATTCCTCGTAGGATCCTTTAATAAAATTGCGACTGCATTTTTACTATTACCATTTGATGATTGAGACAATAATGGCAAATGCAAAAGCATGATTGCAATTAAGACAAGTACAATTTTTCTATTCATATTGCTGATTTTATTTGTGCAAATATACATTATTCTATTGGGGAATTACAAAAATTTAACAAATATAATTTCCTCACTCACGCTCATAACAATCTATAAACCAACAAAATACAAAGTGAGGAATTTTAAAAAATTCCTCACTTGTTATATCTCTATATTTCAATAGATTAGCAATATAAAAAAACAATCAGATGTATAATTATTTTGGAAATCTTGAAACAAACCATTCTTTATCCTTTACGTCTGATTTCTTTATGCGTTCAATCAGTCTTGACCTTTTATTGTAAAAATGTTTAAATTTTATGTTGGTAAACATACATATCGTGCGTGGGGCAAACCCCGCATACACCAAAATTATAAATATGAAATCTTCCTCTTTTAGAAATGAACATTGTTCCCGCAAAACTACGGCTATATTATTCATATATCTATTTACTGACTCTTCTATACTCCCGATATTCTTTCGATTTACAATTTTATTAATTTCTTTTTCTATTGAAGCTACTGAAGACAATTTCGAACTTTGTGATTCTTTTTCAAAAAACTCATTACATAACCTGTTCAAAGTATTCCATTGATTTCTAAAAAGATTTTCTATCTCTATATCCATATTAGAAATCTGTTCTTCCCTACCATGAATAGAATTAGACAGTTCTTTATTTTCTATAGACTTGTTTTTTATTTGTTCTGTAAGGATAATTATTTCATTAATACTTTTTTCAATTTTATTATTCTTTATTTTTATTGAAATTCGATATATCATAAATCCTATAATAATAATTGTCAAAGCAATTATTACTATTATTACCACTTGCTTTTTTGATTTAGACTCTTTTTTTAAAGATTCAACCGATTTATTATCATAATAACCCTTTTGAGCCAATGCTATATTATTATCCATTATATCCCATGTTATCTTATTCTGAATATGAATTATACTGTCAAGATAATCATATGCATTCTTATAATCACCTAATTTTAAATAGAATTGTCTGTACATGTTATAAAAAGCTGCACGCTCTCTTTGACCACATTGATTTATGTCAATACTGTCAACAAGCAGCTTGGCTTTGTTTATTTTCCCTTCGTGCAAATAGATCAATGCTATATGTGCAAAAAAATGAATTGGGATATCTGAAAATGACTTTAGCTGTTCTAATTTATTAAAACATTCTTTTGCTTCTTCATATTTTCCAGCATTAAAACAGATCGGGAACTTTACATCAATACAACATGCCAGTAAAGAACTGTCGTTCAATTCAACACTTGCTATTTCAGCTATACTATCCGCTATTTCTATTGCTCTGTTGTAATTGAGACTGTTTCCCTCAAGAAGCGCACGATCACACCATGAATATAAATGATTCAATCTTCTATTCGCTTTTTCATAATAAACAATTGCATCTCTATTATACTTTTTAGCCTCGGTTTCATTATAACAAGCTACATAAATATCTGACAGCTGCTCTGCAGTTTTGGCAATCCAATAGCTATCTTTAAATTCTAAAGCCAGATCATATGAATTGGTAGCGATATACGATGCCCTGTCAAACTTCTTTTGATTACATAATATATCGGCATTATAGAATAGAGATTTCATCAGATCCGGTGAATCCCCTTTCTCCTGATAATAGGTAACAGCACGGCTGATCAGTGAATCTGACGTGATAATCTCATTATTCTTTGTGCGAGCCTGGACATTAAGTAAGGCATATTTTGCCCAGTCTTTACGATTTCTCAGATCGGTGGTGTCGACAGATGCGATTATATGCAAGGCTGAATCCGGAATTTCCTCCATGACCGATTCTGCTTCGACAAGTTTATCACGCACCTCTTTGGGCGTGCACGATGCGAATGTCGACACCAGGACAGAGACTGCTGTCCAAACTGCAATCGAATATATTTTTTGCATTCTTACAATCTGTTTATAAAGCGATTTATGGCTTGCGGACAATTCCTTTCGACTTTCTGCCGTTGATTGCAATGGTCAGTGAATCGGGAAAACGCACAATGCGGATGCTGTCGCTCTCTTGTTCGGCAGGAAGCGAATCAAGATAGTCCATATCTATGAATCCATTCCCTCCATCGGGATCTATGGTGAAATATCCGACTCCGAAAGATGTAAGGTTTTGAAAAAAATGTGTACCCTGAGATGGCTCTATCCTGTAGCCGGGCAACGCTGATTCGGCAATAAGTCTCGCTCCGGCAATCTGTGGCCATTTCACCGGAATACCGAGTGCAGGATCCGACGATCCCCATCGTCCGGGACCAACAAGAATGTAAGGCTCCCCTTTTTCTACAAAACGGGCGTTTATTTCCTCTATTTCCCTCACCAGATCCGTGTTGCGTGAAGAATCGAATTTGTCCGGCTTCACATACACGATATATTTCACATTATCCATGATGCCGTGACCTAACGCCGTCTCACTCCTCAGGATCAAATCTTTATCCTCAATATCCATTATGGAGTCGTCAAGCATCTCTTTAGTGTCGACGATCGGGCGGATCTGCAGCCAGTATACAGTGCCCTTCTCTCCATCCCTGCCGGGAACTGGATTGATATTGCCCGCAAATTCGATCTCTACCGGGCGACCCATCTCATACTGTCCGGTCTCAAGCATGAAGCCTGCAATCTTGGCAAGAGGGAAGACATTATGTTTCAACACATTCGCGAATGTCACCACTTTCCTTCCCCGACCGAATTCAGTGTCTCGGATTATCCTGTCATCAACATCGAACGTAGACACAAGATATTTCAACGCGCCGGTCTTGAAGGCATCCGGCACACTAAGTCTGCTGATATTGAAACTGTCGTCCACAAGAAATTCCGCCGCTTCTCCGTTGTGTTCCGGAAGCGCATAGAGTGATGTCTGCGTGTCGCGCAATGCAAGCTCAAGGGTGGATGTCTGAAGCACTTTGTCGGGATGCGAGGGGGAAAACCTGAGAGAGACTCCTCCGTCAACAATATACTTGCCAAGACCGGCGGCAACTTCGACCACTCCTTCTTCCGCCGTCTCATCGCCGGTGGGATAGTAGTTCAGCGAGCGTCCGACTCCGGAGAAACTCGGATAGTAGAAACCTGAATGCTCCTCTCCCGCCACTTCCTGCAGTATGACCGCCATCTTCTCCTGATCGATGACATTGCTGGTCGCGTTCATGTATGCCTTGGAATCGGAAAAGAATACGGAGGCATAAACCGCCTTTACGGCATCTGTCAGCATACGCATACGCACCGCCGTGTCCTCTATATAAGGAATCATATATGTGGAATAGATTCCGGCAAAGGGCTGATAATGCGAGTCTTCAAGCAGAGAGCTGCTTCTGACTGCGAGAGGACGGCGCACAACATCGAAAAACGCCTCGAAATCGGCAATGACATCATCCGGCAGACTCGCTTGCAGAAAAGCTTTAAGTATCTCCTCATCCGGCGCGTCGGAAAGCGCGATCTTATACAGACAGTTGCTGTCCATGAACTCATCGAAGATATCGGTGCACACTACGACTGTATGCGGTATCGTTATCTGCACTCCGTCGAAATCGTCACAGACGGGATTGCGCTTGATAATCTGGTCGATAAAAGCAAGACCGCGTCCTTTCCCGCCCAATGAGCCTTCCCCTATACGGGCGAAGTTGCTCCATTTGTCGTAATTCTCTTTCTGGAAAACCGCCACGACTCCCCTGTTCTTCATGCGGCGGTATTTCACGATTGTATCGAATATTATCTGCTTGAGCCGCGGCGTGTCGGACATGTCTCTCAGCTCGATCCCTTTGAAAACCTCTGCCAATGGAAAGAGCGCACGGGAATAGAGCCAGCGCGATATGCTGTTGGTGGAGCAATAGTAATAGAGAATGTCGTCAGGTATCGACTCGATTCTTTTCTGCAGATCCTTGAGATTGCTGATACGCATCAGCTCGTTTCCGCTCTGTGGATCACGGACTATGAAGTCTCCGAAACCGAATTTCTTTGAGACCGCCTCGCGGAGATCAAGGGGGAGGGTCTTTGAGTTTTTGTCAAGAAACACATAACCAGCCGCTTCCGCAGACGTACGGTTCGCACTCTCCTGACTCTCCATGATAATGGGCATGTAGGGATTGCGTTTCCTGACCATGCGGGCGAATTTCATACCCGCATCGGGGTCTTTTTCTCCATTCACAGGAAACCGGGCATCAGTAATGACTCCGAGTATATTGTCGCCGTATTTGTCAAAGAGTCCCTTTGCCTCCTCATAGTCTCGTGCAAGGAGCACTTTCGAGCGTCCTCGCATACGCATCATCTGCTCATGCTCGTTCAGCGCCTCTGTGGCGCAGCGCATCGACTGTTTGAGAAGAAACTTGAAAAGATGCGGAAGAATCGATGAATAAAACCGTATGGAGTCTTCTATCAGAAGAATAGCCTGTATGCCTACTTCCTCTATGTCTGTGTCGGCATTCATCCGGTCTTCTATCAGCTTGATTATGGCAAGGATAAGATCCACATTGCCAAGCCAGGAAAAGACGTAGTCCACCCCCCTGAGGTCTTCGTTGGCTATGCGGCGTCTCACCTCCTTGGAAAAAGGGGTGAGCACTACAAGCGGTATGTCCGGATAGAGATTGTCTATGTTTACGGCTTCCCTGAATGTCTCGCTGACATCGACACCGGGCATGGCGATGATAAGATCAAACGAGTTATCCGCCAACGCCACATATGCCTCATCGTAGTTTGCAACCTTCGTAAAACGCGGAGGAGAGGAGAGATTGAGCCTTACATATTCGAAATATATCTGCTCGTCTACACGACCGTCTTCCTCAAGCATGAACGCATCGTAGGGCGTGGCTATCAGAAGCACATTGAAAATGCGCTTCTGCATGAGATTCTGGAATGCCGTATCCTTCAGGTATAACCTGCTCAGTCCCGCGCCCTGTAGATTTTTCATGACGCGGGATTATGCATTCGCGTTGCTGTGGGTCGCAAGGAATTTGTCTATTGCCTCGGGCATCGAACGTGCCTCCACTGTCGGCGCGGAGATATCAAGCCGCAGACCGGCATCTTCCACAGCCTTGGCGGTGGTGCTGCCGAATGTGGCTATATAAGTGGGACGTTCATCCTGATTGAAATCGGGAAAGTTCTTTTTCAGAGATGCGATTCCCGCAGGACTGAAGAACACAAGCATGTCATAGTCAAGATCTTCATCGGGTTGGAAATCGTTGCTGACCGTACGGTACATAACAACCTTGGTTACGTCAAGTCCAAGCTTACGCAATTCCTCTACATCCTCTTTGTGCACATCCGAAATCGGGAAAAGAAATTTCTCTTTGTTGTTTTTAACAAGCGAAGCTACAAGCTGGGAATCATCAAGTTTGCCGGTCTTACCGAACGAAATCTTGCGCTTGCGGTAAACGATGTAACGCTGAAGGTAAAGCGCAATCGATTCGGTAGTGCAGAAATAACGCATCGTGTCAGGCACTTTCACTCGCGATTCCTCGCAGAGACGGAAATAGTGATCTACTGCTGTGCGCGATGTGAATATGATACCTGTATAATCGGCAAGATTCACCTTGGCGGCACGAAATTCTTTGGCGGTCAGACCCTCGATCTTGATGAAAGGACGAAAAACCATCTCAACCCCATATTTATTGCAGATATCATAATATGGAGATTTCTCCGATGAGGGCTTAGGCTGGGAAACTAATATCTTCTTAATATTCATTCTCAGTTATTGTATAAGCAACATACCCGGCATCTTGTCTGATACGTGGATTCAACCTTTTTCAAAGCAACATAGAGCAGATTTGAAGGGCTGCCAGATATGCGAGAATCAACGGTACAATTTCTAAACTGCAAAGGTAGTACAAAAAAAGCAACCAAGAGGACATTTGATTGAAAAAAATTCTAAAACCTTTATAAATAAACTGTATTTTCCCAAAAACGAAGACAATTCCCGCGAGTATAAGGATAATTCCGCCCCATTCGGCATAACACAGCGATAACAACGCAAGCGGAAAAAACATGAAAGACTGAAGTCCCATAAGAGCGGTAGCACCCTTCACCCAGAGCCGGGTCAGCTGCCGGTCGGAAAAGACGTTGCCCACTATTTCATACGACAGTAGCATAAAGATGACATAAACCGCCGCGACTCCGGCGCATAGCCCGATTCCGCACAACGGACTGTCTGGAATGCCGAACGAGCCGAACGGCGAATCGGAAACCGTCAGACGCAACAGATCCCAGAGCAGCACCCCGACACTGCAGATCCAGCCGATAATAAGTATCAACAGAAAGGAGGTTTCCTTCACAGTGTTGTCAAACATGTTGTGACGCGTGCGGACATCCTTCATGTCCGACACAAGTATCTTGATATAACGCGGAGTGTTCTTGAGCTTAAGACAAACAGCACAGAATATTACCGCCATGGCTACAAAAACCCATGACAGCCCGTCGCCGCTCCGTGAGGCGACTTTTCCAGCCGCCTCCTGCACATGCTCGCGATATGGAGCCTGAAGCACTATCCCGTAACCGCTCTTTTCCTTGGCGAGGGAGTCATTGACGGCACGTATGACGGAATCCCGCCGTGCCCTGGCGGTCGAATCCGACGCCGAATGCACCGGCTTCCACACACTTGCCGGCTTTACGGCTCCAACGGTCTTCATCCCTACCGGCACAAGAGGCTCCGCGGCATGCGAGGGCACAACAATCTCATCAACCGTTTGCCACGCGCCATGTCCGCCTCCGTTATTCTGAATACTGTCCTGCATATCTACTCACCTGAATCCATTCTACAATTCATAAAGATCTTTAAATCCAACCCTCTTCCCTATACCACCTTATCGACTCCGATATTCCGTCGGCAAGACTCACCCGGGGGGAGAATCCGAAATCCCGACTCGCCTTCGATACATCCACACCCCAGTTGCGCTGTTTCATTATCTTGTATTTGTCGCGGTTAAGAGTCGATGGTTTCATGCGTGCCACACCTATTTTCTCTGCGATGACAGAGACAGCCTTGACTCCCCACAAGGGCATCCTGACCGGGAATACGACCTTCTTGCCGATAGCCTTGGCTGTAAGCCGGCGAAATTCCTTCTGTGTGTAGCCTCTTGGCTCGGAAATATCATAAGTCTCTTTCACCGGGGCTTTCTCAAGAGCGTCAAAAACCGCACGGGAAAGATCCTCTACATATATAAACGTCAGAAGTTGCTTTCTGAAACCTACCGAGAAATCAAATCCTTTGCTTATGGATTTGAACATCAGGAAATAGTCATGATCGCGTGGTCCGTATATGCCGGTGGGACGGAAGATTATGTAAGGCATTCCGTCCATCTCAAGCCACATCTCCGCCTTGAGTTTCGAGGCGCCGTATCTGGTATTGGGCATCGGTATCATGCTCTCGTCAAAAGGGGTGTAGCCCTTTTCATCTCCCGGACCCATTGCCGACAATGAACTCATGTAAAGAAATTTCTCGGGCACAATGTCTGCCGATTTCAATGCGGTGGTGAAATAACGCAGATAATCATAATTTATCCGTGAGAAATCCATATAATACATAACCTTCGTCGCTCCGAGGTTATACACTATGTAATCCCACTTTTCTCCTGCCGGCAACGCTGTCGACAAGGTGGCGGAAAGACTCTCCGGACGAGAAAAGTCAAGATTCAGGAATCTGATTCTTTCGTCTGAAAGCCATCGGCGCGAGGTTGTCTCGCGAACTCCCGCCCACACCTCATATCCGCGGCGCAACCCCTCTTCCACTATAAAGCCGCCCGTGAAGCCTCCGGCTCCCACAACGAGCACTCTCTTCTTGCGAATCAAGATCTTATCTTCCATCTCCATCGGAACTTACTTGAATAAAACATCAAACTTATATCCTTGCTCCATCAGCCACTCGATGCTCTTTGGCAATGCCTCGAAAAGACGCGGAAGACTTTTCAGCGAGTCATGAAAAACTATTATCGAACCGGGACGCGCATATTTCTTCACATTGTCGAAGACATCGCCGGCATCAAGATGTTTGCTGTAATCGCGTGTAACCAGATCATACATAACTATCCGGTATTTAGCCGACAACGCTTTCCCCTGGCTTCTTTTCATCCAGCCGTGAGGCGGACGGAATAGATCGCTCCCTATATATCTGTCGGCATCCGCGACATCGGCAAGATACGCATCCTTGCTTTCCCGCAGACCCTGCAGGTGATGCATCGTGTGGTTGCCTACTCTATGGCCCCGTCGCTTCACATCGGCAAACAGCTCCGGATATTTGCGCACATTGTCACCTACCATGAAGAAGGTAGCCTTTATCCCGTAACTGTCAAGAAGGTCGAGAAGACGGGGAGTGACCTCCGGAATAGGACCGTCATCGAATGTGAGATACACTTTCTTCTCACCTTCCCGCTGGGGAATCATGAAGACCGCGTCCTTCGCAAGTTTTCTCAACCATTCGGGTATTCTTTCAATCAACATGTCAGATACAACAGAAACTCAGGGGCGGCGACTTGCGCAGCCCCTGAGTTGCCTTATTCTAATGCTTTGAGTTAAACTCTTCGTTAAGTCGTTTGCTACGCACCATGTCAACTTTCTTTATCTCGGCGTTGGCATCAAGAGATTCCTGCTTGATGCCTGCCTTGAGATATTGCTGATAGACATCGTAATATATTGAGTCGTAATAACGGTCGTCGGCACTGCGCGCCGAGTATTCTGCGTCAGGCAGCGCGGCAAGTTCGTTTACGATACGCGCCACTTCCGCAAGCTCATTGACATAATCCGACTCCGAATAACCTCCGGCTCCGCCTTCTCCCGAGCCGCCCGAGCCTCCGCTGTAAGCCCGGTCGTAAGCTGCCTTGAGGTCGTTGCGGTTGAAGCCGTATCTCTTCAGCAACGAGTCTGTCTTTTTCGGATCACCGCCAAGGTCTTCGTAAACCTTGATCAGATACCAGTACTGATACGGCATCAGACGCGATTCGTGTGTCAACGCAACTCCGCCGAAAGTCATCGCTATATTCTGCTGATAGGCTACATACTGTATATAACGCTCCATCTGGCTCCATATAAGATCACGCCCTTTTTCCGTAAGAGACTTGTCACCGAGTTTTTTCCCGAGTTCTCCGTAAATTTCGGGAAGGGTCATCGCCACTGTTATGTCATAGCGTGTCACATTCTCTGACAGATTGCGTGTAAGAAGATTTAAGGTGTTCAGCGCCTTCTTGTACTCCTCTTTGGCTCCCTTATCATCACCGGCGGTCGCCTTGCGGTCGCCCTGATATATAAGTTCCGAAGCCACGTCAAGCATTGAGTTGCGCGTAGTCACAAGCATCCGTCGCGCGGTCTCGTCAAAATAGGGTGTGCCACCGGCAACGGCTTTGTCCGCACCGCCCCATCGGTAATTGGTCACTACATCATATGCTCTGTCGGCTCTCGCCGGAATTCCCGACTGGCGTGTGGGCACCAACTGGTGCGTCATGCCTGTTGACCGCAAGTAATCTCTCATGCCGAGATAATACTCGTCGCCGACTGTGGAGCACCAATATATCGGACGGGGCCACCCTTCGGCGGCATTTGTGGCTATGATGTCAAGCATCAGTAGCTCACCGAGACCGACATACCCTTTTCTCGTTATGGCAGGAGCACCCGCAAGGTCTATGACAATCTCGTTGACAATCTCTGCGGAATCCTGCGGAGCCACAAGACCGCGTTTGATCACAGCCTCTTTGTCTACAGGAATTGTGACAACGCTCGACGGGAACTCGGGATAACGATAATCTTGGTTATATGTCTTGCCCGAATAAATCAGCTTGAGACTCGACAGAAGATCTGCCGGCGCACGCTCGCGCCCCGGAATGGTAACATCCATTTTTCCATAGGCATAATCGGCGGGGGTGGCGGTGAAGTGCACAGGAGCCGCCTCGTAACTTTCCTGACGCATCTGATTGGCATACCAGTCTGAGGCAAGGTAGCTGAGGTTTATGATCTTCACATCCGGACGCACACCCTCTACCTCCTGGGCATACCAGAGCGGGAAAGTATCGTTATCTCCGTTGCAGAAGACTATCGCGTTCGGTTCGAGACTGTTCAGATAGTTGATTGCGAAATCCCGCGCGGCATATCTTCCGCTTCTGTCATGGTCATCCCATGTCTGACTCACCATCTGCACGGGCACCGCTGCACCGAGAACACACGCCGTGGCGGCACAATATACCGATGCCGAAGCGCGTTTACGACTGCCGGCAATAAGCCTGATGATATTCCACAGACCGACAACTCCCATACCTATCCATATAGCATAGGCATAGAACGAACCCGCAAATGCGTAATCACGCTCTCGCGGCTGACCGGGTGGCTGGTTAAGATAGAGCACAATCGCGATTCCGGTCATGAAAAACAGGAAGAACACAACCCAGAACTGCTCTATGCCTCGCTTACCTGCGAATGCCTGCCACAAAAGACCGATAAGACCCAATATAAGCGGAAGCATGTAATAGACATTGTGTCCGGGGTTATTCTTTCCGAGATCATCGGGAAGAAGCGACTGGTCTCCGAGACGTGCATTGTCGATTACTGGGATTCCGGAAATCCAGTTACCGGCATCAAGCTCGCCTGACTGATTCAGTATATCGTTCTGACGACCGGCGAAGTTCCACATGAAATAACGCATATACATGTGGATAAGCTGGTAGTTGTAGAAATATTCGAGATTCTGCGCATATGTCGGACGATATCCCATTTTCTGGGGGTACGTGACCTGACCTGTCACCTGATTCATATAAGGTTCTCCCTGAAGATCCGTCTCAGGAACCTTTTCACCCGTGACTGCATCTACTGCATAAAGCTCTTTCAGATTGGACGGGGTGGTGTCGAGTGTAACCCACTGCTTATACAAATCGCGGTGCATACGGCTGTATATACGCGGGAAAAGCATGTTCAGCTCGGGATTCATCTTAACCTCGGGCTTATAGTCGCGTTTCACATAATAATCACCACCGTTCTGCGCTTTTGCCGCATTCGAAGCCTGCTCGCCTGTAGTCAGGAAGCCGTATTCGGATGTCGGCACGGCACCTTTCACGCCTTTTGCATACATCGGCTTCCCCTTCTCTACCACCTGCTGATAGCTCGGATAATTGACAAGCACAGGAGACCCGTCCTCACGATAGGTGACTGTATCGGTCATGACTCCCATCAGTTTCTTCTGGGGTCCCGAATAAAGTGTTTCGCCATAAATCAACGGATTCTCGCCATATTGCTCACGGTTCAGATAAGAAGCCAGGTCAAATACGTTATCGGGAGAGTTCTGGTTCATCGGTGTGTCTGCGCTGGAGCGGATAAGAATAAGCGCGTAGCTGGAATAACCGATAAATATGACAGCAATGCTCCACATCACATTATTCAATACTCTTAACGGCAAAGGACGCGCTCCGCGAATGAAGAGCCATGCGGCAAGCGCTGCGGTCAGTATCCAGCCCAGCCACCATCCGCTGCCCATAAAAAGCATACCGGAAAGCGTGACAGCAGCAAGAAACGACACTTTTATCATCAACGCCGACTGCTGCCGCCAGAGAGCATGCAACGCCCAGAAGAACACCGCAACAGTCAGGAATGCATAGAACAAAGCCCCGCTGTTGAAGCTCATTCCGAAACCGTTTACAAACATCAGCTCGAACCGCTGCGCCATTTTTATGAATCCCGGAACCAGACCAAAGAGTACTAATGCCACTATGACGAAAGATACGCCAAGCGCGACAAGCGACTTGACAAGATCCATATCCTTCCATTTTCTGTAGGCAAATACGAGCACAATCGCCGGGATACAGAGCAGATTCAGCAGATGCACGGCAACACTGATACCGATTACATAGGCAATTAGTATCAGATACCTGTCGGAATGCGGCTCATCCGCCCTGTTCTCCCATTTGAGAATAAGCCAGAAGACCAAAGCCGTGCAAAAAGAAGAGAAAGCATAGACCTCACCCTCTACGGCTGAGAACCAGAATGTATCGCTCCAGCAATAAGCCAACGCACCGACAACGCCGCTGCCCATGATAACGAAGTATCTCGAAAGTGAAATCTCCCTGCGCAGACCGTCTCTTACTATAAGCCGTCTGACAAGATGCGTTATCGTCCAGAAAAGCAGAAGTATCGTCAAAGCAGAAAGCAAGCCGCTCATGGCGTTGACCATCACTGACACCAACTGATCATTAGGAGCGAAATTTGCGAAGAAACGAGCCGTAAGCATAAAGATAGGATTGCCCGGAGGATGTCCCACTTCCAGCTTGTCAGCCTGAATGATAAACTCGCCGCAATCCCAATAGGAGGCTGTCGGCTCAAGTGTCAACCAATATGTGACGAGAGCAATGGCAAACACCACCCACCCGATGACATTGTTGACCAGATTATATTTCCTTGTCAGCATAAATTAATTAAGCTTAAGTAAGATTTGAAATTCACAAC
>Ga0137308_102350_pt1 | contig 13044 bp, 16 predicted proteins | sample Inofrocosms_June_FD_97181 | JGI IMG/M metagenome (GOLD analysis project Ga0137308, IMG submission 97181) | Mouse cecal microbial communities from Vienna, Austria - N-Acetylneuraminic and N-Acetylglucosamine D2O microcosms_June | ecosystem: Host-associated > Mammals > Digestive system > Large...
ATCAGATTTGCACAGTTGGCACAGTCTACCTCGATCTTGTAAGTCTTCTTCATTGGAAAAGTCCTCCTTGCTATTTTCTATTTTTTAAATTTAATGATTAAGCACTTGTTTAATCATTATGATTGCAGTATAATACACAAAAAGGCACCCGTCAATCCCTCTGAGGCATTCCCTCCCAAACGGGCGAAAAGTATTTCCATTTGGGCGAAATGCAAACGAAAAAAAAGGAAAAATATGGAACAGGCAAAATTACCACACCGACACAGAGAAGGACCGCAAACAGAATTGATACAGGAACAGCTAAATCATGTAGATTATTTTCAAACGGTAGCCGAGGTTTTCAAGCAGCTTGGGGATACCACCAGAATTCGTATTTTCTGGCTTCTTTGCCACCAGGAGGAATGTGTCCTCAACATTTCTGCTATGTTGAATATGTCAAGCCCGGCTGTATCCCACCACCTCCGTCCATTGAAGAACAGCGGCCTGATTGTCTGCCGCCGTGAGGGAAAAGAAGTTTACTACCGTGCCGCAGATACGGAACAGGGACGCCTGCTGCACCAGATGATTGAGCAGGTCATGGAAATCACCTGCCCCAAATTGTGAGGTCTGCCCTATGAATGATGAATTGATAAAAATACGAAAAGTTGTGGAAAGTCTTCATCAAAAAAGCACAAATGAAGTTATTCCTCTTTATCCTGGTATAGAGTTATGTTATCTGAAATTTTCATCTGATTCGCTTTCTGTAAAGCATAAAGCCCTATCACACGTCATTCAGATTAACTATTGTAAAGCCGGGCAGATAGTATGGGAAATGAAAAACGGGAACCGTATTTATCTAAATCCGGGGGATTTTTCTCTGCATACGATGAAAGCCTGTACGGATTCTGTGCTTCGCTTTCCGGGTGGTATCTACCAGGGACTTACTATCTGCATAGATTTACAGGAAACCGTCACAAGCCCTCCTGAACTGTTGAAAGGCAGCAATATTTTTGAAACCATATTGCCGGAAAAATTCTGTCAGAATGACAGTCCGATTTTTCTTGCAGGGAATGAACAGACAGAACCTATTTTTTCCGCATTTTATAACCAGCCGGAAGAATTGAAACTGTCCTATCAGAAAATAAAGACCTTAGAATTGCTTCTTTATCTTGGTAAAGCAAAACTCACACCTAAGCAGCGATTATCCGAATATCAATCCGAACAGATAAACATTGTCCAGAAAATCCATGAACAGCTGACACAGCATATAGAGCAGCGAATCACAATAGATGAACTTTCCCGACAATATTTAATCAATCCAACTACTTTAAAAGCCTCCTTTAAAGCTATTTATGGAACTTCCATTGCCGCCCACATCAAAGAGCACCGCATGGAAGAAGCCGCCAGAATGCTGCGGGAGTCAGGAATGAGCATCGCTGAAATCGCAAAGGCTGTCGGTTATGACAGCCAGAGCAAATTCACCTCAGCGTTTAAGACATTTTTTCAATGTCTCCCAACCGAATACCGAAAATGGCATCTCTGACTGGAACTCCTTATGTTTCATCAAAAATGCCCTTCAGTTTTGAGAGCAGAAGCTCTCCCACAGTTACCGCATCCTCAATGGTCAGATAATGATCTGCGCTTCTGCTTACCAGGAGCTTTCCAGATGCCTCAAACTCATCATCCGCAAACCAGACCTTCAGCCAGACGGGATAGCGGGGCAGAAAGGGAAATACCGCGCACAAATCCGCCCGTTCTTCTACAAGCTGCGCTCCAAGCCCTTCGCATACCCTGCAAAGCTGCTCCTGGGTCATTCCATCCAGAAAGCTTCCAAGCTCCCTTTCCATATCATGGTCAAATTTCGTTCCCCGGATAAGACCATCCTTTAATGCTCCAAAGGAAACCATTTCCGGGGATACTTCCGTTCCATCCGCCAGGTCCAGATAATGAAGAATCACAAGCTGCTGCCATTCATCAATCCACGGTTGGAATGTACACTCTGGAAAAGTAATCTGAATCTTCTGATCTAAGCTCTGCAATTTAAAAAAGGACTTGTCCTTATGAAATACCGCACCGCTCTTCTTCGCAATCTCCTCCGGTGCATGAACGCATATGCGTTCTTTTGCAGATAACAGCATCTGTTGAAATGCCCGGTTATCCTGCATGAGCCGGCGCCTCCTTTCCCCTGCCGCATTTTTCCAAAAAATCAGTCAGACGGAGTATTGCCGGATAGCCGTTTGAAAGTTCTGTTCCCTGTAATCCTGCATCCGCAATACTCTTTTCTGCAGATATCTCACATAGAATCTCCACACGTTCACATACATTCTTCTTCATCCATTCCCGGTTTTCCCCATCCACTTTGTTGAACACCAGATAGACAGGTTTCCCGATGCTTGTGCCCAGTTCAGAAACTTTCCCTGTCAATGCCAGCGATTCATAGGAAGGCTCTACCACCATAAGGATCAAATCCACACCGTTATCAATTCCCCGGCCAAAATGTTCAATCCCGGCCTCCATATCGATCAGTGCATATTCCCCCTCAGAAAGTACTAAATGTTCTATGAACTGCGTGAGTACATTCCCCATAGTACAGGCGCATCCCTCATTGGCTGTATGGATCTTCCCGCTGGACATCAGCTTTACACCGTCCTTTTCAGAATAATATCCTTCTGGTATGTCCTGAATCTCCCATGTTTCATTAAAAAACCGGTGCGTAAAATTGGACAGCATCATATCCTGCATCGCTTTTTGTTTCCCGCCAAAATAAGCAGTAAAATCCAAAGGCAGGTCCACGCCCAGCTGCCTGCTCAATCCATAATTAGATTCATCTGAATCAATGACAAGAACCTTTCTGCCTCTTTCTGCTAATTCTTTTGCCAGCAAAGTTGTAACTGTGCTTTTCCCACTTCCGCCTTTTCCACATACTGCTATTTTCATCTTCTTTCCTCCTATAAAAGTCGCTGCGCGACAGCACTAAAGGGTAAAGCTGCTTCGACACACCAGTAATGAGAGAAACTTTTATTTGAAAAAGCACTCATAAAAGTTCCTCTTGTGCGCCTTTGCAGCTTTACCGTCCAGCAGAAATTTTTTCTAATAAATACTTAACATTTCTTAGCTAGACTGGTTATAATTGTTTTTCGATTGCACAAAATGTATTAATACAGATTTCTCCTATCTCTGCCAAATCATAGGCCCCAAATGCAGCCGGAAAATTACTGGAAAACAAAATTTGCGAAGATGCCGGAAATTCTTCGTCGCCTTCCCAGAAAATAAATCGCAGATACAATTCCTCAAACAATTCCAGTTCGTATCCAATATCCCCCAGGTGTACTGGGACCGCACCTGTACATTCCATAATTTCTTTAAATTTTTCCAGTCTGCTCCCAAACTTACGGTTCATTCTTGAGATACATCTGCCTTGAAACTGCCGGGCATATAAATCTCCGGACGGAAGCTCTTTGTAAGAGCGAAATTCTCCATTATGAGGAAATACGCTGGCATTTAATAGGTATCTTAAAACAAGTATTTTGGTATAAATATCTTCTTCCAACGGATAATAAGTACTCGTCTCTGTCTCCGGATTTCCATGTCTGACCTCAAAGTCCGGATAATGGATATAATAAAGGCTCCCCATGAACATAAACATAAATTCCTGCCCTGTAAGGTTATACACAATCCCTAATCTTGTACTAATGCTGACAGGATCAGACCTCTTAAATTTTTCCACGTAATATTCATAAGGCATCCGCTCCATGTTATCTTTCGCATATTCTATTTTCTTCCCATGCCCTCCGGGGACAGTCTGCGCTCCATCTGTCATATTTACATCTCCATCCGTTTTATAATTTCTTTTACTTCCTGTACCAGTTCTCTGCTGCAATCATAAGGAGACAAGCCCATACGATCTGCAAGGAGGATATCCTGATTATAATGAATAAAGCCCAGAAAATCTTCCTCTGGTATTTTTTCCCGGATGAAAATTTCATCCTGTTCATCCCTTACCTTACTGGCAACCACTCTCACCTGCTGCACGCCCAGTCCAAGGGCAAGACGCTTTACATTGCGGTAAGTCTGAATACTCCGGGTGCCAGGCTCAATTACAACAATAAACTGCTCCATGCCGGATGTTGTCCCGCGTGCCAGATGTTCCAGTCCTGCTTCCATGTCAAGAATCACCACGTCCTTTTGGTGCAGCACCAGATTACTGATAATCCGTTTTAATATAACATTTTCAGGACACACGCAGCCTCCACCGGCTGTATCCACCGTACCAAGAAGCAGAAGACGGACACCGTTATACAGCTTTCCGTACTTATCCGGGATATCACTGACTTTGGGATTCAAAACATAAAATGTATTATCTTTATCTGCCCCTGTCCGTTCTTCAATCATTTTTCTCATTTTAGAAATCGGAATAATAGAATCAACTACCTCTTCTGGAAAACCAAGAGCCAATCCCAGATTTGCGTCTGGATCTGCGTCGGCAGCCAGTACATTCCTTCCTTCTTCTGCAAAAATCCTTGCCAGTGTTGCTGCAAAAGAGGTTTTCCCAACACCGCCTTTTCCTGTTACTGCTATTTTCATCTCAAACTCCTGTTATCCTTCCAAAAACTCCTTCAGACTTACGCCCTCCGGTATGACATATCCACATGCAGTGCAGGTGCTTTCTCCTACCGTTACGCCATCCTTTAAGAACACTTCCAGTCCGTCTTCTTCCATACATTCTGGGCAGTCGATTTCCTGAATCGTTTTTTTATTTCTTTCGTCCTGACAGTCTGCAAACACACTCATTTTAATTACCCCTTTTCTACTCTTCTTCCAGCTGTCTGCGCAGATAGGCGCCTGCAACACGGGAAAAATTACGGATATCCCTGATATAGGCGAAATCCTTTCCAAATATTCTCTTCTCTGTGGCGGTATCTTCATAGTTCCCTGCAAAAATACCAAGAACAGAGATGCCAAGCGTCCTTGCCCTTCGTATTTCAAATGCCGTATCTTTCACCGCCTTTTCTCCTGTGTAATCCGCAGGCCGCCGGATGCCAGGCCGCCGGATGCTGATGTCACAGGGTTTTCCGTCGCCAAGCAGGATCAGAATCTTATGGTTCTCCGGCCGGTCCAGCAGGGTATCATATGCAGCTTTTATTGCCAGTCCATCCCGATTATCTCCTGATGCACGGAATTCAAAAATTCTCTCATTTTTTTCTTTTCCATCGTCATAATCCCGAAAGAGGTGCATGACTGTATGATTCCAGAAAGTACAGTAGCTCACTACCCGGTGGGGGATTTCCACAAAGCTTAACGCTTCGCTGAGGATATACCCCTGTACCGCCACCTGCGACTGCCTTATCGCCTGTGAACCGCTGGAATCCAGCAGAATATCAACTACAAATTCTGAGGAACCAGAGGAAATCTTTTTGACAAAAAGCTTTTCATCTTCTGTTCTTCCCAGCTTCCAGAGTCTCGCCGGCGCCAGCTGTCCGCTGGTAGAACGGCAAAAGTCTTCTTGGCTTCTAAGAACCAACGCCTTTTTCAGTGTGTCCGCCAAAGCCTTAATATTCCGTTTGATTACTCGGCTGTTGCTGTAATAATACATCCTGTTTTTTTCAAACTGAAGCTGGTTGAAGCGGTACTGATTATTTACGATTACCGGGTCCTGCAGGATCCCCTTTGTATCATGCAGCAGACAGTTGGCATGTATCCCGGTGCAGAGCCGGTTCCGCCTCTTTTCCTGTTCCAAAGGAGACAAATAATTTTTTCCGTAATTTAATGCCACATATTCCTGCACCTTCTGCAGGGAAGCTTCATCTTCGATGTCGGAGTCTTCTTCCTTCCTTACGGATTCGGCCGGATGCATCCGCTTTTTCGGCTGTTTGTCCTTGATCTGCAGACTCATCATATCCTTGCCAAGGCCGGCCAGATACTTTTTAAGGATTTCCTCCAATGCTGCACTCGACAGGGCATTGGGCGGAACACGAAGTACTGTTTCCAGATTTCCATGCTGCTCTTCAAATTCCCTGTCAACAATCGTATTATAGATGTTTTCCATCTTATTTATGATATCCGCTGTATCTTTGGCATGCTCTAAAGCTGCAATCTCATTTGCCGTCTGTCTGACTGCATCTGGTATCGGACCCGATTGCCTCCCCAGATAATCTTTCATAATAAAAACCTTGACCTGGCCAAAAAAAGTCTTGCATAAAACTGGTTCTTCCTGTCTTAGCAGATCTTCAAAAGCGCTTTTTCGAATGTCCGCTGTCCCCGGACGCTCCTTTGCAGTCCTTGGATAAACTGCAGCGTCCACACAGAGCTGGGCCAGTTCCATAAGAGGTCTCTCCTGTGCCGACAGATAGGTCTTTTTCATCATATACAGCGCCAGTTCTTCAGAGTTAAAATACCGGGCAAACGCTCCCTGCTTCATGGCATCATAAAGCACTGCAGATCTGGATCTTACAAACGCCTTCACATCCGGTTTTACATCCAGCGTATAATCTCCGCTAATGGTCCAAAACAGATTTCGGATTCTGTTCTCAATCTCCAGACGGTGCTCCTCTGCCGCTTTCTCCGAAAACCGGTAGGATCGTTCTTTCATACTGTCACCCCTCGAAGATCTCCGCCCTGGTCCAGGAAGACGGAATCCGGGTCGCAATCACATCTTCTAACATCTCTTTTTCAAATACATCAAAGCTCTTATTCACGATTCCCATACGGATTGCTAAAAGGGGCGGCAGATTGGAACGGATTGCTTTCATGGAAGCGATCAGGCCACGCAGATCCAGCGACCGGGCGGAAGCCTCTCCATTGTAAACCTTTGCCTGCAGATCCAGAAACAATCCGGTGAATTGCTTAAGTGCCTGCTCTTTTACATCTGTAAAATGTTTTTTGAGCAGAAAGCGAATGGTTTCTTCCGAAAGAGGCGGCATATCCACTACCATAAAGCGAGATACTAGGGCTTCGTTCAACTCTTTCGTTCCGGCATATCCGTAATTCATAGTCCCGATAAACCGCGTAGCCGGATGCAGCTTAACCCTTGCGTATCCCGGAACATCGATGCGTCTGCGGCGATCCAGCGTGGCATGGAGCACAGAAACCGCATCATTTTTAGCCATGTTGACTTCATCCAGGATTCCAAAGCCGCCAAATTCCGCACATTGATAAACCGGACCTTTGCGGAGCTGAACTTCGTTATGGATAAACGTATCAGTCCCAATTAAGGAAGCACTGTCTGTATTGACATGAAAAGAAATATCATAGGAAGGTCTTCCAAAGATCCAGGCAAGCGTCTCGCACAGTACATTTTTTCCGGTTGCTTTCGCCCCGGAAAGCAGAAGATTTTCTCCCTGCAGAAGCGCTGCCGCCGACATTTCCAGAATGTCTTTTCCATAAAAAAGCATATCTGGAATATAGACCCGCTCCTGCACTTCCTCTGCTGTATCGTATTTCTCTCTGAATTCCACTATATCATAAATCAGACTGTTATCCATTTTCTGCTGCTCCAGATAGGAAATCAGCAAACTTTTATCCTCTCTCATCTACAGTCCCATCCCTTCCAGAATCTTGTACAAAGCCTTTTTGACCGGCGTATCTTTCGGCAGTTCCACAAGCGGTTTTCCGTCGCAGTCATAACGGTAGACCATTTCATCTTGAGGAATCACTCCAAGCAGCGTCAGCCCCTGCTTCTCAATCTCTTTCTTTGTGCCCTCATCCAGCCTGCCCTCTGGGACACGGTTGATGATTACTCCTGTTTTTTCCGGCTTCATCCCCAGTTCCTTCATCAATTCTGCAATCCTTCCCACTGCCTGTACGCCTCTTCTGGAGCAGTCGCTGACCAGAATCGCTGTCTTCATGGAAGGGAGCAGACCTCTGCTGACATGCTCCATGCCAGCCTCATTGTCCACTACCACGTAAGGGTAATGGCTCTGGAGCTTCTGAATCTGTGTCTGCACCAGACCATTGACAAAACAATAGCATCCCTGTCCCTGGGTGCGCCCCATAACCATAAAGTCAAAATCATCTTCTTCGACAATGGCGTCTGCCATCCGAATCTCCAGCCATGCCTGTTTTGTCATCCCGGACGGAATCTGATAGCGGTCATCCATTCCCGCCCGCTCAATTTCTTCCCGCAGCTCTCCAAGGGTAGCACCGACTTCCACGCCAAGCACTTCATTCAGATTGGAATTGGCGTCCGCATCCACAGCCAGCACCGGCTTTTTCCCATGCTCACACAGATACTGAATCATCAGTCCGCACAAAGTCGTCTTACCCACGCCGCCTTTTCCGGCCACTGCAATAATATGTCCCATATTGTTACCTCCTATTAAAAGCCGCTTCGACACACTGGTTATGAGAAAAACTTTTATTCAAAAAAACACTCATAAAAGTTCCTCTCGTGCGCCTTTGCAGCTTTACCGTCCAGCAGAAATTTTTTCAATAAATACTTGACATTTCTTAGCTGGACTATATTTTTTTGAACAACGTGTTGATTATTTTTATATGATACAGTATAATGACTTTTATCAAAAAGACAAGAAACAATATGAAAAATCTGTATGGTTACTGAACAAAATCGAAAAATTGTTGAGTGACAGAGGGGAAGATCATGGCTGAAAAAACCAAAAAAGAAGACCGGCGTATTCGATATACGAAGCAGGTCATAAAAGATACTTTATTAAAATTGCTGGAAAAAAATCATTTTGCAAAAATTACGGTTACCGAACTGTGCCGCATGGCTGAAATTAACCGAGGTACTTTTTATCTACATTATTATGACATGAATGATGTTCTGGATGATATTCTAAACGACATGCTCTCTGATACTTCTAGTGTCATGGAGCATGTCCTGTCTCAGAAATGTGATTCTCCAAATTGTTCTTATCCATTCTGTGATAAAATTCACAGCAATAACATGTTCCGTTATCTGCTCCTGGATGATACCATCTTTACGAGGATCATTGACAAAATGGCGGATCATAAGGAACACTATATTACCTGGCTCATGTCCCACAGTATTCTTACGTTTGAAGAAGCGGAGGCTGTCTTCTACTTTCAGATGAACGGCTGCCTGGCAATCAATAAGCTTATGTCCCGTAACCATTGCAGTGACTGGAAGAAAATACAGAAAACGATTGACGCTTTTATCAAAGCAGGGCTGGAGAGTTTCCTGATTCATGACCAGAGAAAATAAAAGCCTTTTTCAGAAATTTTAGCATATAAGATTTACCTGCAAATCGCAATGCTGTGCCAATGGTGTGACAAAGAGTGAGAAGGTTTTATAGACCTTAACATGTGACGGGAAACTGAATAGAATAATCTCAGAAACCAAGAATATTATTTCTTTGATTTGTATATGATAGAGGCAGATTACCATCCCACAAAAATTTTTTACTATGCTGGAGAAGAATTTGCGGAGCAGATTCTAGCGGACTTGATTAGCAGGGGATATAGTGGTAATGATCTTCTGGAGCGTTTTAAAAAGGCACAGAGGCAAATACGTCCAGCTGTAGAAGTAATACTTGTGGAGGCAGAACAGGTTGCATCTTCAGCATCTGGTCATATATCTTATGAAGATGTTTTTGGTATAGAGGATGAGAAATGACAGAGGTACGTTTTCTTCCGCCTGCAGCGAAATTTATCAAAAAGCTGAAAGATAAAAAATTGAAAATTCTGTATCAGGAAGCGATTGATAAGATAAGAGAGAACCATACAGTTGGAGAAACCTGTAAATCCATTAAAACGGATTAAATAGAATAAAAAGCAATAAAAAGGGTTAAATCGGTTAAAAATGTGGTATAATGGATAAAACGGATAAGGAGGTACGTATATGGAACTCAGAGCTGAAGATGTCTTCCGCCCCGGAGCATTTCCCGAATACACCTATATATCACGAAAATCTGCTATTTCCAACCTGCCCTATGAATTCCGGCTGATGCAGGCCATCAAGGTATCCGGATTCCTGACCTCTCTGGTAGGCCCTTCCAAAATGGGGAAGACCATTTTGTGCGAAAAGGTCATCGGCTTTGAACATATCGTGGAAATTTCCGGAGCAGACTTTAATGAAGATACGGATTTCTGGAAGCTGGTTTCCGCCAAAGCAGGGCTTGCATACGAAGGACAGTTTGCCTCCGAAAAGCAGATTCCCAGCACCAGTGATAAATATACCAAAAAGGAAACCTTTTCCCTAACCAAGGATAAGATCATAGGATATTACAGGGAACATGATCTGGTACTGGTCATAGACGACTTTCACTATGCCCCGGAGGGGAAACGGATGCAGATTGCCCAGCAACTCAAGGATGCCATCCGCAGGGGATTTAAAGCCATTGTAGTGTCCCTCCCCCACCGCGCGGACGAAGCAATCCGTCAGAACGCAGACCTTTCTGGACGCTTAAGCCTCATCAATATGGAGCCATGGGAAGTGGATGATCTAAAAGAGATCGCAAAGCTAGGGTTTAGTAAACTGGGTATTTCCATTGAGGATTCCATTGCGGCACAGATTGCGGTAGAGAGCCTTTCTTCCCCACAGCTGATGCAGTATATCTGTCTGAACATCTGTACCATGCTGGAAATGTCCGGGGACGAAAACCATCAGATCCGGCAGGAAATTTTGGAGACTGCTTATCACTATACCACCGCAAACTTTGAATATGGGGATGTGGTTTCCTTGATGCAGAAAGGACCGAACACCCGCGGCAAGAGCCGGAACACTTTCCAGACCGCTGATGGGCAGGAGCATGACATATATGAGTTAATCGTGAAATCCATCGCAGAAAATCCTCCCATTATGAAGCTGGAGTTTGAAGATGTAAAGGAGCGGATCTACCATCTGCTTGCAGATAACTGTAAAAAACCTTCCCCACAGATGATCCGGGAAAGCCTGGCAAAGCTGAAGGAGCTTCTGTATGGACGGGAAGATATCTTCAAGGTACTTGACTGGAAGGAAGGGAGTCTTTATATTTTAGATCCTCTGTTCCTGTTTTATCTGCGATGGGGAGGCGCTCATTAAATGTTAGCCGATATCACAAGTATGCGTAATGCAATCATCATGAGTATGATGTCCAGCATCTGCTCTATGCCTATCTGAAACCACTCTATCCACTGGCAAGAGCAGAAGTCAGTGAGGATACCGGTTATGGTACGGTGCGAACCGATATCTTTCTGGATTCTGAACATGTCATTGAAGTAAAATGCACCAGAAACAGTATGAAGCTTAAGAAACTGACAGAAGAAATCGAAGCGGATATGGTGCATTACAGTGCGGAGCATATTTATTTCTTTATCTACGATAAGGAAAAGATCATTGAAAATCCCCAGTCGTTCCGAAACACCTATGAGAACAAAGTAAAGGGAAAGCAGATACATATCGTGATCCATCAGCCCAAGATACTGTAAGGAGCATTTTGCAGAGAGCAAACAGTACAAACCATATTCTGTAATCTTGTTTCCACCACAAAATCAATATATAGTATTTTATTGTTCTATCATTGCTTTGTAATTGATTTTTGTTCTTCCCATACGGAATATGCGTACCACATAGATGCACACGTTGTTTAAGATTGAAGGAAGTGTCAGAAGAGCCATGCGATAAAGTGGCAGACTTTTGGCACTTTTTTTGATACCAGAAAATTTAATCCAGAAAGGAGAAATGAAAATTGCGGGCTGATACCTGCCAAAGCATAAAATCCTTTTGACAGTGTGTTTTCCTAATAAAACGCAATCTTAGGAAAAGGGTACCCTTTTCCGTAAATCTGCCCGTCCGTGCCATGGCTTGCCGGACAGATTTTGCTTGTTGGGAAGAATCTCGACTATATCGAAAGCCACCTGCACGAAAAACTGGACTTGGAAACAGTTGCGGGGGCTGTACATTATTCAAAATATCATATGCACCGAATGTTTACAGATACGGTAGAGTTGACAATTATTTTTGGTTCGCCATTGGTTCGTGTTTTTGCAGAAAAGCAGAGAACCAATCACTAATAAAGTGACTTGTTCTCTGCTCTTGAGAGGCGCAGACCGGATTTGAACCGGTGGATACTGGTGTTGCAGACCATTGCCTTACCACTTGGCTACTGCGCCATAAATATAACAAAAGCTCCCCGAGTAGGGCTCGAACCTACAACAACTCGGTTAACAGCCGAGTGCTCTACCATTGAGCTATCGAGGATTATACCTTTGGGTATGTTCTATACCCTCAAAATCACATACAGTTCGAAAAGATACACTCTCTAACCTATACCTCTATCCTTCTCTTACCCAAAACTTCTTGGTTAAGCCCTCGACCGATTAGTGACAGTCAGCTCCATACATTACTGCACTTCCACCTCTGCCCTATCTACCTCGTCGTCTTCAAGGGGTCTTACTTCTTTCGAATGGGATATCTCATCTTGAGGGGGGCTTCACGCTTAGATGCCTTCAGCGTTTATCCCTTCCCGACTTGGCTACTCGGCCATGCCCTTGGTAGGACAACCGATACACCAGAGGTCAGTCCATCCCGGTCCTCTCGTACTAAGGACAGCTCCTCTCAAATATCCTCCGCCCACGCCGGATAGGGACCGAACTGTCTCACGACGTTCTGAACCCAGCTCGCGTACCGCTTTAATGGGCGAACAGCCCAACCCTTGGGACCTGCTACAGCCCCAGGATGCGATGAGCCGACATCGAGGTGCCAAACCACTCCGTCGATGTGAACTCTTGGGAGTGATAAGCCTGTTATCCCCAGGGTAGCTTTTATCCGTTGAGCGATGGCATTCCCACTTAATACCACCGGATCACTAAGCCCTACTTTCGTACCTGCTCCACCCGTCGGTGTCACAGTCAAGCTCCCTTCTGCCTTTGCACTCTGCGAATGGTTTCCAACCATTCTGAGGGAACCTTTGGGCGCCTCCGATACCCTTTCGGAGGCGACCGCCCCAGTCAAACTCCCCACCTGGCATTGTCCACTACCCGGTTAACGGGTACATGTTAGAAACCCAATACTGCAAGGGTGGTATCCCAACAATGGCTCCAGAACAACTGGCGTCATTCCTTCCTAGCCTCCCACCTATCCTGTACATGCAATACCGAATCCCAGTA
>Ga0137308_102351_pt1 | contig 13037 bp, 12 predicted proteins | sample Inofrocosms_June_FD_97181 | JGI IMG/M metagenome (GOLD analysis project Ga0137308, IMG submission 97181) | Mouse cecal microbial communities from Vienna, Austria - N-Acetylneuraminic and N-Acetylglucosamine D2O microcosms_June | ecosystem: Host-associated > Mammals > Digestive system > Large...
AAGCACTCCAATAATATAGCATATACTGCCGTCTTCATTTTTCACGCCCATATTTACAATGCTTCCTTCATACGGGATTCCGTCAAAAGACACATGTACCCTAACTCTTCCTTTGCCAAATTCCTTACGTATATCATAAGGAAACACAATATATGCGCCGCCTTTTTTCGGTACGGTATGAATCACCGCTTTAAAGTTATATATTTTATCCGACATTATTCGCTCCCATTAATCTATAATCGCTGCCAAATGTCCCCCGCTGAACTTCGATTGCTTTGCAATTACTAAAGCATATTTAATCTGCGCTTTAATGAACAAAGTTTGCCCGAAAATCCACACACAAATCTTGTTAAAACGGGTATTTATAATAATCTTTTATCAAAGTATAAACAAATAATACGGATGATTAAAGATTAGTATTAAAGCAGCACGGCGCAGCAAACCGCGCTGCGCGCTTTGCTGCGCATACGCTTGCATCTTTTTCGTCATTTTTGCCCAAAACTCCTTAAAATACGCCGGTATTTCTGCGTCGTTTTGAACAATCTGACGAAAAAGCTCACTGCGCGTCTGCACGATAATCTTTGTGCGGTATTGCCTTAAATAAAAAATCCCGCTGCAAACGCCCCTGCCGACGCAGCCAGAGCCACAACAATAAGCGGCAGCTCATAGTAAGCCAATACCACAGCTATTACCGTCCCAACTGCCGCCGTTATCACGCTTCCCGTAGAATAAAAAATCGCGGGAATGGTCATGGCGCTCAATATAGCATATGGAATATAAAAAAGAAAACTCTTGAGAAAACGCGACTTTATTTTTCTTCTGAAAAATGTTAGGGGAAACATTCTCACAATATAAGTCACCAACGCCATTACCGTAATATACAATACTATGCTCATGCTTCACCGTCCTTTACGGGAAACAGCACGGCACCCGCGGCAGCCGCCGCTGCACCGCTTATTATAATGGAAAATCCGCCGCTTAATAAAAATACATATCTGCAAAGCACCGACACCCCCGCCGCAATCAGCACCACCGATAGAACGCTTAATTTTCTTTTTGCGGGAGGAATAATTATTGCCAAAAACATTCCGTACAGTACAAGCCCCATAGCGTCCATGAGCGGCTGCGGTAATACCCGTCCCGCCGATGCTCCCAAAAGAGTACCGAAACTCCACCCGAAAAACCCCATTGAAATAAGACCGTACATATAGGAAGGCGATATCTCGTGAGGCTGCGCCGAAGCTACCGCGAAAATTTCATCGGTTATACCGAACGAAGCGATCATTCTGTGAAGCGTATTAAAATTCCGGTTCAATTTTTGAGAAAGCGAGAACCCCATAAGGGAGTAGCGCATATTTATGATAAACTGGGTCAATGCCATTTCTGCCAGAGTTCCACCGGCAGATATAACCGATATCCCCGCTGCCTGTCCCGCCGAGGTAAGGTTAGTCACCGAAATCATAACCGCCGCCAAAGGTGACAACCCCGCCCGAACCGCCATTATTCCGAAGCCGAAGGAAACCGAAAGGTACCCAAGAGCAATCGGTATTCCGTGACGAACTCCTCTGAAAAAATCTGTTGTCATTAGATAGCCTCTCTTTGTTTTTTACATTATATGTACCGATTTTCAAACAATATAAAATCAGATCGAAAATCAAAATTACTTCCAAACACTATTTTCAAATTCTTTCCAGTTTTCAGCTTATCTGACTAATGATTTATCAATAATATTATACAAATTATATAATAACATAATCCGGAAAAAAATGCAAATTATACCGAAAGCTTTTATTGCCCGGAAATATGATGTTCATTTGTTTTTTACCATATGATCATCAAAGCTTTTTTGTATTTCTTTATATTTTTTAAAAAAAGAAAAAAAATGCGATAACGCAAATATTAGTAATTTATAACAAATTATGATAATTTATTTTATAGCTATTGCACAATAAACTTGTGTGAAAAATCCTTTTAAATAAATTACCGAAAAAAATGTTATAAAACATTAAAAAAACATTTCATACTTCACCCCACTGTTTGTATATTTTTAATATGTATTTTTTAGGGCAAAAAAACACCTTGATTTTATACAAACCCTTTTACCAAAAGAAAAAATCAAATCGAGGAAATATTTTTGATTATATGATTTTTTTATAAAGCAAAAAAAAGTCCATTTTATTTTTGAAAAAAAATTCTGACGGCATTATTTTTATAAGGGGCTGTAAAAAATTTTTTACCATTCGGGGATAACATCAAAGGAAAACATGTGCTTACAAAAAGGGGAAAACCCTCTTTTAGGACGATACTCATGAAGAAAATCCCCGAAGCAATTATTGGTAGTCGCTTCGGGGATTTGGTAAATATTCGATTACTCCCATAAATAGGAATTTGCTTGAGAGACTGTATTATGTACGATTTTAATATGTTTCCATTTGCCCACATAGCATATTATAAAACCCAAATCGCTCATAAAACGGCTTCAAGCATTCTTCATAAACCACTGAAATCATGTAGATACGCTTTTCCTTCAGATATTCAATCATTTTATCCATCAGGTCTGTGCCAATCCCTTTGCCTTGATAATCCGGACAAACCATTAAATCCTGAATATAAGCATCTGTTACCCCATTTGATACACTATCAATATACCCAATCAGCTTATCATATTCATAAACTGCAATATGGTAATACGATGTCATCAAAGGGTTTTTATACTCTCTTTCCATCCTGTTCCAACCCACAGATTCACGTAAATCTGCCAATGCTTTTACAGACACTTTTTCGTTGAATTTGTATATCATTATGTTTTTCCTCATCGTAGATTATTTATATCGTTAAATTCCCATTTATCTCAGTAATAATTATATATCAAAGCCGTTACATTGTCAATAGAAACGCTATAGCGCTTTTGGCTGAAAATCATAAGTGCTGTGGCGAAAACTTTTTTATGCGGTATTGCCCTAATTCCCGATCAAAGTATAGGCAAATTTTGTTGTCGATCGGGAATTAGGGCTTTGGGTGTAATTCTCAATCATCTTGTGGACCCTGTGAAATTTTGTCTGCAAGATGATTGAGAATTAGTATAAGAGACCCTCTGAAAACCCAAAGCCCCCCGTCATCAGACGGGAGGCTTTATTTATATTCAGCAGGTAAGTCCCAATCACTTGGGTGGCTGTGGCTTTTCATGAATGTTTCCATTACCCTCCGCCCTCACCTACGGGATTCCCTGCTCTTTAGCAGTATATGCGGAGGGGTCGTACTGTGACATAACAGCCTCGGAATTATCCGTGTCCGTGACCGTTCGAGCCGTGATGACCGTTCAATATGCCTGATGACGTTTCAACGGAATTTTCCGCCAAAAGCGCGTCGATAAGCTCATGTATTTCTTTCACGGTCATGCTTTGTATCATTTCCGGGGTGATATCCGGATCAAGAGCCTTTGCCTGCTGAAAAAGCTTATATTTCCCGCAGGAAAGCCCGGCGTTGTGAGCCGCCTCGGTTTCATCCGAGGAAGAGTAATAGCAGTGCGCATTCTCATGTCCGGACGTACATTCCTCCACATCGGAAAAGATTCTGACAGTCTGCTCCTCGTCGGTTCCGGTAACGGTAATTGTCATAATATCGTCATTTGAAAGCAGTGCGGAAATTTTGCCGTTTTCCAGTATTAAATTTACCGCGTCAACGTAATTTTTAAATCTTACGTCAAGCTCTCCCAACAGCTCCTTACCGTCTTTATTAAGTCCGTTCATTGATATAACCCGGTCAAAACGGTTTATGCTCATAACCAACGAGGGATTTATATCTATGCTTATCTCAGACGTGGGAGTGAAATAAAGCCCGCCTGTCCCCACCAAAAGCAGCATACAGGCGCAGGCCGCAGCGCAAAGAAAAATTTTTCTTTTTGGCGTTTTCGTCTTGGTATAACTGCGGATTTTTTCCGCAAGAAATACCTTGGTACTGTTTTTTAAAGACTCTTCTGCTTTTACGCTGTCAAATATTTCTTTAAATTCATTATTCATATCCGTCACCTCCCAACTTCTCACGAAGCATCTGCTTGGAACGCGTCAAAAGGGTGTATACCGTATTTACATTCTTTCCCAATATATGTCCTATCTCTGCGGCAGTATAATCCTCATAATAATGCAGATATACCACGTCCCTGTACTTTTGGGGAAGGGACATTACAGCTTCCAAAACATCCCTGTAATCCGGTGGGCACTCGGAGGCCTGCTCCGCTATCTCATCAAGAGAAACCGCGTGACTTCTGAAGAAGCTTTTGAGCAGATCCTTGCAAGCGTTTATAGTTACCCTAATAAACCACGCCTTCTCGTGCTCTTCATTTTCAAATGAAACGGAACTGAGGACATATTTCAAGAAAACTGTCTGAAATATGTCCTCAGTATCGGCATAATTTTTCAAACGTATCATACAAAGCCTGCGAACGGTATCAGAATACCGTTCGATGGCTCTGTTTACCTCTTGGTCACTTCGCATATCAGCTTTCCTTTTATATTTGCTTCAACGGCAGCCGTGGCGGCGTCCTCCGCCGTGATGTCCGCCATGGTGACCGCCACAGCTTCCGCTGCCGAAGTTCGCATTTGTATTGATGTAATTTCCGCCGCAATGGCCGTGCTTTGCGCTTAATCCACAGTTGTCGCAGATTCCGTCGTTGTTGATATCTGCGTAGCGGCCTGTGCGGCAATGGCCGAGGCTTCCGTTTACGCCGCAGCTATCGCAGATACCGTCGCCGTCAGCGTCGGCGTAGAACCCAATATGGCAGTACGTATGGATTCCGCTAATGCCGCAGTTGTCACAAACACCATCCTTGTTGGCGTCATTGTAATATCCCGTACGGCAATAACCGTGCCTTCCGCTTACGCCGCAGTTATCACAGATTTTGTCTCCGTTTGAATCGGAATAATATACGCCGTGACAATAACCATGCTTTCCGTTTACTCCGCAGTTGTCGCAGATTCCGTTTCTGTCGGCGTCGGAGTAATATACGCTGTGACAGTAGCCGTGTTTCACGCCCGAACCGCAATTATCACATATTCCGTCTGCGTTTGAATCGGCGTAATAGGCGAAATGACAATACCCGTGAATTCCGCTAACGCCGCAGTTATCACAGATTTCGTCTGCATTGGCGTCGTTGTAATACACCCCGTAACAGTAACCGTGTCTTCCGCTTATACCGCAGTTATCGCAGATTCCGTCCTTGTTCGCGTCACTGTAATATACACCGTGGCAAAAGCCGTGTTTTACGCTTGCGCCGCAATTATCACAGACTCCGTTTCCGTCGGAATCAGTGTAACCGCCTATATAGCAGTAACCGTGAGTTCCCTTTACACCGCAGTTATCACAGGTTCCGTCGTTGTTCGTGTCGGTGTAAAAACATGAATTTACCGAGTTCAGGCATATGCCATAGCAGGAGGTGTCATCAACCGCCCGCGCATTTTCTGCTAAAATCGGCGCTGCGCTTAAGGTAAAAACGGAAATGGCCGATAATATCAAGGAAATTGTTTTTTTCATTTAAATTTTTCCTCCTATTATTTTTTTGATCATCATATGTAATACGATTCGGATTTATAAATCCATTCATTTTTTTAAAATTTTTTTCTTTCTATTCTACTGGAGCTGGTTTGAAAATAGAGAAAATAACGGATTTTTGACCCAAAATAGTTAGCTTCAAGGAAAAAAACGCAGTCAAACCGTCGTTTGACAAAACTTTTTGCCGCAGAATATGGCCGTCGGGGGCGAAAAGACGGCGTTTTCGATTTTTCAAACATACCCTAATATAAAAGCAAAAATCACTTTTTCAAAAAATATAGTAATGCAAATAGAGATGCGACGTTCAAAAAAAGAAACGTCCTTTTTAACGGACGTTCCCTTTTTCACAATCATAACATATTATATTATATTATAAGCTTCTGAAATAATCAGTATCAATACTTTAAAATTTCGTCTGCTGCACATAATGTATCATTTTTTTCAGATTATAATCCGTTAATAAAATAATAGCATAACCTCGATAATAAATCAACCGTCATTTTACACTAAAATATTATTTTATATTGTCATACCCGCCGGATACTTCCTTATTGCCCCTGATAAAAAGCCATATACCACGGATAAACGGCACTGCCATAGAATACAGAACGCTTTGCAGAAGTATTGACGTATCAAGAAACACCGTATCGAAAACAGAAGAAAGCCCCGATACATAAACAACCCCCAATGTCAACAGCAAGCTTATCAGCACCGCGGCGATAAGTCTTGGGTTTGAAAGATAGCGGGCGTTAAAAATTCCCCGCCCCTCCGTTTTACACTCAAACACAAATATTAACTGTGAAAGGCTCAGAGTAACCATTGCCGCCGTTCTTGCCGCTTCGAGTCCAAAGCCTCCAAAAACAGCTTGGAAACTCAACACCGACACAACTCCTATCGCCAGTCCTCTTATAAGAATGCTCCACAGCATTCCACCAGCGAAAATACTTTCATCGCTCTTTCGGGGGGGAAGATCCATAATATTACTGTCACATGGCTCCATTCCAAGAGCGATTGCGGGAAGTCCGTCTGTTACAAGATTTATAAGCAGAAGCTGAATCGGCAGCAGAACCACCGGAAGACCCAAAAGCATGGCAAACAGCATTGTAAACACCTCACCGATGTTGCAGGACAGCATATACCTTATAAATTTGCGGATATTGGAATAAACCGTCCTTCCCTGCTCCACCGCATTTACGAGAGTGGCGAAATTGTCGTCCAAAAGCACGAGCTTTGCCGCCTCCTTGGTGACATCGGTACCGGTTTTTCCCATGGCTACGCCTATCGCCGCTTCCTTTACCGCAGGAGCGTCGTTTACGCCATCCCCTGTCATAGCCACAATATTGCCCTGTTTTTTAAGCATACGCACTATCCTGAGCTTATCTGCCGGGCTTACTCTTGCAAACACCGCAGCGCTATCCAGCTTTTCCGAAAGCTCTTTGTCGCTCATTAAAGCCAATTCGGCTCCGGTATACGCTTTTTGTCCCTTCTTCATAATACCCGCCCTCGAAGCTATCTCGGCGGCGGTGTTTATATGGTCTCCCGTCAGCATAATAATCCTGATTCCCGCTTTTTCGCACTTTTTCACCGCTCCTCTGATTTCCGGCCGTAACGGATCCTCCATTCCCTGAAGTCCTATAAAAATGTATCGGTCGTTTCCGGCGGTTTTATAGGCAAATGCCAGCGCTCTTAAACCTCTTCCTGTCATTTTTTCCACCGCCTCGGCGATTCTGCGCTTTACGGATGCGCCAAGCGTCTCAACTCCATTTGCGCCGAGGTATTGGGAGCATTTTTCCAACACCGTATCCGAAGCTCCCTTTAAAAAGCTGACCGTTTCTCCGGCCGACGATTTTACCGTCACTTCCATAAACCTTGTACCGCTGTCAAAGGGAATTTCCGATATTCTTTTATAGCCCGATACGTTTACCCCTGCGTTCCCGGCGGATATTATAAGAGCAGATTCCGTCGGATCACCGTTTTCCCCATCGGAGTTGTTGCAGACCGCCCCGCAGGTGAAGAGCATTTTTGATATGTGATCCGACGCTTTTACCTCTTTTCCGCCGCTTAAGGTAAATATTTCGGTAACTGTCATTTTGTTGGCGGTAAGGGTACCGGTTTTATCGGTGCAAATCACGTTTGCGCAGCCTAACGTTTCCACCGAATGCAGTTTGTTCACCAGCGCCTTTTGCTTATATATTCGTCTTACCGCCAAAGCAAGAGCTATGGTTACAGTAGCGGGCAGTCCCTCCGGTATTGCCGCCACAGCCAAGGTAATCCCCACAAAAAGCATATCGAAGATTTCGTTTCCTCTCAAAATCCCTATAACGCTCACCAGAATACAGATAATAACGCAGGTTATCCCTATGATTTTCCCCAATTCACCCAGACGCTTCTGAAGCGGAGTTTTTTCCTCTTCTATCTCGCTGAGCATATTTGACACCATACCCATTTGGGTGGATTTTCCCGTGGCGAAAACTTCCGCCGCGCAGTGTCCCTTCGTGACAACCGTACCCATATAAACGGCGCCCTTCTGATTAAGAACCCCCTTATTTACTGCGGCTGCCATTTTGTCGGCGGGAACGCTTTCACCCGTCAGAGCGGATTCGTCGCATTGTAAAGCCATACACTCGACTATTTCACAATCGGCGGGCACTCTGTCCCCCGCTTCAAGAAACACCAGATCCCCCCTTACCACATTTTCAGAGGGAATAACGGTAAGCGCGCCGTCTCTTTTTACTTTGGCGGTAGGAGCGGCAATGGCTTTTATGGTCTCAAGTGTCTTTTCCGTCCGATATTCCTGAGCGAAACCCAATACGGCGTTCAATACCACGATCACCAATATTGTCAGCGCGTCGTAATACTCTCCCATAACCACCGACACCGCCGTGGCCGCCATCAGTATCATAACCATAGCGTCCTTGAACTGCCCCGCAAACATTTTTAGGGCTTTTCTCTTTTTCTTCTGCTCAAGAGTATTGGGACCGTCATCCGAAAGGCGTTTTTTTGCCTCTGACGAAGTGAGACCCATATGTTCCGAATCTGTTTTTACAGATAACATCGGTTTTTCCAAGGCTTTGGCAGCACTTGACTTTTCCATGCCTGAAAGCTTTTTTTCCCTTCTCGCGCCTATTTCCGCTCTAATGCGGTTAGGCGTTTTGCTGTCCAAAGAAACCTCCCCCGAAAAAACCTCTTCGGGAAACCTCTTATCAGCGCTCGACATGGCGCGGTCGACCATGTTAGTATGCTCCTTTGAACGGTACGATTGTGTTTTAATATGCGGCTGCTTATTATCCACGGCGGCTTTTCTTCTAACAAGCAATCCAGACGCTCTTTCCACTTTCCGTTATCCTCCTTGTCCTTTTTTACAATAAATATGTGGAAAAGACAAAAAATAGACTTGTACTTTTGCAAACGGACAAACAAGGGTTGTAATGATGGAGAATTTGTCTGCATACAATAAAATATCCGTAACGGAAAAAGCGGAAAAAATTAAGCAAAGGGGCGAAACAATGTCACCAAAAGGGAATACTTCAACAGTTCAAGACTTCGGAACAAAACAGGAAAGATGCGTAAGCCTCGGAAAGTACATAGTGGAAAATGAAGCTACCGTAAGAAGCGCGGCAAAAGTATTCGGAATCAGCAAAAGCACGGTTCATCAAGATATAACCGCAAGACTCGAAAAAGTAAACCCCGTACTGCAAAAGCAGGTAAAGGAGGTTTTGGAAAAAAACAAGCAGGAAAGACATATAAGAGGCGGATTAGCCACCCGAAAAAAGTACAGTGAGCTTAGAGAAACGGAATAATATCAATCTTTTTTAAAACTGTGGGTATTACGTCAGTTTAAAAAGGGATTGATATAAAATCGAAAAACGCCGTTCAATGACCAAAACGGGATTGAACGGCGTTTTTGTAATATATATTTTATACCAATCTTTGGTCAAGGTATAGACAAATGATATGGATAATAAAAGATTGGTATTATGGCTTGTTTGACAAATCGAAAACGCCGTCTTTTCGCCCCCAAACGACCATCTTCTGTGTCAAAAAGCCTCGTCAAACGACGGTTTGACTGCGTTTTTTTCCTTGAAGCTAACTATTTTTTGTAATAAAAACGTCATTTTCTCTATTTTCAAACAAGCCCTAAAAATCACAGATGGCATAAAAGCCCTCTTTGGGCTCGTGATTTTCATCAAAAAGCAATCCCCCGTTTTTCCTGCCCTCCACGGGGAAGTAATTAAGCCACGAAGTGTCGTCCGCCACTCCCCAGAAAGTGACCGACTCTATCTCGTTCCTGTATGTACGGAGCACAGAGAAAAATTCCTTGAACGTCTTGGTTTGTTTTTTATACGCCTCAAAGGTTGGCGCGAGATGAATTTCCCTGTCTTCGTAAGGGTAGTTGGAAACATCGTGCTCTGTTATCTGAAGCTTGTAGCCGAGGCTCGCGTATTCCTCTATTCCGCGCTTTACCTCGTCAATGTCAAACTTGAGATTAAGCCCCAAATGGCACTGAAGCCCGATACCATCAATACGTATTCCTTTTTCCTTTACCTCCCGTACCTTTTGAATTATCTTCTTCCTTTTTACAGTGTCAAATTCGTTGTAATCGTTGTAAAACAGTGATTTGTCCACATACTTTGCGGCAACGGCAAAAACCTGTTCAAAATAATCCTCACCGATTATGTCAAGCCATGGGGTATTTCTTAAATACCCTTCTCCATCCTCTATGCCTTCGTTTATGCAGTCCCAGCAGTACAAGTCTGGATATCTTTCCGTAAGCGCCTTAATATGATTTTCAAGACGCTTTAAAAGCCCTTCCCTGTCCGTGTTCTTAAAAATCCAATCCGGCATCGTGTGATGCCATACGAAATTGTGCCCTCTTACTGGTATGTTGTTTTCCTTTGCGAAACCGTATATTTTATCCGCGTCCCCGAAAGTGAATTTTCCTTCCTCCGGTTCGGTTTCGGCGAATTTCATCGCGTTTTCGCAGGTGATACTGTTAAAATGCTTCAGAATAATGTCCTTGCAGGTATCTACGCTTTCGGTATTTACCGCAGCTCCGATCCTGAAATAATCCTTATATACTTCTTTAAGACTGAATTCCATCTGACTTAACCTTCCTTTGCATATTAGAGTTATTCGATCGCCATCAAAATCGAGCCTATACCTTCGGCAAATTTATCCCCGATATTGACAAAGGATTTTTCGCCGTTTTTCATATTCTTAAGTTCCGCCTTTCCGGATTTTATCTCGTTTTCTCCTATTACCATGCTGAAATTTGCTCCCAATTTATCGGCATATTTCATTTGAGATTTTAAGCTTCTGCCCACTATATCGCATTCCGCCCAGAAACCGTAATCCCTTAGCTGTCTTACAAGACCCATGGCGTATAAAGACGAGACTTCGTCGGTTCCGGCTATAAACAAATCGCACTTTTTAGCGGGTTCGTAATCGGCCTCCTGAGCGTCCATTACCATAATAACTCGCTCAAGACCCATAGCGAAACCGAGTCCCGAAACGGATTTACCGCCTATTTCCTCCACAAGTCCGTTGTATCTGCCTCCCGCGCAGACCGTACCTTGTGTGCCGCAGTTATCGCTTATAAATTCAAAAACGGTATTTGTGTAATAATCCAAGCCTCTTACAATACGGGAATTTACGGTATATTTTACTGCCATATTGTCAAGAGCCTTTTTAACCTTGTCAAAATGCGTCTTACACTCATCGCAAAGGTAATCCAAAATAATCGGCGCTTTTTCCGCGAAACCGTGACAAACTTTGCTCTTGCAGTCCAAAAGACGCATTGGATTCTTTTCCAGTCTTTCTTTGCAGGTATCGCAAAGCCGTTCCCTGTACTGTCCGTAATACTCCCTTAAAGCCTTCTGATATTCCGCCCTGCATTTGGGACAGCCTATGCTGTTTATTTCCAGCCGTATGTTTTCAATCCTCAAAAACCTGAAAATACCGTCCGCCATACATATAAGCTCCGCATCGCTTATGGGAGAATCCGCGCCGAAGTATTCAACGCCGAATTGTTTGAATTCTCTCAATCTTCCGCTCTGAGGCGCTTCGTAACGAAAACAGCTTGTAAGATAATAGAGCTTAAGGGGAAGAGCATCGTTCAGCAGTCCGTTTTCCAAAGCGGCTCTCACGGCTCCAGCTGTGCCTTCGGGCTTAAGAGTTATGCTCCTTCCCTTTTTATCGTTAAAGGTATACATTTCTTTTTGCACAACGTCAGAAGTATCTCCGACACCTCGCTGAAACAGCTCGGTATGCTCAAAGGTGGGAGTTCTCAGCTCCTTGCAGCCATATGTTTCCGCAATCCGCGCCGCCGCTTTTTCAATAGTGTGCCATTTATTTATCTGAGCAGGCAGCTTGTCCGCCGTTCCTCTCGGCGCTTTTGTAACAATGTCCATTTTTGTCCTGTCCTTTCCGTTCTCTTTTTTATAACCGCTGCCGGATGACACCGGCCTTTTATGCTAATCTTTGGTTATGGTATAGAAAAATAATATGGATGATCAAAGAATAATGCTCAAGGTTCAATTTTTAATCAAGTTATAGGTTTGATAAAAGATTGGTGTTAGGCAGCAATAGTTTATGAGACTTTGCAAGCAAAGTCTCTTCATCTCTCGATTCGGCACGGGAATTTGTATTCTCCGCTGAACACCGGGATTGCTTCGCAATTCCTGCAGCTTGTTTAAGCTGCGCTTTAAAATTAACCCCGCGCCTATAAGGGCACGGGGGTTTTTATAAGCTTATACCACTAAAGCCCTACAACCGCAAAGCCGCCGTTAAATCATGTCTTCGCAAAAATTGCGCTGGATTTCAAGCAACTTTTATCGAAAATAAGGCTTTTCAGTATCTTACAATTTCGCGCCAATCAAGATCGCCGCGCTCAAGCGCATGTATAAGTGCCTCTGCGGTCGCCATATTGGTGGCTACCGGTATATTGTGAACATCGCAGAGCCTAAGAAGATGCGATTCGTTTGGCTCGCGATGATTTATATTTATAGGATCTCTGAAAAATATCAGTATATCAATCTCATTACAGGAAATGCGCGCTGATATCTGTTGATCACCGCCCTGCGATCCGCTGAGAAATCTCTGGATACGAAGTCCGGTCGCCTCCGCCACAAGTTTTCCTGTGGTTCCGGTGGCACAGAGATCATGTCTGCTCAAAATACCGCAGTAAGCTATGCAAAACTGTACCATAAGCTCTTTCTTGGAGTCGTGCGCTATTAAAGCAATGTTCATTGGAAAACCCTCCCTTTTTCTTTTTCGGAATCCGCCTTCAATACGCCGAAATGCGCTATAACCGCTATGAAAACGAATTCATTGGTTTATTGTCAGCTACTTTTTCAAAAAATTCAATAAGGACAGCACCTCGGGTTTTTGAATTGTTTATTGTGTGAATAATGTTTCTTTTACATTATAGCATATAATTTTGAAAAAGAAAAGGGTTTTAATAGGCTTGGCAAAAAGTTTGGTATATTTAT
>Ga0137308_102352_pt1 | contig 13017 bp, 17 predicted proteins | sample Inofrocosms_June_FD_97181 | JGI IMG/M metagenome (GOLD analysis project Ga0137308, IMG submission 97181) | Mouse cecal microbial communities from Vienna, Austria - N-Acetylneuraminic and N-Acetylglucosamine D2O microcosms_June | ecosystem: Host-associated > Mammals > Digestive system > Large...
GGTTCGAGTTTCCGAGAGCACACTGCCAATATAGGAGGGTATAAGAAATGATGTTGTTCCATTTGATAAAAAAAGACGTTCTCATTGTAAAGAAGTATGTATTGATCATGCTGGCCGCCGCTGTCCTTATCCCGCCTTTTATGCTCTGGCGCGCACCACAGTACACCGGGGTTTTGGGATTTATGCTGTCTGTCATTTTTTGCGTGTTTATGCTGCTGCAATATGTATCTTTGAAAGAATATCAATTCCCTAAAGCCGCAACACTGTTATGCGCTGCGCCATATTCGCGCAGGATGATTGTTTTGTCCAAGTATATTTTCTGTATGGCAACTTATGTAGTCTGCTGCCTTTTATATGTGATCGAAACTTTAGTTATTCCCGGATTAGGCCCATGTGACATAAAACTGTTCGTACTCATGCTTTTTATAATTTCTGTTTTCATCGGTGTGTATCTGCCAGTGCAGTACAAGTTAGGGTACGAGAAAACAAAATTTGCTTTTGTGGTTGTCATAATGGCATCTCCCTTTATTCTTCCGTATCTTATGAAAATGGAAAACGTAAATTTGGATTTTCTTTCCCTGCTTTCTCCTGTCCTTGCTTATGGGGGGATTATCCTGTTGAGCCTGGGAATATTGGTTGTTTCAATTTTCCTATCAATGAGATTTTACAGCAGTGTAGATTTGGCATAAAAGAGAGGAACGCAGAATATGGACAACGATACGATTTTTCTTTATATCATTGCTGCGGCAGCATTGTGCTTTGCGCTTATAAACTGTATTCAATTTATCATGAAGAGAAACAAGACGGCGCAGACAACAGGGACAATTATTTCAATTAAAATGCCGAATCCCGAAACGGCAAAAGCCCGTAATTCAAAATGGGCGATAGTTTCATATACGGCAGACGGAAAATCCTGCCAATCACAAAACCGCATACAAGTGCCTATGGCTTCACAGGTTGGATCGACTGTCAAAGTACGCTATGACAAATCCAATCCCGAAAAACTGTATAGCTTTTCCATGTTACGGATTGCCGTATCGGTTTTAATTGCCGCTATTTGTATTTTGGCAGCCGTATTCAAATTAATATAAGACAAGGAGGATTAAGATTATGCCGCATTTTCCGGGCTGGTTCGTTGCCATTTGTGTTCTGCTTCCCATTGCCAATGCAATATATAAGGCATGGAAAAACAACAAAAAGAAATAGTCGCAGGAGGCATTATGGACTGGGAGATTCACGACAAAAAAAGAATAAGTGACAAATAAAAGCTAACCGCCGTACTATGGACTTCATCCACCATATGCGGCGGTCTGCCATTTCCGCAGGCAGGCCGGACGGCCTGATAAGGGAAATTACTTGGAAAGCGGGGAGATTAGAGGTAATATGCGAGTGGGCGGAATTTTACACCCAAAATGAAGCAATTGGCACCCTACAATTAGCGGGCAACGCACTGATGCCGATATAATAAATGATAGTGGGTATGTATATCTCTTAGGTTTTGAAAGGAAGAAAAGATTTATGAGGATTGCAGTTTGCGATGACGACCAGGCAATCAGGGAAGAACTTATCCAGCTGATACAAAAGCAGGTATCCGATGTGGATATAGTGAGGTACCAGTCAGGGGAAGAAATGATAAGTGCGAAAGGAAACTTTGACATTTATTTTCTTGATATTGAAATGGGTTCGGTGTCCGGCATGGATCTGGCAAGGCGTATCAGAGAACAGGAAGAAGGCGTCAGGCAAAGGAGCATTATTATTTTTGTGACAGGATATAGGGAATATATGGAAGCGGCGTTTGATGTAAATGCTTTCCACTATCTGGTAAAGCCTATAGATGAAGGGAAGTTTTCAGAGGTTTTCAGCCGTGCATGGAAAGAAATGTCTGTTTCTAGTGAACAGGCAAAGAAATACATCATAGTGAAAAGCACTGGCGCACAGAAGAAACTATTGTTGAGGAATATTTACTATATAGAAAGCGGTAATAAAAAAGTCATTATCCATACAACGGATGGAACACTGGAAGTCTATGGGAAAATGGAGGAACTGGAAAACAGGCTGGGCAGCACTTTTTACCGCTGTCACAGATGCTATCTGGTAAACATGGAGAAAATCTCCGCTTACAGCGCAGATAACATACAGGTCATAAACGGGGATAACCTGCTCCTTGCAAGGAAGAAATATTCTGATTTCATAAAAACGTATATGCGGTATGTAAAAAATGGAGGGATCGTCAATGTCTGATATGCTATTTCCAGTTTCCATATATTTAATTGACAGCATATTAAGTTATACATATACGCGGGGGTTCCTGAAAGGGAAATATGGAAAAGGAGTAGTCTTGGGAGTATGGGAAATATCCTACTTTTTTATCCAGATTATAGTATTTGAAGTGTTGGATGGCAGATTTCCGGATGAAGAAGTCACGGGGATAATCTTAAATGTTTGTGTCCTGCTGCTCATGCAGTTCCTTCTCTTTGCGAAAGATACAAAAAACAATTTTTTTGTCGCTGTTAGTTTTGTGGCAGGGAAAGAAACTATAAAATATATTGCCAGTGTATTTAGTTTTATTTTTGCTGGAATTTGGAATAAAGTTTTTGATTTTTTGATTGGAAAAAGTATGTTAAATACAACAGATACGATATTTTTCTGGGCAGATATTTCCAAGGCAGTTACGGCAATCATATGTACGCTTTTTTATACTTTTCTGCTATCCGTATATTTATTTGTGATAAGGAAGAAGTTTGTTAAAAAATATTACTTGTTACAGACACATGAGAATGTTTTTCTGATTTTACCCTGCATTGCCGCATTATGTATTTCAGTGACTATGAAAATGATGATTATTTCAGTTGAGAATGGAATGACAGTAATCATTTACGATACTGTTCCGGCAACAAAATTCTGGATACCTGTTATCTGCGTCCTGCTACTATCCACCATTATTGCAAGCGTCATATTGTTTCAGAAATTAGTGCAGTACAATGAAGAAACCAGAAAACGTGCCATGCTGGAAAATCAGGTGCAGCAGATGCAGAGAGAGATCGTGGAAATACAAGACATATATACTGATATGAGAGGACTTCGGCATGATATGAGGAGCCACCTGGCAAATATTTCCCTGCTTGTCAAAAATGCACCAGATTCAGTGAATGAAGAACTGGAGAACTATATTGGGAAAATGGAAGAAACAGTAAAAAAGCTGGATTTTGCTTACCAGACGGGAAATCCGATCACAGATATCATTATTCACCAGAAAGGGCAGGAAGCAGAGAAAAAACAGATACAGTTTAAGGCTGATTTCGTCTATCCGCAGAAACTCTCAATAGATGTTTATGACATTGCCGTTATCTTGAATAATGCCCTTGAAAATGCTGTAGAGGCATGCTGCAAGGTGGAGGGAAAAAAGAAATAAAATTACAATCCTATGTGAAAGGCAGCCTGTTCTTCATAGAGGTTGAGAATGGCTTTGGGGATGAGATTGCCATAGAAGAAAGCGGGCTGCCTGTCAGCAGCAAAAGAAGCGGAAATATGCATGGAATTGGAATCTCCAATATCCAAAGATGCGCAAAGAAATATATGGGCGATATTGACATTGTAATCTCTGATACAGGCAACAGAAAAACATTCAGCCTAACGGTAATGATGAATGGAAAACTTACGGCAGCAATCTGACGGCGCATCAGAAATTTCACTCCCAAAATGGAGCAGTTCGCGCCAAATCTATGAAAAATTTACTCAGGTTGGCGATAAACCAAATAGAAACTATTTCTAATAAACAGAGAAAGGAAAGGTGTTCCATATGGCAATGGAGATTACAAGTAATTATAGTAACTATGTAGCAAACTACACCAACACTATGAAAAAAGCGGACAGCAACTCAGTAGCAGAGGTAAAGACAAACACATCAGCAAATAGCAAAGACAAAGTACAAGAATATTATGAGAAATTGTGCAAAAAGTTCCCCAACATTACTTTTAATACAGGTAGTGGTCTTATGAGTGGAAATGAGAATAAGGCCGTAATAAATCTTTCCGGTCAATGCTTAGAAAAAATGGCCAATGATCCGGAATTTGCAAAAAAGGTGGAATTCAATTTGACCGGTGTGGTTCAGGGACAGAATAATATGTTTGCACAAGCTAAAGCGGATAATGCAGTAATACATGGCGTTACGGCTGTAATGGATGCCGATGGGAATGTTTCCGTTACTTGTGGTGGTATGACAAGAACCAGTGGTACAAAACAAAATTCATCTGTAATGAATACAGAAAAGAAACAAAAAGAAAGATTGGAGAAAAAGCGTGAGGAAAGAAAAGCATTAGAAGAAAAAGCGGTTAAGAAGCGGGCAGAGAAAAGGGCAGAGGAAAAGAGGGTAGCTGAAAGGCAGGCAGAAAAGAAAGCAGCCGCAGAGGAAAGGCTCGAAACAGGGGAATATACCGTAAATATTACAGGCGCAGGTATAAAAACTGTTTCCAGCACAACCGCAGCTCCAGTGGCAAGTTTTGAAGCAAAAGCATAACTATGTATTTGCAGAGGTATATAAAGTGTACCTCTGCAAATTGTCTGAACTAATCGTGGGGAAGCAGGGAGGATGGAAATGGTAAAAACAGATTTGACAGGCATAAATGGAGTCAGCCGATCACTACTCCATTCCAAGATAACGAGGCAGCAACAGGCAATTAATCTATTATCAGAAACAGGCAGCAACAGACGGGATAGCCTGAGCATTTCTGACAGTGCAAGGAGTTTTTCGAAGAAATCCATAGCTGCATTGATAGACAAAAGCACGAATGTATCTGCAAGTGAATTATCCTTTTATTTTGCAAACTATGATAATTCAGGCGCTATTCTGGATGCAATCAATTTTGGGGAGAACGTTTCCTGCGGATATAATCCGGATTTCAAGGAGTATGGTGTGATTTCCTTTGATTATAACGGAAGCAGACAGATAGTGCCAAATTATGCAGTGCCGAAGATTAACACGGGCTCTCTGTCAGGCATTTGTGCTGTAAACAATTCTTTGGTTCTGAATAATAAAAGCTATTATTCATGGACAACATCCAGCGGCAGCAGATACACATGGACGGTCAATAATGGAAAAATTGGATGGGCTGCTTCGGAGTCATTGCTGACAGAGAATACAAATCAAAAGGGGACTAATTTTAAGTGGGAGATGCGGACAGCCAGTAACATTCTGTCTGCACTTGCACAGGGGAAGAATCTATACGGGTTTAACAGAGAAGATGTGTTGTCGGTATGCAAAAGTGTCGGTTTTACGACAGGTTTCTTTTCAATAGATGCAAGTGCCGGAAAGCATAGCTATATATTACAGGAGACCGGGAAAGTAATAGATGTTGACAAGAAAATTGAACAGTTGAACAATACCAACTGGATAGAGGCAGGCTTTAAAGAGGGTGATACGGTTTCCGTTTATGGCAATGAATATACTATAGACAGTAGTGGGTATATCAATGTTTCAACTGACGATACATTTGCATCAACCGAAATTATTTATCCAAGTCATTAAATAAATACGGCGGCGATTTTGCGATCTCCTGTGATGAAGAAAAGTTCCAGGCGGTGGTGATGTTATAAACTTTATGGTCATTTGGTGCAATTTATAGTCACTTGATGCAATCGTGGTTTGAAATGCGGGTGTATCCGCCGATGGATTTTATGAGGCGGGAAATTTCAGAAATATCTTATCAAGGAGGATGATGCTATGTCAAAGATTACAGATTACAGTTTTTTGATTCAAAGTATGTTCGGGACATCAAAGAAGAGTGCGATTGGCAGTTTCCAACTGTCTCAGTTAAACAGCGGTTCGGTGCAGGCGCAATTAAGAGCAGCGGGGATTGACACGAACAGCGCCCAATATAGGGCTGCAATAAAAGAAATGATGCAGAATGGGAACGGTGCGATGTACACAAATATACAAAGCATTAAAAATTCAATGAAATGCTACGATAAAGACGGGGATTTTATCAATCCAAGAAACGGGCTTGCCGGCCTTGTGCTGACGGATGAAAATGCAGGCCGTCAGAAGCGTATCGTTTCCCTCCCGGAGAGCAGCAAGGATGAGATGTTTGAGCAGACAAAGAAAGAATTCCTACGCGAAAATGGCACGCTGAATGGCGATACGACAAGGCGCAGGGATGTGTACGACAATCTGTATAGAAAGACGAAGAAGGATGACAGGCTGGCGGCGGGGTATACGATGGAGCAGTATGAAAGGGCATATCGGCAGGCGTTCTTGGATGCTGCAAGGAAAGCCGACCCTAAGTGGGAAATTGGAAAGCCAGTTCCATCCGGGGCTTTGGACGGCATCACAAGGGAATCTGTGGAAGCGAATCTGAGGAAATCCGGGAGAACACTGTCATCCGTGGACATGAAGATATAATCTTTACACCCTATTCCGCAGAGGCGCAAAAACCATGCGCCCCTGCCGGGGATTATTTGGAAGGAGGTGAAGGCCGGAGAAGTTAGGTTGAGTGGATTTATAAGGCAATGAACCGCTCGGACTTATTGCGAGGGAGCGGGTGCGGCTCTGACTGACAGAGGAGCCGCAATATTAAAGATAATGGAGGATGAAAGGAAATGAATGTTAATGGAATAGGGACAGCAGGATATCCGCTGACAGGATACACGGCAAGAAAGGCAGGAAGAAGCGCGGAATCCGGGGCTGTGGGATTCATGGAAACGGTGGAAGAAAAGGCGGCGCAGGGAAAGGCAGCCGACCAGGATGAGAAAGCCTTTGAGATGGTTGGCCCGAACGCTCCGCAGGAAGTGAAGGATGCGTGGATGGAGGCGGCGAAAGAAGTAAATGCGAATGGCATGGGAATCCGGGGCAACGGAATGATGAGCCACATATCGCAGATGATGGTGCAGAGGCTTAATAGACAGCTTAAGGGTGAAACGGAGAATTTTGACATCCTTGGAAGCACGGTGGAATCTGCGATCCAGGCAACGAAAGAGGCGCTGTACGATTTGGAACATCCAAGGGTATATACGCCCAGGAGCATAGAGGTTCAGCAGGCCCGCATCAAAGAAGGAGAATTTTACAGGGCGTTTTTGGAGAAGCTGGAGAAATTATAGGACGGCACATCACCGATAAGCTACAGAGGGCTGACAGGGCAAGAATCCCCGGCGTTTTCGCAGATTAGGAAATGGGAGGAGAAAAAAGTATGGCAATTAGTATTTCCGATTATCATGCTCATTTACAGGATGATCTTAAACTTAATAGAGAGTATTTGAAATCTCATGGAAGTCAAAAGGAAGGGCGGAAAGTATTTGACAGAGATTCATTAGAAGTTTCCCAATTATCAAAAAACAGGGAAATCTTAATGGATAGAATTAAGCATACGGTGGTGCAGTCTGTGGCATCACTCAGCGATATGAGAGCTGGAATATTAAAGGAAGTCAGGGAAGAAAAAGGGCAGTATGGTTATTTGGATGTAGTGAATGCCTGTGGCCTGAGTTATGCAAGGCTCTATGCTGAAATCGAACAGCGCCATGAAAGTGAAGAGTATTATAAGGCAGATGGGGCGTCATTGACAAAGGAAGAAGAAATTGAATGGCTGGATATACAGTATGAGCAGGAAGTGGAGTGGCAGAAGTCCTGTGCCAGAATAGCGGCCCAGGGACAGGTCATTCAGGGGAATATTCCTGAAATGCCGGCAAAAGAACTGGAGGAATTGGATGACAGCTTTTATCAGGCAAAAGATACCTATATGAAGCTGCACCGGGAAAGCAGGCAGGTGGGGAAGCCGCTTGTTTTGCAAAATTATATGTTTGGCAGCGGCCGGATGTATGAAATGCTAAACAGATTAGGTAATTTAAAGGAGAGGGTGAAATAATGCAGGTAAGTTCGACCAATGGTTCATTGCAGAACAGATATTTTTCAGGAACAGGAAGCATAGGCGGTATCCATCTGCCCGATTTTAATGACAAATATGTTTTCTCCAAAAAGAAAAGCGGCATCAGTGATGAGGAATACCGGAAGCAGATCAGGGAGCAGGCATATGAGGATTTTGCAAAAGGGCAGTTCCAGAATAAATCCGAAGGGTTTAACAGGCTGATGAAAAGCTACACATCAGAAGTATCCCCGGATAGAAAAGGAATCATCACTTCCGGGTTAAAAGCTGTTTCAAGGAACAGGCAGACTGTGCTGAAGCCCATAGATTTTGTGGCAACGCTGCTGGAAGGGAAAGTGAAATATCAGAAACTGCCATCAGGAAACAGCGATTACATAGAGTTTTACGATAAGAACGGTGAGATGGTGGCGACTTATTCCAATAATGGGTGGACGATGTATACCACCAATGCGGAGGCTTCCAGACAGACGGAAATGTGCATGATCTATATATGCCAGGGTTTCAACAGAGCATGAGGCACAGCTTTCAGCATTGGAGAACCAGGTGCAGTATTACGATGACCTGATAGACAGGCACCCGGACTGGGTATTGTACCGCCGGTATATCGATGAAGGGATAACCGGTACCTCCATATCAAAACGGAAAAACTTCGTGCGGATGATGGAGGACGCAAAGGACGGACATTTCGATTTAATCGTCACGAGGGAGGTATCGAGGTTCGCAAGGAACACGGTGGACACCCTCCAGCAGACGAGGCTCTTGAAGCGGATGGGGATTGAGGTGTATTTCACCGAGGACGGCATATGGACCATGAACGATGAGGACGGGGAGCTTCGGCTGACCATCATGGCGACCCTCGCGCAGAACGAATCGAAAAAGACCTCCATGAGGGTGAAGGCGGGGCAGATGGTATCCTTCCAGAACGGGGTGGTCTACGGCACCGGGAACGTGCTTGGATATGACAAGGTAGGGCCGGAGTACGTCATCAATGAGGAACAGGCGGAAACGGTCAGGAGGATATTCGACCTGTACCTTGCGGGCAACGGCTACCATAAGATCATGAAACAGCTTGAAAAGGAAGGCCGCCGCACGGCGATGGGGAAGACGATGTGGCATTACGCCACTGTCGGCCACATCTTAAAGAACCGCCTCTACTGCGGGGAGCTGGAATACCGGAAGGAGTATGTGCCGGACTACCTGGAACAGAAAAGGGCGAAGAACAAGGGGGAGCTGGAGCGCGTCATCGTGGAGGGGAAGCACCAGCCCATCGTCACCAAGGAGGAATTCGAGAGGGTACAGAAGATGATGGCGGAAAAGGACGCGCAGATGGGGCAGCGCCGGAAGAACAAGGGCGTCCATTCGGACGACCTCTGGCGCAGGAAGCTGCGGTGCCAGTGCGGCCACGCCTTTGCAAAGACCAAGTGGCATCCCAAACCGGGAGCCGAGAGCGTTCTGCTCGCTGACGTAGCGGTCGATCAGCAGCCGGATTTCTTTTGATAAATCCATCCTGTCCAGTTCGCCGGAGTATATGTCCGACCTTCGGAGAATCGCCTGGTATTCCCCGTCACTGCTTACAATGCCGTTCATGATGCCGTTCATGCGGGTGTCCATCAATTGGTATAATGCAGAATCTTTTTCCAATCCAACCCCTCCTTTCTTGGTGTCGTAGCTTACCTCTGTTTTGGCGGGATAGCAAGTGGAAAAAGAAAAAAGCCGGAAACTATCTTGTAGTGTCCGACATTTTCTGATAATATATCCACATGGGGTACTGCCATAACGGGATAGGCGGTCAGTGTGCGCCCAGCAAAGGGTATAGTGTTTCATGGGTGGAAATCCCATTCGGTAAGAGTCTAGCCAACTCACCGATAGCGAGTCTTGGGTATCTGGTGGCAACGCTATGGTACTAAGCGTAGACAGCAAGGTGATAGGGTCATAAGGCATTTCAGCCCCGAAATCCTAGTCAATCAATGTGGAGACATACTACTAACGATGGAATCCAATATCGTGGCATTCGTATTTGGCAAGAATGTCGCGGACATTGCGGGGTCGGAGGTCAGCCATACACCGTTCAGACATTTATTCGGATGATACGCCAATTTACATATTAAAGGGCAAGACCGCAGAGGGAAAAGAATTTGAAAGGAAGCACCATGCATGGATTATAGATCCCAGAAATTGCAGCTATGCTGAACTTATGATGCTTAATCAGGAAACGGGGAATACATCTTTAGGAGATAAGCAGAGGGCAGATATCCTGTTTGAAAAGACAGGGGCGAAAAATTATTTGGATAAGGCAGATTATAGTACGGCGATAAAGGATGTTATGGAGGAATATAAAAGTTCTGGAAATTGGGATGCCTACCTTTCTATGGACAAGTGGCAGCAAAGCCTTAATGACTACGCATCCGTGCCGGTGTATTTTGACCGCAGTATTATGGAACGAAATGGAGTGAAAGGTTCTTGCAGTTTTGCAACAGTTAAAACAGCAGAAGAAATACAAAAAGAAACTGATGATAGAGTTAAAGCGGCAGAGAAGAATGGACCAACTTTACGGGAGGCATTAGCAAATGCTTTCCCCAATGCAGTAAATACTCTTTATAGTTTTGTGGGATCTTCTGTGGTTATGACATTTGATGAATATGTGAAAGCGATGGAAGAAATGTTAAGAAAATCCAATGAAAAAGCTAATGTTTCTTTAATAAAATAAAAATTTTGACGCCCGATCTGCTTAATAAGACAAAGGCTGATAGAAGAAGGGAAGGATGTTGCCTGCATTTTGAAAGGCGGAAATGTTATTGCTGTTATTGAGTATAAGCAATAGGCGGGCATCCCCGGTATTTCCGGCAAAACAGAGAGAGGCGATTGAAATGGATATAACAGGAATAGCAAAAAGCTATCGGACATACAACCAAAAGACGGGAAAGGCATCATCCCGGAAAGAATGGAAGCTGTCCGATTCCCTCCGGGAGCAGATAGCCGGATACGCCAGGGAGGATGCGGAGCAGGGCGTCTATATGGGGAATAAGTTCCTCGCCCTGCGGAAAAGCGAGGTCGCCAAAGCCGCGCCGGACAGGGCAGGCATCCCCGGCGTTCCGGCAGATCGAGGAATCGGGGAGCAGGTAGAGTTTGGTGAATGGAAAGGTTTTCTTTTGACTGTTTTGGAAAGAAGGCCAAAGCATAAACAGGAAGGCTAAATATTATGAAAAGATTGATTACACTAATTATATTGGCGGTTTGTATGTCGGCTTTGCTTGCTGGTTGTTCCAGACAGGAAAATGAAATAGGAGATATCAATAATTATACGCCGATTGCTTTGCTGGATGATGCGGTTGTTTATAACTATATTGATGATGACGGCGCATTGGTAATTGGATGCTATGATTTTTCCTCAAAAAAGCAATCAGATACCGTAAGAGTGGAAGAATTTTATATTTCGAGTGGAAAACCTGTAGTTATTGATGATTCCATTATTTTGCCTATAACATTAGGAACAAGCGAACATAAACTTTTGATGGTAAACGCTGATTCTGACACATGTGAAATGATATTTAGCGAATTTAATTCTTATCCAATGGACGCAGTTTCTATAATGAGTACAGACATTTATATGTTAAGTACCATGAAAGATGATGTAGCTACATTAAGTTACATCAGAAAATATAATGAGAATACCGGGAATATGGATATCTGCATTGAAAAACAGTTTACAGATATCGCAGGTGAGCAGATAACGGCATTTGCCTGTAGCAACGAAAGTATTTATGTGCTGGTAAATAATATGGAAGGGGAAAATGATGCTCATATAGAAATCTATGATGGCAAAACCTATGACTTACTTGGTAAAGTGTACTTTGAATCCGAATTGAATTTTGTCTCCAATAATGGGATAGCAGAATTTTATTGCTTTGACGGTTACATATACATAAGGAATTTTTCAGATTATGGTGTGATAGGGAAAATAGAAAATAATCAGATAAAAACCGTTCTTGAGTTGCCCAATTTGCGTATGGCTTATAATGGTAAAAATACACAGGACGATTACTATGGTTTTTTTGTAAGAGGCGGCAGAGAGTTTTATCTTTTGGATGTTCATGCTGATATTTTATATAAGACAAGTTTAGAACTATCACAAGATGAAAGCATTCGTAACGCTATTTCTGATGGAAAAAATGTATGCATCAGTATTCTTGATGAGAGGGATACGGAGTCTTATACAACAAAACAGACTATTATAATCGATTTCCATGAATTGAAAGAAAAAGCAAATCAAACAAAGTGAAAAAGGCTATCCATTGCATATCCCCAATAAGCTACAGCCTGACAGAGCAGGGCAGGCATCCCCGGCTTTCCGGCAGATAGGTGAATCGGGAGCAGGAAGAAAACCAATAAAGCACAAATGATACAAGGGAATTGGCAGAGGCAGGCTGGTTCCCTTGTTACATATCAGTACGGGAGGCGGAAAATAAGGCCGGTTACTGGCCGGAGTGGAGTAAAGGAGGCGGTGGCAGATGGAAGAAATCAGATGCCCCAACCCCAAATGCAGGCGGCGCATTTTGGACGATGAGGGAAAAAGCACAGAAGCAGGATGCAGCACAGCAGGAATCCCCTGCCACGCTGGAGGGCATCCGTGCGCTGATGGCGCAGAAGACCCAGGAGGGCAAGTCGAAGGAAATCAAGGAACTTTTGCAGAAGTACGGCGCGGCGAAGCTCTCGGCGGTGAAGCCGGAGGACTACCCGGCGCTGATGCAGGAAGCGCAGGTGCTGTGATGGGCAGACACGCATTGCTTAAGTTAGTCGAGGGCAGGAGCAACAGGAAATACACGGATGAGGAGGAAGTGGCCCAGGCGGCGCAGAAGGCCGGGTACACGGACATCTACAAAAAGACGCTCATCGGCATCACGGAGATGGAGCGGCTGCTTGGGAAGAAGAGATTTGCAGAGATACTTGGGAAGCTGGTCTACAAGCCCCAGGGCAAGGTGACCTTGGTGCCGGAATCGGATAAAAGGCAGGAGATTGCCGCAGCAACCGCGGAGGCGGATTTTAAGGAGGAATGAACACCATGAGTAATGAAAATGCGAACCTTACAAAAGTGATCGTACCGTGCAGGTTTGCCACCGCCACATATTCATCCGGCGACACCGGGCGG
>Ga0137308_101664_pt2 | contig 13013 bp, 10 predicted proteins | sample Inofrocosms_June_FD_97181 | JGI IMG/M metagenome (GOLD analysis project Ga0137308, IMG submission 97181) | Mouse cecal microbial communities from Vienna, Austria - N-Acetylneuraminic and N-Acetylglucosamine D2O microcosms_June | ecosystem: Host-associated > Mammals > Digestive system > Large...
TGTGCGGCTGCGGCTGTTGCGACCTGCGATACACCGACAGGAGATTTTGTTTATCATGGAAGCTTTAATCCTTACGGATATATGTCAAGGGACTGTACACTCTTTGAAGATGATGACAGAGCATATTTTTTGTCTTCTTCAAGAAATAATGCAGATATGCACATGTATCTTCTTCAGGACGATTTGATGAATATAGAACGGCTTATTGCGGCTTTCTGGCAGGGAGAATACAGGGAGGCTCCCGCGCTTGTGAAAAAAGATGGCATGTATTATCTGCTGTCCTCCTTTTGTACCGGATGGGCGCCAAATCAGGCGAAATACGCAAAGACAGATTGTCTCGAAAAAGGATTTGGCAGAATGACGGAAATAGGAGATGAGACGACTTATCATTCCCAGCCTGCATTTATTTTGAAGCTCGAAGGAAGGGAAACGGTTTCTTATATATATGTAGGAGACAGATGGAACGGAGAAAATTATTATGATTCCCGTTATGTATGGTATCCGCTGATATTTCATGAGAATGGAAATGCGGAGCTTGTGGAATGTGAAGAACTGGATATTGATGTGGAAACCGGAAAGATTCGCTATTAATACAGCGGCGGGTGGAATACTGCTTGTATTCTGCCCGCTGATATAGTATATTATAAGAAAATGAAAGGAGACGAAAATGAATAAAAAGTTTTTAAGACCAGAGTGGCAGCAGCTTTTGGAGGAAGAACGCAAAGATTTGCTGAAGCAGATAGGAGAGCGTTATGGAATGAAGTTAAAAAAATATGCTCATTTTTCACGTTATGGACAGGAATTGGATACGGCGGTTTATCTTTATCAGGACAGTGAGTTTGTGTTTGTTCCGGGAGATACCGTTACTCTGGGGTATGATTATACCGCGGTAAAATTTGATGTACAGAGCAAAGCGGCGCTCTATGAGGAAGTGGATTCCATGGAGGGTCTAATTGATGAGGAGTTTTTTGGGGATGAGAGTGAGTATGAGGAAGAACAACTGGAAAGGTATATACAAAAGGCAGAAGCATTTGGAATAGGTGAACAGCTAAGAGATAATTATCTAAAAGTGTCGTTTACCCCTGTACGACAGGCCAAGATTGGACCAATGCTTGTAGAGCGAAAAGTTTCTGACCCGTTCTGGAAGCCGGTTTCACTAGAGGACCCTCTTATCACGGAAAAGTTTGACAAAGAACTGAAAGAATTTAAAAAAGGGAGTTCCCGCATGCATACTTATGTCGGTATCATACGCTTTATTCGTGAAGGCAATCAGGAGAGCAGCATCAGGGCAGAACGCTGTGAGTTAATCAGTCGGGAAGAGCTGATAAAGCAGCTTGAGGATAAAAATTTTTCGCTTCTTACAGAAGATGAATGGGAGTATCTGTGCGGTGGGGGTTGCAGGACTCTGTTTCCATGGGGAGAGAGTTTTTATAATGAGCTTATGGCAGATAAAAAGGGAATTAAGAATTTGGAAAAACCGAACTTTTTTGGATTGTTGATTGCGTATGACTCTTATCAGATGGAAGTATTGCTTGATAAAGGCTTCAAAGGTGGAGATGGTGGAGTATCGTGCTGTGGGGGATATCCTGCCATGGCCTGTCTTACGGCTTCTCCTTATTTTACACCTGATTTTATGCTGGAAGAGGAAGAAGTGGACAGTTTCATGGAGGATTATAATTTTATCCGCAGGGTGATTCGTGTCACAGATTACGAGGAATAATTGCGGAAAAGCTATAAAAATAAGGATATAATATAAAGATGAATAATAAATTATTAAGGCCAAACTGGCAGAAGCTTTCAGAAACGGAGCGCAGAGATATTCTGAAAAATATCGGAGAACATTACGGAATGTGTTTGCAGGAATATGTTACTTTTTCGCGTTATGGGCAGGAGACTTCAACAGCAGTGTATGTCTGCAAAGAGAAAGAGTTTGTATTTGTTCCGGGAGACAATGTGACTCTGGGATATGATGCCATGAATACGAAGATGGATTTGCCAAGCAGAGGCGCTCTTTATGAAGAGATGAGTTATAATGATGAAGAGATAGAAAAATTACATAAGCAAATAGAAGAAAAATACAGATATCCGTCTGACAAGGAAGAACTTGCAGATTATGCGAAAAGAATGGAGGAGCTTGGAGCATTGGAGATTTTGAAAGAGAGAATGCTGAAAAATATGTTTACTCCCGTGCGGCAGGCAGAGATTGGACCAATGCTTGTAGAATGTCGGACAAATGAAGTAGATGTGGATGCAGTCTATACAGATATGGAGGAGTCTGATGGGGAAGGCTTTTATGGGCGTGAAATACTGATTCAGCAGATAGAAAAGGAGGGCTTTTCAATTCCAACAAAAGATGAATGGGAGTATCTTTGTGGCGGAGGCTGCCGGACAATGTTTGCATGGGGAGACAGCTTTTTTGAGGAATGTTTTGGAGATAAAGACGATATATATGATTTGAAAGAAGAGATAGAAGAAAAGCCGAATTTCTTTGGATTATTTATTGCGCAGGATTCTTATGAAATGGAAATTGTGCAAGGTGGAGGCTTTAAGGGTGGAGACGGCGGCTGCGCAAGCTGTGGTGGTTTTGATGCTCTGGACAGTCTGAATTATTCACCCTATGTAAATGATGACTGGGAAGATGAGGAGGATATGCTGGAAGGCGCTTATATTCGCAGAGTCATCAGAATTATGGAATCTTAAATTTTTTGTTAATGTGGAATATTTATAAATATGCTGGACAGAACACAAAAAATAAATTATAATGAAATAAGCTTTCATAGTTCTCATAGTAAACGGGTTTTCTTTTGGATAAGAACTGTGAATTGCAGTTATTTTGATAATATGTAGGAGGACAAAATTTAAGATGAAGAACCTGAAAATTGGAGTGAAGCTGCTGGTGACATTTATGATTATTATTGTGTTGTTTTGTGTAACTGTTATCGTGGCTACAAATGGGTTAAAGAAAAACGCAGACAGATACTCGGAGTTTTATCATGTCGGCTATCAGATTACTAACAGGGTAATGAGCATGCGCCGTGGACTGCAGATGATTGTGAAAGACCTTGCATTTGTTACAATGGAGGATGATGATAGTAAAAAAGATACATATCTGAAGGATGCCGATAAAGAGATGGCCGGTATGGAAGAAAATGCAAGATGGGTATATGAAAACTTTCAGGAGGATTCTGGACTGCTGAATCAGTTTTCCGAGTATGTAACAAGGGCAGTAGAGCTTCAGGAAAAAATAATTAAGCTTGCAGAAACCGACATGCAGGGAGCGCAGGATATGCTGCTTAGTGAATATCAACCTTTGGTGGATCAGGCAGTGGCTACTCTTATAAAAATAAGTGAGGTAGCTGAAAATAATGCAGAAGTAAATTATCAGGATACCGTCAGCATGCAGAAACGGCTGGTTGCGATACAGCTTGGTCTTGCAGGAGGAGCACTTGTTATTACGCTGATACTTTCTTTATATCTGACAAGAGCAATTACGCGTCCGCTTCATCAGCTTGAAAAGTCTGCGAAAAAGATTGTAACTGGTGATTTTGACATTGATGTAAATTATGTATCCAGAGATGAGCTTGGCAGTCTTGCCAGTGCATTTAAAAGTATGACGGGTATTTTGAATGATGTTGTCTCGGATGCATCCAGACTTCTTGAAGAAATGTCAAATGGCAATTTTGATGTGCGTACAAGAGCGGAAAATCGATATGTAGGTAATTTTCAAGGCCTGCTGCTGTCTATCAGAAAGCTGAATCGTGATTTAAGCATGACATTGGGGCAGATTAATCAGAGCGCTGACCAGGTTGCCTCAAGGGCAAATCAGGTATCCGGCGGAGCACAGTCGCTTTCACAGGGAGCAACAGAGCAGGCAGCTTCTGTGGAAGAGCTTGCATCCACAATTGCAGGTATTTCACAGCAGGTTAAAAATACAGCGGAAAATGCAGCAGAGGCGAGAACGCAGTCCAGTCTTGCCGGTGATGAGGTTGAAAAATGTAATCAGCAGATGCAGGATATGACTAACGCAATGGCAGAAATTACACATACCTCCAATCAGATTGGAAAAATTATAAAGACAATCGAAGAAATCGCATTCCAGACAAATATACTGGCGTTAAATGCAGCAGTAGAAGCAACGCGTGCCGGTGCAGCAGGCAAGGGCTTTTCAGTAGTGGCAGAGGAAGTGCGCAGTCTTGCCGCAAAGAGTTCAGAGGCTTCCAAAGATACGGCGGATTTAATTGAAAGTTCTATTGGAGCTGTGGCACGTGGTACAAATATTGCAAATGCAACGGCAGAGTCTCTGATAAAAGTAGTAGAAGAGGTACGTTCCACATCCTCTTTGGTAGAGCAGATTGCAGATGCGGCAGAAGAGCAGGCTGGTGCTGTGGAACAGGTAACTTTGGGTGTGGACCAGATTTCAAGTGTGGTGCTGGTAACATCTGCTACGGCAGAAGAAAGTGCTGCTGCCAGTGAGGAGCTTTCCAGTCAGGCCGATACATTGAAGAATCTTGTAGCAAAGTTCAGACTTCGTCAGGACTATGTGGCAAAAATTGCAAATAATCAGCCTAATTATATGAATACATCATCGAATGGAATAAATATTAATCTGTAACAAATAAATCTATATTTGAAAGTTTGGAAAAAGAAGTCAGGCGGGCAGCTCTGGCTTCTTTCACTTTACAAAAGACCTGTTGATTTTTTGCTTCACATTTATATATTTTTTTGTTAAAATATAGTTATTGTTTGATTGTATTTTCTATAAAAAATTAAGAAGATAAGAAAACCGGCAGAATCCATAAAACAAATGAGATATAAGGAAAGAAGGTGTATTATGACATATAAGGAAAAAGCAGAGCAGCTTCTGCATCAGCAGTATCATTGTTCACAGGCACTATTTGGAGCATTTGCGGAGGATTTTGGATTGGATTTAAAAACAGCATTTAAAATCAGTACATGCTTTGGCGGAGGAATGCGTCAGGGAGGAATCTGTGGCTGTATTACGGCTTCCATGATGGTGCTTGGAATGGCTCTGGGATTTTATGATGCGCAGGATAAGGAGCGGGAGATTTACGGAAATCAGAAGACGAATGAGTTTATCAGGCTTTTTACGGAAAGAATGGATGGTGTTGTGAATTGTCGTGATATTTTGGGAAAAGATATTTCCAAACCGGAAGAACTGGCAATAATTCGCGGCGAGGGTCTTATTCTTCAAAAATGCCCGAAAGCAATGAGTGTAAGTATTGAGATACTGGAAAATATGTTAAAGGAGTATCTGAAAAATATACAGGAAACCAGCATTAGTCCGGAGGATATTCCAGAAGATGAAGAAATGCAGAGCATATTGAAAACTCTCAGCAGACGGCGGCGTTTCAGAAGAAATGTAAATAATCTGATTTTTTCATCTTCCATGGAAATTGCTTTTATCCAGTTTGATATCCGTAAATTTAAAATTATTAATGATTTGTATGGAGAAAAGTTTGGTGATGAAATTCTGGACTTTGTAACCAGACAGCTTCAGGCAAATTGTCATGACAGACAGTTTTATATCAATCTTCGCAGTGATGTATTTATGGTGGTTACAGAATATGACAAAGAGGAAGAACTGGTGGAATTTATACACAGACTGGATGAAAAAATCAGTTCTTTTAAGGATGTAAAACTGCATATGTCCTATGGAGTATATACCATAGAGGATAAGGAGATGGAACTGCGTCAGATGGAGGACAGGGCGGCTATGGCAAGAAAAGCTTCCAAGGATAATATTTTAACTAATATTTTGTTTTATAAAGAGCAGTTTAAAATTTCTCTGTATAACCGTAAATTTATCGAGGAAAATATGCAGGCAGCGATTACAGAGCGGCAGTTTATGATGTATTTGCAACCGAAATACAGTATTGCCAAAAATGAAATTATAGGAGCAGAGGCGCTGGTGCGCTGGAGGCATCCACAGAGGGGAATGATATATCCAGACCAGTTTATTCCTGTAATTGAGGAAAACGGCTTTATAAGAAAAGTGGATTATTATATATGGACAGAGGCATGCCGGTTTATCAAGCGATGTGAGAAGGCAGGTATTACAACCTGTCCGGTGTCTGTCAATGTCTCAAGAGTTCATTTGAAGGACAATGAATGTATCGAGGTGCTTGCTGATTTGATAAAAGATTACGGGATTCCAAAATCCCTTCTGGAGCTGGAAATTACAGAGACAGAGAATGACCAGCAAATCAGTCTGAAAGCTCTGAAACTGAAAGAGGAAGGATTTACACTGCTGATGGATGATTTTGGAAGCGGATATTCTTCACTGAATATTCTTCTGGAAACGCCTTTTGATGTAATCAAGCTGGATAAAAAATTTATGGAAAATATGATGGTTTCGGGAAAAGGACGCTTGATACTGGAACAGGTGGTTTCCATGGCCAATAAGCTTGAGCTTGGGCTTCTGGCAGAAGGCGTGGAGACTAAGGAACAGATTGAACTGCTTGAGAGTATCGGGTGTGACCAAGTGCAGGGATATTATTATGCAAAGCCGATGCCGGAGGATGAGTTTTTTGAACTGCTTTTAAAGCAGGAGCACAGATAAGTAAGAAGAGGGGAGTATATGGAAATACTTCCTCTTAAACTTTAAGGGAATTTTTAGTTGCATTGTCATCAATTATTGGTTATAATATGTTAGATTGGGGTGGAATCTCACACCATTTCACTATAATTTTGATAACCATACTGGGAGGCATGGCATGCTTAACGAAAAGAAAATTGCCCTGATGACAAAAATGGCAATCTACGAACAGGGGGAAGGAAAAAAGAGTCTTCCCATGAGCAAATACTACCGTTCAGACTATATCAGCCTTAGAATTATCAATACTGTTATTGTAACTACTATTGCATTCTTTTTGATAGTAGGGCTGGCAGTTCTGGTAAATGTAGAGAAGCTTCTGGATGAGCTTGTATCCATGGACCTTATGAAAATCGGCAAGAATATTCTGATTGCATATATTGTTGTAATTATATTTCAGACAGCCATGACATATATCGTATATTCTTATCGTTTTAAAAAATACAGAAAGGGCCTGAATGAGTATAATGGCAGCCTGAAAAAACTCTATGCCATAAATAAACAGGAGAGCAGACAGGCACGTAGTCAGGGAGGATTAGAAGATGAACAGCCTATTGAAGATTAGAGAATGGTACGCACAGATGTACAGCCAATATGGAGTAGCGATAGATACAGCGGTAAAATTTCTGGGTGCATTTCTGTCAGTGATAATGATAAATTCCAGCATTGGTACAATGTCGATTCTGAAAAATCCGGCAGTAATATTAGCTGTCTGTGTACTGTGTGCAGTATTGCCAAAAAGTCTTATGGTTCTGCTGCTTGCAGTATTTATTGTTGCGCATATCTATGCCATATCACTGGAAACCGCAGCATTTGTACTTGCAGTACTGCTTATTATGTTTATGCTGTATTTCCGTTTTTCCGCGGGAGACAGCTTTGTATTAATACTGCTGCCGGTATTGTTTTTATTAAAAATTCCATTTATTATCCCGATTGCTCTGGGACTTCTGGCTACGCCATTTTCTATGGTTTCCGCAGCGTTTGGCACAATTGTGTATTTTATTATAGACTATATCAGTACAAACAAAGCGGATATGATGGCGGTTGGAACAGAAGGATTAAGTATTATGTCTGATATGGCAAGGAAGGTTTTTACCAATCAGTCCATGTATTTAATTATTATTGCCTTTTCGGTAGTGATAACGACAGTCTATGTGATAAAAAAGCTGTCAGCGCCTTATTCGTGGCAGATAGCTGTCGGTGCCGGAATTGTCACAAATCTTGTAATTTTGATTATTGGAACAATAAAGTTTGGCGTCAATGATGTATTTTCCATGGCGGCGATTATAGTAGGTGATATTGTCAGCCTGCTTTTGGGAGTTCTGATTTGTTTTATGGTGCATAATGTAGATTATACCCGAACAGAGCATACACAGTTTGAGGATGACGATTATTATTATTATGTAAAAGTTGTTCCAAAGTTAAAATCGGAGGGAAAAGGCAGAAAAAGAAGAAGGCGTTAAAAGTGGGAATAATATAAGAGGAAATAGTGTAATAGGAAATAGTATAAGCGAAAATATTATAAATGAAAACGTTATTGGAAAGGATGTGAGATAATAATGAAAGAGGCAGTAACTCAGTTTTTTGGAACATATTTTCCGTTAAAAGTAGGTACGACGGATATTGTGGAGATTATTATTATCTCTTTTATGATTTATGAACTTCTCAAATGGATACAGAGTACAAAGGCATGGCAGCTTTTAAAGGGAATTGTGGTGATACTTGTTTTTATCGCATTTGCAGCAATCTTTGAGCTGTCTACGATTCTGTGGCTTGTAGAACGGGCGTTAAACGGGCTGTTGTTTGCAATTATCATTGTTTTTCAGCCGGAGCTTCGAAAAGCTCTTGAACAGCTTGGGAGAAAGAAGTTTTTTGCAGGACTTTTGCCGGAGAGTACAGATACAAATGAGAGATTCAGCGATAAAACGATTAATGAGCTGGTAAAAGCTACCTATGAAATGGCAAAGGTAAAAACCGGAGCATTGATTGTAATAGAGCAGGATACTAATCTTTCCGAATATGAGGCGACAGGAATAGAGCTTGATTCTCTGGTCAGCAATCAGTTGATTATCAATATATTTGAACATAATACACCGCTTCATGACGGGGCGGTGATTATGAGGGGAAACAGGCTGACCTCGGCAACCTGCTATCTGCCATTGTCCGACAATATGGAGCTTAGTAAGGAGCTTGGAACAAGGCACAGGGCAGCAGTCGGTATCAGTGAGGCAACAGATTCTTTTACGATTGTTGTATCAGAGGAAACTGGTTCGGTGTCCATAGCAGTAGGAGGAAGAATTTTCCGCAATATAGATGCAGAAAAGCTTCGTTCACATCTGGTAAGGCTTCAAAATAAACAGATAGATGTCAAGCGTTTTCGTCTGTGGAAAATCAGAAATGAAAAGGCAAAAACCATGGAGGCACGAAACGCTGAAAATACAAAGAATAAAGATATGGCAAAGGAAGCCAAAGGCACAATGGAAGATAAGACTCAGCAGAAGGAAAAACCGGAAAAGAAGCAGAACAGAAGAAAGAATAAGCATTAAGAAAGGGGTATTGCCATGAAAAAAATGTTCACTGACAATCTGTGGTTAAAAATATTGTCTGTATTAATGGCAATATTAATATGGATTGTTGTTCTGAATATTAATGATCCGAGCAAAACAAGGACGATAGCGGGGGTAAGAGTTGAACTGCTTAATGAGGATATTATAACGGGAAATAATCAGGTCTATGACATTTTAGACGGACAGCTTGTCAGCATTACCGTAACCGGACCACGCACAATTGTAGATACACTGAAGGCGAAGGATTTTACAGTGACGGCTGATTTTAAAGATTTGTCTCAGGCAAACTCTATTCCAATTAATGTAGAACTGGCAGAATATTCCTATCAGCAGAAGGTCACAATAAATAAAAAATCACATAATACAGTTCAGCTTCTTATCGAGGATTTGGAAGAGAAAGAATATGACATTGACGTGAGATACATAGGGCAGCCTGAAGAGGGCTATATTATAGCGAACACAGTACTTGATACACCGACAGTAAAAATTACAGCCCCTGTTTCTGTGCATCAAAATATAAAACAGGTATGTGTCAGTGTGGACGCTAGCAATGCTTCGGCCGATTTTGAGACGGTTGTGCCTGTCAAGGTATATGATTCCAAGGCGGTAGAGCTGATTCAGGCAGAAAATAATGTAGCGGTTAACGTCACCAATATAAGCGCAAAGAATACAGTATATTATACAAAGAAAATTCCGATAGTTTATGATGATATAGAAAATGCTGTAAATGGTTTGGAGGTATCAAATGTCGAGGTTAGCATGAGAGAAGTATCTGTAATGGGCAGAAAGGAAGTTTTGGATATGGTGGAAAGACTTCGGCTTCCAACAGACACAATAACATTTGAAGATGGAAATACTGAAACAAAGGTCGAGTACAATCTGCAGGAACTGCTGCCTGAAGGAGTATATCTCAATGAAAAATCAGATACTTTAAAACTTACTGTTTATCTGACAGAAATCATACAGAGAACGCTGACAATCAATATTACAGATATCGGTATTCGAAATATTCCTGATGGCATGGGAGCTTCAATTGTGGATAGTGGTACAGTCAGAGTACTTATCCAAGGGAAAAAACATGCAGTGGAGGAACTTGATGCAGGTACGGTGAGCGCATATGTTTCCGTGAGAGGAGGAAACGCTGCGATTTCTTCTGTTCCTGTACAGCTTCAGCTTCCGGAGGGAATTACACAGGTGGAAAATGTATATGTTAGAGTCAGTCTTACAAATACAGAACCTGAGCCAACAAGGGAGACTCAGACACAGACGGAAACGTCGGAGCCGGATACTACTACTCCGACAGTAAATATACCGGAACCAACTACTACCACCAGTAATCCGACAACGCCACCTCATGAACCGGAGGATGATACGACTACCATGCCGGAAGATTCCTCTCAGACGCAGGAAACTTAAGAAAGCACGGAAAGGATATGTGAATAAAATGGTCAGTGCAAAGGTAACAGTGATAGATGATACAGGACTTCATATGAAGCCGGCTGGCATATTATGCAAAAAAGCAGTAAAATTTAAAAGCAAGGTTCGAATCAAAAATGAAACCGGAACCTATAATGCGAAGAGCGTAATCAGTATTTTGGGAGCATGTGTGAGAAACGGTGACGAAATTGAGCTGATTTGTGACGGCCCTGATGAGGAAGAGGCACTTCATACATTAGTAAAAGATATTCGTAATAAATTATTCAGGGATGAATTAGTATAAAGTAATATGGAGGATATGGAAATGGGCAGATATTTTGGCACAGATGGCTTTCGGGGAGAGGCAAATGTAACATTAAATGTAGAACACGCATATAAGGTAGGAAGATATCTGGGTTGGTATTTTGGAAAAAATCATAAAGCCAGAGTAGTAATAGGAAAGGATACCCGAAGGAGCAGTTATATGTTTGAGTATGCTCTTGCGGCAGGGCTGACTGCTTCAGGTGCAGACGCATATCTTCTTCATGTTACAACAACTCCGAGTGTGTCTTATGTGGTAAGAACAGAGGAATTTGACTGTGGAATTATGATATCTGCAAGCCATAATCCGTTTTATGACAATGGAATTAAGGTAATTAACGGTCAGGGCATGAAACTGGAGGCGTCCATAGAGGCGAAGATAGAGGATTATATTGACGGGATTCTGCCGGAAATTCCGTTTGCGGTAAAGGAAAATATAGGAAAAACTGTGGACTTTGCCGCAGGCAGAAACCGTTATATCGGTTATCTGATTTCGATTGCCACACGTTCCTTTAAAGATAAGATTGTAGCGCTTGACTGTTCGAATGGAAGTGCATCTGCGATTGCAAAAAATGTGTTTGATGCATTGGGAGCAAAGACGTTGGTCATTCACAATGAGCCAGACGGCACAAATATTAATACGGACTGTGGTTCTACACATATTAACGTTCTTGTGGATTTTGTAAAAAAGAACAAAGTGGATGTGGGATTTGCTTATGACGGAGATGCTGACAGATGTATTGCTGTGGATGAAAATGGGAATATTGTAGATGGGGATGCGATTATGTATGTATGCGGAACCTATATGAAGGAATGCGGACAGTTGAATAACAATACAGTGGTGACTACTGTAATGTCCAATATCGGACTGTACAGAGCATTTGAGGAAAAAGGAATCGCAACAGAGCAGACAGCGGTCGGCGATAAGTATGTATGTGAAAATATGATGAAAAACGGCCATTGTCTGGGTGGAGAACAGTCAGGACATATTATTTTCAGCAAGCATGCAGCTACTGGAGATGGTATTCTTACTTCTCTTAAAGTAATGGAGGCGATGATAGAGAAGAAGCAGAGTCTTGGCTGGCTGACCAGAGAGCTGAAAATCTTTCCACAGATTCTTGTCAATGTCAGGGTGGCAGATAAGAATACGGCTATGAAAGACGAGGAGGTCTTGAAGGCGGCAGATGAAGTTGGAAAGCGACTGGAAGGAAATGGAAGAATCCTGTTAAGACCAAGCGGTACGGAGAATCTTGTAAGGGTAATGGTTGAGGCGGAAACTGACGAGCTGTGCAACGAGATGGCAGAACTTGTGGTGGAAAAGCTCAAGAAGTATGCCGTATAATGTAAAAACCAATAGGAAAGAAACAGATTTTGGAAATGGAGAGGTATATGGGAAATGTAGATGCAGTAAATGTAGATGTGGTAATTATGGTTTACAAGCCGGATAAAAAGTTATATGATATTGTCAGCAGGCTTATGGGTCAGACCGTGGTTCCTGAAAATATTTATCTTATACGGACAAAGAGCAGCGAAGATATACAGACAGATGATGTTCTTCGGGAAATTTTAAAAAGCTATTCCGATATAAAGGTGATGGATGTCGCTGAGGAAGAGTTTGACCACGGGGCCACCAGAGATATGGCTATACATCTGTGTACTGCCGATTATGTTCTGATGATGAGTCAGGATGCCGAGCCAAAGAATCGGAAGCTGATTGAAAATCTTCTGAAGGCACAGGGCGAAAAAATATCCGTGGTATATGCAAAACAGGAGCCGGCTAAAGACTGCAGAATTGTTGAGAGGTATACAAGGTCCTTTAATTATCCGGAGGAGTCTTCCTCCGCAATAGAAACGGCAGCGAAGACAAATAATGGAATTAAATCTATTTTCTGTTCGGATGTTTGCGCCATGTATGACAGAAAGGCATATGATGCAGTAGGAGGATTTCCGGGCAAGATAATTTTTAATGAAGATGAAATATTTGCAGCAAAATCTTTAAGGGCAGGGTATGATGTGCTCTATGAGGCATCGGCTGTCGTGCTGCATTCGCATAATTACAGTGGAGTGCAGTATTTTAGGAGGTATTTTGATATGGG
>Ga0137308_102355_pt1 | contig 12973 bp, 12 predicted proteins | sample Inofrocosms_June_FD_97181 | JGI IMG/M metagenome (GOLD analysis project Ga0137308, IMG submission 97181) | Mouse cecal microbial communities from Vienna, Austria - N-Acetylneuraminic and N-Acetylglucosamine D2O microcosms_June | ecosystem: Host-associated > Mammals > Digestive system > Large...
ACCATCTTGAAAAAGAACTTCCCCGGCGGCCATGTCACCATCATTGGGGCCAACAGCGCGGCGGGCCTGCGTATGCGGCCTATCAAGGTGATACTGGCGGACGAGGTAGACGCCTACCCTCCCAGCGCCGGGACAGAGGGCGACCCTCTCCTGCTGGCACAGAAGCGGCAGACGACCTTTTGGGACAAAAAGACAATCATTGTCTCTACACCTACCATCAAGGGGCACAGCCGCATTGAAACGGAGTTCCTGAAAAGCACGCAGGAGGAGTGGACGGTCCCATGCCCTGGGTGCGGCCACTATCAACCGCTGGTGTGGCGGGGCATCAAGTACGACAAGGACGACCTGACCCGCCCGGTCATGTACGAGTGCGAGCGGTGCGGGGAAGTGTTCGGGGAATACGAGTGGAAGAAGCAGAGCCAGAAAGGACGGTTCCGGGCGGAGAATCCGGGAGCGGAGGCGCGGGGCTTCCACCTGAACACGCTGGCCTCCAGCTTTTGCGGCTGGAAGGAAGTGGTGGAGAAGTTTGTGCTGGCGGACGAGCAGCGCAAGCAAGGTGATCTGGAGAAGCTGAAAACCTGGACGAACACAGAGGACGGCAAGACCTGGGAGGAGCCGGGGACCAGGATTGACGGAATGGAGCTTTTCAACCGCCGGGAGATTTACGAGGCGGAAGTGCCAGAGGGCGTGATCGTGCTGACCGCCGGTGTGGATGTACAGAAGGACCGCTTCGAGGTAGAAGTGGTGGGCTGGGGAACCGGCAAGGAGAGCTGGGGAATCCGCTACACCAAGATTTGGGGCGACGTGCTGAAAGAACAGGCGTGGGAGGACCTTGACCGCTTCCTCCTCTCTCCGTTCTACAAGAAGGACGGGACGGCGCTGTACATCACCTGCACCTGCATAGACAGCGGATACCAGTCCAATGCCGTGTGCTCCTTCGCCAAGGAGCGGACATACAGGCGGGTATTCGCCGTCAAGGGCAAGGGCGGAATGGGCGTCCCCTATATCCCGAAAGAAACGAGGAGCAACCGTGAGGGTGCTCCTCTGTTTACACTGGGCGTGGATGCGGGAAAGACGCTCCTGTTTCAGCGGTTGAAGGTCCCGGAGCCGGAACACAGCACAAGCTCTGAAAAACAGCCCTGGTCGAACTACTGCCACTTCCCCATGAATGAGGGGACAGGCTACAGCGAGGAATACTTTACCGGGCTGACTGCCGAGCAGATGGTGAACCACTGGCGCAAGGGCGTACTGGTGAGCGCGTGGGTGCCACGGGAAGGAAACGAGTTTAAGAGAAATGAGCCGCTGGACCTGCGGAACTATGCGCAGGCAGCTATGGAAATCTTGGGTCCGGACATTCTGAAAGCGCCGGAGCCGGAAAAGGAAATAGAACGGCAGAAGCGTAGAGCAACGCGGCGGCGGGGCGGATTCAGCGGGATTGCGTGAGGTGCGATATGGCGATATTCAACAAGAAACTCTGCAAAGAAAAACTGAATACATGGCTGGCGGCAGAGGAGGCCATTGCCACCGGCCAGAGCTACCAGATGGGGACCCATATGTTGACGAGGGCCAACCTAACCGCCGTGCGGAACGAGATCGAATACTGGGCCGGGAAGCTGGCCGAGGCGGAAGCGGCGGAACAGAGGGGCGGCAGGAACCGTATCTTCCAGTTTGTCCCACGGGATACATAAGGAGGCGGGGACGTGTACAAGGAACGAGCAACAGGGCTTATCCTGCCGGACGGCGTAAAGACCGGGCGGGCCTTGCGGCAGGAGGCGGCGGAACGGGCCGTGATCTCCGCAATCAACAGCGGCTACAGCCACTACGGGGCAAGCCGGACAAAGGCCAATGTACGGGGCTGGAACTCCTACAGCGGGAGCGCCAAGGAGGACATCGAGGACAACCTGGACCTCCTGCGGCAGAGAAGCCGGGACGCCTACATGGGTATCCCGTCGGCCACAGCCGCGTTAAAGACGCTGCGGACAAACGTAATCGCCGGGGGCCTCATGCCGTCCCCGCAGATTGACGGGGACTATCTCAAAATGACGAGCGGGCAGGTGGAGGACCTGCAAGCGCAAATCCTCCGGGAGTTTTCCCTGTGGGCGGATTCCACAGCCTGCGACGCCGACCGGGTGGACGACTTCTACGGCCTCCAGCAGCTTGGATTTCTAAGCTCCCTGATGAACGGAGACGCCTTTGCCACGCTGACCTTGAAGCCGAGGCCGCAACAGCCCTACGACCTCCGGGTGCGGCTGATCGAGGCGGACAGGGTGTGCTCCCCAAACTACCGGGACCGCATGACACGCGGAACGGTGCTGGGCCGGGATGTGGAAAGCATTGTGCAGGGCGTGGAAACGGACGAGGACGGGGAGATCATTGCTTACTGGATTGCCAATAAGCACCCACGCTCCTACACCACGCTAAAGCCCCAGGACTGGAAGCGAGTGGAGGTCTACGGTAAAAAGACCGGGATGAAGAACATCCTGCACATCATGCAGCGGGAGCGGGCCGGTCAGCGGCGGGGCGTTCCTATTCTGGCCCCGGTGCTGGAGACGCTGAAACAACTGGAGCGGTACGCCGAGGCGGAGACGACGGCGGCGCTGTTGGGCGCGATCTTCACGGTGTTTGTGAAGAAGGGCAGCATCACCGACGAGGGGCCGTTTGGTCAGATGATGCGGGAGGAGCTGCTGAACCGTGTAACCGGCGGCGGGGAGCGGGACCCTAACGACCTGGAACTGGGCGCGGGCCTGATTATGGACCTGGAAATGGGCGAGAGCGTGGACACGGTGGAGACACAGCACCCACACTCCGGCTATGACACATTCATGATGGCGCGGATGAAGCAGGCAAGCTCCGCCCTGGAAATCCCCGTGAACGTGCTGTACAAGCACTTCGATGTCAATTTCAGTTGCGCCCGTGGTGCGCTCAACGAGTTTTGGCGGACGTGCGGCATGATGCGGGACTGGTTCTCCGAGGACTTCTGCCAGCCAATCTATGAAATGTGGTTCACGGAGGCTGTGGCGCGGGGGAGAATCGACGCGCCGGGATACTTCGACGACCCGGCCATCCGCAAAGCATATACGGACTGCAAATGGAACGGACCGGCGCGCACGGCCATGAATCCGTCCCAGGAGGTAGAGGCCGCAATGAAGCGGGTGGAAGCCGGTTTCTCTACGGCGGCGGAGGAGACCGCACAGCTCACCGGCGGAGACTATAACCGGAACATCAGGCAACGGCTCCTGGAGGCGGAGCGAAAGCGGGAGGTCGAGGAGGCCGGAACGCCGCCGCAACTGCGGGAGCTGCCGCCGGGCGGCGGACAGGAACAGGAGGAGGGCAATCAAAATGGCTAAAAAATTCTGGCAATTCCGAAATATGGCCGAGGGGAAAAGCGCGGAGCTGCTTCTTTACGGTGATATTTCAGACACAAGCTGGTGGGGCGACGAGGTAACGCCGAAGCAGTTTACCGAGGACCTGAACGCGCTGGGGGCCGTTACGGAGATCACCGTGCGCATCAACAGCGGCGGCGGGGACGTATTCGCAGCGCAGGCCATCGGCAACCAACTGGAACAGCACAGCGCCAACGTGACGGCGCGGATTGACGGGCTGTGCGCGTCGGCGGCGACTATCGTTGCCTGCCACTGTGACAAGGTGATCGCGGCCAATGACAGCACTTACATGGTCCACCCGGTCAGAATGGGCCTGCGCGGATACATGGACGCGGAGACGCTGAAACAGTACACCAATGCCCTTGACACCATCCGGGAGAACATCATCACCCTGTACGCCAAGAAAACGTGCAGGGAGAAGGACGAGGTGGCCGGGTGGATGGACGCGACAAGCTGGTGGACCGGACCCCAGGCAAAAGAAAACGGCTTTGTAGACGAGCTGACGGATAGCGAAGAGGACGCAGTTGTGGAGAACCGCAACGGCGTCCTCTTTGTCAATAGCGTCAGCATGAACCTCCCCTTTGCGGAGGCCCCTAAATTTGTGCAAGACAGCCTGGCGGAAAGCGCCGCCGGACGGCCTGCAAATACAAAACCGGCGGGACAGCCGGAACAAATTAAGGAGGTACAGAACATGGACCCTGAAATCAAGACCGTGGACGACCTGCGGAAAGCCTATCCCGCGCTGGTTGACCAAATCGAGCAGGCGGCGGTGAGCGCCGAGCGGGAGCGCATCAAGGGAATTGAGGACGTGGCCCTGCCGGGGAGCGAGGAGCTGCTGGCGGAAGCCAAGTTCACAAACCCCATGAGCGTCAGCGACTTTGCCGTGGCGCTGGTGAAGGGGGCAAAGACCAAGGGCGCGGCTTTCCTGGACGCCATGCGGAAGGACGGCGAGGAGAGCGGGGCCGCTGGCGTCGGCAATCCGCCTGCGCCGGGGGGCGAGGACCCCGTGAACAAGGCCAGGGCCCAGGCCAAGGCGGATGCCGAGGCGTATCTGGAGAACAAGAAAGGGAGGAAGTAAGCCATGCGTGAGCTGATGAACAAGGCCGGGGAGACCGGCCAGGACAACCTGATCGCCGGGGTATTCCCCCGTGCGGAGTTTACCGGAATCAAAATCGCCGCCGGGCAGGGCCAGCTTTTGCGCGGGACGGTGCTGGCGGAATCGGACGCGGGGTGCGTCGTTTTGAGCGCTGCGACCACCGGCAAGGCGGCCTACATCCTTGCGGATAACGTGGACGCCACGGAGGAGGTCGGGACGAGCGGATACCGCGCCGGGTGCTTCAACACCAAGGCCCTGATCGTGGCGGAGGGCTACGAGCTGACCGAGGCTGACCGGGACAGCCTGCGGAAATACCGCATTGTCCTAAACGACAATATGCAGTAACGGGAGGAACAAGCTGTGAACATTTACGAGACAATTTATATGCTGGCGGCAATCGAGGAGCTGCCGCTGGAGCACACCTTCTTCAAGGACCGCTACTTCCCCACGGACGACATGATGGACGTGTTCAACACCAGCAAGGTCCTGGCCGACTACCGGGAGGGCAAGCGGAAGAAAGCGCCCTTTGTGGTGCCGCGCATTGGCAGCGTGCCCGTGGGGCGCGAGGGCTTCAAGACCTACGAGCTGGAGCCTGCGTACATCGGCCTGTCCATGCCCCTGACCATCGACCAGCTCCAGAAGCGGGGCTTCGGTGAGAGCATCATGTCCGGCATGACGCCGGAGGAGCGGGCCAAGCACTTGCAGCTCCATGACATGGAGGAGCTGTCCGCCCGTATCAGCCGGACGGAGGAGTGGATGGCCTGCCAGACCATGCTCAACAACGGATGCACCATGCGCCATGAGACGGACAAGGAGGGCGTCTACGAGGACGTGGAAGTGAAATTCTACGACGAGGACACCAACCCCGCCCTGTTCACGCCCGCCGCCGTCTGGAAGCACAGCACCGTGGACACGAAGGGAAATGTCACCGTGGGCAACTGGTACGAGGACATTTACCAGATGGTGGCCCGGCAGAAGCGGCGGGGGATGCCCGCTACCGATCTTCTGGTCGCCTCCGACGTGGGCGCGTTTCTCATGGAGGACCCGTGGGTTATCCGTATGCTGGACAACCGGCGGGTGGAGCTGGGGCGCATCCAGCCCACGGAGCTGACCGAGTATGTGACCCACCTGGGCGCGTTCAACTTCAAGGGCCGCCTGCTGGATATTCTGGTGAGCGACGGCGGCTACGAGGACGAGGACGGGACCGACAAGGCGTATCTGGACGACGGCAGTGCCATTGTCACCGCGCCGGACGTGGGGCGCGGCCTCTACGGTGCGATCACGCAGATGGAGCCGGACGGCGAGTATTACACCTACGCCGGGAAGCGCGTGCCCCGGCACCTGTTTGACCTGAAAGCGCAGACCAAGGAGACGCAGGTTGCTTGCAGCCCCTTGATGGTGCCCAAGCGCAAGAGCCCCTGGTGCGTGGCGAAGAAGGTCCTGGGGTAATCGCCGTGTTCCTTTTTGATGTGGAGCAGCATTTTGGGGAGGAGCCCCCGAAGGAGTGGAAGCGGCCCACGTTCAAGGACTGCGCGGCGGTGGACATCAAGCAGGTGTTCTTCAATGAAAGCGAGTTTGCCGAGCGGCACAACGTAGACGGCGTGGACGCGCTGATTGTCTTGGAGGACGTGGATGTGCGGGAACACGCCGCACACTGGGAGGCTGGTGCAAAGCAGAACTTTGACACCGGCCTCTATGATGCCTACCGGATGCTGTATATCCAGGTGGAGGACTACGGGGAAATGCCGCAGTCCGGGGACATGGTGACGATTGATGGGGGCACAAGGGACGAACAGCTATTCACCCTGAAAAGCTGTGAGGATGAAAACGGCATCTACCGCATGATTCTGGAGAGAGTGAGGCAGGGGTAATGAGCGTGGTTACTTATGACGCGGGGCAAATGCTTCTAACAATCGACGATACCGGAGTGGAGCGGGCATTGGGGAGCCTGTACCGCAAGGCCCCCGCCGTGCTGAAAGTGGCAATCAACCGGACGGCGAGGCAGGCCAGAAAGGACCTGGTCGCGGAGGCGGAGAAACGGTACGCCCTGACTGTGAGAGGCAAGGCGAGACTTCGCCTGCTGAAACTGCGGAAAAGCGCCACGAACACCAGCCTTGAAGCGGAACTGCGGCAGAGCGACGAAGGGCTTACCCTGAACGCCTCCTACTTCCAACACTCCCCCACGGTGCCGCGCATGGGCGTTGCGGCGCTGCACGGCCCCGCGTTCCAGCGGGTGCGGACGCTGCGAGGGGGGCCAATGGAGGAGCTGACCGAGACGGCAGGCGCGAGCAAGGGATTTTTAATCCGGGTGAGCAATGCCAAAAACGATCACCTGATGTTTGCCTACAGGGTTTTAGGCTCTTCCACCAGCAGAATCACGACCAAAACCGGAAAGCCCAGGTGGAGGAACGCCGCAGGAGACGTGGAAAAGGCGTATGACGTGAACCGCATTGGCGCGTCCTCCCAGCAGCGGGCAGTCTGGCACAGGGGCGTTGACACCGCAGCGGCGGAGAACTTGGAGCACTTTCTGGAGCAGCGCGTCCGGCAGGTAATCGAGGCGGCGAAATAAGGGGGACGGCGCATGAAAAGGGACTATGCGAAGGAGGCCCGGCGCGTAGGCGTCGGCGGAACCCCCCAGCTATGCCAGGACGCCTTGATCGAAATGCTGGAAGAGCTGTTTGCCGGAAAGAAGTACACCGGCCAGGAGGGGCGGAAGGCGCTGAAAATCATTAAGCAGAACCTTCCCATCCCCAAGCGGCAGAGGGATAAAAAGGCGGACACAGACGAGGCGGCGGCCCCGTATGTCCTGGTGGAAATGAACGAGGGGGCAATCCTGGACGACGACAGCCCGCAGATTGTGGAGTTTAGTCTGGTGATCTGCGCCTATGACAAGGGCACGGACAACGAAGGGTGCCAGGATGTCGCCAACATCAAAGAGGACATTATACAGCGGGTATGCGCGCGCCCCTACTTTGGGGGCGCGTTCACCATCTTAAAGCCGATCACATGGGCGCTCCAGAAAGACAGGACGCCGCCGTACTACTTCGGGGCAATCACGCTGAACTGCACCGCCCCGGCTATGACACAGGACACCGAAATGGAGGTTTTAGTATGAGCACAAGACCGAGCAAGAAAAACACGGCGGACGCCGTGGAGGAGATCAAGAACACCGCCGCGACCGGGGGGGCGGCCACCGCCGGGCCGGAGGAGGCGGCGGAGAAGGAGCGCCGCCTGGAGGAACAGGACAAGGCGTTTTTCGCCAAGCTCCCCAACCCCTGCGTGTACTGCGGGCCCAGCGTGCGCGGTGTGACGCGGCAGTTCACCGTGTATCACGGGGGAATCCCTGACGCGCTGAAAGAGTTCATCATGGAGCACCGGGCCGCAAAGGGGCTGCTGGTCAGCGTGGAGCGGTTTGCCCAGGTGCGCCAGCGCCTTGAAACTCCCGGTACGGGGGAGTTTATTCTGTTCCGCAAAGTGCGTGCGGAACTCTAATGGGAGGGACTGACTATGGCTTCTGCTTATAAACATGGCGTATATGTCAGCGAGCAAGAGACAAGCCTGATCGCGCCGGTGGAAGGAACCGCTGGCCTCCAGGTGATTTTCGGAACGGCCCCGGTGAATATGCTGGAGAAACCGGCGGAGGCGGTCAACAAGCCGCAGTTGGTATACAGCTATGCGGAGGCGGTGTCGGCGGTGGGCTATGTGCCGGACTTCGCCAAGTACACCCTCTGCGAGAGCATCAGCGCCAACTTTACCGTTGTGAACACCAGCCCGCTTGTGCTGGTAAACGTCCTGGACCCCGCCAAGCACAACGCGGCCATTGACGAGGCGAGTGTGGATGTGGAGGACGGCGTGGCCGTGGTGAAGGAGAGCGGCGTGCTGCTGGACAAGCTGGAGATCAAGAACGGCGATACCGCGCTGGAGCGGGACGTGGACTACACCACGGCTTTCAACAACGACGGGACGCTGAACATCGTTCTTTTGGACGGCGGCGCGGGAACCGGAGCGGCCAGTCTGACCGTGAGCGGGAAGAAGCTGGACACTTCGATGGTCACGCCCGCCGACATTGTGGGCGGCGTGGACATTGCCACCGGGAACGAGACCGGCCTGGAAGTGGTGCGTCAGATCTATCCGCGCTTCTCCATGACGCCGGGCATCCTCATGGCTCCGCGTTTCAGCAAGGACGCCACCGTGACGGCGGCCCTCCAGGCCAAGACCACGGAGATCAACAGCGTGTTCCGGGCGGTGTGCATCGTGGACATCGACAGCTCCAAGGAGACGGGCGCGACGAAGTACGCGGACGTGAAGGTGCAGAAGGAGAAGCAGGCGGCGACGAGCGCCAACTGCTACGCCGTCTGGCCTTATGCCAAGGTGGGCGACGTGATCTACAGCGGCTCCACGCTGGCCGGTGCGCTGACCTCCTACACCGACGCGCAGCACCAGAACATCCCCAACTGGTCCCCCAGCAACAAGACCCTTGCCATCAGCGCGGCTTGCCTGGAGGATGGAACGGAGGTCATTCTGGACCAGGACCAGGCCAACACCATCAACGGCTACGGCGTGGCTACCTTCCTGAACATAAACGGCTACCGGCTGTGGGGTAATAACACCTGCTGCTATCCCGGCAACACAGACCCGAAGGACCGCTGGTTTGCGGTGCGCCGCTTCATGTCCTGGGCGGCCAATACGTTCATCTTGACGTATTTCCAGAAGGTGGACAACCCCATGAACCGGCGGCTGATCGAGGCCATTGTGGACAGCGAGAACATCCGGGGCAACAGCTTTGTGGCCCGCGATATCTGCGCCCGGTACGAGATCACCTACAACGAGGACGAGAACCCGACCTCGGACCTTATCAACGGGAAGATCACCTTCCACCAGTACATCACCCCGTTTGTCCCGGCGGAGGACATCGAGAACGTGATCGAGTTTGACCCATACGCGCTTAGCGACGCGCTTTCGGCGTAACAGGAGGGCAAAAATATGATTTCTGATAACTATGTGCCTGAAAAAATCAACGAGTACAACGCCTACCTGGACGGGGAAAAGATGATTGGCGTTGTGCCGGACATCGACCTGGCCGAGATTGGCATGAAGGCCAGCGAGGTCGAGGGGGCCGGTATGCTGGGCGTGCTGGACAGCCCCACAATCGGCCAGTTTGAGAGCATCGAGCAGGAGATCAAGTTCAATGTTCTCTACTCCAGCGCTATCAACATGCTTAGCCCGCTGGAGGCGGTGAACCTGACCTTCCGGGCCGCCCAGCAGGTGTACGACAAGACCGGCGGCTATGCGTTCAAGGGCCTGCGCATTGTGCAGCAGGGCCGGGTCAAGAAGTTCAAGCCCGGCAAGTTGAAGCGGGCGGAGGGCATGGAAGCCACCGTGACCCTGGAGCTGACCTACTACCTGATCGAAGTGGACGGCGAGGTTATGCTGGAGATTGACAAGCTCAATCCGAAGTATGTCGTCTGCGGGAAGGATATGCTGGCAGGAATCAGCTCCCTTGTGTAACCGACAACCACAAAACCCGCCCCCGGCTTTTCGCCAGGGGCGGGTGCATTTTCATTCAATCGAAGGAGGAGCATCACTATGTCCGAGCAGAAGATCATCACCGAACCGGAGAACATGGAGTACAAGCCCGATGTGAAGGTGGAGGGCGAACAGGAGCAGACGGGGCGGCACATCGTCATGTTCAAACGACCCTATCTGTTCGAGCGCAAGGAATATGCGTCGGTCGATCTCGGCGGTCTGGACAAGCTGACGGTGCAGGACGCCATCGACGTGCAGCGGCAGCTCTTCGGCCAGCAGGAGGTCGCGGCCTCCCTGTTGACGGAGACGACGACGGCCTTTGCCCAGGCGTTGGCAACCAGAGCCAGCGGGAAGCCGGTGGAGTTCTTCAAGCTGATGAAGAAACAGTTTTACCGGCCCGTGTTCCGCTATGTGCGGGAGTACGTTATGAGCACGGAGAAGGGCGTGGAGAACCACGTCATGCAGTTGGAGAAGCCATACTTCTTCCAGGGCAAGGAGTACAGGGAGATCGACCTGAACGGCGTTGCGGACATGAACAGTATGCAGGAGAGCGCAGCGGAAAACCGCATGGCGCGGGAGGGCTTTGTGGTCACGGAAACGTCGTTCAACTACCTGTACGCCTGCGTCGTTGCCAGCATGGCAACCGGACTGCCGGAGGAGTTCTTTACGGGTCTGCCGGTCTGCGAGGTCGCGAAGCTGAAAAACGCGGTGAACGACGAGGGTTTTTTCGAGTAGAGGGCGGATTTAAGGAACTGCGCAAGGCAGCAATCCGCCTGTCCGCCGCGACCCATACCAGCGTTGACTTCTACCTGACGATGCCGAAGCGGGACTTTATGGAGCTGAATAACGAGGTGGTGAAGGAGTGGCGGGCAACAAAACATTAGAGCTTAGTATCAAGATCGCGGGCAAGGTAGACAAGAGCCTGATTAAAGCGATCAACACCACCCAAAGCAACATCAGCGGACTGTCCACAACGCTTTCCAAGGTGGGGACTGTAGGGCTTGCGGCAATGGGGGCAATGGCGACCGGAACCGTTGCCGCCCTGGCTAAATGCACAGACGCCGCCAAAGCCTTTGAAAGTCAGATGAGCGACGTGGTGAAGTATGTGTCCGGGCTGGCCGACGCCAACGGGAAAATCAGCAACCAACTGGCGGGCAACGGCGCAACCTACGCAGAGAACTACGCGGCCATGTCGGACGCGATACTGGATTTGAGCACGCAAATCCCCATGACGGCGGAGGAGCTGACACGGCTTGCCGCCGCCGCCGGACAGTCCGGCAAGGGCATCAGCGACCTTATCCAGATCGACAGCGCCGGGAATATCGGCGGCTTTCTGAAAGACGTTGCCATGATGGGCACGGCCATGGATATTTCCGCAGAACAGGCGGGAGACTGGGCGGCAAAATGGGAACAGGCGTTTAAGATGGACCACGGCGAGATCATGGTCCTGGCCGACCAGATCAACTACCTGGGCGCAAACAGCGCAACCACGGCGGCGGAAATCGCCACCGCCGTCAACTCCGCTGCAAGCCTGGGGCAGATCGGCGGAATCAGCGTATCCACAACGGCGGCGCTGGCGGATGCCATGCTGGCAACCGGCGTATCAAGCGACCGGGTAGGAACCAGCATCAAGCGCATGGTAACGAATTTCAGCAAGGGAAGCGCAGCCACCAAGCAGCAGAAGGAGCTATGGAAAGAACTGGGCTTTACTGCCGAGGGCGTGGCAAAGTCCATGCAGGAGGACAGTGTTGGAACGCTGAACAGCATTTTCAGCGCAATCAAAAACCTGCCAGCAGAGCGACAGGTATCCGCATTAAGCACCCTGTTTGGGCAATGGGCCATTGAGGGCGGCGCGAAAATCGTCAATAACCTGGACGTGTACGAAAAGGCGCTGGCTATGGTGAACGACCCAAGCCGATACACCGGGAGCATGGAGCGGGAATTTATCATCAAGGCCAGTACGTCGGAGGCCATAGACAGTATGATGGCTAATGCGCGGCTGGCAACGAAAATTGACATAGGCACCGCGTTCCTACCGGCGAAAAAAGAAATCAGCCTCGCCATGATCGACTTTATGAACCAGCTACGGAGTATGCCGGAGCTGGGGGAGATCGCACAGCAGTTGGCAGCGCTGTTCAGCCACGGTGTGAGCGGGGCGGCGGAGGCGCTGGAAAACGCCCTGCCCACAATCCAGAGATTCCTCGGCTATCTGGCGAACAACGGGCCGCAGGTCCTCTCTTTCCTGGGCAAGCTGGCGGCGGCGTTCGCCGCAATGAAGTTTGCGCCGGGAATTGAAAGCCTCCTGCGCGGGGCGGGCGGCCTGGCGTTCGGCTCCAAGACCGGAGGCGGCACCGGCGCTGGCGGCGGCGGTCTCGTCGGGATGATAGGCAGCTTGTTCCATGGAGGACAACGGGCGGCCAGTGGCGCGGCTGGCATGGCCGGAAACGCGGCATCATGGATTCGGAACTTCGTCGGCGCGACACGGGGCACCATGGCGCTGAACGGAAGCACCGGAATCAGGGGATTTCTAGGTACAGCGGCAAGTGCCCTGACCTCCGGCCTGGGCAACACAGGAATCGGACAGTATCTCGGCGGCATCCGGGCGTCGCTGGCAAACCTAGGGAATACCAAAATCGGCGGCGGCATCATCGGCGGCGTAAAGGCGACCGGCGGCGTGCTGGGGGAAATCCTTTCCGGTATCTCCGACGACACCGGCTTGACCGGATTGGTCAAGGGAGGATTGGGCGCGGCAAGGAGCAGCGCGGGCTGGGTAGCCGGTAAGGCCGGGGGACTGGCGCAAGGCGCTATGGGCCTCGCGGGCCGCGTGGCAAGCTCCGCACCGGGACAGTTTATCGGCAGGGCGCTGGGCAACGTCGGCGGTTTTATGAGCGCTGGCGCTGGCGCGTTGGGGAGTATGTGGGGGCCGATGGCATCCGGCTTCGGCGGCCTGCTCTCCGGGGCGCTCCCC
>Ga0137308_102356_pt1 | contig 12972 bp, 12 predicted proteins | sample Inofrocosms_June_FD_97181 | JGI IMG/M metagenome (GOLD analysis project Ga0137308, IMG submission 97181) | Mouse cecal microbial communities from Vienna, Austria - N-Acetylneuraminic and N-Acetylglucosamine D2O microcosms_June | ecosystem: Host-associated > Mammals > Digestive system > Large...
GGGCGAATATATTGAAAATCTCTTTCCGGTACTGGGCGTGCGGTTTATTGCGGTCAATGACCACTATGACAGTCTGTGCCGCACCATGTCAGACGCATGGATGCTGCCGTTTAAAAACCTGGTAAACGAAGCATACTGCAAGGACAGCTCCATAAAAATACGCAGCCAGTTGGAGGTCAAACGCAGGCGGGGAGATTTTACAGGCGCTTTTGCGCCCTATGGATACCAAAAAGACCCGGATCAGAAAAACCACTTGGTTCCAGACAGCTTTGCGGCGGATGTTGTGCGTGATATTTACCACTGGAAGCTTGCGGGCGTCAGTGCCGCGGATATTGCAGACCGGCTGAATGCCGAAGGGGTTTTGGCGCCGATGGATTATAAAAGGCAGCAGGGCATACGCTATGCCACGCCGTTTCGCATTTACACCAGCTCGCAGTGGAATGCGGCGGCGGTGCTTCGGATCTTAAAAAATCCAGTTTATACCGGAACGCTGGTACAGGGCAGGCATACAACGCCCAGCTATAAGGTGAAAAAGCGCGTGATAAAACCGAAGGAACAATGGGCTGTTTTTAAAGGTGCGCATGAGGCGGTCATTGACCCGCAGGCATTTGCCGCAGTCCAGCGGGTGCTTGCGATGGATATACGCACCAGCGGGCGCGGCAGTCCGGCAGAGCTGCTGTCCGGTATGGTTTACTGCAAGGAATGCGGCGCTCCTATGGTACGAAAAACCGTCCCGTCAGGCGGAAACACATACGTATACTATGTCTGCGGGGCGCACAAGCAAAAAAAATGCTGCTCGGCGCACAGCATCCGCGCGGAGGCGTTAGTGGATCTTGTGCTGGACTGCCTGCAAAAGCAGATCGGCAGTCTTGGAAACGCGCGGCTGTCACAGCTTGTGCGCGAGGCAGCACGGCAAAAATCCACAGCCAGAAAGCTGCGGGAACGAATCGACGACAGGCTGGAAGAAGTATGCAGGCTGGAAAAGCTGTTGCAGTCGCTGTATGCGGGCATGGCAGACGGACTGCTCAGCTACTCTGAATACGAGGAGATGAAAAAAGAATATACTTTGCTGCGCACACAGGCAAAACTCCAGGCAGAAAACATGCAGATCCAGTTGGAACGCGAGCTGTCAGACGCCGCGGACGGCAGCAGGTGGCTGCACGAGCTGAAAACGAAAGGCAGCCTGCCAGAGCTCGACCGTGCCGCCGTCGTGTTTTTGGTAGACCGGGTGTTCATAGGGCGTGGGAAACAGGTGCGGATTGTATGCTTATGGAACAATGCATAAGCGGCTGCCGCGTTTTGCATAGAGACAGGCACCAGCTTCATAAAATACAGAGAAAACAGTTTTTTGCAAGGGAATACGATATGGAGTGGACGAAACCAAAAAAGCAAGCGGCGCCTGGCAGGCATATTTACCATGCGGGCATTTATGTCCGGCTTTCGGTAGAAGACAGCGGCAGGCAGGGCAGCGATACGATAAAAAACCAGGAGGAGATGATCCGCCGTTATATTGTACAGCAGGATGACATGCAGCCCGTGGGCGTTTACTGCGATAACGGGCGCTCAGGCACTAGCTACAAACGCCCGGAATTTGCCCGTATGATGGAGGATGCGCAGGCAGGGCGCATCGACTGCATTGTAGTAAAAGATTTATCGCGGCTTGGGCGCAATTATCTGGAAACGGGAAAGTATCTGGAACGGATCTTTCCCGTTTTGGGCGTGCGCTTTGTAGCGGTGGCGGATCATTTTGACACGCAGGCGGCGCAGCGGGACGATGGTTTTTTCATTCCGCTAAAAAATATCGTCAATGAGATGTACAGCAGAGATCTTTCGAAAAAGGTCGGGTCTGTACTGGCGCAGCGCCAAAGGCAGGGCGCGTTTATTGGCGCATGGGCATCTTACGGCTATCAGAAATGCGCGCATGACCCGCATAAAATCGAACCAGATGAAGAGACGGCGCCAGTCGTGCAGGCGATGTTTCAAATGCGGCTGGACGGCATGGGCAGCAGGCAGATCGCCGACTGGCTGAATGCGCAGGGCATTCCGTCGCCTTCCCGCCGCCGTTATTTAAAAGGGGAAGTTTTATGCAGCCGCTTTGCCGATATTGCCTGGCAGGCGCAGACAGTCAGAAAGATCTTATCCAGCCAGGTGTATCTGGGGCATATGGTGCAGGGGAAAAAGCGCGCATCGTTTTATGAAGGCAAAAAGCAGCGCGCGCTTCCGCCGTCGGAATGGAAGGTCGTGCGGCATACTCATCAGCCGATTATAGAAGAACCTGTTTTTTGGGCAGTGCAGCAAAAAGGGCGCCGTTTATGACCGTCGCTGTGTACCTTCGTATCTCAAAAGAAGACAAAGAATCCAACAGCATCGAAAGCCAGCGCGGGATGGTGTTACATGCAATAGAACATATGCCGGAGTATGCGGATGCGCATATCGCCGAGTTTTGCGACGACGGGTTCAGCGGTAGGAATTTCAGGCGCCCCGGTGTGGAAAGGCTGCTGCGGCAGGTGCAGGAAGGAGGCATACAGTGCATCATCGTAAAGGATTTGTCACGGTTTGGGCGCAATTACTTGGAAGCGGGCAGCTATATTTTTCGCGTGTTCCCGGCTCTGGGCGTGCGCTTTATTGCGCTGAACGACGGATTTGACAGCCTGCGTGAAATGGAAGAAAACAGCCTGGAGGTGTCATTTCGGACGCTTTTGTATGATATTTACAGCAGGGATTTGTCCGATAAGGTAAAAAGTGCGCTGTATGGCAAAGCGCGGCGTGGGGAGTATGTATGCGCACTTGCGCCGTATGGCTATCGCAAAGACAGCACGGATAAACACAGGATCGTACCGGATGCCGATGCCGCGGCACAGGTGCGGCGCATTTTTCAGATGGCAGCAAACGGGCAGTCCACCAGGCAGATCGCGCGTACCATGAACGAGGAGCAAATATTGACGCCGCTACAGTACAGGCGCGCAAACGGCTGCGGCCGTACCGTCTGGAACTGCATCGGAGAAGAGAATTTCTGGACGCAGCAGACTGTAGCAAGGATCCTGCGCGATGAGCGGTATACGGGAAAAGCGGTTTACGGCAGGCAGAAGCGGGAAAACGCAGGAGATTTGCGGCAGGTGCAGGTGAAAAAAGCGGACTGGATCACCGCAGACGATGCACATCCAGGCGTTGTATCTAAAGAGGAGTATGCACTGGTGCAGGAAATGCTGCATCTTGGCAGCGTGCGCGGCAGCAGCCAAAAAAGCGGACATCCGCTGCTTGGAAAGGTGCGGTGCGGCATCTGCGGGCGCGCAATGATCCATGCAGGCAGAAATCACAGATATTTTATCTGCCATACGCCCCGCGTGGCGCCTTTTTATGCCTGCCCGGATCTGCGGCTGTCAGAAGATGATTTGGTTCAGATTCTGCAAGACGCCATTTCCAGGCACGTGCGAAACGCGGTTGATGCAAACCGCATTTTCAGCCAAGTACAAAATGCCACACGACAAAAAAGAAAAGCAGCGGACATCCGCAGAGGGGAATTGCATAAGGCACGACTGCGTCTCGAAGCCGGCAGAAAAGAGCTGTTTGAGCAGTATGCATTAGGGAAGCTTGAGAAAGAAGCGTATCTTGCGGCAAAAACGAACATTACAAAAAAACTGGAAGTACTTTCTATACAAATCGAAAAACTGGAAGCGAAGCTGGCAGAAGCAGCGCGCCGGGAAACGCCTGAACGCTGCATAAACAATGAAGTAATCAGGCAGTTTGCAGCGGATGGTATGCAGGAGCTTTTGCAGGAAGTGACCGTGTGCCCGCGGCATTTGCTAAAAATTACGTGGAACTTTCATTTATAGCACCTTGACAATCTACTATGAAGTTATTAATATAAAAAGGTGACAATTTTTGATTCGTCAAAAATCGATCGGCTATTTTAGTCCGTGTGATACAGAGGGTGACCAGGGGTATTCAGCGATTGAGATCCTGCGCTATTATTATGGAAGCAATATGTACATTAACACTGCCGAAGAGATCTCCGGCGTGCCGTCTTCCTGGCCGGGCGTGGTGCTTTCAATCGGTTCTTCAGGCAGCAAGGTGCGCCAGATGCAGGAACAGCTCAACCGCATTGCAAGAGCTTACCCGGCATTGCCGTCGATTACGGCGGACGGTATCTACGGGCCAAAGACACAGGAAGCCGTTGAAAAGTTCCAGTCTATCTTTGGGCTTCCGGTTACCGGAAACGTAGATTTTCGTACATGGTATAAGATCTCGGAGATCTATGTCGGCGTATCCAGGATCGCGGAGCTGGCATAAGAAGCAGCGATACAGGTACTTAGGAAAAGGAGATGAAATATAAATGACAACAATCAAAGCCTTTATATTTCGTGAGGTAAAAAATGAAAATGAAAGCAGCAAGCCTGCCATAGAAATCCGCCTTGCCGTATTGGGGATTATGGGGTATTTTTTGTGTATGGCGGCAGGCGAGCTGTGGAACAGGAATTATCAGATGCTTTTGATCACGGTGCCGTGCCTTTTTTTGTATGGCGCCGTGTTTTTGCTGACTTATATGGAGCGGGTGATGCTGGCGGCGTATGGGCTGAACTTTTTGACGGTTTTATGGATTATCATCTGCGTCTATTATTTTGGGTGGGATCTGGGCGTGCAGCAGTATTTATTTTTGCTGATCCTGATCGATTTTTTCCTGCCTTACTGGTGCCTTAAGGCAAAGCTGTTTTATGCCGGTACGATGTGTTTGTTTCGCGTGCTGCTGTTTTTTTACTGTCTGGAATATCCGGCGCGGATTGTACTGGCTGAAGGAATTGTTTCCTATTATCATGTGGTAAATACGGTCAGTATTTATATTACTATTTGTATGTACGGCTGTCTGGTCAGCAGCAATTTTCTTGTCATTGAAAAAAAGCTGATTGAGACGAATAAAAAGCTGCTGCGCCAGGCAGGGACAGACCCGTTGACGCAGCTTATGAACCGGATGCGTATGTTAGAGTATGCTTCTGAACAGTTGGAGCGGGCGTCTGGCCGAATGAGCGTGGCGATTGGGGATATCGACCATTTTAAGCAGTTTAACGATACATATGGGCATGAATGCGGAGATCTGGTATTAAAGACGTTGTCTTCTCTGTTTCTGGAAACGATGCAGCCGTATGGCGCGGCAGCAAGATGGGGCGGCGAAGAGTTTTTGTTTTTATTTAAAGACTGCGATGGGGAAGAGGCATATCAGGCGCTGCAAAAGCTGCGGGAGGAAATCAAAAATACGCAGATGATCTACGACGGGATGTCTTTGCAGGTCACAATGACATTTGGGCTGTCAGAGATAGACGTATCCCGTCCGATGGACCAAAGCATACGCGAAGCGGACAAGCTGCTGTATGAAGGAAAGGCAGGCGGCAGAGACCGGATTGTCCGGTAAGCGTTTTCACACGGAAGGACAGGAGAAGGACACGATGAAAGAACAGTGGTTTGTAATGGCAAAAAAGGCGGATTTTCAGGCGATTGCGGCAAAATTCGGCATCGACCAGGTGACGGCGCGGATTATACGCAACCGGGACATCACAGGGGAAGAAGCCATTGCTGCTTATCTGGACAGCTCTGAGCAGCAACTGCATGACCCGCACCTTTTAAAAGACGCCGATAAGGGCGCCGGCATTTTAGCGGAAAAAATAGCGGCTGGCAAAAAGATCCGTATTATCGGCGATTATGATATTGACGGAGTTAATGCGTCTTACATTCTGCTTACCGGGCTTCGCGAATGCGGGGCGCTTGCAGACCAGGTCATTCCAGACAGGGTTCATGACGGATACGGCATGAACTGCGGGATGATCGAAAAAGCGCTTAAGGACGGGATTGATACGATTGTAACATGTGACAACGGCATATCCGCGGCACCAGAAATCGCATTGGCAAAGCAGTCCGGCATAACGGTCGTAGTGACAGACCATCATGAAGTGCCGTTTACCGTCGGGGAAAACGGCGAAAAGAATTATCACATACCCGCGGCAGACGCGGTCATTAATCCAAAGCAGGCGGATTGTCATTATCCTTATAAAGGGCTGTGCGGCGCCGCGGTTGCATGGAAGCTGATCCAGGTGCTGTATGCGCGTATGGGAATCCCGGCTGCGAAAAGCTTTGCGATGATCGCACATGCCGCCTTTGCGACGGTCGGAGACGTGATGGACTTGACCGGGGAGAACCGCACGATCGTAAAGCTTGGGCTGAATGCGATCCGAAAGACCGGCAATCCCGGCCTTTTGGCACTGATCCAGCAAAACGGCATGGAAAAAGAGCAGGTGAAGGCATGGCATTTTGGCTTTGTGCTTGGTCCATGCATCAACGCCAGCGGCAGGTTAGATACGGCGAAGCGTTCCTTGCAGCTTCTTTGTGAGCCGTCACTGGAAAAAGCGTCTCAGCTTGCAAAAGAGCTGGTAGAGTTAAATGACAGGCGCAAAAGCCTGACGCTGGAAGGGTTAGAAGCGGCAAAGCGGCTGATCGAAGAACAGGGGCTGTTAGAAGACGCGGTCATTGTCGTATATCTGCCAATGTGCCATGAGAGCCTTGCGGGAATTATTGCAGGCAGGATCAGAGAGCTGTACCACAAGCCGGTTTTTGTCTTAACAAACGCAGAAGACGGCGGCGTCAAAGGCTCCGGGCGCTCGATTGAAGCTTATTCCATGTATGAGGAAATGTCAAAGTGCAGCGCGCTTATGACAAAGTTCGGCGGGCATCCGATGGCAGCGGGCCTTTCTATGGAAAAAGAAAATGTAGACAGGTTCCGTGCAGACTTAAACGCCTTTGCCACACTGACGGAGGAAGATTTTGTTGAAAAAATACATATCGACGTACCGATGCCGCTGTCTTATATTACAACAACGCTGATCCGGGAATTTGAATGCCTGGAGCCTTTTGGAAAAGGCAATGAAAAGCCGGTATTTGCCGTACGAAATGTGCATCCTTTACGCGCGTCGGTCGTTGGAAAAAATAAAAACGTGCTGCGCATGGTACTCGAAGACGGCGCGGGCGGCAGCGTCGATGCGGTTTATTTTGGAGATATCGAGGCATTTTTCGCATTTTTGCGTGAAAAATCGTCTGACAGGCAGGTAGAAGCGCTGCTGCACGGCGCGCCGCAGGAAATCCGCTTTTCGATTACGTATGATCCGTCGATTGACAGCTACCTCGGGCGGGAAAAGGTGCAGGTCATCATCCGCCATTACTGTTAAAAACAGCTTCCGTGCAAAATCGTTTGCATGGAAGCTGTTTTGATGTTTTTAAGCTGCCGGTTTAGCTGCCTTTGCTTCTTCTGGAATTTCAAATTCCTCTGCGGAATTGTAATCAGAGCAGGTCATCACAACGTGCAGTTTGTTAAATTCCATAGATACGCCTTCTGCCTCTGCGCCCATAGCTTCGATCATGTTTGCCATAAGCTTGCTCATCAGGGAAGTCATATCCATTTCGTATTTTACAGGGACAAGATCCGTTTCATCGATCCATAAGGTAATCGGCAGGTCGCCAAGGTCGTTAAACATAGTCTCTACCTGGGTCGTATCCATGCCAAGAGAACTCAGGGAATCCAGTGCGCCTGTGGACATTACGGTTTCTTTGAGGTCGTCGCCCTTGAGCGTACCAGTATACTTGCGGGCATTTTTTCCGTCGATCTGTTCTGTGCCTGCATCCTGGAACTCATAGCTGTCCTGCATATAGCCGGTCATATTGCTGGCAGCGTCATACTGTTCAATCTGTGCAAGTTCTACTTCCTGTGCCTGCCAGTTGGTACCATCGGAGATATAAAGGGTGCAGGTGCCGTCTTCTGCGGTATCTGCATACATCGTCATATTGCTGGTGCCTGATTCTCCGGCATCTACCGTCATATCCATTTTAAAGCGTGTCGGATCGTAAAAGCAGGTCATATCCATGGTATTGGCAGCCTTCATCGTCTGTGTCTCTCCGTCTGCGCTGATGGTCATTTCCATATCCATTACCATTTTGCCAGTCAGGCTGGAGATCTTTTCCGACTTCATTTTCTCCTGCGCAGCAGCAAACACGTCTACATCCGTATTTTCTTTACTGCTGTCACCGTTGTCCTCTGCCGTCTGCTTTCCCGTATCCGCAGGCGCAGAATCCGCGCTGCCACAAGCGCTGACAGAAAAAGACATCGTAGCTGCTAAGAGCAGTGCCAGAAATTTGTTTTTCCTTTTCATAAGTAAAGCCCTCTTTTCATAATAATATAAGATATTTTATCGCTCGACTTTTATATTAGTACGTTTCGCAGTATTTGTCAATCTTTTTACAGAAAGATATCATTATGAAAAGCACAGGCTGTATATGCTATTCCAAAGAGAGGATATCCTGTATCTGGCAGTTTAAATACAGGCAGATTTTTTCCAGTATATCAAAGCTGATCCTCGTTGTCCGGTTATGGTTTAAGTTCCGCAGCGTAGATGTGGAGATCCCGGTATCCTTTGCCATCTGGTTCTGCGAGATCCCCTTGCTGTCAAGCACCTGGTTCAGTGTGATTTTCGTAATAAACACCTCATTTCCATATTTTTTCCATATTTTAAATCGTAACAAAAAGAACAGGAACAACATACAGTCTATCCATATAAATGTGTAATATTCATTATATATATGATTTTCAGTAACAATTCCTCCATTCCCAAAAGCTTCCCATGTTGCTGTTAACTGACATCATAAATCACAAAATCCAAGAGATACTAATGGAAACTAAGAAAGAAGGTATCAAATTATGGATTCTATCACTACAAAAGTGTATTATTATATGAAATCATTAGCAGACAAAAACGGATTCCTGCCAACACTCAGGCAGACCGCAGAAGAGCTGAAAGTAAACGTGCACGAAGTAGAAGACGCAATCAGCAGGCTGCACGAATCGGGAAAAATTATGATTACCGATATTCCTGCAAAGAGCATTATTGAATTTGTAGATTGATCTAATTATGTTTTAAAAATGTATCCTGCCAGGCGGCAGGAGCGTTCTTAAGACAGGAACAATTTCATTTTGGAAAGGGGGCTGCCGTTTATATGCATTTTGTTTTTGCGGCAGTCCTTTTTCATATTCTGCATTGATTTCCTGCATTTCCGATACTATATTATTCATAAGATACAACAAAGCAACGCAGAACAGCACATTGATCATTTAATAAGGCTTTACACCTTTTCTATAATCTGTTATGATAAAACTATCAATAATTAATGTAGGTCATAGAAAAGAAAGCAGGTGATTATATGTCAGATAAAGAGTTGATGCAAAAGAATATTGAGGAATTTGCAAGATTACAAAAATATATGCTTTTAGTTGATGATAGAGAATCGGCGGTATATAAAGAGATGAAAGGCAGATATACAGAATTGAAAGTTATTTTGACATCATCCGGCGTAAATCTCACAGAACTTGACAGAATCAAAGAATAAAACGGAACAGCGACCACCAAACCAAAGGTGTAAAGTCTTATTAAATTATCAAGGCTTACACCTTTTTAATTTATAAAACACAACAGAAAGTCAGAATAAGAAGAAAGCAGCGCAAAAAATGAGGGGTAATATTGTATGAAACGGATAACCAAAATGCGAAAGGCAATTAGATAGGTATTCCAGTAAAGACAATGCATAAAATTAGAAAACTTATACATTAACATTGTTACATAATGGCGTTAATCTTAGTATCGTGAAAGATATGTTGGGACATGCAGATGAATCTACAACTTTCAAGCATTATATTTATAATATTGAGAATAACGAGGAAACAGAGAAGAAAGTATTCAAAGTCAGACAAATGAAAAGCCAGAAACCCTGAACTTTCAAAGCTTCCAGCCAATTAACGAGAATGCGGAAGATGGGACTTGAACCCACACGACATTGCTGCCACAAGATCCTTAGTCTTGCTCGTCTGCCAATTCCGACACTTCCGCATAAAATCCCAGTAAATCATGAATCCGTCTTTTCATCACGCAAGATACTTTTCAGTTTCTGCTCGTAAAACTACCCGATTTGGAGAAAGTAGTCTGACGAGTTGCTATTTACTTCTTGACGCTTTTTATTATTTCTTATCTTGCGAGAAAAGTAAAGGGTTTTTTATAAAAAGTATGCACATGGATAAAAGACACTGGTTTTGGCAGAATAGAAATGAGAAAAAACTTGATTCATAGACTGAGCTATGGTATTTTAAATTTAAGAAATATAATTAACGAGAGGAAAGCAGGTGGATTCATGGCATATGCATTACAAGATGAAAAGGTTAGAGATGCCGCCAATCATGAAAGATTACTGAAAATGCTTGACAGGGGTATTGACGATATGGAAGCTGGCAGGGAACTGCCTTTAGCAGAAGCTTTTGTTAAAATTACTGAATTAAGGAACAGGCGCAGAAATGCAGAAGTATAGAGTCATAGTAACATGGGAAGCTATTTATGATATAGCCGAAATTGCAGATTATATAGAAGCGCAGTTTGGGATAGCAAGGGCTGACCGCTTTCAGGAAGAAATAAAAGAGAGTCTAAATAAGCTTGAAATATTGGGCGGTATTTTTGGAAAGACAGACTTATGTTATCGTAGATATTCTATTTACAAGTATCCATTTCCGCCATCTGTTATTTTTTACATTATCAGGGATTCGGAACAAGAAATCCATGTCTTGAGGGTGCTGAGAGAGGAACGTGATTGGAAAAGCATTCTTACGCGACAACATGATTATACATACTAAGCCGGCAAGACAAAAATAATAAATTTAATTCTAGAAAAGCATATTTTAAATTATCAATAGGATACGTTTACATCATAGTCTGTAAGCATTTTCATAATTGCTCATAGTCTTTAAAACGAACCCCCAAATTTAAAATATTTTTTAAAACAACTGCTGCTCATTGGAAATCATCTTTGTAGCAGCAGTTGTTTATTTTAAACTCCAAAAGCAGGGCTTGTTTTTCCTAATCCGTCCTTTCGAGAGTCAGCCTGATGTATCGGCTGTTATTCGGTGTTTTGCTCATCTCTATAGTAACGCCAGCCTTTTTAAACTCAAATTGCAGTTTGTTTATTTCTCTTGACAGATAATTAGGAACAGATGGAATCTTTATATCCGTGTCAGATAACGCTACTAATTCATTCAGCTTAATAGAAAAATATTGCATTTTACTTTCCCACTCATAATTATTTCTCTCAAGGAACAACACTACTACTTCGACTAAATCCGGGTTTTTCTCAAACGGCTTTAACTGGCTGTCCAATAAAGTACCATACCGCTTACAGAAAACTTCTCCTTGACCCGTTTCCCACGCTTCACAAATACAGTAGCCATAATCATAAAAGGCAGGCATTCGTATATCCCTTCCATACCTATCGGCAATATACGGTTTATAATTCCCCAAAGCTTCTGACAGAAGATTGACTATACCGCCCCAGATAGCCGGACAGTCTTTTTTAAACTCCTCCATTAAAGATACCTTTTCATCAGCAGTGCTTACTCCATTTTCAGACTTTTCCAAAGTCAAAACAATACTTCTGCTAAGCATATCCTCGTTCTTAATAACATCATGAATGCCGTTTAAGATAATAGGCTGACAGATATCATAATCTATCGTTTCATTATCCGTATATAGTTTTCTGCGTCTTTCCTTGATACCTGTTACATATCCGCAAAGAGTATCACTCGTTGACGAGGATATCGTTGCAAGGTTGTCAATCGCTATCAGATAATTTTCCTGGAAAAGCAATACCCATTCACTTTCTTTTCGAGGACACAAATTTGGTCTGTTATCGCCCACAGGGTCAATTAAGGCTTTAATAAATATACACATAGTCGTTTTCCCTGAACCCTGTTCTCCATTTATCACAAGACAAGGATGCTCTATATCACTGATAAGTAATGTGAGAAGATAGGCAATAAATACAGCCCTTTCACTTTCGGGTACTCTGCAATACTTAAAAATCCTGTTTATATCGTCATGGTCTGTATCAGGCAAAGGAATCATACCTTTTTTAGAATGCTTATAAAAGTGTTTATAGGCTTTAAATCCCATAGAAAAGGGGAATAGCCTATGATTTTTAATAGTAAAATAGACATCTGCCCTATTCGCTACATCAATCCATATTTCATGATTTCTGTGTATATAACGATTCGGATTTTTTGTCTTTTCCTGTTGTATTACAATATCCCCTTGGAAACTGCGGATACAATTTTTAATAGGTGTCGCTGATATTACCATTCCGCACCGTTTCCGATACTTACTGGTGATGATACTAATGAATTTATTACTGTTGATGGAAACATCTTCTTTTCCGTCCGCGGTAGAAATCGTTACGAGAATACCTAAATCCGTTTTCTTGTAGTAAAAATCATTCTCAATAATATCAAACAGTAACTTATAGTCTACTTCTGCCATACTAATAAACCTCCTATTGTGGATACTTTAATATGAACCTATGGGAGTTTTATACCTTTACACAAAATCCCATTCTTAAATTTCTTGTACCTATTTTGTTAGGAGGAATGCGCATTCCGTATTTATTAAATTCATTATAACAGGAAAAAAGCAACATATCTATTGACAATGTATCTGAAAACAAGCATTTTTCGGCTCTTTCAAAAATTAGGGCAATCGCCCACTCACTTAGTGACGAGTTTCCTCAATCCTGTCAAAAAAGTTGCACAAAACATATGTTCTTTAGTGGAGATAAAGAACATACGGAAATAACCACCGCTACCTCCGCATCTCCCAAACCTTTTACTATTTCATTCAACTAACCTATTAGTCTTTAATTTTCGCCGTCAGTACCGGAATCTGGAATTTCAATATAAGTTCCGTTATATATCCCGTATTGCCCGGAACTCGTAAATTCCAAATCCCCCTCGTATAATAAGTTTATAGCCAGTCAGAACAGGCTATAGACTTATTCTTTTTTGATATAGATGTAGGATGATTTCTAAGAGGACTCCCTCTCCATCTTTTTCCATCTATACAGTTAATAGTTACC
>Ga0137308_101989_pt1 | contig 12970 bp, 10 predicted proteins | sample Inofrocosms_June_FD_97181 | JGI IMG/M metagenome (GOLD analysis project Ga0137308, IMG submission 97181) | Mouse cecal microbial communities from Vienna, Austria - N-Acetylneuraminic and N-Acetylglucosamine D2O microcosms_June | ecosystem: Host-associated > Mammals > Digestive system > Large...
TTAGCCCCTAACCGCATATCCAGGCTGAGAACATCCTGAGCTGGTTTTGACACCATATCACCCAGCTTTTCTACCTGAAATGTCCATCTTAATTTTTCGGAAAGAACATCACTGATTGTTTTGATATCATCCCCTCGCCGGTATTCCTCCAGCGAACGGACTGCGGAGTAAAGAGCTTTTAATAAAAATGTTTTTCCGGTTCCGTTTTCCCCTATGATCAGATTTATATTTGAAAATTGTCCACAGGAAAAATGCCCAATCATGCCAAGATTTTCTAAGTGAACTTCATCAATTCTATAGCCCATATTTATCACCTTCTCACTTTCAATTATACACAGCCTCTCATAGAATTAATCATACCACAATAAAAATAGATTCACAACGAAAAGAAAAAGGGATTTTCCTTGTGCATCTGCACATTTTTCTGTCAACCGAATTAGGCGCACCGTCCCTACTATTTCAATTTTTGGAATGCTAAAATAAACCTATGGATAAAGTAACCAGCTGGCCAATGTCACTTTGATCGGGCCGTCTCCCTATCTGGCACTGGGGCTGACTGCACCATGGGTGAGCATCTGAAATATTCCTTCAAATGGATCTGGCTGCTGGGAATATTGTGTACGGTATTTGTAGGAATCATTGGCAGGATTCCCGTGTAATGCATCTGCAGAGTCCTGCCGTGCCTGGGCGCGGCAGAACTCTGGAAGTACATTGTAGAGCTGGCTCGTGTAGAGCCGGAGAAGAGGATCCCGCCAGTGGAATTTATTGACTGGCTGTCCACCCGCAGCCGCCGCCAGCGCCTGCCAGAAGGAATGGTTCGCCGGACTGAAAGCCCCTGGGGTCTTGGGGGACTGCCCCCTGCCCCGGACTTATCGGATTGCGCTGGTTCCTCCCATGTCAAACCGGACCCGGTCAATCACTTTCATTGAAGAATTGTCGTAGACAACTATATTAAATCCCCGCCCATTTCTGGAATATCCCACACCATCTATCTCAATTATAGATGCTTTCCCGGCATAGTACCCCTGGCTGACTATTTTATAAACAGAACGTCCGTTACGGAAACCGCCTGTTATTGTAAGTGCCTCTTTGCTGGTTTTTTCTATAGGGGCCTGTCCCGGAAGAATGACTGCATAATAACTGCAGCGGCGTTTATCACTGAAATCCGTTTTTAACCCAAAGTCCTTTAATGTCTGTTTCATTTCATCCGTAATGCCTGTCACCGCATCTTCCCGGACCGAAATAAACACAGAATAATATGGGCTCCTGACAGCTTTAAAATATTCGTTAAAATCAGATATATGGGGAAGCTCGCAGTTCCGGATCAGCTGGGCATAATATTCTTTTGTTTCTTCCCACTGGTGGTCCGGAACAGGGGCAATGCCGTAGGTTTCTGACAGCAGGTTTCCCATATACTTTGACATTTTGATGGAGCCCCATAGATTTTCATGGCCAATTACGCTTTCTTTCGGAAGCTCTGCCCCGATGGCTTCATAATATCCGGTTTCACAAAAATTATAATAATCAATATGATGGTCTGCGGCATATTTTGTGAGATTATTATGTATTCCATCATTCATTTCATTTCCGGGAAGGCTGACCAGAGCCAGCCGGATGTGGTTCTCCTGGCAAAGGGCAGTTAAGCGGTCCAGATATTCCAGCATAAGGGGGTCAATGACCGGTTCAAAATTTTCATATCTGTCCGGGTCGCTGGACTGAAATGTCCCATAAGCCTGGGGGCCGTAATCAGCAATGGCGGAATAACCTTTTAATTCAGCATATTGGTATTCAGACTGGTCAAGGTCATGCTCTGCCAGGGAAGACCATCTGGAATGAAAGCGGATATTGGTCAGGTAGTAGCTTAATTCCGACTGGTTTTCATCAAGGGAGCATAGGGCATTTACTGCCTCTGCCTTTACTTTGGACCATTTCATGGGATCCAGGCATTTTCTTGTTAAGCCTTCCGTAGTATTGATTGCGTTTTCCGGATGAATATCCATCAAAAATTTCGTGTCCAGCACAACTACCTGCGGAGACTGGAATCTGAGGGCTTCCTTCAGCCAGAAATAACTCAGGAAAATACTCTGCTGTTCACTGCCAAGGTTGTAGCTGCGGATTCCGCAGCTGTTGTATATTTCCTGGGGCGAAAAGGCATTTACACATACACTTGATCCGAAAAAAAGGACATCTATGGTATTTTCCTCCATCTGGTAAAACTGATGGTAGGAAGAGGTTGTCGGCCAGGTACTGTTTTTATATAAATACTTTGGCTCCAGGATTTGATTGATCCAGCATAATACGGAAGCCAGGATGCTGAGAAATATAACACTTCTTATAATACCTTTTATTTTTTCCGGCATATTAAAATCCTCCATAAATAAAATCATTAGCATCAAACCCGAATCCATAAGTGCCCAGTACCCATATGCCGCAGACCGCACACAGATAAATGCTCCACCGCACAGGCAGACACTGCCGGACAAACCAGTTCCGGATGACAATTCCCCGTTCCTGCAGGATACTTACAAATAACAGAAGCAGTAAAGACAGCCCTAATACCTCACATTCTTTCTGGTTCAGTCCAAGACGGAATATGGAGTTGTCAAAAAGAATCCAGGGATTCCGGAATGTGAACAGGGAACGGATCATTTTGATTCCTGTTTTCAGGGAATCGGCACGGAAGATGATCCAGGCAGCCGTGATCAGACAAAAGGTGACAAGCTGCTGGAACAGTCTGCGCAGTCTGGATCCTGGGGGCATCTGAAGAAATCCGTAGATTTTTTCCTGCAGGTCATGTGTCAGATCACCGGCAATCTGATACCCTCCATGCATCAGTCCCCAGAAAAGAAATTTCCATGAAGCCCCATGCCAGATTCCGCTGACCACAAAGGTAAGCACCAGGTTTCTGTATTTACAAAGCCGCCCGCCGCGGTTGCCGCCCAAAGGAATATAGATGTAGTCGCGAAGCCAATGGCTTAATGATATATGCCATCTCCTCCAGAATTCCTTGACGGATACAGAAAAATACGGATGGTTAAAATTATCAGTCAGACAGATTCCGAACAACTGGGATACTCCTTGTGAAATCGTTACACAGGATAAAAAGTCGGTATATAACTGAAAGCTGTACAAAACCCCGGCAACAGCCACATACAGGCCCTGGTAGGTCATATGGTTGTTAAAAACAGTATCAACGATTACAGAGGCTTTGTTTGCAATCATATATTTCAAAAAGAATCCCCATATAATAAGCTGGATTCCTTTCATGAATTTGTCTGAATCATACCGGTGCCCACAAAAAAGCTGCTTTTCCAGTTGCTGGTATCTTGGGATGGGGCCCTGGATGATATGCGGAAAAAAGGAAATAAACAGAGCATATTTGAAGGGATTGCGCTGGCAGTCAATACGGCCCTTGTAAATATCTGTCAGGTATGCAATGATTTGCAGGGAATAAAAACTTAATCCTACCGGAATGATCCATGGGAACTTCTGTTTATGGACAATACATCCCAGAAAGAAGTCTGTGCATTTGGAACCGAATAAGGGAAATACAGACAACACAATACCTGTTATCAGAATAAGCTGTTTCCATCCAGGTTTCCACTGACGTGTTCTCAGGTGCTGGATCAGAATTCCAAAAAGGTAGCTGATCCCTATTGACATGGCAAAGATGACCAGCTGCATCCGACGGTATATGGTAAAGTAATAAAAGAAGCCGCTTCCGGCCAGCAAAACCAGCCATCGGAAATTCAATGGCAGAATATAATATACTGCCGTCAGCAGGATCAGGAATACATAGAATACAAAGGATACATAGTTCATCATAAGCGCCACCCCCATGTGTTGTACCGGCTTTGAAACGTGTACTTTTGCAAAGCGGCAACAAGTTATGGGGAGCCTGACGCCCGGGGCTGCTTGTCCCCAGTGAACTGTTACACTAACAATCACATTTTGACAGCTCAACTGCCAAAATTTGTTGCAAAATCAATGTTTTTATGGTAAAGTAGGCAACAGTCTCAGAAAATAATAAAATTTGCAAAAGTACACATTTGCAAATTTCCTCTTTTATCCACTGTTTTACAGTCAGCGGGGCAAATGTGCAGAGATGCCGGATGATTACGGGTTTTCGAATTTTCTGGCTTTCCCATAGAATGTACCGACAGGCATTCCGCAAGCATCCGCCGCCTGACGGAGCGTTATTTTTTTCTTTCTCCAGTCGCAGAGTATATTCTGGAAATTATCCGGATAGGGAAGGGCCGGACGGCCAAACCTGACCCCTCTGGCTTTGGCGGCCGCGATCCCCTCCGCCTGACGCTGCCGGATGTTGGCCCGCTCATTTTCCGCCACAAAGGACAGCACCTGTAACACAATGTCGCTAAGGAATGTCCCCATCAGGTCCTTGCCCCTCCGGGTATCCAGAAGCGGCATATCCAGCACCGCAATGTCAATCCCCTTTTCCCTGGTAAGAATCCGCCATTGTTCCAGAATCTCCCCATAATCACGCCCAAGGCGGTCTATGCTCTTGACATAGAGCAGGTCATCTCTTTTCATGCGGCGCACCATGCGTTTGTAAGACGGGCGTTCAAAATCCTTGCCGGACTGCTTGTCCATGAAGATGTTTTCTGCCGGTATGGACAGCTTTTGAAATGCCGCTGTCTGCCTGTCTTCATTCTGGTCACGGCTGCTGACCCGTATATATCCGTATATTTTCGTCATGTTTTCTCCTTTCCTGCCAGACCGGACGGAAGCGGCGCTCTCCTGCATAAGCTTTTGCAGCAGCTCTTCCGGCCGGCACAGCAACGGGTAATTGCGGCTGAACTTTGCCAGCCTGTATATTTAGGAAGCTATTCTTTGCCGTTTTTTCCAAAAGCCGTTATCCTGCCCCATTCCTGCGGCGTTTTCCGGCACTGGCGCGCCCAATGCGTCACTTCCCCTGCCGGTTATATTCCTTCTGGACGGTCATTCACTTGTCAAAGTACTGGGGCGGACACGTTTTAGTATAACAGCAGGGGGATCTTTGCGCCGCATGAACAGCATCCGCAAGTGCGCGAAGGAAATTTTGCAGCAAATCTATATTCACCCTTGCCGTCGTGAAGAATGTTGTTACCATATTTTAATATAAACGCTTTTTCCAGAGCTGGTATCTGCTGGCTACAGAGGAACAATCTTGCCGTAAATACTAAGGAACTGTTATCTTTTTCTAAATAAAATACGCATCAAATGTTGAAAAATGAAAACAAATGCGTTAATATGAATAGAAATACTGTCTGGAAACGGGTAACAGCGCAAATAAGACAGCCTTTCAGGGCAGATCCGGCCCCGGCGGCTGCAAAAAAAGGAGTACAGACAGAAGACATAGACAAAGGGGAGATTCAGGATGGAATGTAAGATCGTCACCATTCCGGGAGACGGAATCGGCCCGGAGATTGTCCGGGAAGCGTGCAAGGTGTTAGACAAAGTGGGAAGGGTGTATGGACATACATTTTCCTACAAAGAGATTCTCATGGGCGGGTGCTCCATTGATGCTTACGGGGTACCGCTGACCGATGAAGCGCTGGCAGCAGCCAAAGCAGCAGACGCAGTTCTTTTGGGAGCTGTAGGCGGCAATGTGGGGAATTCCAGATGGTATGATGTGGCGCCGAATCTGAGACCGGAGGCCGGACTTCTGGCTATCCGCAAGGGCCTGGGTCTTTTTGCCAATATGCGTCCTGCCTATCTGTACCAGGAGCTGGCCCAGGCCTGCCCCCTGAAAAAAGAGATCATCGGCGACGGCTTTGATATGGTCATTATGCGGGAGCTGACCGGAGGACTGTACTTTGGTGAGCGCCACACAGAGGAGGTAGATGGGGTTCTTCAGGCAGTAGATACCCTGACTTACAATGAGCATGAGATCCGCCGGATCGCCATCAAGGCCTTTGATATCGCTATGAAGCGCAGGAAAAAGGTTACCAGCGTGGACAAAGCCAATGTGCTGGATTCCTCCAGGCTCTGGAGGAAAGTAGTGGAAGAGGTGGCAAAGGATTACCCGGAGATTACCCTGGAGCATATGCTGGTGGATAACTGTGCCATGCAGCTGGTGATGAATCCGCGTCAGTTCGACGTGATCCTGACGGAGAATATGTTCGGAGATATCCTTTCTGATGAGGCCAGCATGATCACCGGTTCCATCGGGATGCTGTCTTCCGCCAGTATGAATGAGACAAAATTCGGACTCTATGAGCCCAGCCACGGCTCCGCGCCGGATATCGCCGGAAAGGACGTGGCCAATCCCATCGCTACCATCCTCTCAGCGGCCATGATGCTGCGCTACTCCTTTGACCTTGACAAGGAGGCATCTGCTATAGAGGCAGCGGTTCAGAAGGTTCTGACAGAAGGGTACCGCACCGTGGATATCATGGCCGAGGGCTGCGAGCAGACAGGCACTGCCAGAATGGGAGATCTGATCGCAGAGCGGATCGGGTGAGCTGCCGGAAGTTCAGGTTCACGATCATGGAGTTTGTTATAAAGATATCGTAGCAGTTCAAGTGGTATCTGAACTGTACTATCAAATAAGCAGGAGGAGAAAGTTATGAGAAGTGATAACGCAAAATCAGGTATGCAGCAGGCACCGGCCAGATCCCTTTACCGTGCCCTGGGACTGACCGACGAGGAGCTGGCACGTCCCCTTGTAGGTATTGTAAGCTCTTATAATGAGATTGTGCCAGGACATATGAACCTGGATAAGATTGTTGACGCGGTGAAGCAGGGCGTAGCCATGGCAGGGGGAACCCCCATCGTATTCCCGGCCATCGCTGTGTGCGACGGGATTGCCATGGGCCATGTAGGCATGAAATACTCTCTGGTAACCCGTGACCTGATCGCCGATTCCACCGAGTGTATGGCCCTGGCCCACCAGTTCGATGCCCTGGTCATGGTGCCAAACTGTGATAAAAATGTACCCGGCCTTCTCATGGCCGCTGCCCGTCTCAATATCCCCACCGTATTTGTCAGCGGCGGTCCTATGCTGGCTGGCCGGATCAAGGGGGAGAAGAAGAGCCTTTCCAGTATGTTCGAGGCAGTAGGCGCCTACGCCGCCGGGACTATGACCGAGGAGGATGTGGAAGATTTCGCAAACCGTGTCTGCCCAACCTGCGGCTCCTGCTCCGGTATGTATACAGCCAACAGCATGAACTGTCTGACCGAAGTCCTGGGTATGGGTCTTCAGGGCAACGGCACCGTGCCGGCCGTCTACTCCGAGCGCATCCGTCTGGCCAAGCACGCAGGCATGGCTGTTATGGATATGCTGAAGAAAAATATCTGTCCCAGAGACATTATGACAAAGGAAGCATTTGTCAATGCCCTGACCATGGATATGGCCCTGGGCTGCAGCACCAACAGTATGCTGCATCTGCCGGCCATTGCCCATGAGGCAGGCGTGGAGCTGAACGTAGATATCGCCAATGAGATCAGCGCCAGGACCCCCAATCTCTGCCATCTGGCCCCTGCAGGCCCCACCTATATGGAGGACCTTAATGAGGCAGGCGGTGTGTATGCGGTCATGAAGGAGATCAGCAAGCTGGGCCTTCTGAATCTGGACTGCATGACCGTGACCGGAAAGACGGTAGGAGAGAATATCAAGAATGCGGTCAACCGCAATCCGGAGGTTATCCGCACCATCGAAAATCCATACTCTGCCACCGGCGGCATTGCCGTGCTGCGAGGCAACCTGGCACCGGATTCCTGCGTGGTGAAACGCTCCGCAGTGGTTCCGGAGATGCTCAGGCATGAAGGTCCGGCAAGAGTATTTGATTGTGAGGAAGATGCGATTGATGCCATCAAGGGAGGTAAGATCGTGGCCGGAGATGTGGTGGTGATCCGTTACGAAGGCCCCAAAGGCGGCCCCGGTATGCGTGAGATGCTCAATCCCACCTCCGCCATCGCAGGTATGGGCCTTGGCTCTTCCGTAGCCCTGATTACTGACGGACGTTTCAGCGGCGCTTCCCGTGGCGCTTCCATCGGTCACGTAAGTCCCGAAGCCGCCATGGGCGGCCCCATCGGTCTGGTGCAGGAAGGGGATATCATCGAGATCGATATCAACGCCAACACCATCAACATGCGGGTATCCGATGAAGAGCTTGCAAAACGCCGCCAGGGCTGGACACCGAAGACCAAAGAGGTAAACGGCTATCTGAAACGCTACGCCGACCTGGTAACCAGCGCCGACAAAGGCGCAGTGCTGAAGGGAAATTAAGGATAACAGTCAGACGGGCGGCAGATGGTATAAGAAGCAGCGTTGCAAACTGCACCTGTTTGCATAAGCAGCTTCTTATACCGTCTGCCATCGGGCGGAAGCCCGAAGCTTCTTGTCCCCGGTGGATTTCGGGGACAAGAAGATAGCCCGTCGGAAAGAATGAGACTGACTGGGCGGCAGATGGTATAAGAAGATAGTATTAAGAATTATTTAGAAAGGGAGTTTTCCAATGTCTGATACAAAAACCCCAGAGACCAGAATTATTAATGGCTCCGAGATTGTTGTAGAATGTTTGAAGGAACAAGGGGTGAAGACCGTTTTCGGCTATCCGGGCGGAGCGATCCTGAATATCTATGATGCCCTTTATAAGCATCAGGATGAGATCACCCATGTCCTGACCTCCCATGAGCAGGGAGCCGCCCATGCGGCGGACGGCTATGCCAGAGCCACCGGGAAGGTGGGAGTATGTCTGGCCACCTCCGGCCCGGGAGCTACCAACCTGGTGACCGGGATTGCCACTGCTTATATGGATTCTATTCCGGTGGTGGCGATTACCTGCAATGTGGGTGTAAGCCTCCTTGGCAAGGACAGCTTCCAGGAGATCGATATACTGGGTGTGACCATGCCCATCACCAAATACAATTTCATCGTAAAGGATGTGACGAAGCTGGCGGAAGTTATCCGGCGGGCCTTCACCATTGCCCAGAGCGGAAGGCCAGGGCCGGTGCTGATTGATATTACCAAGGATGTGACCGCGGCAGACTGTGAGTATACGCCCATGGAGCCGGAGACCGTGCAACTCCAGAAGGGAACCATCCTGGAGGAGGACATGGAGACAGCCCTGGAGCTGATCCGCAAATCTTCCAAGCCTTTTATCTTCGTAGGCGGCGGAGCGGTTCTGGCAAATGCGTCAGAGGAGCTGCGCACCCTGGCTCACCGGATCCAGGCTCCGGTGGCTGATTCCCTTATGGGAAAGGGAGCCTTCGACGGCACCGACGAACTTTACACTGGTATGGTGGGAATGCATGGAACAAAGGCATCCAACTTCGGCATCAGCGAATGTGATCTGCTGATTGTGGCAGGCGCCCGGTTCAGCGACCGTGTCACCGGCAATGCCCAGAAGTTCGCAAAGAATGCCAGGATTCTCCAGATTGATGTGGACGCGGCGGAGATCAACAAGAATATCCGCACAGATGCCAGTATCATCGGAGATCTGAAAGTGGTCTTGCGCAAACTCAACGCCCACCTGGATCCTATGAACCATGATGAGTGGATCGCCCACATAGAGCGGCTCAAGGAGATGTATCCCCTCCGGTATGATAAGAGTGTGCTGACCGGCCCGGGGATCGTGGAGGCTGTCTATACAATGACGGAAGGGGATGCCCTGGTCTGCACGGAAGTGGGACAGCATCAGATGTGGGCAGCCCAGTACTATAAGTACAGTAAACCCAGGACGCTTCTCACTTCCGGAGGCTTAGGCACCATGGGCTATGGCCTGGGCGCCGCCCTGGGAGCCAAACTGGGATGCCGCGATATGGGACAGCCGGATAAAGTTGTCATTAACATCGCCGGAGACGGATGCTTCCGTATGAATATGAATGAGATCGCCACGGCTACCCGGTACAATATCCCGGTGATCCAGGTGATCATCAATAACCATGTGCTGGGAATGGTGCGCCAGTGGCAGACACTGTTCTACGGAAAGCGTTATTCCCATACAGTGTTAAATGACTCTGTTGATTTTGTGAAGCTGGCAGAGGCCATGGGTGCCAAAGCATACCGGGTTACCAGGCTTGATGAATTTAAGGAAGCCTTCAGGGAAGCCCTGGAGCTTTGCGCTCCGGTGGTGATAGACTGCCAGATCAACTGTGATGACAAAGTATTCCCGATGGTATCTCCGGGAGCTCCGATCCAGGATGCGTTTGATGATACCGATCTTAAGATAGAGGTAAAATAGCGTAACAGTTCAGATACCCTTTGAACGGTTACAAAATAGCAGTAATGGTCTCCCGGAACTCTTTGGATAGATCCCGAAGAATCCCGGGAGGCCGCATATAGCCGGATACAGATATGTCTCCGGCGTGCTTCCGTCCAGCACTGCCGGTCTGGAAGCGCCCATCAAAAATTTAGGAGGAAAAAACAATGGGAAGAGTGTACAACTTTTCGGCAGGTCCGGCCGTACTTCCGGAGGAAGTGCTGCGTGAGGCTGCAGAGGAAATGCTGGATTACAAAGGAACCGGTATGTCTGTTATGGAGATGAGCCACCGTTCTAAGGCATTTGAAACCATCATCCAGGAAGCAGAGGCAGATCTCAGGGAGCTGATGAATATTCCGGACAATTACAAGGTTCTGTTTTTGCAGGGCGGAGCCCATCTGCAGTTCTCCATGATCCCCCAGAATCTCATGAAGAACAAGGTGGCTGACTACATTATCACCGGCCAGTGGGCCAAGAAGGCATTTAAGGAAGCCCAGAAATACGGCAAGGCTGTGGCCGTGGCCTCCAGCGAAGACAAGACCTTCAGCTATATCCCGGACTGCTCCGATCTGCCCATTGACGAGGATGCAGACTATGTATATATCTGTGAGAACAACACCATCTATGGAACCAGGTATAAGAAGCTGCCTGATACCAAGGGCAAGATCCTGGTATCTGATGTATCCTCCTGCTTCTTGTCCGAGCCGGTGGATGTAAGCAAATACGGCATCATTTACGGCGGCGTCCAGAAGAATATCGGTCCGGCCGGCGTGGTGATTGTGATCATCCGTGAGGATCTGATCACAGAGGATGTCCTTCCGGGAACTCCCACCATGTGCCAGTACAAGATCCATGCGGATGCCAAGTCCCTCTACAATACACCGCCGGCATACGGGATCTATATCTGCGGCAAGGTCTTCAAGTGGCTGAAGAAGCGCGGTGGTCTGGCAGCCATGAAGGAGTACAACGAGAAGAAGGCAAAGATCCTTTACGATTTCCTGGATCAGAGCAAATTGTTCAAGGGAACCGTGGCCAAGGAAGACCGCTCCATCATGAATGTTCCCTTTGTCGCCGGCGACGCAGACCTGGATGCGGCATTTATTAAGGAAGCAACGGCAGCAGGCTTTGTGAACCTGAAAGGACACCGGACCGTAGGCGGTATTCGCGCCAGCCTCTACAATGCTATGCCCATGGAAGGTGTAGAGAAGCTGGTAGAGTTTATGAAAAAATTTGAGGCTGCACATCAGGCATGAGAAAGATCCATTGCATCAATGCCATTTCCAAATATGGCACAGATTTCCTGACTGAGGAGTATGAACTGACAGACAGCCTGGAGGGTGCCCAGGGCGTCCTGGTAAGAAGCGCATCTCTTCATGAGACTGAGTTTCCGGACAGTCTGCTGGCCATCGCCCGCGCCGGAGCCGGGGTCAACAATATTCCCCTGGAAAAATGTGCCCAGGACGGCATCGTGGTCTTCAACACGCCGGGAGCCAATGCCAACGGTGTGAAGGAGCTGGTACTGGCCGGAATGCTCTTAGCCGCCCGTGACGTGGTAGGCGGCATTGACTGGTGCCGGGAGAACAAGGAGAACGCCAACATTTCCAAGGATATGGAGAAGGCCAAGAAGGCATTTGCCGGCGGCGAGATCCGCGGCAAGAAGCTGGGGGTCATCGGTCTGGGCGCCATCGGCGCCGAGGTGGCCAATGCTGCCGCAGGTTTAGGCATGGAGGTCTATGGTTATGATCCCTATATCTCGGTCAATGCGGCCTGGATGCTGTCCCGTGATGTAAAGCACATCACCAGCGCGGACCGGATCTACCAGGAGTGTGACTATATCACTGTCCATGTACCGCTGATGGATGCCACCAGGGGCATGATCAATAAGGAAACACTGGACCAGATGAAGGACGGGGTGGTGATCCTCAACTTTGCCCGGGATCTTCTGGTCAATGACGATGATATGGCAGAGGCCCTTGGTTCAGGCAAGGTCCGCAAGTATGTGACGGATTTCCCCAATCCCAGGACAGCCAATATGCAGGGCGTTATCGCCATTCCCCATCTGGGCGCATCTACAGAGGAGTCCGAGGACAACTGTGCCAAGATGGCGGTCAAGGAGATCATGGATTACCTGGAGAACGGCAATATCCGCAACTCTGTCAACTATCCTTCCTGCGATATGGGCGTCTGCAAGGCGGTCAGCCGTGTAGCAGTTATGCATTTGAATATCCCCAACATGATCGGTCAGGTCACCGGTATGCTGGCATCCGGCGGTATCAATATCTCGGATATGACCAACAAGAGCCGGGAGAAGTTCGCGTATACCCTTCTGGATCTGGAGAATGTGCCGGATGCCGCGACTATTGAAAAGCTGCGGAGCATCAAGGGCGTGCTGCGGGTGCGGGTAGTGAAGTAAAGGAGAAATCGCTATGGCGGAAATGAAACCATTCCGGTGTATCCGTCCCAGTGAGGAAGTGGCGTCTAAAGTGGCGGCACTTCCTTACGACGTTTATAACCGGCAGGAAGCAAAGGCAGTAGTAGAGAAGAATCCCATGTCCTTTCTGGCTATCGACCGGGCTGAGACCCAGTTTGGGGATGACATGGACCTCCATGATCCGGCTGTGTATGCCAAGGCCAGAGAGATGCTGGAGCAGTGGCTGGAGCGGGGAACCTTTGTGGAAGATACTGCGGAATGCTATTATATCTATGAGCTGACTATGGATGGGAGAAGCCAGACCGGGATCGTGGGCTGTGCTTCCATTGATGAT
>Ga0137308_102357_pt1 | contig 12957 bp, 10 predicted proteins | sample Inofrocosms_June_FD_97181 | JGI IMG/M metagenome (GOLD analysis project Ga0137308, IMG submission 97181) | Mouse cecal microbial communities from Vienna, Austria - N-Acetylneuraminic and N-Acetylglucosamine D2O microcosms_June | ecosystem: Host-associated > Mammals > Digestive system > Large...
GGACATCCGCCACGGTTTAAGCGACGCGGAGGAGATGGTGGCGGACATGCGCAGGAATATTGTGGACAGTTCCGATTTTACCTGCCTTTTAGCCGACTATTCCAAGTTCGGCAAGTCTGTGTTTATTCAGACCTGCGGCTATGAGAATATTAACTGCGTCATCACGGACCGGAAGCTGAATGATGAGTGGAAAGGTTTCTTTAAGGGCGAACACATCGAATATATAGAATGTGAGGAAGAGACATAAGCGGGAGCGTGTATAGAAGGGAAAAGACCAATAGAAGTTCAGGTCATGGTGATAGAAAGCCATGGCCTTTTTCTTTTCCATTTTATGGAAATCTCCTACACAAACCGGCAGGAAAAAATAAAAAACAACAAAAATCAACAAAACAACAATTGAAAACCACAAATATCTATGATATAATTCAAACAACCAACAAAAAACCAAAAAAGTAAAGGGAGGTACATTTATGCGCAAGGTATTATCGATGTTACTGGCAGGAGCTATGGCTTTGTCCCTGACAGCATGCGGCAGCGGACAGGGTCAGACCCAGAATGGGACTCAGGCACCGTCCACATCCCAGGAGACGGCCAAAGCGGCAGGTTCCCAGAACACAAAACCCGCTGACGGCGATTTCGCGTCCCAAGGCTACCGGATCGCCTATATCCTGAATGTGGCATCCTCGGATATTTTCCAGATGGCCGTGTCAGAGGCCAAGGCCACGGCGGAGGCCATGGGAATGACGGTTGACGTATATTTTACGGACACGGACAATGTAAAGTTTCAGGATTACGTCAATACCTGCGCTGGTCAGGACTATGACGCTATGTTCTTGTCCCACGGAAATCAGGAGACAGCGTACGACCTGGTGAACATGTTGGTGGGAAAGGGGATCAAGGTAGTGTGCTTTGACACCCAGCTGATTGACACCAATGGGGAGAAGACATCCATTGAGGGTGTGACCCAGATGTTCCAGAATGACCAGATGATGGCGGATCTTTTGCTGGATTATATCTGCGACACACTTTACCCGGACAAGGTGGCGGCTAAAGAGCCGGTGAAGATTCTCAAGATCTGGAGGGGCCCAGGCATTTCACCCTTTGACAGACGTCAGGAGACCTACAAAGCCTATGAGGACAAGGGGCTGATCACAACAGTCGAGACCCTGGGGCCCATCGACCCGGCCAACGGGGAGGCCAGCATGGCTCAGGTAGTGGCCTCAGCGCTGCCAAAATATCCCGCGGGAGCTGTGGATGCGATCTGGGGCTGCTATGATGCCTATTCCCGGGGGGTCTACGTGGCTCTGATGGAGGCGGGAAGGACGGATATCCCCCTTGTATCTGTAGATATTTCTAATCAGGACATCAACTACATGATCGACGGAAACAACGTGTGGCAGGCCTGCTCCGCGGTGGATTTCTCTACCATCGGGCAGCAGGGCATACGGATTCTGGCTATGAAGCTTCATGGGGACGAGACGGAGAGCGTGTACAATCTGACGCCGTCGCTGGTTCTTTATGACCAGCTGGACCAGAATTCCAATGTGCTGAATTTAAAGGATACTATAGATGGTTACGGTGTCAATGATGATCATATTCCGGAATGGATGGCACCGTATCTGGGGAAATAACGGGATGTGAGGGAAATATATGCAAAAAAAAGACAAGGTCACTCTTAAGGTTCAGGGAGTATCCATAGAATTTCCTGGAGTCAAGGCCCTGTCCGATGTGGATTTCTCCATCGAGACTGGGGAGATCCGGGCCATCGTGGGAGCCAACGGAGCCGGAAAATCCACTTTGATGAAGGTTCTGGCAGGCGCTAACCCAGGTTACACGGGAACGATTCTCTACAATGACAAGCCGGTAGACATAAGGACTCCCCAGAAAGCCAAGGATCTGGGCATTGAGATCGTCTATCAGGAGGTGGACATGGCGTTGTTCCCGGCCCAGACCGTGGCGGAAAACGTGATGATGAATCATCTCATAAACGGCATGAAGACCCCTTTTGTAAACTGGAACAAGCTGAGAAATAAAGCCAGGGAAACCTTAGAACGCCTCCATATCCAGGTGGACGTGAACCGGCTGGTGGGCGAGCTGACCCTGGCCGAAAAGCAGATGGTGCTTATTGCCAGGGCGGTCCGGGAGAAATGCGGCTTCCTGATCCTGGACGAGCCTACGGCACCGTTAAGCGTCAGCGAGACAAAGGAGCTGTTTGAGATCGTAAAAGGGCTGATCCAGAAGGAAAATATCGCGGTGATATTCATTTCCCACAGGTTGGGCGAGGTCATGGAAATCTGCGAGAAGGTGGATGTGATGCGGAACGGCAGGATGGTGGGACGTCTGGAGGTGACTCCCCGGCTGACCAGCAAGATGATCGTGGACATGATGCTTGGAAAGAGCTTTGAGGAGAATTTCCCCAAGGCAGTGACTAAGTGTGGGGATGTGGCCTTTGAGGTAAAAAATCTGTGGGACCAGGGCGGCGCTGTCCAGGATGTGTCACTGAATATCCGGCAGGGAGAGATCGTCGGAATAAGCGGTTTGGTGGGAGCCGGGAAGACAGAGCTGTGTAAGGTGCTGTTCGGCGACAGAAAGCGGAAAGAGGGACAGATCTTTCTCCGGGGAAAGGAACTTATCATCCGGTCGCCTACTGACGCGGTAAAGGCCGGTATGGGGCTGGTGCCGGAGGAGAGGCGGAAGGAGGGTGTTCTGGTGGATGAGCCAGTGTATTTCAACCTGTCCGCGGCAAGCTTGTCTTCTTATTGTAATCCAGCTGGTTTTGTCAACAAGAAAGCGGAGCTGGAAAACGCGGGGCGCTATATCAGCTCCCTGGGGATAAAAACCCCCAGTGAGCATCAGCTGGTAAGGTATCTGTCCGGAGGAAACCAGCAGAAGGTGGCGGTTGGCAAATGGCTCAGCGCTGACTGTCAGGTCTATATCTTTGACGAGCCCACCAAGGGCGTGGATGTGGGAGCCAAGCATGACATCTTTCAGCTGATTACGGATATCGCCGGGGCGGGGAAATGTGTGCTTTATGTTACTTCGGAGACAGCGGAGATCCTGGCCATCACCGACAGAACCTATGTGATGTACGGAGGGAGAGTGACGGCAGAGCTGAGAACCGCGGACACCACGGAAGAAGAGATTATGTACTATTCGACAGGAGGGCAATAAGAGTGGCTGATATAAAAAAGAAGCAGTTTCATGTGGGAAAACTGATCACGGACTGGGCCGCGGTGATCGCGGTAGTGTTTTTGCTCCTGTTCTTCTCGGCAAAAATGCCGGAAACCTTTGCTACAGGCGCTAACTTTACCACAATTTTTCGGTCCATCGCCGTCACTACGGTGATGGCCATGGGTCTGACCATGACCCTGGCCGTAGGAGGCTTTGACCTGTCCGCGGGTTCCACGGCCACCATGGCAAGCTTTATTCTCATGAGCCTTCTCATCTGGTATGACATGAATGTGTGGCTGGCGATTCTTCTGACCATAGGAGGGACCCTTCTCATCACCCTGTGCACCATGTTTCTCATCGTGGTGTGCAAGATTCCTGATCTGCTGGCCACCTGCGCCATGATGTTTTTTCTGGATGGCTTAAGCCTTACCTACTCCGGGGGAGGAGCTATCAGCGCCGGGATGCCCCGGCCTGACGGGAGCCAGTCCTTAGGCAGTGTGCCAGCGGTGCTAAAGACCATGGGAACCTCGCCCACAATCATCGTCATCATGGCGGCAGTGGTGGTTTTTGTACATATTTTTCTCAACTATACCAAATATGGGCGGTATATTTACGGGGTGGGAGGCAACCGGACAGCGGCCCGGCTTTCCGGTATTCCGGTGCAGAGATACCGGATTATCGCGGGGTTAATGGCAGGAACCTTTATTGCCTTAGCGGGCATCCTGGTAGCCTCCAGAAACCAGTCCGCGCAGATCAACGGGGCGGCGGGCTTCAGTATGCCCGCTTTGTCCGCGGTCTTTATCGGGCGGTCCGTGGCAGGCCAGGGAAAGCCGAATGCCATTGGCACACTGATCGGAGCCACGCTGGTGGGAGTGCTGGATAATGGTCTGGTTATGATGTCGGTTCCCTATTATTCTCTCAACGCTATCAAGGGAGTGGTTCTGGCCATTGCCCTGGCTTCAGCTTATTACACCACCAAGGAAGAGTGACGAAAGGTGAGACATATGAATGGATTTAAAGAGCATTTTAAGATGAAAGAAGAGGACGCCATCAGGTTTATCAGGGAAAAAACAGATTTTTTCGGGGAAAATGCCAGGCTGGCCTGCCAGGAGATAGGAGATGGAAATATCAATTATGTGTTTCGTGTGATAGATCTGGATACAGGAAGATCTGTGATCATTAAACACGGAGATAAGGTGAGCCGCACTGGCGGCAGTCAGGTAAGCACAGACCGAAACCGCATTGAGGCAGAGGTTTTAAAGCTGGAGGGGGAATTGGCCCCCGGCTCGGTTCCGGAAGTCTATCTCTATGACCCGGTGATGTGCTGCCTGGTAATGGAGGATTTGAAAGATTATGGAAATATGAGGTATGAGCTGATCAAACACCAGATATTTCCGGGGTTCGCGGAAGACATCACCACTTTTATGGCACAGACTCTTATAGGCACCACGGATGTGGTTCTGGATCCAAGAGAGAAAAAACAGCTGGCAGGCAGGTTTATCAACCCGGACCTGTGCAGGGTTACGGAACGTCTGGTGTATACAGAGCCCTATCGGAATCTGGAGGGAAAAAATGTACTGAACCCGGACAACCGTGAATTTCTGGAGGAAGAGCTGTACCAGGACCCAGGGCTTCATCTGGAGGCGGCAAAGCTGAAGGAGGAATTTAAGACCAAGGCCCAGGCCCTGCTCCATGGAGATCTCCATACGGGATCAATTTTTGTAAAAAAAGGTTCCACCAAGGTTCTGGATCCAGAGTTCGCCTTTTATGGCCCAATAGGATATGATGTGGGAAATGTGATGGCTAACCTGATTTTTGCCTGGGCCAACGGGGAAGTGACTATGGAGGCCGGACAGGAGAAGGAGGAATTTCTCGGATGGCTGGAGACAACCCTTGAGGCCATTCCGGATCTATTTTGCAAAAAGGCGAAAACCATTATAGTAGAGCGGCACAAAGAACCTATGGCTGATATAGACGGATTTATTGATTGGTATTTGGAGGGTATTCTGGCGGACACGGCAGGGGTGGCTGGTCTGGAACTAAACCGGCGGATCGCGGGAAGCGCCAAGGTAAAGGATATAGCGGGGATTGAGGACACAGCAGAGAGAACCTGGGCAGAAAGAATCTGCGTGCTGACAGCAAAGGAGTTGATTCTGGGTCGCGAGAAGAAAGTTATCCGGGGAACGGACTATGTCAGAGCGATAAAAGAAAATAGAGATAAGATAAGAAAGGAAGCAGGCATATTATGACAATTTCAGATATGACATGGGAAGAGACAAAAAAGATCCTGCTGAATATGACGCGTCGCTCTTATGAAGAAGCGCTGTTTGCGGGCACCAGCGGAAACTTAAGCGTTTATGACAGGGAAAAGGAAACCATGATTATCACTCCAAGCAGTATCCCGTATGAAACCATGAAGGAGGAAGACCTGGTACTGATGAAGCTTTCCGGGGAGATCATAGAAGGGAGGCACAAGCCTTCTTCTGAGTGGAGAATGCATGCCGCTGTCTACAAAGAGAGGGAGGATGTGGGGGCTGTAGTACACACCCACTCTCCCTATGCCACATCGTTCGCGGTGAACCGGGAACCGATCCCCATAATCCTGATCGAAATGATTCCCTTTTTAGGCGGTGATATGCTGGTGGCCGATTTTGCCATGCCAGGGACAGAGGATGTGGGAAGAGAGGCGTTGAAAGTGCTGAAGGGGAGAAATGCCTGCCTGATGTCCAACCATGGTGTGCTGGCTGTGGGGGAGAACCTGGAGCAAGCCCATATCAGGGCCATCTATGCGGAGGATGCGGCGAAGATTTATTCACTGGCAAAGTCCAACGGGCAGGTGAAGGAGGTTCCGGAGGAGTTTGTAGAGATTATGAAGAGCCGGAAAAAAGTCTGACAAGCGCCGCGGGCAAAAATAGATCGCGGCAGAAGGAGCGGAAGATGAGTATATTTCAATATTTTGTCCCTGGCCGGACTTTGTTTGGCTATGGATGTCTGGCGGGAATCGGCCCGGAAATCCAGGCCAATGGGTATAAGAAGGCATTGATTGTGACAGACCCGTCCCTTGTGGAACTGGGGATTGTAAAGAAGGTTACGGATATTTTAGAGGAATACAGTATTAATTTTGCTCTGTATTCAGGGGTAAAACCTAACCCGGATCTGGGAGATGTGGAGAAAGGGCTGGCTTTGGTGAAGGAGGAGTCCTGCGACTTTTTGATCTCTGTGGGAGGCGGCTCGGCCCATGACTGCGCCAAGGCGGTAGGCATCGTGGCGGCCAATGGAGGGAGTGTACTGGATTATCGGGGCGTGGACAAAAGCAGCCGGCCCTCTCTGCCAGTGGTGGCGGTGAATACCACAGCGGGCACGGCCAGCGAATGTACCAGGGCTTATGTGATTGTCAATGAGGAGACAAGTGAAAAGTTTGGCATCAAGGACCGGCACGCCCTGCCTGTGCTGGCAGTGGATGATCACAGCCTCATGATGGATCTGCCAAAAGGGCTGACCGCTGGGACAGGGATGGACGCCCTGACCCACGCCATTGAGGCTTATACCTCAGTTAATGGTTTTCTGCTTACCTGTTCTCTGGCCCTTGAAGCTGTCCGCCTGATTTTTAAACATCTGGAGGTAGCGGTTCTTTGTCCAGACCAGGCGTCCAGGGAAGGCATGGCGGCAGGACAGTACCTGGCGGGGCTGGCATTCGGCAACGCTGGGTGCGGACTGGTCCATTCCATGTCTCATCAGCTGAGCGCTGTTTATGGGCTGCCTCACGGGCTGTGCAATGGGATCCTTCTCCCTGAGGTTATGAAGTTTAATTGTGGTTCAGATAAGGCCAGACAACAGTATGGTGAGATCGGGGAAGCAATCTTTCCCTTGGAGTGTCATGGGAAGACAGAGGAAGAAAAGGCGGAAATCCTTATCAGGAAAGTAGAAAATCTTTCCGAACAGGTGGGAACCAGGGTTCCTCTCAAAGAGATCGGTGTCAAAAAAGAGGATTTAGGCCTTCTGGCCCACAAAGCCCTTCAGGACGGGAGCCTGGGGAACAATCGCGTTTTGCCGTCCGCGGAACAAGTGGAGAGGATTTATGACGTGTTGATGGAGAGGAGGGAGGAAGGTTGACAAGGGCAGATGAAGGGATGGCTTTTTTGCTGAGATATGAAAATGTAGCCTGGTATGAGGATGGACAGGTAAGGATCCTGGACAGGAGGATTTACCCCATCCGCACAGAGTATGTGGTCTGTAAGCGCCACGAGGAGGTGGCGAAAGCCATCGCCGACATGGTGACTCAGAGCGGAGGGCCTTACACAGCCGCTGCCATGGGCATGGCATTGGCGGCCCATGAGGCGGAGGGAAAAAGGGAAAAGGAGTTAATTGATTACATGGAACAGGCGGCCTGTACCCTGTCTCATGCCAGACCTACCACGGTAGAGAAGATGAAGCGGGTGGTGGAGGGCTCCATGGAGGTGGTAAGGAAGGCTGTGGAGTCAGGAGAATGCGGGGCGGCCCTGACCAGGGCTCTGGCAGACCACGCCTTTCAGAGAATAGACAGAAATTATCAGAGTTACGGTCTGGTGGCAAAGCATCTGGCGGATCAGATTCCTCAGGGCGGCACGGTCATGACCCAGTGTTTCGCGGAGACAATCATCGGCAGCCTGTTAAAGGAATGCAGGGCCAGAGGCAATGAGATCCGGATGATCTGCCCGGAGACCCGCCCCTACTTCCAGGGTGCCAGACTGACAGCCAGCGTGGCCTGTGATATGGGATTTGACGTGACTGTGATCACGGACAACATGCCGGGCTGGGTTATGAAAGAGAAGCATGTGGATCTGTTTACTTCCGCGGCGGACGTGATCACCATGGATGGCCATATTGTCAACAAGGTGGGAACATTTCAGATCGCTCTGGCCGCCTGGTACTGGGGAGTGCCATACTTTGTAACAGGTACGCCCAACCAGGCCCACCCGGATCTGGAGTCGGTTCACATTGAACTGAGAGATCCGTCTCTTGCCATGGAAGCCATGGGCACAAAGGTGACCATGGAGGGGGTGAAGGGATATTACCCGGCCTTTGATGTCACGCCTCCCAAACTGTGCGGCGGGGTGGTGACAGATAAGGGGATTTTTTCGCCAAAGGATCTGAAATCGTACTTTCTATAGAAAGCCGGGAAGCTGTCATGACGGATAAAATACAGTTTGCCATGAGCCCCGGTTGTGGTCTGGGCAAGGGATCAAGGAGGACGGGGGTGAGGGATCATGCAGAATCTGCTGATGTTTATGATGGGCGGAGCAGCCCTTCTTGGGGCCTGGGACTGTATCAGGGGAAACCGGCTGGGCCTTGGGCGGCAGTTTGAGGAAGGCTTTTTGTGTCTGGGAGCCTCAGCCTTAAATATGGTGGGAATCATCTGCGTCGCCCCGGCCCTGGCTGGTCTTCTGGGACCAGTGATCCGGTTTTTCTACGGAATTCTGGGCGCGGATCCGGCTATGTTCGGCAGCCTGTTCGCCAACAATATGGGTGGTTATCAGCTTTCCATGGCCTTGGCGGACAGCCGGCCAGCAGGCGAGTTCGCGGGGCTGGTGGTGTCCTCCATGCTGGGAGCCTCTATAGTGTACACGATTCCCGTTGGTATGGAACTGGTGGGGAAGGAGAACCAGAAATGGTTTGCCCAGGGAGTGATGCTGGGTCTTGCGGCTGTTCCCGGGGGATCCTTAGCGGGAGGCCTTGTCATGGGTCTTCCCCTGGGGATGCTGGCGAGAAACACCCTTCCCATTGTTTTGACCGCGGGGGCGCTTTTGGCCGGATTTACCTGGTTTCGGGAAAGCCTGATGAAAAATTTTCTCGTATTTGCCCAGGGGATTCGGTGCGTGGCAGTGGCAGCCCTTGGTATCGCGGCCTTTCGTTATATGACAGGCATTGTCTTGATACCTGGAATGCTGGACATCAGAGAAGCCATGGAGATCATAGGTGAAATGGGTGTGACGCAGCTAGGCAGCCTTCCCCTGGCGGTCTGCTTTACCCGGGCATTTAGAAAGCCATTTCAGTGGATCGGAAAGGCCGCTGGAATCAGCAGTCAGGCTGTGGCGGCCATTCCTGTGTGCTGCGTCAACGCCGTGGCGGCATTTACCATGATGAGGGACATGGACCCTAAGGGCATTGTGGTCAACGCCGCGTGGATCACAGGGAGCATCTGCGTTTTTACGGCCCATCTGGCATTTACAAAAACCGTGGAACCACAGCTTTTGGGCGCGGTAATTATGGGAAAGCTGGTGTGCGGAGGGCTGGCGGTCCTGTTTGCTTTGGGGGTGTGGAGGCTTACCGGGATGTCAGGCCAGAATATGTCCCAAACATAGAAAACCTACGTTAACTGTCCGCGGGCAATCAATTGCCTGCGGTACTCACAAAACCTCTACAATACAATGATGCTTTTTATCCTTTCTGTTATACCCTATCCCGACAGCCAGGATTCTTCCTGTATAAGGCGGTTCCTCCCCCAGTTTTCCCTGGAATTTCAGGGCATACTGACGGGTTTTGATCTGTTGGACCGCCTCCTCGGCTGTTTTATCAACTTTCAGTTCCAGGATGATACAGTCATCCGTTTTTTTCATTGGGTAAAAAATAAAGTCCACATATCCAATGCCAGCCTTGTCCTCACGTTCAATCTGGTAGAAATCCCTGGCTTCCAGGTAAACAAGCCGGATCACTGCCGCCAATTCCGCTTCATTATTGTAATATAGCAGCGGACTCTCTGTGTTATGAGCGTATTCCAGTATTTCACTCATGGTTTTGGTATCGCCGTTCTTCGTAGCTGCCAGCATTCGCCCAGACTCTTTCGCCAGCCGGTTCACATACCCAAGGGAGGGTTCCCTTTCCACCATATCCACAAACTTGTCCATAAGTTCTTTATTGGGAATAGAAACACAGCCATGTTCGTAATTCAGAAACCCATAAACCACCATGGCTGAGAAAATCTCATCCTTTGTGGTAAGATTCATGGAAGCAGAAGCATATTCTCTCACCTTAGCCGGCACGGGGGTACCGGAAATCATCAACGCGAGGGCCTCCCTGACCTGGGAGACATTCTTTTCAACGTAATAGAAGAGTTCGTCGTAGGGTCCAGAACTAGTCCAGTAATTTGCCAAATTATTATTCATCAGCGAAAATACCACAGACCGAGGATTGTACACTCTTTGACCGGATTTGGTGTGATAACCGTCATACCAAAGGCGAAGCCCTTCCCTGGTTACATGCCGCGTATCTGGATTCTGTGTGAGATAACGTTGGAACAGCCGGTCCACTTCTGTCTCTGTAAAACCAAAGTATTCCGAATATTTTTCTTCTGTTGCCATGGTATATTCACAGAACATATTCAGCTCAGAACCACTGGAGTATTTGGCGATTGGAAGGATCCCCGTCATATACACCAGCTTCACATAACCTTTTCCCTTCAGCAGATTACTTAAAAACTCTACAAAGGCGGCTCGATCCCTGTCACCGGCAAAATCTCTGTGGAAGATAAAATCCCACTCATCCAGCACAAAAATAAATCTGGCATTGTCCTCTGCCTCGTAAATCTGAGTCAGGATATCCCAGACCGGGTCCTCATCGCTGATTTCCCAGCCAGGAAAGGCCTTTCTCAGATCACCGCGGAGGATTTTTTTAATACGGCCAATATACTGTGTGTAAGAGGTACATTCATCTGGCATCTGATTAAAACTGATATAAATGACATTGTGCTTATTAATGTGATCCTCGAATTTTTCATGGGTTCCGATCTTTAATTTTTCAAATACAGCCCGGCTGTCTTTCCCTTTTCCAAAAAAGGAGGCGATCATGCTGGCCATCAGGGTTTTGCCAAAACGGCGGGGCCTTGTGACGCATATATACGGATTCTCCTTCCTGGTCCGGCTGTTTTTGATCATGTCCTCACTGGATTCCGCAAGGGGGATCAGTTCCCAAAGCATTTGAGACTTATCCACAAAATAGGTTGCCGCCGCCTCCGCGCAAAACAGATGAAACGGCGTTTTGCTGTTTAAATAAATACCCATACGACTTGCGCTCCTTTCCGGCTGCTTAATAATATTATATGATATTTTCTTTGTCATCACAAGAAATATCTGTGGTAATAAACAGGCCTGTTGCTATAAATGTTGCTGTTCATATCATGACGGATTACCCTGCTGATTCATCATGGGTTGGTACCGTTATGGAGCCAGAGCATATAAGCATTATCGCGGGCAATTTTAAATGGGCACATGCGGTTATTTTTACAGGAGACCTTTGAAATGTAACGCCGGAAGAAGTTTCTACAGGAACATTGTGGACAGGTACTTGTAAAGAATTGGTAAATGTGTTAGAATAATTACTGAGAAATCCAAGGACATAGCGGTGTACCGCCCGGAGCTGCGCCAACAGCGCCGGGCAGGGATGGTAGGCATAGTACCACACATACAGACTTAGTCTGCGATACACACAAAAGTAATTATACCAGTTTGACGGAAAAATTACAATATATTTGTGTAGTTTGACCAGATTGTTTGTAAACCTTAAGATATAATGACGAGGTGTAAGTGTGGACGCATACTTACACCTCGTTCTTGATTTCTCACCTGGGTGCCCGGCGGCAGAGACAGCAGCCGCGGGGCGCTCTAAGTGAGAAATCGGAGTTTGAAAGAACTGCGATTTGTTTGCCATGCCGTTGCGGTTCTTTTTTTGTTGCCTGATTTCAGAATTAGGATGGAAAAGAGACCATGGTCTGTGGCAGGGTAACAATCAAAAAGCGCGGGGAAGGAGGGAAAATGTTTTGCAGCCATGATATGGCGGTCGCTCCGAAAGTATCAAAGAATTTGAGAATGGAGGAAACGCTTTATGAAGATGAAGAGATGGCTTTTAGGGGTAATCCTTACAGCCGCCATGTGTCTGGGACTGACAGGAGCGGCCGCGGCGGATGAGCGGGAACAGACCGTGGTTTATGCCAGTACGGCGGAAGAGTTGGAAGAAGCTTTAAAATCTAATGTTAAGATTGTGCTGGAAGGGAAGGATTATACTTATGAAGAATGTTTACTCTTGAAGAATCTTGAGAATGTGACAATAAAGGGGATGGAAGGTACCAGAATTACAAGTCTGTCACCAGAGCTCGATGTGATTGCGATCTATAACAGCCGGAATATTATACTGGAGGACATTGTGTTCGGGCATGACATTCCCACTCACACGGGCTGTGAAGATCCTATAGTTATATATGGAGCTGATTCTGAGATAACTATTTTAGGCTGCGATATCTTCGGCTGTGGCACAAAAGGACTTAATATATCTGGATGCATGGTAGCAATGAGGGATTCTGTCATTCATGACTGTACAGAGGGTATTATGAATGTAGGAGACAGTACAGCGAAGTTTGATAGGTGTACATTTTCCAATAATGGATATGATGATCCTGATCTATATGGAATCTATCTATCAGCTTTAGAGGCTGATTCCTTATGTGAGTTTTCAGATTGTATATTTGAGAATAATAAAAACCCGATATTTGTTTATATCAGGGAAACAGGAGCCAATGCCAGTTATAGGTGCGATATATTGTGAATTTTCAGGGAACGTATGGGAGAATGAGAACATACTAATTGAATCCATAACCATTTCTCCAGAAGAATTGACATTAAAAGTTGGAGAAAGTTTTCAGCTGTCTGTAGACATTTTACCAAAAGACGCCACTAACACATCAGTGAAGTGGTATATCGGCGATGATGATATCGCGACTGTAAATGAACAGGGTCTGGTACCCCATCCAACGCCGAA
>Ga0137308_102360_pt1 | contig 12932 bp, 8 predicted proteins | sample Inofrocosms_June_FD_97181 | JGI IMG/M metagenome (GOLD analysis project Ga0137308, IMG submission 97181) | Mouse cecal microbial communities from Vienna, Austria - N-Acetylneuraminic and N-Acetylglucosamine D2O microcosms_June | ecosystem: Host-associated > Mammals > Digestive system > Large...
GGAACTGGAATCAAAGCAGTTTCGGAACGCATGTGCCCGGAAGAAAATTTCAGCTGAGCCCTGTCAGATGAAATTTACTTCCCCGGTCAAGGGCACAGGAGTGAAGAAACGGAACTGGAATAAGAATAGGAGGAATAAGGATGGCGGTACAAGCAAGTCACTTGGGTAGAGTGAAAAAAGGAAAAGATATTATTGCATTAAATGTTATTGCATATGGCTTCTGCGGATTTATAGCATTGATCTGTCTGATTCCCTTTTTGATGATTCTGGCAGGTTCGTTTTCTTCGGAAGCGGCAATTATGAACAACGGCTTCAGTCTGCTGCCTCAAGATTTTAGCTTAGAGGCTTACAAATCGGTTTTTAAGGAGCCTATGGTGGTAGTGAGGGCCTACGGAACTACGATTGGTTTAACTATATGTGGTACGATTTTAGGGCTTGCGCTTCAGACGATGACAGCATATGTGCTGGTGAGAAAAGAGTTTGAATGGAGAAATATATTTTCTTTCTTCTTTTACTTTACTACATTGTTCAGCGGCGGGTTGGTTCCTTATTATTTGTTGATCAGGCAGACTTTGGGGCTGACGGATTCCTATTTTGCAATGCTCCTGCCCCTGTTGTTTTCGGTATATAATCTTTTGATTATGAAAAGCTACATTCAGGGAATACCGGAATCTCTGATTGATGCGGCAAAGATTGATGGCTGTGGTGAGTTCAGGACATTGGTTCAGGTGGTGGTGCCTTTGATTAAACCGGCGTTGGCAACGGTAGGATTGTTTATTGCGCTGGCATATTGGAATGACTGGTACAATGCAATGCTGTATATTAATACGGAAGAAAAATATCCCTTGCAATACTTTTTATATCAGAAGATAAACGATATTGAGGGATATAAGAAATTGATTGCCAACGGTGGAGTCAGCGGCTCCGTCATCAGTTCCGTTTCACTGCCCACCCAGACTTTGAAGATGGCGCTTACCATTGTTGTGACCGGACCCATCGTTTTGGCATATCCTTTTGTGCAGAAGTATTTCGTACAGGGTATTACTATTGGGGCGGTAAAGGGATAAGTGCGAACGGAATGAAGATTTTCTAAGGTTGGAAAGAGGGTGTGTAAACACTCCCTCTTTGTACCCAACCTAAGAAAATCTAAGTCATTCCGGGAAGAACGCAAGAACAGCGTTCTTCCGGCCTTGCACCAGTTCATAAATTGTTTGTGCCGCCGATGGCGGCATGACGGACTTGTACTATTGCATGGATTGTTAGTGTTGTTGGTGTTATTAGTGTTATTGTGACGGGGCTGTAGACAGATAGCGGTAATCGGTAACTAATTACATATATTCATTTAAGGAGGCTACTATGAAAAAGAGCATGAAAAGAGCGGCCGCGCTGGCTTTAAGTGCGGTAATGGCAACAGGTATGCTGGCAGGCTGCGGCGGGGACAGCGGATCTAACGGAAGTTCGGCGGCAAACGGCAGCGGAGCGGGCACCGGCAATGAAGGTGCGTCAGGAAGCGGGTCAGGGGGGGTAATAGACACCTCCGAACATGTTGACCTGACCATGTATTTGCTGGGAGACAGAACTCCGGATTTTGATGAGGTTTACGGTGAGATCAATAAGATTTTAGAGGAGAAGCTGAACTGTTCCGTGAAGGTGGAATTTATGGGATGGGGCGAACACGATACGAAATATTCTTTGCTTTTCTCCGGCGGTGAGGATTTTGACCTGATCTTTACGGCTTCCAGCTGGGGACATTATGAGCCTACCGTGGCCATGGGTGGATTCTATCCTATGACGGAAGAGTTTATTCAGACGTATGCTCCTGATATTTGGAATGTCGTACCCGATATTGCGTGGAGTCAGGCAAAGATTGACGGCATTGCGTACATGGTTCCCAATTACCAGAATGAGTTTGGACAGGATGTATTGGCTGTCCGTGGTGATTTGATGGAGAAATACGGAGTTTCCCAGATTACCAGTTGGGACGAATTGATTGATTTTTATAAAAAGTGTGCGGCGGACGGACAGTATGCGAGTCAGGGCGGCCCATGGTATCAGTATTTTCAGGCGCAAGGTTACACCGTTACCGGCGGCGCACCTAAGGGTGGTGAGTTGATCCTGTACAATACTCAGGATCCTTCCGACTTGAACTTTACATATATTCTTGACTGGGAAGGCTTTTCCGATTACTGCCACCAGATGAAGGAGCTTGCCGATATGGGCTGCTGGTCACAGGATATCCTCAGCTCCAACGATGAGAGACAGACAGGACTTTTAACCGGCAGAACGGCAGGAATGATCTGGAATCTGGGAAGCTGTAGAAATTATGCGGAGCAGGCTAACAAGGAAAATCCGAGCTGGAATGTTACCTTGGCGGATCCTGTGTCTGCATGGCCTAAGAAGGTAAATTCCTATATCAATAACGGTATGGCCATCAATGTAAACAGCCAGCATCCCGAGAGGGCAATGATGGTATTAAATGAGTTTTACACCAATCCCGTTATCAACGATATGACTAGATTCGGCATTGAGGGCAAGCATTGGGAAGCAATCGGTGATGATCAGTTTAAGGTAATTACTCTGGAAGGTTACGGTGTTGACGCCAACTGTAACTGGGGTTGGATGAATGCCGATATCAAGAGAACCGAGTATAAAGAAGACAGAACTCCTTTGGATGATACTTACGATGCAATGCTGGAAAGCTGGGATAACAACGTAAAGGGCGAGCATATTTATGACGGTTTCAACTTTGATTCCACAAATGTCACCGTTCAAATGTCATCCGTGGACGCTGCGCTTTCTACGTATTGTGATCCTCTGATCAATGGACTTGTACCCGATGTAGATAAAGCGTTGGAGGATTTCAGGACAGCAATGGAGACGGCAGGTATCCGCGATATCATTGCTGAGCTTGAAAAACAGGCTGCAGAATATGTTGCTTCCAAGCAGCAATAATCAGATTTGCAGAGAGGGCTGCCGGTAATGCGGCAGCCTTTTTTCTCAAATCAGTAGTAATGTGAGAAGAACTATTAATTGTTTTTGCAATTTGCGCTCATGCCAGAGGGCATTTGCGAAGAAGTTCTATGTTTCCCAAACTGCTAAAGCAGTTAGAGAAATGCCTGAAAACACGGCACTTTTCATCGGAGCTTTCGCTCTGTGGGATTGTGAGTCACAGCAAGGCGGTGACATGGGAGTTAATATGACACTTGAGGAAATGGCGAAAGAATTAGGGGTTTCGAAAAGCACCGTATCCAGAGCGTTGTCGGGTAAGGGCAGGATAGGGAACGAAACCCGCAAGAAGATAATGGATTATGCCAAGCGGCAGGAATGCCGGATAGAATATGAAAAAGTGACGAGGCTTCCCACTAAAAATCTGGGAGTGATATTACCGGCGGATGTATATTTAAACGGCGGCCCGTATTTTCAGGAATGTATACTGGGTATATGTGAGACAGCCACCCTGATGGATTATGATGTGCTGATTACCAGCGGTACTGCAAATGACGTGTCCGGCATTCGTGCGTTGGTAGAGAAGGAAAAGGTGGACGGCATTATTCTGACCAGAAGCCTGAACGACGACAGGGCAGTACAGTATCTCACCAAGGTCGGTTTTCCCGTGGGGCTGACCGGTATTTGCGATGAAGACATTATACAGGTGGATACGGACAATGAAGGTGCGGCGGAGAGGCTGACCACGATTCTGATCGGCAGCGGGTATCGCAAGTTTGCCCTGATTGTCGATACAATGGATTACAGGGTAAACAGGAGCAGACACAGCGGGTTCAGCCGTGCTTTGTTAAAAAACGGTCTTACACCGGAAAATCAGTTTATTTATGCAGGTATGTTGAATCCGGAGCTTCTGGATTCTCTGATCGGAGATGTGCTTTCAAAAAAGGTGGAATGCATTATCTGCGGGGACGATATTATCTGCACTAAGATTATGTCCAGCCTTCAGTCACAAGGCTACAGGATTCCGAGGGATGTGGCGGTGGCTTCTCTGTACAACAGTCACAATCTGGACTGCTTTACCCCTTCCGTAACTGCAGTGAACGTGTCGGCAAGACAGGTGGGGAACATGATTGCCAGACAAATGATCGGTTTCCTTCTCGGAAAGGATTACCGGAAAAAGACTATTATGGATTTTGAAATTCTGCTGAGAAAGTCAACAAACGGTATCGTATAGGGGATTGACGCGCACAGGGCTTTGCGCGGCCGGACAGGCCGGCGGAATTCCGGGTGACAGTGTTAGCGTGGCCGGAGGCCGATTACCCGGGAACGAATACCTTGGTGCAGTTGTAGGACTATGGAATCGGAACGGAATAGGGAGGTATTTTTATGCTGGATTTTTACAAAGGAATGGATATCTCATCGCTGCCTCAAAGTCTGTCTGAGGGGATGCAGGTAAAGGACAGGGACGGTTCGGATATCTCTCCTTTTGAGCTGCTGAAAAAATACGGCGTCAATGCCGTCAGATTAAGGCTTTGGAACCAACCGGAGTGTGTGCCGGATGCAAAGGGCTATTGCAATCTGGAGTATACGCTCCAAATGGCAAAAAAAATCAAAGAAAACGGTATGAGTTTTCTGTTGGATTTCCATTATTCCGATTTCTGGGCGGATCCTGCTAATCAGCGGAAGCCTAAGGCGTGGGAAAACCTTAGCTTTTCTGAGTTGGAGGAAGCCGTTTACACATTTACCGGTGATACGCTGATGCGGCTGAAGGAAGAAGGGCTGCTTCCCGATATGGTACAGATCGGGAACGAAATCAGAAGCGGACTGTTGTTTCCGGAGGGTGAGCTGCCCGACTATGAGGGAATGGTGAAACTGGTCAATGCAGGAATCCGAGGTGCAAGGGCAGTGGCGGATCCGGAGCAGATGCAGGTTATGATTCATTTGGATCAGGGCGGCAGATACAGCTGGCTCCACGAGTGGTTTGAAAAAGCGTTTGAAGCCGGATTGGAAGACTTTGACCTCATAGGTCTGTCTTATTATCCCTTCTGGCATGGGACATATCTGGATCTGCGGGATTCCATGCATAGATTGACAGAGGATTACGGAAAGCCCATTTTTATCGTAGAGACGGCATATGCGTGGAGGAAGAGTGACAAGGGTTTTATAGACGAAGACCAGATATGCATCGGCGGTATGGATGCCACTCCGGCGGGGCAGCGGAAAGTATTGGAGTATGTGATGCATCTTGTGGCGGAGCTTCCCCGGCGGATGGGGAGAGGAGTCTATTATTGGGAGCCGATCTGTGTGCCTGAGGGGGACAGGGGCGGCTGGAATGAAAATATGGGACTGCTGGACGAAAACGGATGTGCCATGGAAGGAATGGAAGCCTTCCGGCAGACCAGAGAAGAGATGGAGCTGGCGCCGGAGGGATGGAAACGGCTGGAGGAGCAGTTGAAAGTTTCCGAAGGCGCGGTGGGCACGGAGGGAATCAGAAGCGGAGAGAATCTCCTTCACAACGGCTGCTTTTCCGAAGGCTCCGACGGAATGGAAGATTGGTGTATTGAGGAAAAGGAGGAGGGGACGTTTCTGAGCATTCTGCCTGAAATGGGCGCTTTAAAAGTTCAGGCAGTGAAGAATTTCCGTTTTGGCATCGTCAACAACGTTATGCTGGACGCGGAAGGCTGTTACGGAATTTCCGTGGAGATTACCGGCGTGGATACCACGGGTGTGGATGTCAGGCTTTTCGCCGAGAACGACGGACAGATGAGAGAAGTGGTGATCCATCCCGGGGAGCATTCCAGAGCGGTGTATGAGATACGTAATATGACCTGCCGTGCAGGACTGTTAAAAGTAGGAATCCGGATTTCTTCTCCGGCGATCTATATTACCATGGGGAATTTCAAAGTAAGGAAGGAGGTAAGCCGAGAAACAGATGTCCTGTATGATTGTGCCAAATAGGAAACCGTATAACGAATGCCAAGTTATTTTATGTTAAATGCCCGTTTGCCTTTTTTGTAAGGCAGACTTAACGGGAATAAGCCAGTACTCCATCCGGCTGGAAATTGAACCTTGGAGCAGCCTGTTTCGCGCCATTGCGTTGTTAAAATTTCTAGGGAAACGCTGATTAAAGCGTTTCCCGCGCCGGATTTGCGCTGCGGAGCAGCATAAACTGCTGCAAATCCGTGCGCATCCGCCAGAGGCTCTAAGGAAACGATGATTTAATCAGCGTTTCCCTAGACAATGCCACCGCACTGCCGTCGAAATTTTGCCTAGCACGAACTATACAGCTCCAAAATCCAATTCCTGACTGGATGGAGCACTGGAGTACTGTATCATTTATTTTCAGGCAAGTCATTTGGCGAAATGTGAGTGATGCAGTACTAGTACAACGAATATTAATTAACTGACACCTTGGCTTGTCTGATTTTTCATCTGCTTCGTTGTCGTCAATCGACGTAGCCACCGCTACGCCTCATTCCTCCGCCTTGCATATGAAATAATCATTCTGCGCCAATGTATCAGAAATTAATTATTCGTTGTACTAGAGCGTGTTTGAAAATTCATTCATGGCATCTGCACGCCCCACTTTGCGTGATATTTGTGCCAAATTCAGGTTACATAGACCGCTATGCGCCCTTCATTTGGCACAAATCTCCCACAAATTGTGACACACATCTGCCAGAAAGCAATTTTCAAACACGCTCTAGGTATATATTGCAGCGGACAGTACATTAATGTATTATAAAGATAAGGATGGATAAATAAGCGTGTCCAACCGAAACTGCATAGCGGCAGAACAATTTCTGCTGCATCAGTGCGCGCCGCAACGCGCAGATGGAATTAGGTATGACAGAATATACATATAACAGCAAATATTTGATGAAGGATCAGAAAGCTTGGTTCCCTGTCATGGGGGAAATGCACTTTACCAGATATAGCGAGGCTCTGTGGGAAGAGTCTTTGAGAAAGATGAAGGCGGGGGGCGTTACCATTGTATCCACCTATTTGATCTGGATCCACCATGAGGAAGAGGAGGGAGTCTTTGATTTTTCGGGATGCCGTAATGTCAGGAAATACTTGGAGCTTTGCAAGGAGGTGGGGCTGCAGGTCTGCCTGCGGCTGGGACCGTGGGTGCACGGCGAGGTGAGAAACGGCGGTTTCCCCGACTGGGTGGTAAAAAGAGGGCAAGAGGGCATCGAACTGCGCAGTAACGATACGGCCTATATGGAATTGGTCAGACGTTATTGGAGCAAGGTTTCCGAACAGGTAGCGGGAATGATGCTGAAGGACGGAGGACCTGTGATTGCCATGCAGCTTGAAAACGAGTACGGCCATGTGGGCGGTTTCCGGGGAGAAAAGGGCGAGGCGCATATGCGTGCCTTGATGGAGCTGGCAAAAGAAGTGGGACTGCAGGTTCCCATTTACACGGCTACCGGCTGGGGCGGCGCCGTGATCGGAGACTGTATTCCCGTTATGGGGGGCTATTGCGAAGCTCCCTGGGAACAGAGCATGGAAGAACTTTCCGCCAACACGAATTATGTGATCAGCCATGTGAGGAATGATGCGTTGATAGCCTGTGATCATCATGTGGAGGATGCCATTACCTTTGACGAATCCCGATATCCTTATTTGACGGCGGAATTGGGGGGAGGTATGCAGGTGACTTCCCACAGGCGCCCCGTAGCCACAGGGCCGGATATCGGCGCCATGTCTGTCACTAAGCTGGCAAGCGGAGTGGCGCTGCTGGGTTATTATATGTACCACGGCGGCAGCAATCCCAAGGGCAGATTTTCCACCTTACAGGAAAGCAAGGAGACAGGTTATCTCAACGATCTGCCGGAAATCAATTATGATTTTAACGCGCCGATCCGCCAGTATGGCACTATCTCCGATACCTATAAGGAAATCAAGCTGCTGGCGCTGTTTTTACGGGATTTCGGTGAGGATATGGCGCCCTTGGAGGCGGAAATATTTCCGGATAATGTGAAACCGGAAGATATGCATACACTGCGCACTTCCTGCAGGCATGACGGAGCTCATGGATATGTGTTTTTTAACAATTACCAGAGACGGAGAAGGATGGATGACCACAAAGATGTGGTGCTTCAGGGGCTGACGGAAGCGGGAGAAGTGGCTTTCCCGGCAGTGGATATCGCCAGTGGCGCTTACGGCTTCTTTCCTTATAACATGCGGCTGGGAAGCGCTGTGCTGGTCTCTGCGTCGGCAACGCCTTTATGCAATTTAAACGGTGAAGAGGGCACTTATGTATTTTACGGAAATTGGGAGCCCTCTTATAGCTGGAAGGACAATAAGGCGGCGGATGTACTGCACCTGTCCAGAGAGCAGGCATTGAATGCATGGAAGGTGATGCTGGATCAAGAATATCTGGTGGTCAGCGACAACTATGTCTGGGAAGAAAATGGGAAACTTATCGTCACCGGAGGAGCCGATACGAGAATTCTGGTATACCCTGAGCTGACGGAAATTCCTTCGGGGTTTGAGCGGTTCGGAGAAGAAGGGCGTTTTAACGTCTATGAAAGAATACTATCCCGAAGAGAGGCGAAAGCTGAATTTCAGGAGGTTTCAAGGGGGGAAGAAAGAGTTCTCTATGAGATTACCGTATCTTATCCTGAGAGAGAAGATCGGCTTACCGGAAGGGATACTTTGCTGTGGCTGAGTTACAGTGGAAACAGTATGGAGATTTATCTGGGGAAAGAGAAAATTAACGACCATTTTTATACAGGGCAGAAAGTGCCTGTAAGTCTTGGATATTTCGGATTTCCGGAGAAGCTGCAGGTAGCAGTCAATGTCTTAAAAAAGGAGGACCGGGTATTTATTGAGAAATGGCCTCTTTTGACAGAAGGGAGCGCCTGCAGTCTGGATCAGGTGGAGATTACCGAAGAATATAGATAGGGGAGTGCATTTATTCGGCATATTTCCTGTGTCGTGCTGCACTGAAAAACTTTTCTATAGGAACCCCTCATATAACTGATTGCGCCATCACGCATGAAAGTCTGAGGGGTTTCCTATGAAGATGCACACAAACACGCAAGTGCAACAGGTTTGGCGCACAGCAGTCTCGGGATTTCATGCAAGGGAGCACGAAATGTCTTGCGCTTTCCGCCGGCGTGCACTGTGCTTCGCGGCCGGCTGTTTCTCAATTTAGGGGCGATACCTTGCAAAGTGTGACGCACGCTCCGGAGAAAGCATTCTTGAAACATGCTTTAGTTCATAATTTCTTGTAGTGCTTTTTTTAAGCTGCTATCTTTCACTTCCAGATTCAGAAGTTCCTGCAGCTGTGCTTTGCAGCTTGGGTCATATCCGGGTAACACGGAACGGATAAGGTTTTTCCCTGATTCCGAACCCATAAGCCATTCCATAACCAGCTCACATCCGTGAAAACAGCCGTTGGACAGAAGTTGGGGCAGGCATTGGAAATAGCAGGCAAGCCCTTTTTCTTTGTAATGCAGAATGACCTCATAAACCATTTCCGCCAGCATCTTCTGCCATGAGAGTTCATAGCAATCGTCATCAATCAGTGCCAAAAGCTTCGGCATATGTTCTAAGGTAAACTGTTCCGGATGTTTTCGGAGATCCAGTAACATGTCAAAATGATCCTTGTCAGTAGGGAAAAAGACATAATGATGATCCTCACCATGCTCAATTACCGTAGGGATGAAATTGTTTTGCACCCCGTTGTGGAAATCCAGTTTCTCATCTGTGCTGAAGTTTTTGTAACCTTGCGGGGGATATTTTTTCCAATCTTCTATCCATTCATCCCGATATTTCAGGATATCCTTGCTCTTCCATTTTTCATACATATCGCGAAAGCAAAAAGCTTCCATAAGCTATTCCTCCTGATTTCTGAGCGTTTTACCTATGTTTCTTAAAGGCGCTTCACCTTGGGGCGCTGGAAAGCGTTTTTATGCAAGATGAAGCAGCCGGCTTTATGGGAGTTAAGAAAGGGCATGGCTCCTATTACTTGGCAAGTCGGTCTTGCAGAGCCGCAATCTGTTCTATGGGACAATGCCTTGTATTAAAAGCATAATCCATATCCTGTCCTTTGATAAGGAATAGATGCCCAGGGCGCTTTAATAATCCGATAAATTTGCATAGACAGACAAAAGCCGCAAGGATACAAAAGAGAAGAGCGCCGCATAAAAACAGCAGGCGGTAAAAAAGTCTTGTTGCATGTTCTCCGATATCGCTTAAGAGAGCTTGGTACCGGCCTCTGTAAATGTCTGCGTCTGCAAGAGTGTGCTCCAGCGTAGTTATCTGTTTTTCCAAATCTTCATATTCCTGTTCCATAGCTTCCAGCTGCCGGGTGATTTCATTGATATCCTCATCCACCGATGTGGCCAGAGAATCGTTATACATTCCGCTTTCCTTTATCTCCGCTATAAATTCAGGATGGTTCTCGGCGTAGGAGGCCATGATATCGCTGACGGAAGCTTCCGTTCCGCTTAAGCAAAAGCCCATGCCGCCGAACGCCCTGTCATCGGCATGGTAAACAGCCATATCATAACAAGGCAGGTCGGGGGCTATTTTTCCCATAAATTCCCTGTAGGCATTGTAATAGGCGGTTTCATTTACTAAACCGTTCCAATTGAGGTCAAAATTCTTCGAGGTCTGGCCGTAATCAAGCCATATAGGGGTATCCACATTATAGTAATCGGCTCCGTAAAGCCAGAATTCCTCGTAATGGCTCTGGCTCCAGCCGAGAACGAACATTTCCGTTGCTTCCGGCACACCGCCGAAAGCATTCACAAAAACCGCACTGTCCACGGTATATCTGGGGAGTGCTAACACCTTTTTCATAAAATCTGCGGCAGTAATATAAATGCGGCCCGTATACAACATATGCTCATAGAAATCTAAATCGTATTGATTTTGGGTCAGACTGTCCACGGAATCCAGATCGGAAGAAAATTGGTCTTCTCCGCTGCCGCTATAAATCCATAAATCCGTGTCTAAAAAGTAATTTCCGCCGTACATTTTCGCCGTTTCATAGTAGTTATAAAGCCAGCTGTGCAGCAATTCATCTCCTTTGAAAACATTTAACAGATCCTGAAGATATTCCTTATAAGCAGCGGCAAAAATTTTTTGATTAAAAAAGGTATCCGGATCAAATTTGTCATTTCTGTAAACGGCGGCCAGAATTTCATGGGACTGTTGTACTTCCAGTTCGGACAATTCTGCGTTCAGATCATCGGCTTCCGAGCGGTTTTCTTCCTGCATGCTTTGACATTCCAGAAGTTTCTCTGCGCCGCTGTTGTCAATCAGATCCATGACGCTTTCCAATGCCGCCAACTCCTTTTCCCGATAAGGAGTATTCCATTGTTCGTATGTAAGATATCCATAATCGGCGGAGAAATAAACGCCTGCCGCAAAACAGGCAAAAAGCAACAGTGATAAAAGAATTCTACCGCCGTATTTCCTATGTTCTACGGAGACGCCGAGAATAGCTTCAACAGGGATAAGAGTGTTGTCTTTTCGTTTTTTAAACTTTTTCCTGCCGGCTTTTCTCGAATAATATCTGCCTTCTAAAAACATTTGTCTGCCGGAGACAATTACGTTCCCTTTTTTCAGAACCAAATCGGGAGCCGATACCGTATCCGCAATATGCGGCCGGGAGTCTGTCTCGAAAACATCCGCAGTAGTCGGCTGAGAGTCTGTCTCGGAAGCATCCGCAGTAGTCGGCTGAGAGTCTGTCTCGGAAGCATCCGCAGTAGTCGGCTGAGAGTCTGTCTCGGAAGCATCTGTAGTGGATGGGAGAGGATTTGTTTGGAAAGAATCCTCAGTTTGGAGCCGAACGTTCTGCTTGGGGTTTTCCGGATCTGCATTTTTGGTTTGCGGAGCAAGCTCCTGCAGTATTATACCGACGGTATCCGGTGGGAAATCTGCCTGTTTTGGGGGGGCAGCAGATTCGGACTGTCCGGAGGACATTCTGACAGGAGTACCACAGTTAAAACAGAAACGGGCATTTGCACGTAATTTTTTTCCACATTGATGACAGAACATATGGCATTTCCTTTTATAGTATTAAGAGTGGGCAACAAGCCTGATAAATGTGTTTGCAAATTTATTCGGCGACTGCAGCAAGAATCATATGGTATCATAGTACGACAAAAAACGGAAGCCGCAAAATCAGCTTCCGCTATAAAATAAAAGCGCGAGACGGGGATCGAACCCGCGACCCCCTCCTTGGCAAGGAGGTGCTCCACCGCTGAGCCACTCGCGCACATGTCCGATTGCTGTGGACATATAGTATATTACTACTTATGAGTAATAATGTCAATACTTTTTTAAAATTTATGCTGTTGCGTGTAACAAGGCAGTTACTGTTCACTCCGCGACCAGTAACTCATGCACAGAAACCGCAAAACAGCGGTTTCGCGCAGGTTGACCTCGGGTTTGTCACGCGCTTTTTGTGTGATCAAACCTTAACTCATTTTGTATGCAGCCCGGTAATTTTCAGAGAACTGTTTGACCTATTACTGTCTTGTCTCTTGAGACTATTTAGATTTTATACATCTCTGCTTGCAGCCAGACTGTCAGACTCGTCCAAATGATATTCCTGATAAAGCAGCTTTCTTGCCTTTTCATCGGAAATGCGGTCTAAATCATTTAAACGGCCATCCTTAACTAAACAGCTGACAAGAGTAGCCAATAAATTTTCTCCTTGCTGCATACCTTGCTGCATACCTTGCTGCATACCTTGCTGGATGCCTTGCTGCATGCCTTGCTGCATACCTTGCTGGATGCCTTGCTGGATGCCTTGCTGCATACCTTGTCGCATGGCGTCTCTCATGATCGATGCACCTAATCCGCTCATATGGTTCACTCCCTTCAATACCGTTTCATTATTTTCAATGTCAACATATTCCGAAATTTTGTTTTTATCACATTGAAATACTCCTGACAGATAATCAAATATGGGGACATCTTTTTTTTCGCCTCTTCGGATTATTATTACATTCATCAAG
>Ga0137308_102361_pt1 | contig 12917 bp, 12 predicted proteins | sample Inofrocosms_June_FD_97181 | JGI IMG/M metagenome (GOLD analysis project Ga0137308, IMG submission 97181) | Mouse cecal microbial communities from Vienna, Austria - N-Acetylneuraminic and N-Acetylglucosamine D2O microcosms_June | ecosystem: Host-associated > Mammals > Digestive system > Large...
AAGTAAACGCTGAAATAAAGACAGTCTCCGGTAACATTGCTTATCTTGACAAGAGCACAAAGCATATGTTTGAACTTAACAATAAAGTAAGGCTGATCAATGTTTCCGAATATATGATCTCTGACGCAGATGAATTTGTCGGTTTTATATGCGGGATCATTTCTCAGGATCATGATCTGGAGCAGATGTATTTTGACAGCTTTTTAAAGATCGCATGTCTGGAAGAAATGGATATCGAGCCGACAGTGAAGAAACTTCAGGCGGTCAGTGAAAAATTTGGTGTGCAGCTTATTTTAAGTGTTTCTCTGGATGAACATGAATTACCCGAATCCTTGAAATCCAACGTACTGGTGGCATTATAAAATTGTGAGCCGCGCTCACGTTGCGGGATTTGCTTCGCAAACCCGGTATGCGGGTTTCGCTCACATTGCGGGATTTGTTTTGCAAACCGGCATCGCAGGCAGAGTTTTATTGCGAGGTTCACTTCGCAGATTCGGTTCCGCAGGCGGGTTTGGTCCTGACGAATTTTGCTTTGCGGTTCAAAATAGCGGGTCAGGTTTACTACGTAAGAAAATAAAACAGTTTACATAAGCCTCGGAAGATATCCGGGGCTTTTCTATAGCATTGTGAGCTGCGCTCACGTTGCGAGATTCACTTCGTGAACTCGGTATTGTAACGGGATCTGCTCCGTGAACTCGGCAGGGAGGATATCATTTTGGCACAGGAAAAGCATTCCAACATCAGAAAATATCACAAGCCGCTGAATGTGAATATCGGTATGATCATTTTCGGTGCAATGTTCATCTATATCATCATCTGCATCATCATGTATATGCAGACGGAACATTTGAGCGGGTATGAGGTAAAGACCGGCTCCCTTACGGTAAATAATGTCTATCGCGGAATTGCGCTCAGGGAGGAAACCCTTTATGAATCCATTGATGCCGGCTATGTCTATTATTTCGCGCCTGAGGGCACCCATGTAGCCTGCGGCGATCTGGTCTATGCAGTGGATTCCTCCAGCAAACTGGCGGAACTGATGAATGAATCCACTGAAGAGGAAAATCTGACAAATGCGGATTACAATAGTTTAAAAGCAAAGATCGTCAATTACCGCAGTAATTTTGACGAAACGGAATTTTCTACGGTTTATGATTTTAAATACGACCTTCAGAGTGAGATCGCAAAGCTCAGCAACCGCGCAGTTCTCAGCGCGATGAATGAGATGGCGGGAGCTACAGGCATCAGCAGATGCTATGCCGACAAAGCGGGCGCTGTAGTTTTTTCCAGCGACGGTTACGAAAACCTGACGCCTCAGGAGATCACACTGGAGAGTTTTAACGAGGAAAACTATTCCAAAAACCAGTTTCTCGCCGCAAACCGTTTCGGAAAAAATGATCCCGTCTATAAACTTGTCTCGAAGGAAGACTGGGAAGTAGTGATCCAGGTGGACACGGAAGAACGTGTCCAGGAACTTATGGAAGCGGAATATGTGAAAGTAAAGTTCATGAAGGATCAGTATGAAGTCTGGGGAAAAGTGACTGTTTACGGGCATGACGAGAAAGAGGGCATCACTTTTGTCGGACTGAGTTTTACCACCTCCATGATCAATTATATAACGGATCGTTTCGTCGATGTGGAACTTGTTCTGGAGGAGGATACCGGCCTGAAGATCCCCAATTCCTCCATCGCGCAGCGGAATTTTTTTCTGATTGATGAGGACTATATTGTGGAACAGGGGAGTGATAAAAAAACGGGTGTCATGCGCCAGACTTTTACGGAGGATAATGAGATCACTTCGGAATTTGTGGAAACCCCCATCTATAATATAGATGAGGAAGAAGGCCTTTATTATGTGGATGAAAGCGTGCTGAATGTGGGGGACGTGCTCTATAAAGAGGATTCCTCAGAGACGCTTACCGTGAGTAAGCAGGCGTCCCTGACCGGAGTGTACAATATCAATAAGGGATATGCGGATTTCAAACGTATTATCGTCCTGTATGATAACGAAGAATACTCCATTGTGGAATCCAACACGCAGTACGGGCTCCGTCCTTACGACTATATTGCGCTTGAGGCATCTACGGTGGTGGCGGATCAGTTTGTGACGGAGAAGAAGCTTAATGTGAATACGGAAGAATAAGTAATTTCGTCTGTCAGATGATCAGGATCATGAGTACTATTTCAGAGTACCGGATCAGTGTTTTAAATAATATGAATAAATCAGGAGAGGCTTCGTGTGAAAAATAAGATTTTTCATTGCTGTTTGTGCCTGAGTAAAAAGAAAGGAATGAGTGATTAATATGATCAGAGAAAATCTGGGCAGGGTGCAGGAAAATATCAGGGCGGCGGCTAAGGAAGCCGGAAGGGATCCGAAAGGGGTTACGCTGATCGCGGTGAGCAAGACAAAGCCGGTATCCATGATAGAAGAAGCCTATGACTGCGGCTGCAGGGACTTCGGGGAGAACAAGGTGCAGGAACTGTGCGACAAGTATGAGGTTTTGCCGAAGGATATCAGATGGCATCTGATCGGGCATCTGCAGCGCAATAAGGTAAAGTATGTGGTAGATAAAGCATATCTGATCCACAGTGTGGATTCTCTCAGGCTGGCGCAGGAGATCCAGAAAGAGGCGGAAAAAAAGCAGGTACATGTGAATGTCCTGATCGAAGTGAACATGGCAAGAGAAGAGAGCAAATTCGGCGTTTTGGCTGAGGAAACGGAAAATTTAGTCCGGGAGATCGCAAAATTGCCCAATATTCACATTCAGGGATTAATGACGATAGCACCGGTTGTCGAAAAACCGGAGGATAACGGGATTCACTTTGCTAACTTAAAACAATTATCTGTTGACATAAAAGAGAAAAACATTGATAATGTTAGTATGAATGTTCTCTCAATGGGGATGACCGGTGATTATGAGCAGGCTGTAAAAGACGGCGCTGCTTATGTGAGGGTGGGCACCGGCATCTTTGGAGAACGATAAGGAGAGAGTGTGTAGATGGGAGTAATGGACAAGTTTTTAAATTATATGAAGCTGAACGATGAAGATGACGGCGGATATTATGATGACGACTACTATGACGATGACGATGAGGTGGCAGAACCTGCTCCCCGCAGAAGTAAGCCGACATTGGTAAAAGATATTGAACCGGAACCGGAAGAAGAAAAACCGGTAAAAAAGACAGTTCCTAAAATAACCCCTATGAAACAGTCGAGAAGAGTGAGTGCTGGTGGAATGGAAGTTTGTGTTATCAAGCCTACTTCTGTGGAAGACGGCCGGGAAATTACAGAAACCCTGTTGGCAAACAGAACCGTCGTTTTAAATCTGGAAGGGCTGGATATGGAAATAGCCCAGAGGATCATTGATTTTACAAGCGGCTCCTGCTTTGCGATCAGCGGCAATCTTCAGAAGATTTCTCATTATATTTTCATCATTACACCTCCCAGTGTAGATATTTCCGGGGATTTTCAGGAAATCTTAGGTTCTTCACTGGATATGCCGATTTAGCGGACTATATACATAGATCATGTAAAAAAAGAGAACATCCTGCAGGATACCGTAAGGGCGGGTTCCGGCTTGCAGGATGTTTTTGCGGAACCGGGTAAATCAGCATATCCCCGAGCGTCTTCCGCCTGAGGTGTGGTGAGAGGGGATATGCGGAACCGGAAAATCAGCATATCCCCGAGCAGCGCACAAGACGATCTGCAGACGAGGATTCGGCTGCGGAGCGTCTTCCACCTAAGGTGTGGTGAGAGGGGATATGCGGAACCGGAATAGAAAGGAATCAGATATGGCAGAGATAACAAAAGATACAGAATGCGGACGCCTCTCCGTCTTTTATCAGAAAAAACCTTGTTATGACCTTGTTTTTGAGCATTCTTTTGAAAGGCTTCCCGAAGAACTTCAGAAATTATTTCCGGAGGAGAACGGAGAAAGCCTGCTTCGAAAAAGAAATCTTTGTGTGATCACGGATCGCAATGTGGATGCGCTTTTCGGTGCGGAGATAAAAGAACTTCTGCAGGGAATCTGCAGAGAGCTTTCTTTTTATGTATTTTCAGCGGGGGAAGAGCACAAAACGCTGGAAACCGTATCGGATATCTACCGCTTCCTGATCGAAAAAAGGATCACGCGAAAGGATATGCTGATCGCTCTCGGCGGCGGCGTGGTCGGTGATATCACCGGGTTTGCGGCGGCTTCTTTCCTGCGCGGGATTGATTTTGTGCAGATCCCCACGACCCTTTTGTCTCAGGTGGACAGTTCCATCGGCGGCAAGACCGGTGTGGATTTCGAACAGTATAAAAATATGGTGGGCGCCTTCCATATGCCCCGCCTTGTCTACACAAACGTCTCTGTTTTAAAGGAACTTGATGAACGCCAGTTTGCCTCCGGGTTCGCGGAGGTGATGAAACACGGCCTGATCAAAGACCGGAAGTATTATGAATGGCTTTTAGAACATATCTACGAGATCGATGACAGGGAAGCGGACGTTTTACAGGAAATGGTATACAGAAGCTGCGTGGTAAAAAAGAAAGTGGTGGAGAAAGACCCCACGGAGCAGGGGGAGCGCGCGCTCCTCAATTTCGGGCACACCATCGGACACGGCATCGAAAAGGCAAGCAATTTTACGCTGTTTCACGGGGAATGCGTGGCGCTTGGATGCATTGCCGCAGCGAATATTTCCTGTAAACGCGGACTGATCGGGGAAGATGAATATCTGGAGATCCGGGATATGTTCGTGCCCTTCCATCTGCCGATCGCCCTGCGGGATATTTCCTTTACGGCACAGGAAGTTGTGGAGAACACAAGATCCGATAAGAAAAATGCTTCCGGAACGCTGCGGTTTATCCTCCTTCATAAGCTGGGAAAGGCATTTATTGATGAAACGGTAACAGAGAAAGAACTGCTTGAGGCAGTAGAGGATTTGATCATTCATGAAGAGACGTAAAACAATATTGCTTGCCGTCGATCTGGCGGCAGTGGCTCTTTTAACATACTTCGATCAGTTCACAAAATATCTGGCGGTGTTCCATTTAAAGGGAAAACCGGATATTCCGATCCTGAAGGATATTCTCGTACTGCAGTATCTTGAAAACAAGGGCGCCGCCTTCGGCATGCTGCAAAACCAGAAGATTTTTTTCCTCCTGATCGAGATACTGATCCTGCTTGTGATCGGTTTTGCACTGGTGAAAATGCCGGCTGACAAAAAGTACAATCTGATGCATCTCACGGCGGTACTGGTTGCAGGCGGCGCCATCGGCAATATGATCGACCGCGTAGTGCAGGATTATGTGGTGGATTTTATCTATTTTGTACTGATCGATTTTCCGATCTTCAATGTGGCGGATATCTATGTGACCTGTGCTACGGTGCTGTTTGTAGTCACTGTCCTGTTTTATTACAAAGAAGAGGATTTTTCTTTTCTCAGCATAAAACAAAACAGGACGAAAACGCCGGATCAGAAAGACTGACTAAAAAGGCGGGAAGCGGGAAGATTTTTCCGAAAAGAGTGCAGGAAAAGGGAATGGATAAATTTAAATTTGAAGTGACGGAAACCAGCAGCGGGGAGCGCATCGATCGATTTATCACAGGCTGTATCGATTCGCTGACCCGTTCTTATATTCAGAAGATGATCGCCCGGAAGATGTGTTTTGTAAACGGAAAGCCGGCGAAGGCAAGCTACCGGGTGAAGGACGGGGATGAAGTGGCGTTTTCCCTTCCGGAGAACGCAGAACCCGATATCGCGCCTGAGGACATCCCTCTGGACATCCTGTATGAGGACGAGGACGTCCTTGTGGTCAATAAACCGAAGGATATGGTCGTTCACCCCGCTCCGGGGCATTACAGCGGCACCCTCGTCAATGCGGTGATGTTCCACTGCCGCGACAGCCTTTCCGGCATCAACGGCGTGATGCGCCCGGGGATCGTACACCGCATCGACAAGGACACTTCCGGCTCCCTGATCATCTGTAAAAATGACGCGGCGCATAACAGCATTGCCGCGCAGTTAAAGGAGCATTCCGTGAACCGCATCTACCACGCGGTCGTTTACGGTGTCCTGAAGGAAGATGAAATGACTATAGACGCGCCGGTCGGAAGAGACCCGAAGGACCGGCTGAAGATGGCGGTAGTGCCCGGCGGGAAGAGGGCTCTGACCCATGTGCAGGTACTGAAGCGTTTTCAGAAGTTTACCTATGTCGCCTGTCGTTTGGAAACCGGCAGGACTCACCAGATCAGAGTGCATATGTCGTATATCGGGCATCCTATTTTAGGGGATGAGGTTTATGCGCCCTGCAGAAAAAGCCCCGTAAAATGTAAGGGGCAGGTTCTCCATGCAAAGGTGATCGGCTTTATCCATCCGGGAAATAAAAAATATATAGAATTTGATGCGCCTCTTCCGGATGAATTCAGACATCTTCTTGAAATCCTCACATAAATTCTGTATATATATTCAAAGAAGATCAGAAAAAACAGGGTTTTTGGTAAAAAATGCATCTTAGATGCATTTTTTTGTTGAATTTTTCGATTTAGTGTGCTAAATTAATTACAGTATTTTTTTATAAAGTTTATAATTATTTAATATCACAGACAGTACAACGGGGTATAAAACAGAATGCATTCGGCTGATTATTTAAACAGGCTGCTCCTTCGATATTCGGGTACGTTCGATATTTATCAGCCTTATACGATCCTGGGCAGGGAATATCCGGCATATGGATATTTTTTTTCCCATGTAGAGAAGTATGTTCTGGTCAGGAAAGCAAATATGTGGTCAGCGGACAGTTACGAACATGTCCTGTTCGCAAATCCGAAAGAACTGACACAGACGCATCTTGAGGAATACAGACAGGCAATAGAGGAATATATTGAACCAGCACTGGTATTAAAGGGAGAGAAGCTTCCGGAACCCAATCATATGTATTCCTATATCACGATAGCAGTGATCACGGAAAAAGCTTTATCATCCGAACTGAAAAAAGCGGTGAAGAAGTTTAAGTTTGAGAAAAGTTATATGCACAGTATCCGGGGATATTCCCAGGGGCGGATCGCGGTGGCTTCCATGGAGGATACGGATGTCTGCCTGAACGGAGCCGGAAGAACGCTCAAAAAGCTCTATAAAAGCGTTTTTGAAGAGGTAAGGGCGGGGAAGCCGGGATACCGTGAGGCACTGGAGAAACAGGGGCTTCAAAGCTTTAAACAGAACGCCCCGCAGTGACTTTGCTTATGTTTGCGTTGGAAACAGCGTTTGATATAAGAGCTCTATCAACACTAAAGAGGAGTAGATACTCCCCAAATAAAAATGATAGGAGGGATTTAGTGTGAGCGCATTATTATTAATTGTACTTGCCATCGTAATTTTCGTAGTTGCTTATCTGACTTACGGCCGTTACCTGGCAAAAACCTGGGGGATCGATCCCAGCAGAACGACACCTGCCCATGAAATGGAGGACGGTGTTGACTATGTACCGGCAAAAACTGCTGTCCTTATGGGACACCATTTTTCATCTATCGCCGGTGCCGGCCCTATTAACGGACCTATTCAGGCAGCATTTTTCGGCTGGGTACCCTGTTTCCTCTGGATTGTGATCGGTGGTATTTTCTTCGGCGCAGTTCAGGATTTCAGTTCCATTTTTGTATCCATTCGTCATAAAGGCATGTCCCTTGGCGAAGTAATTGAGGAGAATATCGGCAGAAGAGCAAGAGTACTGTTTACCGTATTTGCATGGCTGGTACTGCTCCTTGTTATCGCAGCGTTTGCGGATATCGTGGCAAACTCCTTTATCGGCGCAAGCCACGGCGGATCTGCCAGCAACGGCTCCGTTGCAACAGCTTCCCTGCTGTTTATTCCGCTTGCCATCGTATTCGGTTTTCTTGTATACAGAAAGAATGCTCCGATGATCGTAGCTACCGTACTCGGTGTTATTCTCCTTGCGGCATGCGTAGGTATCGGCCTTGCGTTCCCTCTGGATCTGCCCAAGAATTTCTGGATCGCGTTTGTTTTTGTTTACATCATGATCGCTTCTGTAGCACCTGTATGGATTCTGCTGCAGCCCAGAGATTACCTGAGTTCCTTCCTGCTTTACTTTATGATGGCAGCTGCTGTAATCGGTATCATCGGCGCAACGATCATCAACCCTGCATCCACAACATTCCAGACACCTGCATTTACAGGGTTCGCAGTAGGTGAAAACTATCTGTTCCCTGTACTGTTCATTACCATCGCCTGCGGCGCTATTTCCGGTTTCCATTCTCTGATCGGTTCCGGTACAACGTCCAAACAGCTTGATAATGAAAAAGATGCCCTGCTGGTAGGTTATGGCTCCATGCTGATCGAGTGCGTACTGGCTGTGATCTCCCTGATCGCTATCGGCACGCTTTCCTCTAACGGCACACAGGCAGCCGTGCAGGAAATGCTGGGCCTTGAAGCGATTTCCCCGACTGTTATCTTCGGTACGGCGATCGCTAACTTCTTTGAAGTGATGGGTTTCTCCGCAGGCGCGGTGGCAGCAACAAAGACGATCATCATGCTGGCGGTTTCCTGTTTCTGCCTGACCTCCCTTGATACAGGTACAAGGCTCGGCAGATTTATGTTCCAGGAACTGTTCGCAACAAGCAAGAGCGGCGAAAAGAACATCCTGTCCAATATGTATGTGGCGACAGTGATCACCGCGATCTGCGGTTTCATCCTTTGTCTGGCGGGTTATCAGAAGGTATGGCCGCTGTTTGGCGCTGCCAACCAGCTCGTGGCTGTTCCTGCGTTCCTTGCGGCAGCTACCTATTTAAAGAAAATCGGCAGGAAAAACGGAATGCTGTATTTCCCGATCATCTTTATGTCCGCCGCAACGCTCTGTTCACTGGTATTATCCTTCAAGAATAATATCGTGTCCATTATGGGCGGGGCAACAGGCACAGCATTATTTACATGCATCCTGCAGGATGTGATCATCGTTCCTCTCGTTATCCTGGCTGTGATCCTGATCGTTGAGGGTACACAGGTACTGACAGGGAAGAAAAAAGTTTCATAAATAAAATAATAGAGCTTTAAAAATGTAACTTGTAGATTTTCATCAATATAACAATAAAGCTTCAAAATGTAACTGACGGATTTTCTTCGATATAACGATAAAGCTTTCAGTACATAAAGCTGTATAAAATAAAAGCCGTTTCGGCGGATCGGTCCGTATCACTGCACCAATTTCAGCGATTGGTTATACAGGGATATTGACCGGACCGCCGGGGCGGTTTTTATCATATGGGAAAGTCCGTCCTATATGACAACCGTGAGGGGGGATGCACACTGCGTACATAAAGCTGTCGCAGCCGCACTCCGGCGCGATCAGGAAAGAGGCGCAAGCGTAACAATGACCAGTTCCGGAGGGTTGAAGATCCTCGGGACGCGGGTGCTTTCTCTTGCGAGGCCGCGGCTGACGACCATGATGGTGTCCGGCAGCCGGTAGATGCCGCCGGCGTAGCCGGGAAACAACCCCTGATCCGGAGCAAACACGCCGTTGACGATACCCGGCAGACGCCATTGTCCGCCGTGGGCATGGCCGGCGAGGATCAGATCAAAAGGATATTGCCGGTACATGTCTATCCGCTCCGGCCTGTGCGCCAGCAGGATCGTATACTGACCACTGTCAACAGCGGCGGAGAGGGCATCCAGCTGTGTTTTTGTATCAAGGGCATCTTTTGTATATAACACTGCGTCAGGGTCCGTGATGCCGCATATCGTGATTTTCTGCCCTTTTATTTCCGGCATATCGCAGGAACCGTCCAGAACGGTTACCCCGTAGGAGCGGAACAGTTCCAGTATATTGTCGATACGGCCGCTCCAATATTCATGATTGCCTGTCACATAATAGCAGGGATAGCGGTCTGCGATTCCCTCAAGAAGAAATATCACGTTGTCGTCAGGTATCACATCATCACAGATATCTCCGCCAAGCAGGATCACATCCGGCTGCTGGCTGTCGATGGCGTGAATAAGCGCCTCTTCCTTTTCGCCGTATTTGCAGGAATGCAGGTCGGTGATCAGTGCGATCCGTATATTCTCAGTTACTTTATCTGTCGTTACTTCATAGTGCCTGATACTGAGCCTGCAATCAAAGGCTGCAAAAAGGATGCCTGCCATCAAAAGAAAAATCAGGATCTTTATTGGTTTCGGCTGATATTTCCGCTTTATTTTATGTATCATTTTTCATACTCCGAAGCTGTTGTTTACTGTCTTTGCTTTTGCTTAAAATCATCTGCAAAGATAGTATAAATTATATGAAACAACGCCGTCAAGTATGTGAAGGAACGCCAGGTTTTCCGCAACAGTTTCCCATCTTTGGCCTTTGCGCTATGCCGGAAAATCCTAAGGGCTGCGGCAGGACGGCAGGAAATTGACGCGGTTATGAAGAAAATCTTAAATTTCCTGCATAACTTGTTTTTTGGCATAATTAGGAGTATACTTTTAAACAAAAAGAGGAATGTAAGGAGGTGACAAAAATTGAAACAGGTACTTCAAAAATTCATTGCAGGCATGGGTATGGCCTTTGCCCTGTTCATCGGATGCGGCATGGCAGTAAATGCGGCGACCTATGCGGATATATTTGATGCGGCTTACTATGCCGAAAAATATCCCGACGTGGTGGAGGCATACGGAACAGACCCGAATGTATTGTATGCGCATTATGTAAATTGCGGTATCAATGAAGGGCGTATTCCCGGAAAGGTTTTTGATGTAAAGAAGTACAGGGAAAACAATAATGACCTCGAGGGGCTCTATGGCGATAACTGGGCGGCTTATGTGAACCAGTACCTGACGGAAGGTCTGGCGGAAGGCCGTGTCGGCTACGGGGAAGAGTTTGATGCCGCATCCTATGCCAACAGATATTCCGACCTGAAGAATGTATACGGTTATAATCTGGCGGCGCTCTATAACCACTATCTGACACGCGGCAAGAAAGAGGGCAGAAACGCTTCCTATGAAGCCACGGATGAAGAGAAGAAGGACAGTGATCAGAAGCCGGTGCTGGCCGGACATCTTATCACAAGAAAAGCAAACCGTTTATTTACCTATACAAACGAGGAGAGAAGGGCCTGGGGCCTGCGGAACCTTACCTGGGATAATTCCCTTGCAAAGCTTGCGGAAACGAGGGTAACGGAACTGCCGATACGGTTTGACCATATCCGTCCTAACGGAGACAGTATTTACGAGTACCGTGTAGATGCGGAGAATATCACGATGTGGTTTGACGACCCGGAAGACGCCCATAATGCCTTCATGGAATACTGGACGGATGCCAACAATATTATCGATCCGGATCTTCGGAAAGTCGGTATTGCCTGCTATGAGGTGGGCGGCGTATACTACTGGTGTGAACTGTTTAGAGAATAAAATATAGTCATCACTAAAATCAGACATATTTTTGGAAGAACTGCTGTAAAATTTTATTGTGGCAGTTCTTTTTTTGTGCTATAGTTATAGTAATATATGGATTACAGGAGGAGAGCAGGATATGGTATATATACCGGAAAGTTCAGGGTTTTTGATCGGGATCATATTGGGATGCCTGATCGTGGGCGCCCTCTATGGATTGATTCCCTTTTTTGTCGGCAGAAGAAGGGATATGAACGGATTGGGGGCCGCAGGGCTGATCTGCTCTATGCTTGGAAACCTCTTTTTTATGGGATGGGGATTTTTTGCGGCAGGAAATATCTATATGGTATATGTTGCTCCTTTTGTTCCCCTTCTCTTTACGATCATCATTATGGTCAAAAGCAGATAGAAGCGGAGAGAAAAACCATATAGCAAAAGCCGGAAGTCTCTGGCTATTAAAATCATAACAGAAACGGAGGACATCATATGAATACGATCGTAACAATTGGACGTCAATACGGTTCCGGCGGACGGGAGATAGGAGAGAAACTGGCAAAACGGCTGAATATACCGTTTTATGACAAGGATCTGCTCAGCAGGGCGGCGAAAGAGAGCGGCTTCTGCCAGGAGATGATAGAGAACCACGATGAGCGCCCCACCAATTCATTTTTATATAATCTGGTCATGGACACATATTCTTTCGGTTATAACTCTTCTTCCTTTGTAGATATGCCGATCAGCCATAAAATCTTTCTGGCACAGTTCGACACGATCAAAAAGATCGCCGACGAGGGCGCCTGCGTGATCGTCGGGAGATGCGCGGATTACGCCCTTGCCGAATATCCGAACTGCGTCCATGTTTTTATCCACGCAGACGAAGAACACAAGATAAAACGTATTATGGAACGGCGTAATATGACCGAATCCAAAGCAAGGGACGCAATCAACAAAAAGGATAAACAGCGTCAGAGTTACTATAACTATTATTCCTCCAAAAAATGGGGCCGCTCCGACACCTATGATCTTTCCATTAATTCCGGCAGACTCGGCATAGACGGCACGGTGAATCTTCTCGCACAGTATGTGGAGGACGTTGAAAAAGAACGAGGATAAAAAATATGAATATAAATCTCCCTTTGCGTTATGTAAAGGGAGATTTTTTTTGGATAACCGGTAAGGAGAGCAGCAGTTCGGAGATATCTGCAACTATTCGCAAAAGCATAGTTTAACGAATAGTTGCAATAGATTTAATAGACAAACCCGAAATCAGCAAAAATTTATCAAAACAGTTCCGCCGAATCCAGCATAACCGTGAAAGGGCCTTCATTTGTAAACGAAACTTTCATTTCCGCTCCGAATTCACCGGTCTGGACGTTTACACCGGCATCTTTGCATTTTTCAATAATATAAAGATACATTTCCTTGGCAAACGCCGCGGAGCCCGACCGGATAAAAGAGGGTCTGTTTCCTTTTCGGCAGTCCGCATACAGGGTAAACTGCGAGATCAAAAGAAGACTTCCGTCCACCTGGTCAAGGCTTAGGTTTGTTTTCCC
>Ga0137308_102362_pt1 | contig 12917 bp, 9 predicted proteins | sample Inofrocosms_June_FD_97181 | JGI IMG/M metagenome (GOLD analysis project Ga0137308, IMG submission 97181) | Mouse cecal microbial communities from Vienna, Austria - N-Acetylneuraminic and N-Acetylglucosamine D2O microcosms_June | ecosystem: Host-associated > Mammals > Digestive system > Large...
GTTGCCCGTGCGTTGGAGAAGAAGGGAATCATTTCCGACCGATGCGAACTGAACCGGCAAATTAAGGCGGACAATGCCCTGCTACGGGAGTTGAAATCATTGGTCAAGAAATTGATGGACGCGGTAAAGAACTCTGTTCCAGCGATAGCAGAGGCGATGGAAACCGTTCGGCAAAAGATGATCGTTTTCCGATATCAGCTTTTGCATATTGGGACCGGAAAAAAACAGATTGCCGATACGCTCCGTGCTGTTCAGCCAGACATCAAGCGGTATGAGGATATTGTTAAGCAGCTCAAGGCTAAGATCAAGGAGCGCCGGATATTGTTGGAGGAAAAGAAAAGCGCACCAGCGATTCAAGTGTTCCGACATCGGGAGTTGGCACAGAAAATCGCCGATCTGACAGAAGATATTGAGGAATTAAAGAGCGAAAAGGCCCTGTTGCTCAATCAGTTTAACTGCGCGGACGATTATGGGATGGGTGAGGTCAAACAGCACATTGTATCTATGGAATCTTCGATTGAAACTCTGAACCAGCAGGAGGAAAAATATACCGCTGAACTGGATGCGGCACTGGCGCAGTACACCGAACTGCAACAACAGGCGCCGGATATGGATGCCATGGAACTGAATGCCGCTCGTCAGGCCATTCGTCCCGACAAAGAGCGCGAGACGGTTCATCGTCTCCAGGCCACTTATCGAAATAAGTTCGATTCCAGCCTGCTGACCCAGAGCCGGAAAGATGTTGCGAGACTGTTGAGTGAGGTGGCAGAGTCAGTGTCTATCCGTCAGAAACTGCAGCAGTTGCAGGGACAGCAAAATAGGCAAAGTCAGAAAAAGGAACGCAGCCAGGAGCGGTGACGCTCCTGGCCTACAATTGTGTTATCAACAAATTTCCTGTTCAAGCGCGTCAAATTCTGGAGTAGAGAAAAATTCGCCCAATGTTATTTCAAAGCCATCGCAGAGCTTTTTAATAGTTACTGTGCCGGGATTTTGGCTTTCTCCATTAAGGATGCTTTTAATGGTAGCTTGTGGGACGGCAGAAATGTTGCTCAGCCCGTTTGGCGTAATTCCTCGCTCCCGGCATAGCTGAATAATTCGGGCCGCAATTGCTTCACGAGTATTCATATTGCGCCCCCTCCAAGTGATTTATCACTATGATAAATTATTTGGAGTTTTCTTGTTAGTGATTCTTCACTAGCTTTGAAATTTATGGTATAGTGATATATCACTATACCAAGGAGAGATATTCATGAGTTCTTGTTTTTTCATTGGACATCGTGAGGCCCCAGACGCGTTGATAGACAAACTATCTGCTGAGGTTGAGCGCCACATAACCGAATACGGCGTGACTGATTTTGTCGTAGGCAGATATGGCCGCTTTGATGCACTGGCGGCAAAGTGCGTCAAAGCAGCAAAGAAGCGCCACCCGGAGGTGACGCTTCTCTTGCTGCTGCCTTATCATCCGTATGACCGCCCTACACCCACACCAACCGGTTTTGACGGCACGTTCTATCCGCCGGGGATGGAAACTGTCCCCAAACGTGCCGCTATCATCCGGGCCAACCGCTACATGGTAGAGCACAGCGGTTATCTGATCGCCTATATACGGCATTCGGGTAATGCGCAGGATTTGGTGGAGTATGCCAAGAAATACGAAAAGCAGGACCGTATAAAAATCGCTATACTCCCATAACGATAAAAACTCTTGGTATTTTGCAACAAAGGCCCTCATTTTAATCAATGCCACAGTATATTCGGTTGCTTTTTGTCGCTTTTGACTGTATAATGGAAACACCAAATCATACCAGAGGAGAAAATGAGATGGCTGAGACGAATACAACCAACAGCGGCTTTGAAAAACAGATATGGGACGCGGCCTGTGTCCTGCGGGGCAATCTGGACGCATCGGAATATAAGTCTGTCGTACTTGGCCTGATTTTCTTAAAATACATCTCCGACCGTTTCGAGGCGAAATACAACGAGCTGGTAGCCGAGGGCGACGGCTTTGAGGAGGACATCGACGAGTATACGTCAGAGAACATCTTCTTCGTACCCGAATCCGCCCGATGGAAGGTCATTGCCGCCGCCGCCCACACCCCGGAGATCGGAAAGGTAATCGATGACGCCATGCGCGCCATTGAGAAGGAAAACAAGAAGCTGAAGGACATTCTGCCCAAAAACTTTGCTCGCCCGGAATTGGACAAGCGGCGGCTGGGGGATGTGGTCGATCTGTTTACCAACCTCCAGATGGTAGAGCACGGCAGCAGCAAGGATATTCTGGGGAACGCCTACCAATACTGCCTGCGGAAATTCGCCGAGCAGGAAGGCAAGCTGGCTGGGGAGTTCTTCACGCCGGAATGCGTGGTCAAAACGCTGGTGGAGGTGCTCCAGCCCTTCAACGGGCGGGTCTACGACCCCTGCTGCGGCAGCGGCGGCATGTTTGTCCAGTCCGCACGGTTCATTGAGAACCACAGCGGGAACATCAACCGCATTTCCGTCTATGGTCAGGACTCCAACCCCACCACCTGGAAGCTGGCCCAGATGAATCTAGCCATCCGGGGCATTGACGCGGACCTGGGGAAGTTCAGCGCCGACACCTTCTTTGACGACTGCCACCCCCAGCTCAAGGCCGATTTTGTGATGGCGAATCCGCCCTTCAACCTCTCCAACTGGGGCGCGGACAAGCTGCGGGAGGACGTGCGGTGGCAGTACGGGATGCCCCCTGCCGGTAACGCCAACTTCGCCTGGCTCCAGCACATGATCTGGCACCTGGCCCCCGGCGGGCGCATCGGCATGGTGCTGGCTAACGGCTCCCTGTCCTCTCAGTCCGGGGGCGAGGGGGACATCCGCCGGAATATGATAGAGGCCGATCTGGTGGACTGCATCGTAGCCATGCCGCCTCAGCTGTTCTATACCACACAGATTCCCGTCTCCCTCTGGTTCCTGGCGAAAAATAAGAAGCAGAAGGGGAAAACGCTGTTTATCGACGCACGGAAAATGGGGACGATGGTCAGCCGGAAGCTGCGGGAGCTGACGGACGGGGACATCCGTGAGATCGCGGATACCTACAACGCTTTCGCGGCGGGGACGCTGGAGGAGGTCAAGGGGTTCTGCGCGGCGGCGGACTTGCAGGAGATCGCGAAACAGGACTACATCCTCACGCCGGGACGGTATGTGGGGATTGAGGAGCAGGAGGATGACGGCGAGCCGTTTGAGGAAAAGATGGGGCGGCTGACGGCAGAGCTATCGGAGTTGTTTGCAAAGTCCCATCAGCTTGAAAAAGAGATAAAGATGAGATTAGGAGCTATTGGTTATGAATTATAATGTGCCTTATTATGGATTTATTCGGAATTTTGGGATTGATGAAATATATAGCGTTCAACCAGGACGATTTACGAGCACTACTATACTTGCAACCCGTGGTGCGCAAAAGGTCACTGTTTCTGATGTCCTAAAAGCGGCAGGCTACCTAAATGATTTTATTAAGGCAAACTTTGATGTCACAGATACGAGATATTCGGAAACCTTGCTTTTTCTAAAGACAATAAATTTAGCCTTTAATAATCAGCAAGTTAAAAGGCATTCCAAAGAACGTATGCACTATGTGGTTGATGTAATTCATGAAATAACAGATCTTCAAGCGACGTGTTCAGAAGTGCGTCGTGCGAATGCAAGGATTGCCCTTACACTGAATGCGATGATTGATATGTTTGGTCCTGCGGAGGAAGATCAAAACTAATATATCAGATAGGATGGTAGTTATCGGCCATGAACTGTCTATTGCGTGATTTTGTGCAGAGGGGTGAAGTTGAAATTAAGACTGGCCCCTTCGGCACACAACTAAAAGCATCAGAGTATGTTGAGCAGGGGACTCCTGTTCTTAACGTAAAAAATTTGGGCTATTCAACAGTAGTTAAGAGCAAGTTAGATCAGGTTGGACCATCTACTATTGAACGTCTGAGTATGCATATTTTGCATTGTGGCGATATTGTTTTTGGGCGAAAAGGGGCCGTAGACCGTCATGCCTATATTAGCGGTGAAGAAGAAGGGTGGATGCAGGGTTCAGATTGCATTAGAGTGAGAGTGAAAACAGAAAAGATTAATTCACGTTACCTTTCTTACTATTTCCTAACGCCTGAGCATCGAACTTTTATGATTAGTATGTGTTCGCATGGAACTACAATGGCTTCGCTGAATCAGAAAATTCTGGAGATGATTGAAGTTCCCTTGCCTGATCGTTCTGTCCAAGATGGCATTGTATCTCTATTAAGAATGCTGGATGATAAGGTCGAACTGAACCAGAAGATAAACCAGAATTTACAGCAACAAGCCTTTATTCTTTTTGACAGATTTTTATCTGTTGAGCATTCATCTAAGTGCCCCTTATCGCGAATCGCCATGATCAACCCTAAGCGTATTCTGAAAAAAGGCAAGTATGCTCGCTACATTGATATGGCACAGCTCTCAACTTCGGGTAGCTTTCCCAATGGTTGGGAAAGCAAGCCTTATAATGGAGGAATGAGGTTTTCAAACGGAGACACTTTGCTTGCTCGAATTACCCCATGCCTTGAAAACGGGAAGACGGCATACATAGATTTTCTTGGTGAAAACGAGGTGGCGTTCGGTTCAACAGAGTATGTAGTAATTTCTTCTCGGGGGGAGTACCCACCAGAGTTTTTCTATTGCTTGGCACGCTGTCCTTCTTTTGTGGATTATGCCGTCAAAAATATGAATGGAAGCAGCGGAAGACAGCGTGTATCAGCAGAAACTATCGGAAATTATTTGCTTCCTGCACTGACTGAGGGTGAGCTTCAGGAGTTTCGGTCAACTGTGCCATGCTTATTCAAGATGATACGGAATAACGCTATTGAAAGTATGGTCTTGACACAGCTTCGAGATAGCCTACTTCCAAGGCTTATATCCGGTGAGATTGATGTATCCAATATCAAATGTTAAACTGCAAATTGAAAACAAGATTGGGAGATTAAACATGGGAAGGAAACAAAAAGGATCACCCAAAATGCAACCACCTCCGAAAATACACCCTGTTAAGCGAATTTTAGAGGTTCTGTCTCGATATTTGTATAATATCCTATATATTGCACTTCTCGCTGTTCTTTGGCGGTATATCATTCTAAATTGGGAAAAATGTATTTCAATGCAATTTTTCTCACAGTTTGATGGAAATAACATTTTATTCCTTGTCGGAATTGCTCTTGTGATACTTCCCTTTTATGACATTGAAGGAAAAGGTGTCAAGTTGCATAGACGAGGAACAAAAGCTACAATGGAGCAATTGCAAGAACTTGATTTATCCTATGAATTAGAAAAGCGAAAAGAGAATTTGGGTGCTGTTGCTTGTGAAATCTTGGAAAAGTCGGATGATGGAGGCAAGCAAAAATGAATGATCGCGGCAAACGAATGATGGTCGATACAATTATCAAGTTAGTTGATTCTTCTCCATCAAAAAAATTCCGTTCCTATACAGGTCAGCCAATGAGCTGGGAGATTACTCAACCAGAGCTCAATATATGGGTGAATTATATAAATTCTACTCTGGACATATTATCAGGGTATGCTGGGTTAGCGATAATTTCTTCTGCAAAGATGCAGGTAGTAAGTATCGCATCACAAGGGAATGTATCTGGTATGCAACGTGTTCTTGATATTGAGCGTCTACTATTGGATTTGGCTCAAAATATTTTGAGATATTACCAATAGCCCTTAACGAGGTGAATTTATGGCCTATACGGAATCCCACTACGAAAACGCCGTCCTCCAGCTCTTCCAGGAGCAGCTCGGCTACACCTACGTCTACGGCCCTGACGTGGCACGGGACTACCGATTTCCGCTATATGAGGACATTCTCCTCCCCTGTCTGCGGCGGGTCAACCCCGCACTGCCCATGGATGCGCTCAACGAGGCGGTCTACAAGCTGAAAAATTTCGAGAGCGGGACGTTGCTGCAAAAGAACATGGCATTCACAGACTACCTGCAAAACGGCGTGCCGGTGAAGTATTTTGTAAACGGCGAGGAGCGTTCCGCCCTCGTCTATCTCGTGGACTACAAAAATCCCGATAACAACGACTTCACCATCGCCAACCAGTGGACGGTGGTAGAGAACTCCGAAAAGCGGCCCGACGTGATTTTGTTCGTCAACGGACTGCCGCTGGTGGTCGTGGAGCTAAAATCGCCCTCCCGCGAGGAGACGGACGCCTCCGCCGCCTACCGCCAGCTCAGGAACTATATGCACGAGATTCCCTCCCTGTTTATCTACAACGCCATCTGCGTTATGAGCGACCTGTCCACCTCCAAGGCCGGGACCATCACCTCCGGCGAGGACCGGTACATGGAGTGGAAAACCACGGACGGCAGCTATGAGAACACGCAGTATGCCCAATTTGATACATTTTTTAAGGGGCTGTTTGAGAAAGAACGCTTTCTTGACATTATCAAGAATTTTATCTGCTTCAATGTAGACGGTCAGAACACGTTCAAAATTCTAGCCGGGTATCACCAGTATTTTGCTGTCAAAAAGGCGGTGGAATCCACCCGCCTTGCCACCCGGACGGACGGCAAGGGCGGCGTTTTCTGGCACACCCAGGGCAGCGGGAAATCCCTGTCCATGGTATTCTACGCCCACTATCTGCAAGAGGCGCTGGAGAGCCCGACTATTGTTGTCATCACCGACCGGAACGATCTGGACGATCAGCTCTATGGTCAGTTTGCCCGGTGCAGAGATTTTCTGCGGCAGACGCCGGTACAAGCCACCTGCCGCAAGCTGAGCGACGAGTATAAAGAGAGATTGTGGCAGGGTGAAACGCTGAAGCATATAGAAATTGGCCTGAAGGACTGGTTAAAGGACCGTCAGGCCAACGGAATTATCTTCACCACCATGCAGAAATTTGAAGAGAGCAGCGAACCGCTCTCCGAACGCCGGAATATCATTGTCATGGCGGACGAGGCCCACCGGGGACAGTACGGTCTGACAGAGAAGGTGGTTACCCGGCGGAAGGATAACGGGGAAATCGAGGCTAAAACGGTTGTCGGGACTGCCCGGATCATCCGGGGCAGCCTGCCCAACGCTACATACATCGGCTTTACCGGCACGCCGGTTTCCTCCAAGGACCGCAGTACCCGCGAAGTGTTCGGCGACTACATCGACATCTATGATATGACGCAGGCTGTGGAAGATGGTGCCACAAGGCCGGTCTACTATGAGAGCCGGGTCGTTCACCTGAAGCTGGACGAGCACACCCTGCGTCTCATTGACGCCGAGTATGACATTATGGCACAGAACGCAGACCCGTACGTCATTGAAAAAAGCAAGAAAGAACTGGGCCAGATGGAGGCAATCCTGGGCGCGGAGCAGACGATCAACTCTCTGGTCAGTGACATCCTCGACCACTACGAGAATTACCGGGCCAATATCCTGACGGGAAAGGCCATGATCGTTGCCTATTCCCGGCCCATCGCCATGAAGATATACCGGCGTATTCTGGAGTTGCGCCCGGCGTGGACGGAGAAAGTGGCGGTTGTGATGACCCAGGGCAACAATGACCCGGAGGACTGGCAGAAGATCATTGGGAACAAGGCCCGAAAGGACGAGCTGGCGAGAAAATTCAAGGACAATAGATCGCCTTTGAAAATTGCTATTGTGGTGGATATGTGGCTGACCGGGTTTGATGTTCCATCGTTGGCGACGATGTATGTGTACAAGCCTATGTCCGGCCACAATCTGATGCAGGCCATCGCCCGCGTCAATCGCGTCTTCCAGGACAAAGAGGGTGGGCTGGTGGTGGACTATGTGGGTATTGCTGCCGCCCTCAAGCAGGCAATGAACGACTACACCGCCAGAGACAGGAAAAACTACGGCGACACCGATGTCAGCAAAGCCGCCTATCCGAAGTTTCTGGAAAAGCTTTCAATTTGCCGGGATTTCTTCCATGGCTATGACTATGGGAGGTTTATGTCCGGCAATGATTTTGAGAAAGCGAAGGCTATCAGCGGAGGCGTCAACTTCATTCTGGGCAAGAGTGTTGCGGAGCATGACCTGCCCGAAAATGAGCGGACGCAGAATGTTTATGTCAAAGAGGCGTTGCTGCTCCGGCAGGCTCTGACCCTGTGCGGCAGCTTGGTGGATGAGAGTACCCGTTTTGAGGCTGCGTTTTTCGATGCGGTCCGCACAATGATTGTCCGCTTGCAGTCTGGTGGAACGGGGAGGAAATTCACCCTGCCCGAAGTGAATGAGCGGATCAACGAACTGTTGAAGCACAGCATTAAAAGCGAGGGCGTAATCAATCTTTTCTCCGATGTGAAGTCGGAGTTCTCCCTGTTTGATCCGAAGTTTCTGGAAGAAGTGGCAAACATGAAGGAGAAAAATCTGGCGGTAGAGCTTTTGAAAAAGCTGATCGCGGAACAGGTTTCCGTCTACCGCAGGACAAATCTGGTCAAATCGGAGAAGTTTTCTGAGATCATCCAAAGCGCCATGAACCGCTATCTGAATGGGATGCTTACCAATGAGGAAGTCATCCAGGAACTGCTGAAACTGGCTAAGGATATTGCGGCGGCAAATGCGGAGGGCGAGGCTCTGGGGCTGAATGCGGAAGAGCTGGCGTTCTATGACGCGCTCACCAAGCCACAGGCAGTCAAGGATTTTTACAAGCATGAGGAATTGATTGCCATTACCAAGGAGTTGACTGATCTTCTGCGAAAGAACAGAACCATTGATTGGCAGAAGAAGGACAGCGCCCGCGCCGGTATGCGCAAACTGGTCAAGCGACTGCTCAAGCGGCACAAGTATCCTCCAGAGGGGATGGATGATGCTGTGCAGACAGTGATAGGTCAGTGCGAGATGTGGACGGACAACATCGTAATATGAATAGCAATACCCCGATTTATATAAACAGGTGGGCTAGTTATGTTAGAAAAAGTTAAGGGTATATCTATTAAAGGACGTTGCTTTACTTCGGAGACACAGTTCTCGTTTTATCCGGAGAGCAATGACAGGATTGCTATTATTTATGGGAAAAATGGCAGCGGGAAAAGTACACTTTCCGAAGGTTTTTCATTTATTTCATCAGGGAATTCATCTACTGACATTTCTGCAACCTTACTTGATAGGTCAGATGCGCCTGTTTCTTTAGCTGAAGAAAGCAAAATATTCGTATTTAACGAAAAGTATATTGATGAAAATGTGAAAATTAATGATGATGGGTTGGGTACTATTATCCTTTTAGGTGGGCAAGTTGATTTGCAATCTGACATTGATCGATACACAGAATTAGAGAAATCTGCAAAGTCGGACCTGGAAAAAGCACAGGGGGATTTGGATCAGTTTGATCAGGTCAGTAGTCCCATTAGCCCAGGCTATCACCTTCAAAGAATTAGGAATATTCTTAAGTCTGGTTGGGCCTCCACCGATGCTGCAATTAAAGGAAATAAAACAAATTCTAAAGTCACTGATGCGGTTGTCAAAGAAATATGTGAGCTTGCAGTCTCAGATACGGTTGCCCAATTACAGAGCCAGTTTGATGAAAAGAAGAGTTTGCTAAAAAAGGTGTCCGATCCAACAACAAGCTATCCAACACCCATATCTAAAATTGATGTGGCTCCTGACTTTGAGCATATTCTATGTAATTTGTTAGCCCAAACAGTAGAAAAACCCGAATTAACAGGTCGTGAAAAACTGATTCTTGATGCAATACAAAGTGGAAGGCAGTCATTTGTAGAATCGGCGCAGAAAGATTTTCGTAATGCATCTACCTCTTTTTGTCCGTACTGCTATCGTCCGCTGGATGAAGAATACAAACAGGGCCTTATTGAAAGTATCAACCGCGTTTTAAACAAAGACGTTGAGACTCATAGGTCTGAACTTCAAGCAGTTTTATTTCCTAAAATCAAAGAAGACTACGCTGTTTTTTCTGAGTTGGATCCAAAATTAGTGGACCTCATTATGACCCAGAGAAATGTCTGTGTTAATTTAATTGATAGATACAAAACTTTCGTTGCTGAGAAAGAAAACAATATTTATACACCACTGCACATATCCCCGCTAGGACTTGAAAGTAATCTTGAGGCGCTTAATGTCCTTCTAATGCAACTCGAAGTGAAGCGGCAAGAGTTTACTGATGCGATTAGGAAGCGTAAAAATTTGATAGATACGCTTATCATACTAAACAAAAAAATAGCTCACCTACAAGTTGGACAAACATATCGTGATTATCAAAAGCAGCTTCATGCAAGAAAAACGGCTGAATCTGATTTAGATACCAAACAAGATCAGTATAATCAGATCGTTAATCACTTGAAAAATCTTAGGCAGCAAAAGGCAAGAATTGGATTAGCTGTAAATAGTATCAATAATTCTCTTGATTATGTTTTCTTCGCACGTGGACGATTATCAATTGAATTAAAAAACGAAAAATACTATTTGAAGTCCAATGGGAAAGATGTTAAACCGAAAGATGTTTCTTTAGGGGAGCGTAATATTGTCGCACTTTGCTATTTTTTTACAGAAATTCTCTCAAACCAAGATGTAACAAAGTTATATCAGGATGAAGAACTAGTTATAATTGATGATCCTGTTTCCAGTTTCGACTTTGAAAACAAAGTTGGAATTATTTCTTTTATTAGATATCAAATTAATCGGATTATAAAGGGTAATGCCCATAGCAAAGTGTTAATATTTTCTCACGATTTGGCCACGGTCTTCGATTTAAATAAAGCGATGGATGAAATATGTCAATCTACAAAAGGAATCGCCAAAAATAAATCTACCACATTCTATCCTGCTGAGTTATATAATAGTAATCTGAGGCGTTTTACGAAACGCCGAAGCGAATATGGAGAATTGCTTGGGATAATTTATCATTATGCCGCCAACGGTGAAAATGCTGATAACAAGATTGCTATTGGTAATATGATGCGGAGAGCTCTCGAAGCATTTTCTACATTCACATACAGAAAAAGTATAGAGGATGTTTTGTGTACTCCGAGTGTCCTTGAAATACTTGGGAATCGATCTGTGTACTTTGAAAATCTCATGTGCCGATTAGTATTGCATGGGGAAAGTCATTTTGAAGAACAAGTCTACAATTTACATGATGATGCAAATTTTTATGAGTTTATTTCAGACAGTGAGAAGCAAAGAACAGCCAAGGATATTCTCTGCTTTATGTACTTGTTAAACAATCATCATGTAGAAGCATATTTAAGGGATATTTCAGGCGCAATTAAAAAAGTGGAGACATGGTCAAAAGGTATCCCCACAAATACAGACTTTGATATTAAACGGGATGATTCCAAAAAGGTTATACGGCTATATAATCTTCCCTTGTCCGCTGGTCAAGGAAATGAGATGTTCGATGAATCGTTCGTAGAATATGAAATTGATGAAATTGACTGTGATTTTGCATTAAGAATATCTGGGGACAGTATGGAACCGGAGTTCCCAAATGGAAGCATTGTATTGATAAAGAAGTGTGATGCCCTTGACGAAGGAAAAGTTGGTGCATTTTATCTTAATGGAGCAGTTTATTGCAAACGCTTATTACGAGAAAGAGGAAAGGTCTTTCTACAATCTAGTAATCCGCAGTATGAGCCGATAGAAGTTCATGAACAAGATAGACTTGTTGTATATGGACAAGTCATTAAAGTGATGCAAGATCTTCCTGATGCTATGGTTATCGGAAAAATTTGAGAGCCGTTTTAATAATAGGTGAAAATATCCTTGACAAATCGCTTCTCAAAAGCTGATTTTACAGAAGTACGCTGACGAACACCACTTTTTCAACACGCGCTTTTTCGTAGACGACGGATTTTCCGGCGTGAGCTTTGAGCGCGAGGGACTTCAAGCCATGCTGCATGAGGTTGAAGCCGGGAACGTGGCGACCGTCATAACAAAAGACCTCTCCCGTCTGGGACGTAATTATCTGAAAACCGGGGAGCTGATAGAGATTGTCTTTCCCGAATACGAAGTGCGCTACATTGCCATTAACGACGGTGTAGACACAGCGAGGGAAGATAACGAGTTTACCCCTCTGCGGAACTGGTTCAACGAGTTTTACGCCCGCGATACCTCAAAGAAAATCCGGGCAGTCAAACAGGCAAAGGCGCAGAAAGGCGAGCGCGTCAACGGCGAAGTGCCTTATGGTTACATAGCCGACCCAAACGACCGCAACCACTTACTGCCCGACCCGGAAACGGCGCACATTGTAAAACAGATTTTCGCTATGTATGTGCGCGGCGACCGTATCTGCGAAATCCAGAACTGGCTACGGGAACATGAGGTACTTACTGTTTCAGAACTCCGCTACCGTCGTTCCGGCAGTTGCCGACACCCGCGCCCACACCCGACCTGTATTTATAACTGGCCGGATAAGACGCTGTATGACATTCTTGGACGCAAGGAATATTTAGGGCATACCATTACGGGCAAGAGCTATAAGGTATCTTACAAATCAAAAAAGACGAAAAAGAACCCGGAGGAAAAGCAATACTTCTTCCCTAATACACACGAACCTTTGATTGATGAAGAAACCTTTGAGCTTGCACAGAAACGGATTGCCACCAAACACCGCCCTACAAAGGTTGATGAAATTGACATTTTTTCGGGACTTCTCTTTTGCGGTGACTGCGGCTATAAAATGTATCTGCAACAGGGAGCCGGGACACTGGAACGCAAACACGCCTACACTTGCGGCAAGTACCGAAACAGGATAAGGACTGGCGAGCTTTGCACTACCCATTATATCCGAAAGAGCGTCCTTAAAGAACTTGTCCTTGCTGATTTACAGAGGGTACTGTCCTATGTGAAAGAGCATGAACAGGAGTTTATCGAAACCGCCAACGAGTGCAGCGCAAAGGCAGTACAAAAGACGCTGACGCAGCAGCGGAAAGAGCTTGACAAGGCGCAG
>Ga0137308_102364_pt1 | contig 12897 bp, 11 predicted proteins | sample Inofrocosms_June_FD_97181 | JGI IMG/M metagenome (GOLD analysis project Ga0137308, IMG submission 97181) | Mouse cecal microbial communities from Vienna, Austria - N-Acetylneuraminic and N-Acetylglucosamine D2O microcosms_June | ecosystem: Host-associated > Mammals > Digestive system > Large...
TCGATACCGTCAGACCCCTTCAACAATGTCTTAAGCTGATCCCTCAGCTTATCCACATACGCATCGATCTCAGCATCATTCTCCAGCCTTGCCGCCTTTAGAAGCGATTGACGGAAGATTGGCTTGTAGGTTTTCTTTACCGGTGGTGTTATCGGATCTACAGGCTTCGGATCAATCGGCTTTGGAGGCTGCTTTGTGAAATCAATCTTTGACACTGCATCATCCCGGTAGTTCCACATCGGAATCGGGAAGCCCTCCATCAATGCCATGCTGGTAGCTTCTTCCATCTTTGTCTTTTGCTGATCATAATATGTATCAGCCTTATCACTGATCGCCTTAGCTGTCGGATTGCCGCACTCAGCTGCCGTATGAATCTCTGCCATACACTGACGGACTACTTCCAGAAGCTCTGTCCGCTTTTCTTCCAGCATGGCATCATGAGATGCCTTTACCTTGGTCATCAGTCCATTCAGCTCCGGAATCCTCTTGTAATCATATTTTCCATTGGACGGAATCATGGTGATCAGGCGGATTGTGTTCAATGCCTGATTTGCCCCTTCGTCCTTCTTGATATAATCCAAGTCATTCCGCAGATCCTGATCGAACTTCACCGCAGCGTCAAATACAGAAACCTGCGTCTTAAAGAACGCCTCCACATTCTGCATGGCTTCCTGTGCATCATACAGGTTATCTTCCCTCTGCAGAACTCGCTCAATCAGAGCCTCGTTATCCTTCTGCTGTGACAGGATATCCTTCACGATCGTGACGGCATTGCTAACCACATTCCTGTCCGGATACTTGTAACCCTCGTATTTATCCAATAGGTCTTCATAATGCTTCTGCAGACCTTCAAATTTATCAATGATGAACCGGATCAGACCATCCTCATCCGCAGGCACATCCATCAGATTGAAGTAATCATGGAGTAAATCCTTGACCGCCTTCATCCTTGTGGCAGATACCACCTGACGCTTAGAGATCTGTGTCTTTCCAATCTCGCTCTTCTTACGGAGCATATCCGGCAGTTTCGGATTATTCGGCTGTACCGTAGAACCCGCATACTTGATTGTTACCTTCTGACCCACGATCAGAAGTGCTACAACAGCAGCAATATCAATCTCACGCCATCCATACGGAATTGCCTGATACCGGCTCTGTATATCCGCCATTGAAGTCGGCAGATGCTTCCGATCCTGCATTTCCAGATATTCTTCCACCTTAGCAGCGGCATCCTGGTTCGGCTCCGTTCCCGGAATCATATTGACGGCACCTGTGAGCAATGCCAGAATGTCCGCATCAGATTCGGTATTCTCCCTGATCAGGTCAAGGTCACTGTACACATGGGATACCAGATAATCCAGGGACTGATCAATGACGCTCTTCGCTTTTCCCTTCTTGATCTCATAATCCCTCTTGACCGAATCATCTTCCTTTGAGGAAACGGCTGCTGGCTTGACCTCTATCTTTTCACCGTCCACATAGAACTGCGCGTTTGCAATAGCATCCGCCAGATTGCCCTGTGCAGACTGCTCATATTTATCTGCTTCGCTCTGATAGTTAGCTATGATGTCTCTCACGCTCTTCGGAAGCTGTGCCACATTCCTCTGCTTCACATACTTTCTGATCTTCATTGCATTTTCCAGAGACTCATAATACGGAGTATCCGCCAGCACCACGATGGACTGTCCTGCGGATTCCGTCATAAGCCTGAGCTCTGCCTTTTCCGCAGAATCCGTTGCGACCGTCATGATCTTCAGTCTCATGCCGCCGGTCACTGCGCCGACCGTAGTATTATCCACCATCTGGTCAAAGGCAAAGTCATATTTTCCATAGCGGAACTTCTTCGTGGTATAGATATCACCGAAAACCATATGAGCGATACGCTCCACGATAGCCGCCGTATCCACCGGAGTATTCCGGATCTCTCTCTGGATATCCTGCTCTTCATCGGTCAAGAAGTTGTAGGTGTCTCCGGTGCGCCCGATGTAGTTCTGACTCATCAGACGGTCAAGGGAACCTCTCACCTGTTCCCTCATGATGATCTTGTCCATGCGGATATCATCCGCCATCAGAATAACGATATTATCCAGATTGGCCTTGATATCATCAATGTAACGGACCAGATATAAAAGCTTCAGCACAGACACATCCTGCTGCTCAATGCCGGCGTCCGTGTCAGCCGCCTTCTGGCAGCGCTCGATCACTCGGCGGATAGAACTATCAAGGAATGTGTGAACCGTATCATAAAAGAGATAGAACGGTGCCAGTGCGTATTCATCCTTATCCTCAATCTTCTGTGCCGCTTCTTGGAATCCGGACAGCATGGAACGCTCACCGCCGGACAGGTGCTTTCCGGAATTGCCGTGCTTGCGGATCTCAGAGAACACCTTCTGCATGATGATGAACTGATACGGAACAAACGGGAAGTTCCTTGCAAACTCTCCTGCGCCGCTGTAGCCCTTGATATCCAGAATGGCATCCGTGAAGCTGAACAGATTTCTCAGCACGGAATCATTCTCGTTATAGACCTGTTCCAGCTGCGGAGTGACCTCTTCCTTCTTCTGAAGGATACGCTTCTGGATGACTTCATCCGCAGATGAAGACGTCAAGGACAGTCTGGTCTTAAACCTTGCCTGGATACGGGAGAACTGATCCTGTCTGGTCTTGATGATCTCATCAATCGCTTCCTGACCGGTACATACCACCCAGATCTTGCCGTTGCACTCGCTTCCGATCTTCTCTACCAGAGACTGCAGATTCATCAGAAGGTCAATGCTGTCACCGACATACTGGCCAACCTCGTCGATCATAAACAGCAGCCGGAAATCCTTCGGCTTGCTGTCCACATATTCTTTCATTTCAGAGACAAGCTGTGCGATGGATGTCTCAATGGTCTCCGTGCCATCGAACCAGTTATGAGCAGCCGTTTCGCTCATTCCCAGCACTTCAATCAGAGTCTCTACCACATCATCTTCAAAGAATGCGAACGCATCACGGGACTCAACCCACGGCGATCCGTTCTTTTCCTCAAACACCCTGCGAAACTCTTCCGTCTTGCCCTTTTTATCAATAAACTGTTCCAGCTTCGCACACTTCAGGTTCTCACCATAGAACCCCAGATAGTTGTAAAACATCTTTGCGAACACACGCAGAACAGCGGTCTTGTCCTTGTTAATGGAGCCTTCGATATCAATATTGAAAAGAATCGTGTCCGTCTTTCCCCGGATAGCGCTTGCGATCGGCATGAATGTCGCCTCATCGTCAAACTTCTCCCGGAAATAGTCCTCGACCTTCCTGCCGTCCACTTCCTTGTTTTCCAGAAAGTAAGACAGCATCTTCAGGAAGTGAGATTTACCACTTCCAAAGAATCCGGAGATCCATATGCCCACATCCGCCGTTGGCTCCCGGAATGACTCCCTGTAATTATTGAAGAAAGTGATCATGTGCTTACGGATATCCCGCGTAATGACGTATTCCTTGACTTCCTGTTTCAGAACATCCGCGGTATCCTGGTCAACCTTAACGACACCATTAATCTTTCTGTCGATGTCGTCATGGAACATTTGCTGTATTCTCATTTGTCAGCACCTCCTACAATATTGAATGCACGGTAATATGGATTCGGCTCCAATTTATCGAAAAGCCTCACGAACCTTCCGTCATACTTGCCCGGATACATCACTAAGATCGGGATGTCCGGAAACTCAGGCTGCAGTGCTTCCAGAAGGGAATGAATCCTCATAAACGGAAATACCTCTCCCACACCGGTCAGCAGCAGCACATCACCCGGTTCATGCGGCTCATACTGCATCTTGTCCACAAAGCTCTTATTATTGGCAAACTTCTGTAAATTGTTGAACAGAAATTCCTTGCCCTTCTTTTCTTCCATCTGAGCAGCCTTCTCCGTGATACGCTTGTCGTCACAGATAGACAAGAACACCTTGTACAGGTTCCGCTCCACCAAATGGCAATCCAAGGACTGATCCATGATCAGCTGCTCCGTAAAATGCCGCACAATCATTTCATCTGCCGCATCATAACAGAATATCCTGATATTGACCTCATTGCTGAGACCCTTGCCCTCCAGAAACTCAGGCTTTTGTATCTCTAACTTCAGATTGTCCAATCTCTCGTTTATCTTGCTCATGGTACCTCCCCCTACGCGAAGCAGTTGAACGCAAAAAGCGCCCTGTCGTCATTATTGCTTCTGATCGCATTTTCCAGCATCGGATTCAGCCACACTGGATTGATGTGATCAGCCTTGATGCTGTCCAGATAATCATTCTCCGTCAGCATCCGGATCAGAATCTGCCGGATCTTCTTCACGGTACTTTCACTCCACCCGGCTACATAATCATCCTGTTCTTGCAGCTGCATGAAGAACACATTCACATCCATCTGACTGAAGGAGAAATTCTGCATCCAGTATTTCTCTCCGATCACCGTAATCATAAAATCCCACACCAGTCTGTACTGCTTCATCATCGCATACATACAGATCTGCTTTGCCGTCTCGGATGACTGTGATACCACAGCCTCGATCAGGTCCTCATCTCCCATGCCTTTTAACCGGGAAATACAGACCTTCGCCATCTGCCGTATGGACTTCTCCGTCGGATACTGGAAAAGATTCTCTTCCACGATCCGATCTATGACCTCATTATCTTCCAGCCCCTCACGCATGAGCCGCGCCGTTGTCCTCATCTCATAGAAAAGGAACTGTTCTCGCGTGATTTGAGCGGATCCCTTGTATGGGCTACTGTTTATCTCTGCCATCTTTCACTCTCTCCAAACAGATTTATTCGCCTACTTTCATAAGATCTGTAGAACTGAATAGTCTGTCCTTGAACTCTATAATTTTCTTATCCTTCAAATCATAATCATGTATAGATGCAACAATCAGTTGATGCCTTGAATAATCCCTCTGAATTATCTTCAACATTTTTTCAACTGTACTGTGCTCCACTTCTCTTCCTGTAGGAGAATCCAGCACGATAGGAAGGATAAGTCCTGTCTTTTCCTTTATCAGCTTGATGTAAGCCAGCTTAAAAGAAAACACAATTTTATGCAGGATAGTTCCAGATAAGGATTTCAAGTCATTTGTAAAAATATAATCCTCATTCGGCGCCACATATGTTTCGCTGACATCCAATTCTTGCGCATATGCACTGATACAGTTATGCAGTTCCAATACCACCCCGTTATCCTGCTTAGTCATGGAACGGATCCGTTCCTGAAGCTTTTGACGTTCTTTTTTCAGCTGTTCTATAATTCTTTGTGTTGCTATTGCATCAACACTGATTCTCTTGATATCCGAATCAAACGCCTCTATTGCCGTCTGAACTTTAAAAAGCTGTTCTTCTTTTCCCTTCTGTTTTTCCAAAGACGTAATTTGTCTGTTTATATCTTCCAAGTCAGCCGTCAACATTTCTCTCCGTGCAGTAAGGAACTCATTATTATCTATAAATCCCACTAAAGTATCTCGTGTGACAGGTATTTCCTCACCAGAAGGCGACTGTACTGTTAGCTTCATATCTGCAATATACTCGACCAGCATTTTATTCTTCCGCAAGATACTTTTTATCTGCTTCAGTTCATCTGCTATTGGCTCTTTTTCTGACCGCAAAACTTCAATGCGTCGATCTATGACTTCATCAGGCGCATCATATTCTATGTCTTCTCCAGTCTCACGAATCGCTTCTTGATACTCAGCAACAGAATGCATATATTCATATTTCTTAAGTTGCCGTTTGACAGCCTCCAACTGAAGTAATTCATCCGCGCAGTTCTTACCGCCCAAACCTCTTACAAGAGCCTCAATATTAAAAGAAATATTTCCTATAACCTTCCCTCTGTTTAGTAAAGTCCAACCCTTTTCCTGATCCATGTAGGATGCACCCAGAAGATTATCCAAAATATCTCTGTTATCACATCCAGTTATTAAAGCCTGAATCTCATAAAAGTCTGTTGGCAAAGAATAATCAATATTTTCATTACCATCGTCAATAGACAAATATGAATTATGCCGGTACAGCTTATAATACTTGTCATTATTCTCAACTGTAATCCAAAATTCCATTCCCTCAAACTTGATACCTTTGGTACTTGGAACTGGATATCCCAAAGTATAAAACATCGTGCGTAGGAATGTTGTTTTCCCAGCAGTGTTCTTCTCGCTATATATGATATTAGCAATCTCAGAAAACTTAACTGTCTTCTGAAAGAAACCTTCTTTTAAGGTGAACTCTACAAACCTCATAGATTTGCACCTCGCTTTATATCACGGATATAATGTCTCTGCACTAAAATCCGATATAATATAATCTTTACCAATGACTCTTTTGTCTGTTCATCGGCTTCCACAGAATTAACAACGTCCAGATACTCATTCCAGTGATTCTCCACAAACTCTTTCGGCTTTTGTTTTGACTTTCTATGATCTGTCATAACTCTGGATATCATTTCATAGCTAAGAGTATTTTGATTGATAATTAATTTATACTTTCGTTCGATATCATCAATTTCATCGTCATTAAAATCTTTCTTATATTCCGATGCCACAGCCTTATCCACCACAAGAACTATTAGCGGCCAGATCATTTCCTTTTTAGAAATCGAAATAGCTCTATCGGTTTGCGTTGCATTTTGAAATAAATCCCTCTGCCAGATTTGCATTATTTCTGTGTTAATTCCCTGCGAAGCTACATTCACTTCACTCAGAAACTCATTGACACAAGCCTGAATTTCTTTGTACCGATTTTTCAGATCATTGCCATAGAACGGAATTACACGAACATCCAGATGGTGCATATTCAAATCTGTATATCCTTTCTGCTGAATGATTTCTTCAATCTTTTTCTGTGCAGAATCCGGAAGTTCATCGTAGCCAAGATGTGTCCGCCCTGTAAAATAGGATATTGTTCTCTGGTTGTTGAATGGATTGGCCGAATTTGTCATATAAGTAAACAGGCTGCCATCTCCATTCTTTGCAGCCAAACTCAGCGTCTCAAGTGCTTTCGTAAGCTTCTCAATCACATTTGAATAATCATCCGGCTTCACAACAGCCTTTGCCTGAGCATATATCTTACTTTGATCCTGTAGAACTATTTCGATGTCCTCATCAGCACCTTCAACGCGAACACTTTTTGCCTCCCTGATATTTTCCAACATAAGCAACATCGCAGAGTTGACCTGAAAATCCCATCCAAAAGCAGCTGCCGATGCATTTCTATCACTCATTTTCAGATCCTCCTTCCTGCTCTACAATCAAATCTCAGTAAATTAATTATTCCATAACTTGGATTCCAAGTGTTATTTGCTCACTTGATCTTCTCCATCATCAATAAACTCCACAATATCGCCAACATCACAGTGAAGCACTTTACAAACCTTCATCAGCACTTCCGTACTGACCACTTCACTCTTGGACATCTTTGTTAACGTTGCCCAGCTGATGCCTGCTTTCTTCTGAAGATCCTTCTTCATCATGTCTTTGTCTATTAACAACTTCCACAACTTCTTATAACTTACATTCATAGTCAGGCACCTCTTGTTCTCGTTCATGCAAATATACAAAATATTAATGATAATTATATCACTGAATCTTTTAGCCAACAAGAGTTAATCTTCAAGTTTCCGTTAATAATCTTTCTTTTTCTTAAGATATCAAAACATAGGCATTATAAAATGAAATATAATCAGCATAAAATATACTTTCAAGTTGTACTGCTATAAAAATCGGAGCAGATTTCTCTGCCCCACATTCTCATAAACAATATATGATTTCCTCTCTCACAATCTCCTCCGCTCTCGCCCTAATGCTATTCATTCTCCGCACCCAAAGCATCTGATCCTGTGCCTTTAACTGCTCCGTCACTCCCTCCTGTTTTGCCATCTGCTCCACAAGTAAGTCAAATCTTTCCTCTGCCTGTTCCTGTATCATCAACAAATGTTTCTTCAATTCGCCTGATAACAGTAATCCCGAATAAATACCTCTCCTATAGTTCTCCAAGTAAGATTTTCTCATCAATCCAAACTTTCTCAACTCCCCCTCTGGCTCCGAATCAGGAATTAAGTTCGGTATCAAATAATCTCCACATTTTTCGTAAGTCAAATTCATAATCTTTTCCTCTCTTCCCTATAGACTCATATCTTGTTTTTTATGATGCTTTATCTCTTCCTGTGTATCTCTCTCAATCCCCAAATACTGCCTTATATTCTTCAACTGCTTCTCCGCTTCAACCACCTCTTTTTCTGCCGTTTGGTATGTTTTCTTCAATTTTGCTTTTTGTACCACCATTGTATCATATTCCGCCTGCATCTTTTCCACATCCAGCGAAGTTGTCTTTATCCCATACCGCTTCAGCATATTTTCAGCGCCACCAAACAGAATAATCTGTGTTTCATGGCTACGGAAATAGGAGTCCTGATCTTTTGCTTTCTCATATCCCCGCTGGTATTTCCTGTTTGCCACATACTGCTTCTCGTATTTAAGAATTTCCGATTTCGCTTTCATCTCATGTTCCAAATCTACGATTTCACTTCGTGCTGTTTTTGCTGTGGCATTTTTCTCTACAATTTTCCGTTCCAGTTCCTCTACTGAACCGCCCTCTGCATAACTCGCCGCAGCAATCTTTAAATTCTGTATATCTGCCCAATGCTTTAAGGCACCGTTCTCTTGAAACTTCTCCTTGTCCGTATCAATCAAAGTCCGTTTTGCATCCGGTCGCTTTGGAAAGGGAATCTTCTTTTTTACAGGGAATTTTTCTTGTGCCTTTACACGTTTTTCAATCTGATCTCTGATTGCTTCTTTCGTATATCCCACACCGAAATTCTTTTCAGTAACACGTGTAAAACGCGTCTGCCCTAAATCAGAAAATGATAAATATTTCAGCGCATTTTCTCCAAAAGTTTCCCCTTTTACCTCATATCCTTTTGTCTGCATCCGGCAGATAAAATCTTCATAGCTGTGTGCTTCACGAATGGCATTGTCCATATCAAATTTCATCTGCGCTTTCCATGAAGTTCCCGCCTTTGCCATCTGCCACTCATAATGTGTTTTTCCTTTTTGTTCTGATGGAATAATGACCGACAATCCATGTTCCCTGCACAGTTCGTCTGACAAACTCCGTACCTGCCTGTATGTACGCTTACAGTCATTGTATTTTTTATGTTCCACATTATCAACCGCACAGAAAATGATATGATTATGACAGTGTTCCTTATCTATATGCGTTGCAATGACATAACTGTACTTATTTTCTAACAGCTTGTCCGCAAGCTCTATTCCCACCTGATGAGCCGTATCAAAATCCACTTCTCCGGGTGCAAATGACTGAATCAAATGAAACGCCTGCTTATCACCCACGCCGGAAGACTTTGATAACGCATCCATAAAATCATAATGTGCTGTTTCTATCCCACAGGCAAAAGAATCTATCAAAATCTGTCCGTCAGTTTTCTCCGGATTGCAAATATATCTTAATGCTTTCTGTACGGTTGCTTTGATAGCATGGATTCGTGTGTATGCCATACCTGTTTCATTAGCTCCTTCACTTTTTCTATATCATCCTGATAAGTGTTACCTGTAGAACTTATCCTTGCCGCTATCTGATTCAGGCTTTTGCTGATTCTGCTTAGATTGACATTGTAATCATGCAGTTCCGAGTAATCTACAAAATAAGTATATCCATACAAAATCAAATGCCGAAGATAATCATTTTTGTTCCTGTACTGTGCATTTTTACATTTGGCATCTAAAATATACTTCTCATCATCACTCAAACGCAAAATAAGCTGATTGCTTCGTTTTCTTTTTTCCATTCTCAACCTCCAACGTTTTATAGATTGGCAAAAAATTGGTGCTATTGTTTTCTTATTCTGCATTCTATATGCATTTCATAAGGGGTTAGGGGATTTTTCCCCTACAAGCGGATTGGATATCCATTTTGCAGATGTGTAAACGATGCAAAATCACCATTTGGATATCCGAATCCAGTGCTTGATATTCTACCAAAAACATTAAACAAAGAGAGCAACAAGTCCAGAAACATATTTCCCGATTTCTTTGGACAGTTCCTAAAATCAGCCATTTCCCCAACTTATTGCCCTGTCTGCTAAAACTGCTCTTATTTCTGCTATTTTTTCCTCAAAACAAATCTTCCAGTGCATCTAACACATCTTCACTGATTTTTGGCAGATGTTTGTCCTCTTTTTCTGCCAATTTCTCCATTTCTACCGCAGACAATGCAGTTTGCCCTCGCAGCAGATTCCCCATCTCGCTTCTAAAACGCTCCCAATAGTTTTCAGATATCTCCGCTTTATTCTCTGCATCCGCATTTTCAAAGTAGCGGATAAGCGACTTGATTATGACTTTTGAATAAGTCTTCTCCACCGACCTGTCCATTGTCTGCATATAATCCCATGCTTTCCTATGTTCCTCTTTATCAAGATTGAAACGGATATTGATATTCTTTATCATGATGCCTTTCCTCTGCTTTGTATCCGTTTCAAGGTCTGTAACGCCAATACCTCATACCCTTTTGCCGTTGCACAAATATCCTGAATAATCACTACTCTGTCCGTATCATATTCCGCAAAATTCTTTATCAAACAGCCGCCACCACCTATTACATACAGTTTCATCAAATCTGGATTATAGCCATATTCCCGCAATTTACTGAATACCTGTATTACATAATCCTTTGCCACTTCTGAAACTGCCTGTATGTACCGTTCGGGAATATCCGCAGTTCCTTTGCGGAATATTTCCTCAATAATATGATCTGGAACCTCGCACTGACAGTTTCGCATAACCTCATTTCTTGCTTTTTTCATACACTGATACACGCCAAACTGCTCTGTAAAAATTTTGCCCGCTAAAGGCTTCCCATTCTGCATAAATGCCACATTCATTGTTCCATTACCGATATCTGCCAGCACGGTATTTCCTCTGGTATCCCCATCATAATTTATAAATGCGGCATATCCCTGTGGATGAATGGAAGCATCTGCAATAACCACATGATAGGATTCTCCGTTATACTTGAAATGTACATCCTTTTCACACAGCAGATACTCCCGAAAACTTTCTTTCTGTTCCTTTACCCAGAATAATGGCACTCCGGCTGCTAAATGAAGAACTGCCTCATGCTTTCCCCTGAATTTAAGTTCTTCCGCAACAGCCGCAAGCGTTAATATCCAATAATCCCCGTCATGAATTTTCTGTACCTGAAACTCCTTATGACCGCCGCCGATTCCGTATTCTTTTCCTTTGTACTCCAATGCTGTTGCTCCCAACTGCACCTCTTTTTCCACACTGGCGGCAAAAATTCTGTGTGCCGTTTTCATGTTGCCATATCCATGATCCACACCTAAAATCAATTTCCCGTTATAATATAATTCCTGCATGATAAATTCCTCCAATTTTTAAAATTTCTAACTACAATACAAGATTGCTGTCTATACCTCGTTTCTGCCATCCCCGTATTCATAATAATTCACTTCCGCACTGTAATAATTACTGATTGTGTTTGGCGCATTATAAAGTGCTGTCAGCAGATATGCCTTGATATTCGCTATATGAGTGGTAGTCTTTTCCATGCTGTCTAAGACATAACGGATATACCCCGAATCGAGCTTTAGAAATTTCCCTTTGACTAACTCATATGGATAATCTGCACCGCCGATACGGATACTTTTTCTATGTACTGCTACCACATCAACAATGATTGCTATCAGCTCGTCCAGCAATTCGTACTGATATTTCATATCTGCCTTCAGAATTTCATAATCTATATTTTCTTTCACAATCTGCGTATAAATCTCTATCGCATCCATCTGATCCGTATTTGTTTCTCCCTGATTGATGGATAGATAATCTTTATTAGTATTCTCTATAGTATTCTTTGTATTTGTCTCCCCTTTCAGAGAGAGACCTGTCACCTTTGAAGTGGTGCCCTCCCTCTTTTCAGGGATGCCCCTCCCTCCTTCTACGGATAGAGGTATCTCCTTTGGCGGGGAGAGTGTATTTTCCTCAATCTCTTCCGGAAATGTTACTTCATACAGCCTTTGGGGAATCAACTCAATAAACAGCACATTATTCAAAATCTGTCCCCTTACTTGGATTGTTTTGAAGATACGTTTGATAATTCCCATTTTCTCAAGAGCTTTTACCTCCTCTGTTGCCTGCTTCTTTGACAATCCGAAAGTGTCTGCCATCTGATCATAGCTTCGCTGTAGGTAATCATCACGGAATTTCTTTTTCATACCAATTAACTGTCCGCTTTCCTCATCCCGTTCTTCTTTTGGCCGATACCAATATACGATATCAGCTAAAACGTGAATCGCATTATTATGTGGCGCACCATTCGGGTATCTGATTGTCTTAAACCACACCATAGGAATTACATTTCCCGTAAAATTCATGGTTCCAACTTCATCCACAATGGAATTTCCCGTTGAATACCGAAATGTCTTTTTATATCCCATCCTTTCCCTCTTTTCGCAATTTGATATTTACTTCAAAAAGAGCCTTTGTTATACTGAATTTGCAATCTGAGTATAGTAAGGCTCTGCTTTGCTTACTCTGAAATGCCCTTGTTACCAGCAGGGGCATTTTCTTTTATTCCTGCCATCTTGTCCAGCATATCCGCCACCTTTTCCTGCTCTGACGGATATAAATGCCCGTAAGTATTCAATGTGATCCGAATATCCTTATGTCCAAGACGTTCTTTAATAATCATGGGCTGAACCCCAAGATGTATGAGATAGGCGCAGCTTGAATGTCTTAGGTCGTGGACACGAATATATTTGACTCCCGCTTTATCTGCATGGCGTTTCATCACATGCTGTACCGCCTCCGGCACAACTGCAAAAATCCTTTCATCTGCGGGCAGC
>Ga0137308_102365_pt1 | contig 12887 bp, 16 predicted proteins | sample Inofrocosms_June_FD_97181 | JGI IMG/M metagenome (GOLD analysis project Ga0137308, IMG submission 97181) | Mouse cecal microbial communities from Vienna, Austria - N-Acetylneuraminic and N-Acetylglucosamine D2O microcosms_June | ecosystem: Host-associated > Mammals > Digestive system > Large...
GAGTCCGGTCATTAACGCCACGTCTTCTATGGAGTATCCCAGCGCCCCGGCCATGGAGCCGGCATACTTGAACGTTTCCCCCATTCCGGACACGGTTGTGTTGGCGTTTGACGCCGCTGCCGCCAAAACATCAGAGAACCTTCCCGCGTCCGACGCTTTCATGTTAAACGCCGTCAAGGCGTCCGTAACGATATCGGACGTGGTAGCCAGGTCCTCTCCGGATGCAGCCGCGAGGTTTAAGATTCCCTCTATACCCCCAAGCATATCACCTGTTTTCCAGCCTGCCATGGCCATATAATTGAACGCCTCCGCAGATTGCTCTGCCGTAAATTTCGTATTCGCGCCCATCTCTTTCGCTTTGTCCGTAAGCTTTGCCACTTCCGAACCGGTAGCGCTGCTTATGGCCTGTACCTGTGACATGGCAGCCTCAAAGTCCTTGAACGTCTCTATGGAATCTTTTATGCCTATGCTGACCCCAAGAACCGTTCCCACTTGAAAGACCGGATTTTTCAGCAGATTGATAATCCCTCTCACAGGCGACGTAACCAGGTCAACTACCCTCATCGTAACACTCCAGGTCTTGCCTGCAACACCTCTTAACCCATTTCCAAGGTGGGAGAGGACCGGACCAATCCTGTCCTTTGCCTCCAAAAGGATCTCATACTTTTCTTTTGCCCAGCTGGCCAGACGTTTCTGTGTCTTCCCCGCCTGCCTGTCAAACTGGGAAACCGTATTGTTCGCCTTTTTCGCCGCCCCATTAGCGCTTTGGGCAGCCTCTTCCATTTTCTCAAAGTTCCGGGTGACGTTGGAAAGCTCCGGATCCGTATTGTCTATGGTCTCGATCGGTATCTCAATCCTGACCGTCTCCGCCACTGTCCTCGCCTCCTTTCATCCGTGATTCCAGGGTTATCCGCATAGAGGCAAGCATAAAATACTGTACTCCTATGGGCTTCTGATAAAATTCATCCGGGGTGATGCCTGTTGTCTGGAAGATGTGATGCAGCAGACAGGTCTTTCCCCCGGCGCTTATCAGTTTTTTGCCACTTCCTCCAGATTGTCGGAGTCGTAGCCGCTAAGCTTATCAATCGCCTCCAGGACCTTATCTTTCTCGCCTGCTTTCAGCGAATACTCGATTACATCCAAGCCGTTCATAATGCGATCTTTCTTAGCATTGAGCGCATCCCATACCTTACGGTTATCCCACAGCTTTGCTTTGTCCTCGTCTACGGTCGCCTCATAAATGATGGCTGACTGATATTTAACGCGGTCCGTGTCCTCCGGAAGCTTCATGCCCAGCTGCTTGTTCCGCACATACTTGGTATGCTTTTTCTTGCACTTCTCATACTCCTGGGAGCTTAAGGGGCGGATGTTAAACGCAAAGTACAACCTGCCTTCCCGGATGATCTCAATACGCTGTGTTTCTTCCGACGCGAACTTTGCCGCGTCAATAAGGCCCTGGATGAAATCTTCCTCATTAGCCCGGATCAGTGCCTTGGTGTCTTCCTGGTCAGTCTCATACTCCATCACTTCTGACTGCGGGATCTCCTCTATTGCTTTTCCCTTCCCCACAGTTACTCCTCTTACATATTCCTTTGACATCTGCCTTTCCTCCATTTTCTCGTACTGAAAGAGGGCAGCTGCCTGCCGCCCTCTGTTATAGTAACTCATTTATTGCCTGTCAAATCCCAAGCAGCGACTGCAGCTTAGGCGCCCTGTTGACAAAGAAATTCCAGTTGCGCTTGATCACGTCCCCTACAGAAATATTCTGAATATCCACCTGCCCGGAAGGGATGCAGTCCCGGTAGATCACCCGCTCCTCCGAACCGTTTCTCCCCAGAAGCGAACCCTGGAAATCCCATACGGGCATAATCTGTGTTTCCAACGCTTCCATCAGCTCAATAATGAACTCATCATCCTCCACGACGATCTGTGACATGGTAAGGCTGACGGCAAAGGTATTGGTCGTCTCATGTTCCTGCGCGTCACCTAACACGCTGTACTTTGCGTTATTCCAGCTGACATTTGACGTGAACTGCTCTACTGACGCAAGCAGGACGCCATCCTTACTGTAAAACGCTCCATCCTTTCCTGTCCTGCCATGTCGGGAATCGCCTGCTGCCCTCACATTTCTCATATGCTACTCCTCCTTTACTCCATGTTTGTGCTGAACCGGAACAAAAACGTCAAATAGATATGTTCCATCGAATCCTTGTCGATCACGTCAATATCAAACCACGCGCTGTCCCCATCCGCCTTATAACCGCTGCTCTCGGATACGGTACACGCCATCAGTTTGCCTTCCCCTATCATGGAATCCCCGACGCCCTGCATTTGGCTCATAACGGTCGCCCTTCCGTTCATGTCGTTATCAACCCTTCCCACAAGGTCGTCCACAATGGTGTTGACCCGTCTAAGGAATTCAAAACGTGTCTTAACCCTTCGGATCTTCTTCCATCCTTTATCCTTGTCTTCCGTAGGATTAGTCATAGTGTTGATGGCATTGTCAATCCAGATTTGCTTCCTGGTATTCCTTGACAGAACAAGACATCCCATAGTTTCCGCTTTGGTCATCTGCACAGGCGTTAACTCTTCCAGCAGTTCCGTGGCGTTCTCAATGACCGTGTGGGTCAGGGACTGGTTGCACGGCACGGCCCCGATCATTCCCGCAATCCTGGCCGCAGTCTGATAACCGTCAATGACTGTCCCGTGAATACCCAGCTTAGGGTTCAGGACATAGTTCATTTTTTCATCATCATATTCCATTGCGTGCTTCTGCCTGGTCTTAATGTCCGTTTTGTTGGTCTCCGCAACCACCGCCTGGACAAACGACCCGTTTTCGAAAAGCTTGTTAATATAGGACTGGACCATAAGATGTACCGCGTAATCTTCCGTATCCACACAGATGGTATTGTATATGTACGGTTCAAGCGCAGCGAAAGCATCCGAGTAAGAATCCATTGTCACTGCCGGATCCTCACCTGATGTAAGACTTTTCTGCAAAACGTTGGCAATCTCAGCCTGTTCTTTTCCCTCTGCCGTTTTAGCCACAAAGCTTTCCGTTCCGGCGATCGCCGCCGCAAGTGACGCCGCCTCCCCTTCTCCTGCCACAAATGTGACTTTCTCAATCTCTTTGGTCCCGGAATAGATCACACATTCCTTTAATGTATCGTCTGTAATCTTTTCACGAATCGTAACAGAAAACGGCCTGGCCCCCGGATATTTTGTGCCAAGCGTCACGCATGTCTCCCCGTCCTTATCCTGGAGCGTAATCTCTGAACAATTTCCTCCGGAGCCAAGGCGGAAAGCCAAGACTGTTAAAGCGCCGCCATTGAACGCCTCCCTGACCGCGTCCGCGGTCCCTCCGGCGCCGAACACATCCGCATAATCCTCATCCTTACTCAGTTCTGTCACCTGTCCAAGAGGACCGAAATCCGAGCGGAAGATAACCGCTGTAATGCCGTTGATGATCTCCGCCTCCAGCTTATCATTTGTGGTGATGCGGAAATATGTCCCCGGCCTGACCTTTTCCTCTCCTAACCTGAATATCCCTGCCACTATTTAACCTCCCTTCCCCGGAATGCCTTTACGATCTCCGCCGCCTTCGCTTTCGTACATTCCTGGATCCCAATCTGTTTCAGCGCGGCAAATACGCACTCTGGCCTGACACCGAATAACTCGTCCGCGTTTGCAACAAACTCTTCAAGTGTGTACATGGATTCCTTCTGTTTTGGGGGAATCCTGACTGCGTTCTCCCGGAGCTCCGCTTTTGTTTGTTCTGTATTTTTAGCAGCCATGTCCATCTCCTTTTATATTTTTTCGTATCTTACAGACCTTAAGGTATGCCCCTTTGGGCGATACCTCAAAAGCCCGTAGCGACCTGTTACAAAGATCTGACCGTCTTTCAGATAATCGGATCTGTAGTTTGCCTGCAGCCGTTTGATGTACATAGGAGAGTGGTCCAGCATAATGATCTCTCCGTCCAATGACATCCTGTTCGCAATGGCAGCCGCCATCTTCATCCTGGTCCCACTCTCCGGACACAAGATATGGACGGCTATTCTGCCATCCATCCACGCAACCGTATTGGTTTCCCGGGCCTTATCTGCGGACATCAGCCGGCAGTAGATCACCGGCCGCTGTGCCGTTGCCTCTGTTACCTCTTCCATCTGGTCGTATCCCATAATCAGACACTCCGGATACAGTTCCTTTACGTACTTATTAACCGCCATTACCGGATCCGGATCAGACGTTTCCTGGGAAGGATATTCCAGAATGTCAAACCGCACTTCACTTCCGATTGTCACGCTCCCCTTCTTTTCATCTATGGTAAAAGCATCTGTCCTTGCCCACGCGAAACAGTAAGGCGTACCCTCTGCCGGCTTCAAGATCACGTCCCGCAGGCAGTCCCTCACCAGCGGCTCAATGGCCTCCGGCGTAATCTCTGTTGTATTCTGACAGAGCAGAGATACCGACAATGTACCAGCGCTGTGCCTTTCCTCATTAGCCTGCAGGTCAAAATTATAGATGATCTGTGGGTACTGTATGTTTCCGCCCCACCCTTCCTGACTTTCATCTGGCGGTTCCGGACTGAATACGGCAGGCGTTCCGCAGAATAGAGCCAAATGCTTTGCAAGGCTCTCTGAACCGGAAAACCTTTTATGAATCAATTCCTCCAACATCATCCTCCTTACCATCTCCCTCCTGCTGCCCGTTATCCGCTTTCATGCCATGTTCCTGTATCTCTGCCATATCAGCGGACCAGCGGATCTCCCACTGACCCTCTGCCGCCTCGGACACAGGAATGATGAAATGATTCGTCACATTGCCAACGCCGGGGTAATACTGAATAATCAGCTGATCCTCCGTCGCCGTTGTCACAAATCCGGCTTTACCCTCATTCCATGTGCGGTGCCTGCCCCAAAGCAGGTATCCCCGTCTGATCTGCGTTAAGTCATAAGCCGCTCTCGGCCTTTCCGTCACCAACGCCATGCCATCCTATCTCCTATCTATAGGGCTCGCTATAGATCTTCTTGATCTCAGGAGCCGCCTTTTCCTTGATCCGCTCCACAAATGGCCGTGGTTTCATCTTTGTCGTACCGTTCTCCAGAAACGGCGCGTACCGTTCCTGGCTTTCCAGCTCCGCCGCAATGGCAACACCGCCATTGGAGGTATTCTCACTTTTTACCTGGCCGTTCCAGTGCATGCGGAGATTTCCCGTTCGCCTTGCCGGCGGTTCCCCGGGAGCGGACGCGGTATACCTTGCCCTTTTCGTAAAAGGTTTTCTGTAAACCCTGCCGCTCCGCTGGCCCTTCAGCACCTCCAGCTCCGCGTTCCTGATCGCGTTGACCGCCCGAACTCCCCTGGACTTAACCTGCCAGTTAATATCCGCCACCTGATCCTTTATGGTGGCCCGGATAGCGCTTCCCGGGCTTGTTGCCTTTCCATCCACCCATAACTTCACTTTACATCCTGCCTTTCCTCCGCGTAATATATCGTGGATATCCCCAGGGAACCACAATCGTCAATATCGACAATGTAAAACACACGCTCTCCCAGGACCAGCTTATCAGCCCGTTTTGCCCTTGGGCTCCCTGCCTGCGCGATGGTATGGGTAACAACGTGGTCTTTCTGGCTGTGGTTTGTCCTGTCCTCGTCAGAAGCTTCCGCAAGACACCCTTTCAACGTCTTGGTCCCGTCTCCGCCATGACAATTTGCCACTCTTCCCGTGCTTGTCACAACCTGCCGATTCTGTTCAATGATAAAGTCCTTAAACAAGTTTCCAGGCCTTACATACATCATCCTCGTGTTCTTCATCTGTTTCCCGCTCTTTCATTCTGCTGCATACCCGTATAAAAGTATGGAGGCTTTTGGTGTACTCCGGCTCCGGATCGCAGTATGCCGCAGGACTGCGCGGATACTTCTTTTTTCAGTTTGTCATAATCTGCCCGCCACAATTTTGCCCTCTCCTGCATATACAGCCATAGAGGACCGGTCTTGGTATCCACCTCGTAAGCAAAACGGCGGCATAAGCTTTCCAGCAGTAAAAGCTTTGCTCTTTTCCATGATTTCGGATAGGCCTCGATTGCCGCCTGGATTTCCTCGTCAGCCAGCGCTGTGGTGTCAGAAAGACCTTCTACCATCGTGTCTCCCAACTCAAATCTCATACGGTCTTTTCCAAGCTCCTTGACATTCGCCGGATCATATGTGTAGGTGCCTTTCGCCATTAGGTATCAGCTCCCTCCGTATTGGTGACTGTGGTTGCGTTACCGCCTGCGGATTCGTTGGAAACTCTCTCGGTGGAGAATAACTTATCTGCCTGCTCTTTAGCCGCATTTTTGACCGTTTTACGGCTGTCTGCCCCATGAAGGAGTATCAGGATATTCTCGGATTTTACCCCGGCGATTACCTCAGCTCCTTCCGTGGCGGTCATCTGCATGATGGAAAATACCTGCTGAATTTCCTCAGGAGTCGCAAAAACTGTGGTCTGCTGTTCATCAGATTCTCCCTTGACGGAAATCGGAATCGCACCCTCGTATGCCCCAGGCTCTGTCTCTTTCAGTTCCGCAACATACGTCAAGAGCTCCTCTTGCTCTTTCTTCATATCCCTGACAGTATTGTCCACTGCTTCCTCAATCGCCTCCGCGAGCATCTTCTCAACCTGTTCCTGCGTAAAAAGAGAGTCGGGCTGACCGCCCGATAGCCCCTCGCTGTCTTTTACGATAGTGATTACACCATACTCTTCCTGCCGTTTTCCGTCTGCCACAAGATTTTCCGGTATTTCATCACCGATATAGAACTGCCGCCCACCAAAACTGCAGGGCTTTTTCGCGATCAATCTCATAGTGTGCCCTCCTTACACGGCCTCTGCAAAGAACATAGCCAGATCATCCGCTGTCTTTTTCATATCAGCTGCCATAAGGCCCTCAATAAATTCAGCGTGTGTGCCGTTCTCTCCAGGGTAGCTCAGAACCGGCATGATGTTGCCATTCCCCAGCATATCCCAGGTAAAGATATAGCCCGCAGAAGGCTCATCAATGGACGGAGTATCTGTCGCATAGGCCAACAGGAAAGCATTCGGGTCGCCAATATACTCCATCTTTGCCGCCTGTCCCATCTTTGCTTTGTTTATAATGGACCTCTGCACCGTGATCCGGTCAATCTCGAAGAGCTGTGCCAGCACATTCAGCGTAACAGATGCAGGATTCGCCGTAGAGCCGCCGTATTTTACTCTTTCCAGGATCGCCGGATGTCTCTTCAATGCGTTAAACACATTTACGCCCAGCGCCAGCCTGTTCGGCATACGCCCGGTAGTCTCTTCCATCTCTGTTTTCTTCTCGTCCACAAAGGACACAGGATCAGAGTTAGCATTGCTGAACTTGATAAACTGGCCCGATGTAGCTGTGGTGGAATCAACGCCGGTAAATTCTTGGCCCCATACACCCTTTTTGAAAAATTTGCGAGCAAACCATGCGTCCTGGTGGATATTCGCCTGCCCGGCCATCGTCTTTGTCCTCTGCTGTTTCGGGTCTGCTGTCCTCGGCCCCATCCTCCGGTTGAGGTCTGTCTGTCTGATCTGGTCGATACCCATAATCATCTGGTCTACCACGCAGGCGTAGGTATCCGTATGCTCGGAAAGCACTGCCGGATCGACCTTGCCGTATGCCGGTTTTCTCTGCCAGTTGTCACGCAGCAAATCCTCCTTGTCGAAAATATAATAATTGTCAGAGGACAGCAAAACCGGGCAAATCGGGAAAATCGTCTTTGCAAAGCTCTTCGCATCACTCTGGTAGTATGCCAGCGCCATATTGGAGAGCGCCGTATGCGGTCTGAAAGCCCCCTTTGCAATATCCGCCTGGATACTTGCTGCTGTTCTTTTAGCCATTATTCTTTTCCTCCTCATGAGCCTCCTGGCCCTTCTGATACTTCGTAATCTGCACTCTACAGTATTCATCTTTTGCATCCGCTGAAAGTGCGATACCCACCACATAGTTACCGGACTCTGCCTTGACGGCCAGTCCGCTGAATGCCATGACTTCATTCCCTTTGGCAATTTCGCCACCGGCCAGAATATAGCCGATGTCCTTGATCTGGATGTCAACATCATCACCGGCATTCACTTTTCCGGATTCTACGCCGGAAATGTCATTGACCCCGGACTCAATCAGCGCAATCCCCACCGGGACTACGGAACCGTCCACCGCCAGGACAACATTACCGTCCTTATCGTATGCCATGATTCGGTTCCTCACATCCTCGATATCGGCACCGGCCTGCTCCACGATAGTCACGCTCTGGTTAATCTGTACTCCGTTGAAATTTCTGTTTGCCACTTTCTTATCCTCCTTCCTTAGAATCCTTCCTCTGCCTCATATTCAGCCATCAGCTCCGGATTGTCCTCCCATGCCTTTGCCATTGCTGAGGCATAATCCAGGGAAGAATCCTTCTCCATATACCCTTTCGCAATAGCCTCAACCTTTGCCTCTGCCGCTCCGACTGCACCGGAACCATGACCGGACTTGCCGATCTCAGAAAAAGCACCGGACTTTTCAACCGTGGCTACCGCCTGGTCCAGCACGGCAATCATATCATTGTAAGCTGTGCCGCCCGCCGCTCTGAGGTTCTTGAACAGAGGAACCAGCTCTGCCTCGGCCTTTCCAATGATTGCATATCTCTTCGCCACTTCGGTAAGCTCCCTGACCTCTGCATCCTCGCGGAATTTCTTTAATCCCTCCAGTTCTGCTCTCACTGCCGGGTGCAGGCCCTTATAGATATTGTCCTGCCCTTCCTCCTGTCCTGCAGGTGCTTCCTGGGGCTTTTCCGGTACGGACTTCGTTACCGTCTGTCCTGCAGGAGCCGATGCCTGCTCTACGGGAGCTGCCGCTGTGTTGCCGCTACCGGAGGCGCCTCCTTCCTCCACGCCATAGCGCTTTTCGATGCTTTCCAGGAAAGCTCTCTCCGCATCTGTCAACTTACTCTTGTCAATCTTCATTTCCTCTTCGTCTCCTTTCGGGTTTTCATTATTGTTTGGTCTATTTTCCTCGGATTTCTCCTTTTTGGTATCTTTACAGGCTTTTCCGATTATTTCATTCAGCCTTTCCACCGCCGATTTCATAATCTCCAGTTCTTCCTCCGATACCTCTCCGCTTTTCCTGACAATGCTGGCCGACTTGCCGCTGGACCACTCCTTGATTGACTCCTGCACTACTGCATAAAACTCGTCAAGACTTTCCTGCATTGCCGCCTGCGCGTCGGTGCTATCCAGATCTTCATCATACAGAATCGAGCAGAGGGAAGATTGCAGGGCATTACAGACGTCCCACATTTCATCAGCAATCTTATAGTTCTTTGCTTCGTTGATTTTCTCATTGAAGCTCAGCGAATCGCCTTTCTGTATTTCATCTATTGCATTGTCGATTTCCTCCTGATTCATACCCGCCGCTTTTCCGATAAAGTCAAACAGCCTTTTTAGTATGCTGTCAGTACCTTTTTTGTGATTCTCTTCTGTGGTCTGCGTTTCCCCGTCTCTCCGCTTTAACATTCTGATGTGAGCATCCGGATTTGCACCTTCGTCCACAAAATCCACTTTCCGAATTTTGAGGTTTTTCAGTTTTGTTGCCACTTTGCTGCCTCCTTTCCGTAGATTTATAAAGCAAATGGCACCCATTTCTGGATGCCGATTGATTTATCAAAAAATATGTGTTACCTACGCCCTTTTTACGGTTCCATAGGTAGGATTATTAGATTGGAGCTGCTGAAAAACGCAATACACCCCTTTTTTACAGGCCGCTTTCATCCTCCACCGTTATCCTCTCTGCCTCTCCTTCAATGGAGAACATCTGGTAGGTTCCGTCCTTGACCTTTTCCCATACATCTTTATCCAGGACCTTGAAACCAATCCACCAGCCGATAGGAAGTGTGCCTGCCGGGATTCCCATAGCCTGCATTTTTTCCTCAGTGAACACCACGCTCTCAATCAGAACAGCGGCTCCGCCTCTTTTGTGCATTTCCCCGCCCTCACGATACAGCAGAACAAACTCATAGGCTGCATTTTCCAGATCCTCCGGCTCAACGATATCCTTTTGCCAGTCCTCGATCACTTCCCCATCTACACGCATGGAAACGCTCGCCCATCCAAAAGCAAGCATCTTTTCATCATCAGACTTCATAACCTTAAACCGGCCTTTCAGCACTCCCTCCGGTTCTGCCTGATGATATACAGCAGACTTTCCGATATAATCCGAAAACTTTTTCATCTTCTCATTCACTTCCTTCCCGCAGGTGGAGATTCTTCAATATACTCAATCGCGCACGCACACCTGGGATGCGCTGGCGGCAACATGTGCTGTCCTCTAAACAGCAGCCTGCTCCCGATATTGAAATCTGAATCCATTCCAACCTCCACACCCTCCAGTGATGCGCACAATTCGCATACTGCATCATCACCGGATGTACTCCACCTTTTTTGCATAACTCCCAGGTATCCTTCCGCCTGGGCCTGCCTTATCCCCTCGTCAGCTCCCCGGTTATACGCAAAGGCGCTTTCTGTCTGAGCAATCGTCATAGCTCTTTGACGGTGTTTTCTCTCTGCATACTTCTGCATGGCGTCATGCGCCTTTTTCCGTATGCTTTCCGGTTTCATCCGTGGATGCTCTTTTTTCAGCGTCACCACGATATTGTCATAAAATCTCGTAGCCGCTTTTGCATCGCCCTCTGTCAACCCGATGCAGGGGCGAATCAGTCTGGCAAGTTCGTCTACTGTGTGTCCGTCACGCATTTTCTTTGTGAGAAGTGCCGCAATGGCGTCTTTCTGCACCTGGGTGCAGGCTGTGACAAACTCTGCGCCACGCTCACCGAGCCAGTTCAATATGCCCGGCGTCTGCGTATTAAATTCAAAAGCGAGGTCGTCAAGAATAGGCTGCCCCGCTAATCCGGCTGTGATTGCATCCGTCCATAGGTTGCTGAGCCGGCTCGCCACCAGCACGGAATAATCCTGCGTCCAAAGCTGAATCGTTTCCTGGCTGATTGCGCCGTCTATGACCGCCTGCCGCAACTCCTGGTATGTAATCGCATTTTGCTGATCTTCCCAAAAGCCACACAAGATTTCTACCGGCTCCCCGGTAACAGCATCACTCTCCAGATATTCTTCAAGTCTGCGGAGGACTTCCTGGCCGTTCTTGGTCTTTACCTTCCTTACCCTTTTGGGGGCAATTATCCGGAATCCCATGCACCACACTCCCTCCCCAACCTCTTTTTCGCCTCTTTTGCCTTATCGTCCGGAATTTCTTCATCTTCATCGCCCTCGTTTGGATCGGTACCTGCGGCTGTTTCCGGTTCTGGCGGGTGGTTCTGCTCCTGCCCCTCCTGTCTTGTCCGGTCAAGCTCCCTGGTGTCGGAGGTTCTTTCCGGAAGATGCCCTACCCGACGGATATAATCCTCCAGTCCATCATCCGGTACCAGAACACCTATGCCTGTCATATCCTTGATAAAGGTTGCCACCTTTGTGATGTCAGCATCCTCGATATCCCCGTGTGTCATTTTCGGGTACTCTGTGATACCGGCAAAATGCTGGCCGTTAATATCAATCAGTGACGGTATGCCCTGGCTGTTGAATGTCTCGCAGATAATATCCAGAAACGCCCCTATGGCAACGGCAAATAACTCCGTCTTATCGGAACTGAGCGCCCAACTGCCCGTCTTGTCATGCCCCAGGAAAATAAAATCCGCTAATACCGTCATGGCAATTCTGGTATCATAGCGGTTTATGATGGCATTGGTATCAAACTGCCTGGTGCCTCCGGAGCTGAGCAGTTCCAGCTTATATCCAAACGGAAGAACAACTCCCTCCATTTCATCTCTGCGGATATTCTTAACCATCCTTTCCAGCCCGGCTACGATTTTCTCATTCTGAGGAATATTTTCATCCCACAAATCCGCGCCCTCCGGGCCGTAGATTACCGGAAGTCCGGCCAAATCCCTCTCAATTCCGATACCCTCAATCTCCTGGATTCTCCGCTTGAAGTACCAGGATCGGTACGCATTTCTCAGAATACTCCTGCCCTCTGGATTGTTCTTGCGACTTTTGGTCCGGAACAACAGCGCTTTTTCCATAGGGATTGTGAACGTGCCAAAATCCGGTGGCGGCATCTGCGTCATTCCCAGCAGATTGTCCTCGTTGTCATACTCCCACTCGTATAGCGTCTCCTGCGCTCTGATCGGCAGTTTCTTCCATCCAATCAGGCCGTCATTGAATTTGCTCTTTGTCCGTGAATCCTTCGTGTTTCCCATGCGCCGCTTATACACAATCTCGTGAAAACTCCATCCGTATGTGAGGAAAGACAGGATTTCGGAAATGGTATCAATCCATGTGTCCTGCATATCATTCATGCAGCTTTCCACAAACTCAGCCGCCTCCTTATCCTTTGCGGTATCTCCGCCAGGCTCCACATTCCAGTCGCATTGCCGAACCAACATTTCTATCGCAAAGAGGATTGCTCCCACTATATCATCATTCTCAGACATTTCCCGGTAGACTTCTATTCCTCTTTTCCCTCTCAGTTCATGCAAGAACTCTTCGTAAACGATCCCGCCATACCGCCGCTGTCCTATGCGTCCGATTTCTTTACTGCCAGCCATCTGTTCTCACCTCACTTTCTCCAATAACTGCTCTTTCCTAAACTGCTGTCTGTAGGCGGAGCCGAATATGTTCCGCCGTTTTCTATCTCACTGAAGGCGGAGCTGCTGCCGTCCACCATATCCTTAAATTTTGACTGAGGGAAATTCTCCATCTGATTGAAGTACATTTCATTCCAGTCTGCAATCAGCACATCCACATTCCCCTTATCCATTCCTTCCAGTCCGAGCCACTGTGCCGATAGAGGCTCTGCCCT
>Ga0137308_102366_pt1 | contig 12882 bp, 12 predicted proteins | sample Inofrocosms_June_FD_97181 | JGI IMG/M metagenome (GOLD analysis project Ga0137308, IMG submission 97181) | Mouse cecal microbial communities from Vienna, Austria - N-Acetylneuraminic and N-Acetylglucosamine D2O microcosms_June | ecosystem: Host-associated > Mammals > Digestive system > Large...
AGAATGTTTTTCATCCGGTCATAAGCTTTTGGTGGCAGGCAATGGAGGCAGCGCGGCGGACTCGGAACATATCGTGGGGGAGCTGATGAAGGGCTTTGTAAAGCGCCGCCGGATTTCGCAGGATATGGCCCGCAGGATGGAAGCCGTTGACCGGCAGGCAGGAAAAGAACTGGCGGAAAAACTCCAGGCAGGTCTTCCGGCCATTGCCCTTACGGGACATCCGGGCCTGTCCACGGCATTTTTAAACGATGTAGACGGTCTGATGACGTATGCCCAGCAGGTCTATGGCTATGGGCAGGAGGGGGATGTGTTCCTGGGGATCTCCACCTCCGGCAATGCGGCCAATATCCACTATGCCCTGGTGGCAGCCAGAGCAAAAGGCATGAAGGTCATAGGACTGACGGGAAAAGACGGCGGCAAACTGGGCAAATACGCGGATACGGCGATCATTGTCCCGGAGCAGGAGACGTATAAGATCCAGGAACTGCATCTGCCGGTGTATCATACCCTGTGTTTGATGCTGGAAGACTGCTTTTTCTGACAATTCCCGCATCCGGCGGGAAACGCTGCCCCAGAGGCAGGTTTGGCATCTGTAAATGTTACCGCAGACAGAGATGAGGATATCCTATGGCGTTTCATACATTTGTTATTTGTGCTTACGGGCGGTCGCCTTATCTGGAGGCATGTATCCGCTCTGTAAAGGCCCAGACCGTTCCCACCCAGATCATCTGCGCCACTTCCACCCCCAGTCCGTGGCTTGAGGCCATGGTGGGAAAGTACCGGATCCCTCTCTATGTGAGAGAGGGAAAGAGCAATATTCGGGACGACTGGAATTTTGCTGTGGAAAAAGCCGGCGGGCAGTTTGTGACCATTGCCCATCAGGATGATCTTTACAGCAGGCATTATGTGGAAGAACTGCAAAAAGCCTGTAAGCGTTGGCCGGACATGACCGTGTTCATGAGCGACGCTGTGTTGATAAAGCAGGGGAAGCTGACATGGGGCGGAGCTGTGGAGGCGGTTAAGAAGGCGCCGCGGCTGCCCTGGCGGCTGAGCTTTCTCTGCCATATCACTGCCGTGAAGGTTAGCGGGCTTATGTTGGGCAATCCCGTTATGTGTCCTTCCGTAAGCTACCGAAAAAGGAAGCTTTCCATGCCCCTGTTTTCGGGAACATATGATTTTGTTCTGGACTGGGAATGTATGAGAAAGCTGGCCAAAGAACCAGGTCGGTTTATCTGCGTGGAGAAACCGCTTCTCTGCTATCGGGTCCATGACGGGGCTACCACCAAAGCCTGTATTGAGGACCACCGAAGAGAGCGGGAAGAGCGGCAGATGTTTGAGAAAATATGGCCTGGATGGGCGGCGAAGGCGATCATGGTCTTGTACCGTCTGGCTTACAGAAATTACCAGTGAAGGAAGCGCGGATACATCGGAGCGCTCCGTAAAAGATGTTGGAGGAAATGACTGCATGGAGAAAAAACGCGCCGGTGTGTGGCAGTACCGATGGAAGGAAGAGGTGATTATAGCCGGCCTGCTGCTGGCCTTTGGGTTTATCATTAACGCGGGGATCCAGATTCGCGGCTTGTTTATGGACGATCTGTATCTGTGGTCCTGCTATGGCGAGCAGACGTTTCGGGAGTTTGTGTTTCCCTTGGGCAGTACACGGTTCCGGTTTCTTTATAATCTGGCAGCTTACGTGCAGTTGGGGCTTGTAGGGAGCCATGTGACTTGGTTTGTCCCTATTAATATAATCCTTAACAGCGCCATCGCCTATACCATATGCCGGTTTGCCAGAACACTTTCCGGCAATACTATAATCGGGTTCCTAACGGGATTTTTATATCTGTTATCCAGGATGTCTTACTATCAGATATCCCAGGTGTACGGGCTTATGGAGTCCCTTGCCCTGTGGGCTTCCATAGGGATCTTGTACTGCCTGTACCGGTATATCAATGAGCCCGGGCAGGAGCTGATATGGTTTCGGATGGCCAATGGCCTGTATTTTGCGGTATGCTTTATCCATGAGCGCTACATGGTCTTTCTGCCGCTGCTCTTTCTTGTGCTTTTGATGAAGCGCAACAAAAAGTGGAGGGAGTGGGCCATTCCCCTGGCAGTGTTTGCCCTGGTGCAGCTGATCCGTCTGGCAGCCATCGGAACGGTGATGCCTGCGGGGACCGGAGGCACGGATGTGGCGGATACCCTGAATATCAAACAGGTGATCCTGTTTGCCGTTCAGCAGGTTTTGTATCTTTTCGGGATCAATACGGGGGGAAGTTATCTCTGCGCCTTAAGCTGGCGCGAGTCCTCCCGGTGGATAAAGGTGCTTGTGATCCTGGCTGATATGATGATCCTGGCCGTCATGATCATCTTTATCATAAAGGTTGTCCGAAGCAAATGGGAGAGGATGGCTATTTGCCGGAACTGTCTGCTGTTTTTTTTGTTTATCGGAGCCTGCATCGCCTGTTCCAGCGTGACGATCCGGGTGGAGGTGCGGTGGGTCTATGTGTCCATGGCCGCGGCCTGGCTGTGGCTGGCGTACATGTGCGGCGTGATCGCAAGGCCGTTGGCCCAGAAGCCGGAGGCGGCGCGGCGGGTGCCGGATTACCGGTGGGCGCTTATCTGCACCGGGCTGGCAGTTATGTATACAGGGCTTATGATCCCTGCGGAGACGTATTACCGGAACCGTTATTCTAATCTGTATTACTGGAACAGCCAGCAGCAGTACAATTCCCTGGCGGAACAGACTTATGAAAAATACGGCGAAGCTGTTTTTGGAAAAAAGATCTATATTTTGAAAAATACTTATGACGTCAGCAAGTTCTATGCCGACACCTTCTTTAAGGTTTTTGACAAGGACAGGAAGGCGGAGGGGACAGAGGTGATATTTGTTGACAATATCCGGGATTTCGGCCAGGTGAACAACAACATGCTGGTCATTCGGGAGGATCCGTCTTTCCATGCTTACCAGGATATTACGGAGGCGGTGAGGATCTTAAAATGCGAACCCATCTACGGCTATTACCGGGACGGATGGATGGACGAAAGCGCCAAGCTTCGAGTGATGGCAGGCAGCAGCGGCGTTATCCAGCTGCAGCTGATGTATCCGGGAGCCATGGACGGCCATGAAAAGGCCGTGATCTATCAAAACGGCCAGCCGGCGGCCCAGGTGGAAATTAAGCAGAACATTACTCAGGTGGAATTAAAGGCCAGACCTTATGATATTGTGGAGCTGGAATTCGAGAACAACTTTTATCTGGAGGATGCCCAGGAACAGCGGGGGGAAAAGCGATTTTCCATGATGGTGGAGATTACGGCAGACTAACATTGTGGTTTAAGCAAAGAGGAGTTTTATGAAGACTGGAAAGTGGTGCTATTTGCTGCCGGTCATAGGCGTAGTATTCGGCCTGTGGTATGTGCGATCGGCATTTGTGGATGTGGTCTATTCCGACTATATCCGCCTGGTGAACAGTTATCTGCCGGATGTGTGGGATCCCAGCAAGTTTTTTGTGGGGGACATCCTGACCCGCATACCGCTGAATTACGCGGCCAGGATCGTCAATGTAACATTTTTCGGCTACAGCATACGGTTTGACCAGACTTTGGGGATTATTTTTTTAGGCGTATCGGCATTGCAGATCACGGCGTACGGTGTGAGACAAAACATCGGCGCGGTGTGGATCATAAGCCTTATGGCAGTGATCTTCAGCCTGAACAAATGGGAGATGATGATAAACGGCAGCGGATGGATCCATTTTCTGGCTTTTGCGGGGTTTTACTGCCACTATCTGGTGCTGGAGCGGGTGTGGCAGGGCGGGGAGAAGAAAAACGACCGTCTCTGGCTTCTGACTTTGCCGTGGATCGTGACCATTGGCATGGCAGGCCCCTACTGCGCTGTTTATACGGTGACCCTTGTGCTGGCTTATGGTCTTGCCATGGGTCTTAAAAAGGCCGGCGGGGGACAGTGGGAAAAACGGTATCTGCTGTACGCCGCCTCGGCGATGGTCCCCCTTCTTCTGTATATGTGGAGCAGTTCTTTGGCGGAGCCGGAGAAGCTGGGGGTGGCAGAGGTTTCCCTTATGACCCAGTTTCTGGATACGCCAGGATTTTTCCTTCGGTTTTTTATCAAATCATTTTCCTCCATGGTCATGGGGGTGGAATGCGCCCAGGCCGTGTTTGCCACCAATACGCCTTACTTTGTTTTGGGGATCGCGGTCATGGGAGGCTATGGGCTGGCGCTGTGGCAGCAGTGGCGGTACGGCCTGTATAAGGAGACCGTCTTTCCTCTGATGCTTTTGTGTTCCGGGGGGTTGAACCATATATTGATCATGGTGTCGCGATGGGTATTTTTAAGAGAGGATTACGGCATGTCTTCCAGGTACGCGCTGCAGTTTCAGGTGGGCATCCTGGGGATGCTTCTGACATTCGGGCTGGCGGGGCGGAAGATGGCGGCGGAAAAAAGAGGGACTTGGGCAAAGGGACTGAGCCGGTGCTTTATGGCTGCTGTCACGGTTTTGCTGCTGGCGGGAAATGGGTATACTACAGCGCAGGAAGTAAAAAAAGCGCCTATCCGGAAAGAGTACTGCGCGGCGCGGGCCCGGCTGGCCCTGGATTTTGAAAACAGGACGGACGAGGAGCTTAAGGCTAATTTTGAGTACCATATGAGCAGACCTGAGGGAGGGGCGGAAGTTCGGGAAGCTCTGGAGATCTTAAAGAAACAGCAGTGGAATATTTTCAGGCAGCCAAACTAAAGGAGAAAAGACCAATGAAAGTAGTTATCTTAGCCGGAGGATTCGGCACCAGAATCAGCGAAGAGAGCCATCTGAAACCTAAGCCTATGATCGAGATCGGGGAAAAGCCCATTCTTTGGCACATTATGAAGTATTACTCGGAGTTTGGGTTTCACGAGTTTGTGATCTGTCTGGGGTATAAACAGTATGTGGTGAAGGAGTTTTTCGCGGACTATTTTCTCCACACGTCGGATGTGACCTTTGATCTGGCCAACAATAAGATGGAGGTCCACAACAATTACGCGGAGCCCTGGAAGGTAACGCTGGTGGATACCGGTCTTAACACCATGACCGGAGGAAGAGTGAAAAGGATCCAGCCTTTTGTGGGCAGAGAACCCTTTATGCTCACCTACGGGGACGGAGTGTGCAACGTGGATCTAAAGGCGCTGTTAAAGTTCCATAAGGAGCACAAAAAGACAGCCACCATAACCACAGTAAGCATCGCCCAGATGAAAGGCGTCCTGGATATCGGGGCAGACCAAGTGGTGCGGTCTTTCAGGGAGAAGAAGGAGGCGGATGCCAGTCTTATTAACGGAGGGTTTATGGTCCTGAATCCGGAGGTGTTTACTTATCTCATAGATGATTCTACAGTGTTTGAGCAGGAGCCCCTTCAGAAACTGGCGGCAGAAGGCCAGCTGATGGGCTATCACCACGACGGTTTTTGGCAGTGTATGGATACGCAGCGGGAGATGAAGAGGCTGGAAGATCTGTGGCAGAGCGGGAAAGCGCCCTGGAAAATATGGAAGAATTAATACCAATGGCAGAGAGGATGGAAAGGATAGAAGCATGAGGGATATCTGGAGCGAGTTTTGCGGTTTTTATAAAGGAAAGAAAGTGCTGGTCACAGGCCATACGGGATTTAAAGGTTCCTGGCTGTGCCGGATTTTGACGGATATGGGGGCGCAGGTGACCGGGTATGCCAAGGAGCCGCCTACAAGTCCCAGCCTGTTTGACGGGGCCGGACTGGCCCATAACATGGACAGCGTTATAGGCGATATCCGGGATCTGGCTCATCTGAAACAGGTGTTTGACCGGGTATGCCCCCAGATCGTGTTTCATCTGGCAGCCCAGCCCATTGTGCGGGATTCCTACAAAGATCCGGTTTACACCTATGAGACCAATGTTATGGGGACGGTCAATATGCTGGAGTGCGTCCGGCTGACTCCGTCGGTGATATCCTGCGTCAATGTGACCACGGACAAGGTCTATGAAAACAGAGAGTGGGAATACGGGTATCGGGAATGTGATAATCTGGACGGGTATGATCCCTACTCCAACAGCAAGTCCTGTTCCGAGCTGGTGACCCACAGCTACATCAGATCGTTTTTCGGGGACAACCGATGCAGGGTGTCCACGTCCAGGGCCGGCAATGTGATCGGAGGCGGAGATTTTGCCAACGACCGCATTATTCCGGACTGTATCCGGGCAGTATCGGCGGGGAGAGAGATCATTGTCCGCAACCCGCATTCCATCAGGCCGTATCAGCACGTGCTGGAACCGCTGTTTATCTATCTGACGATCGCCATGAAGCAGTATGAGGATCAGGCTTTTGCGGGATATTATAATGTAGGGCCGGATGACAGGGACTGCGTGACCACGGGAGCGCTGGCGGATTTGTTCTGTCAGGCATGGGGGAAGGATGCCGCGTGGATCGATCAATATGACGGAGGTCCCCATGAAGCTAATTTCCTGAAACTGGACTGCTCCAAGATCAAGCAGGTATTTGGCTGGCAGCCCCGCATGAACATCCAAAAGGCAGTGGAATGGACCGTGGAGTGGACAAAAGCCTATCTTGCCGGGGAGGACATCTTAACGGTGACCGACTCCCAGATATACAGGTTTTTTCACTGTGACAAAGCTTGATCCATAGAAATAAGAAAGGACATGTTGCTATGTTTGAAAATAAGACAGAGGTACAGGCGCGCCAGGAGATCCTGGAGCTGGTGGGAGAATACTGTGACCGGTTCCATCAAAAGAAGCAGTACAAGGAGGGGGACCGGATCCCCTATGCCTCCAGAGTCTATGACAGGCATGAGATGATGAACCTGGTGGACAGTTCTCTGGAATTTTGGCTCACTTCCGGCAGGTACACGGACGCGTTTGAAAAAAAGCTGGCCGAGTACCTGAATGTGAAATACTGTTCTGTGGTAAACTCCGGTTCTTCGGCCAACCTGGCGGCGTTTATGGCGCTGACGTCCCCTCTTTTGGGAGACCGTCAGATCAAACGGGGGGACGAGGTGATCACTGTGGCGGCTGGCTTCCCCACAACGGTGACCCCCATGATCCAATACGGGGCTGTCCCGGTGTTTGTGGATGTGACCATACCTCAGTACAATATTGATACCGCCATGCTGGAGCAGGCTTATTCCGAAAAGACCAAGGCCGTGATGCTGGCTCACACCTTGGGCAATCCGTTTGATCTGGAAGCTGTGAAAGGGTTCTGCCAGAAGCATCAACTGTGGCTGGTGGAGGATAACTGCGACGCCCTGGGGACCCGGTACACCATAGGCGGTGAGGAGAGATTTTCCGGGACCATAGGGGATATCGGAACTTCCAGCTTCTATCCTCCCCACCATATGACCATGGGTGAGGGAGGCGCGGTGTACACCAATGATCCTCTGCTGCACAAGATCGTCCGCTCCTTCCGCGACTGGGGCCGCGACTGCATATGTCCGTCAGGCCGGGACAATATGTGCGGCCGCAGATTTGACCGCCAGTATGGGGAGCTGCCGTTGGGATACGATCATAAATATGTGTACTCCCATTTCGGGTACAACCTAAAGGCCACGGATATGCAGGCGGCCATCGGGTGCGCGCAGCTGGAAAAGTTCCCGTCATTTGTGGAGAGAAGGCGGCACAATTTTGACAGGCTTTATGAAAGACTTAAGGGGACCGAAGATACCCTGATCCTTCCCCAGGCTGCCCCCAATTCCAGACCCAGCTGGTTCGGATTTCTCATAACCTGCCAGGAAGGCACAGAGCGCAGTCGTGTGGTATCGTATATTGAGAGCAAAGGCATTCAGACCAGGATGCTGTTTGCGGGCAATCTGACAAAACACCCGTGTTTTGACCAGATGCGGCAAAGCGGTGAGGGATTCCGGATCGTAGGCGATCTGTCGGTAACGGACAGGATCATGAGGGATACTTTCTGGGTGGGCCTGTATCCCGGCATGACGGATGCCATGATCGACCAGATGGCAAAGGTGATCAGGGAAGCGGCAGAAGCAGGCAGGGAGGACAGGAAAGATGGAAAGTGACGCCTTAAAGACTCCCTTGGCTCCCTACGACCTTGCTCCGGTCCATGGGGCTAATCTGAAGATCCTCAAAGAGATCGACAGGATATGCAGAAAATACGAGATCGCCTACATGATAGATTCCGGGACTCTCCTGGGGGCGGTGCGGCATCAGGGGTTTATTCCCTGGGATGACGACGCGGATGTGGCCTTTACCAGGGAGAACTATGAAAGATTCGCGAAAGTGGTCAGGAAGGAACTGCCAAAAGACATGAAGCTTCTGGAACCTCACCAGCTGGCAGGGGGAGAGGCATTTTACGATTTCACCCCAAGGATCCTGTATCTGAACAGCAAGACCCATGAGGATAGTCCCGAGATGCAGTACTATGAAGGGCGTCTGAACCATCTGTGGGTGGATCTGTTCATACAGGATGATCTGCCCCAATGCAAGGTTAAGGCTGCCGGCATCCGAGCCGTTCACACCCTGATCTACGGACTGGCCATGGGCCACCGGTATGAGCTGGATCACTCCAAATACGGCCCTCTGGCTAAGATCGCCGTAAAAATACTGGCCGGGGCGGGAAAGCGGATTCCCATGAAGACCATCCGCAGGCTGCAGCGCAGGCTTGCGGTGTGCGGTAACGGCAAAAACAGCAGGCTTAGGTATTACAGCAATTATCAGCCCGATTATCTGCATGTGACCATTGAAAAGCAGTGGAATGACAGGACCGTGGATCTGCCTTTTGAGGACACGGTTTTAATGGCTCCGGAAAATTGGGATCAGGTGCTGAAACAGATTTACGGGGATTATATGCAGCTCCCTCCCGAAAAGGAGCGGGTTCCCACCCATTCCGCCATCAAGATCCAGGTGACGGGATAGGATAAGGCCATGGAAAGGAATCAGATACATGAGAAGGTTATTGTCGGTTGTGGTGTCAGTCTACAATGAGGAGGCGGTGCTGGAACAGTTTTACAAAGCGGCGGCGCAGGTTTTAAAAGATGCTGCCTGGGATTACGAACTATTATTTGTCAATGACGGAAGCCGCGACCGAAGTTTAGAGATCCTTACAAGCCTGGCAGACCGGGATCCCCATGTAAAAGTAGTCAGCTTTTCCAGAAATTTCGGCCATGAGGCTGCCATGATCGCAGGGATCGACTACAGCAGAGGCGACGGCATCATCTGCATGGACGCGGATCTGCAGCATCCCCCCCAGTGCATTCCCCTGATTCTTGAAAAGTTTCAGCAGGACTATGATGTGATCAATATGGTCAGGACAAAAAACGAGTCTGCCGGTTGGTTTAAGAATCTGGCGTCGTCGGCGTTTTATAAGCTGATCAACGTGCTGTCCGACGTGAAATTTGAGAATAACGCATCTGACTTTTTTGCGGTCAGCAGAAAGGTGGCAGAGGTCTTAAAGGACAATTACCGGGAAAAGGTGCGGTTTTTAAGGGGGTATGTGCAGAACGTAGGGTTTGCCAAGACCACCATCTCCTACGAGGCGGGCGTCCGGGCGGCGGGGGAGAGCAAATACAGCATCCGCAAATTGTTTCAGTTTTCAGTCAACACCATTGTGTGCTTTTCCAACCTGCCTTTGAAGTTGGGGATCTACGCCGGGATCATGGCGGCGTTTTTGGGAGTGGTGGTGATGGTTTATACGCTGTTTACCAGAGGAGGAGCGCCCAGCGGGTACGCAACCATTGTAATACTGAACTGTTTTATGTTTGCCATCTTATTTTTGATCGTGGGAATTATGGGCGAGTACATGTCGATCTTATTTGCGGAATTGAAAGACAGGCCCATTTATATTGTGGCAAAGACGCAAAATATGGCTGAAGATTCAGAGAAATTAGAGCAAATCAAGTAAAGAGGAAACCCAAAAGTCGACAAGGTGACCTATTTTCCTACAAATTTCGGATACACTATCCTAAAAAAACAGGAGGGTGTGTCATGAGAATTTGTGAAGCTACTAATTTAAGGATCAATGAGCTTCGAAAACAGAGACGGCTGACAGAATACGCGCTGATCTATCAGACCGGTATGCCGCCGTCAACCGTAAAGAGTATCCTGCACGGAAAAAGTCAAAATCCCGGCATTGTGAATATTAAAAAAATCGCGGAAGGTCTCGGAGTAACTATGAGAGAATTTTATGACTCAGACATCTTCGACGAACTGGAGCCGGAGGATTAAAGATAAAGGAGTCGGGCATGGTAGAGGAGGAAAGGGAAATCATGGAGGTTGCCATAGAGGCAGGACATATTCTGCTGGAAAATGGCGCCGAAATATTTCGGGTGGAGGAAACCATAAACCGAATTTGCAGGCATTACGGGATCAAGTCCGGTAGTGCCTTTATTTTAAGTAACGGGATCTTTGTGACGTCAGGAAACCGGGAGGAGGAGGCGTTCGCAAAGGTGCAGCATATCCCTGTAAGCGGTTCCCATCTAAACCGGGTGGCGGCAGTGAACCAGCTGTCCAGAGAGGTGGAGGAGGGCCGCTATACCATCGAGGAGGTTCGGCAGCGCCTGGAGGAGATACGGCGCATGCCGGGAAAATCAAAACACATGCAGATTTTAAGCTCCGGCATCGGAAGCGGGGCGTTCTGCTATCTTTACGGCGGGACCGTAAGAGACTGTCTGGCGGCATTTTTGGCCGGGTTCTTTCTATATATATTTGTGCTGTACATAAGCAGCCCTTACCTTAACAAAATGGTGTCCAACATTGCCGGAGGAGCCGTGGCCACAGTAGCCTCAATGGTGTTTTATAAACTGGGAATCGGGCAGAATCTGGATCAGATCGTCATCGGATCCATCATCCCTCTGGTACCCGGGGTGGCGTTTACCAATGCGATCCGGGATATTGCCGACGAAAATTATATTGCTGGAACCGTGCGTCTGATCGATGCTTTGCTGGTGTTTTTCTGTATCGCCATGGGGGTAGGGCTGGTGTACACAGTCAGACAAAGACTGATGGTGCTGTAACAAAGGTGTGTATGGAGGTGGGAGGAAGATGATAGGGCAGGTGTTGGCGGCTGTGACGGGGACCATCGGATTTTCCGTGCTGTACAGCGTACCCAGGGCGTATTATCCGTACTGCGGGTTTATCGGAGGCGCGGGGTGGCTTTTGTATTGTCTGCTGCTGCCGGGCTGTTCGCCGCCGGAGGCCACGCTTTTCGCGGCGATCCTGGTTGTGCTGCTGTCAAGGCTGTTTGCGGTGAAGGAGCGGTGTCCGGTGACCATCTTTCTGATCAGCGGCATCTTTCCTCTTGTACCAGGAGGCGGGATATACTGGACTGCCTACTACATCGTGACCGGGGAGATGGAGATGGCGGCGCAAAAAGGCTTTACGGCTGTCAAGGTGGCTGTGGCCATTGTACTGGCTATTGTGTTTGTATTCCAGCTTCCACAAAGGCTGTTCCGGGTCAGGTGGAAAAAGGCAGGAAACGGGAAATGACAGGAGGGATAAATGGTATGGTGTTGATTCGGGGCGGAAGGGTCGTTGACCCGGAAAAGGGAGAAGAGAAGCAGGCGGACGTGATCATAAAAGACGGCAGGATCGCAGGGATCGGTGATTTTGCCGACGACGGAAGCTATGAGCAGGTGATCAACGCTGCGGGGCTTATGGTGGCGCCCGGGCTGGTGGATATCCATGTTCATTTCAGGGATCCGGGATTTACACACAAGGAGAATATCCGTACCGGAGCGGCGGCGGCGGCGGCAGGCGGATTTACCACCGTAGTGTGTATGGCTAACACAAAACCTGTGGTGGACAGCAGGGAAATTTTGGAGTATGTTATAGAAGAGGGAAAAAAGACAAAGATCCATGTGCTGGCGGCGGCGGCGGTATCCGTAGGGTTGAAAGGAAAAGAGCTTACGGATATGGAAGAGCTGAAAAAGGCAGGGGCCTGCGGCTTTACCGATGATGGTATCCCTCTGATGGACGGAGAATTGCTACGGCAGGCCCTGAAGCAGGCGGCAGCGCTGGACGCGCCGGTGAGCCTTCATGAGGAGGACCCGGGATTCATAAAAGAAAACGGCGTCAATCACGGGGAGGCGTCCCGGCAGATGGGGATTTACGGCTCCCCGGCCGTGGCTGAGGACAGCCTCATAGCCCGGGACTGCATGATCGCCTTACACACCAAAGCAAAAGTCAATATTCAGCATATCAGCTCTGCAGGCGGATTGGAGATGGTGCGGGCCGCAAAGAAGATGGGGGCAAAGGTAACGGCGGAAGTAACACCCCATCATTTTACGCTGACCGAAGAGGCCGTATTAAAATACGGAACCCTGGCAAAGATGAACCCTCCTTTAAGGACCGAGAAAGACCGCCGGGCGCTGATCGGGGGCCTGCAGGACGGGACCATTGACATCATAGCCACGGACCACGCTCCCCACAGCAGGCAGGAAAAAGGGCAAGCCTTTACCCAGGCGCCAAGCGGTATCATAGGGCTGGAGACTGCCCTGGCGCTTGGCATCACGGAGCTGGTGGACAAGGGATATCTGACCATGGCGGAACTGATGGCCAAGATGAGCCTGAACCCGGCGCGGCTTTATGGTCTGGAGTGCGGGCGCATGGCAGTGGGGGCGCCGGCGGATCTGGTTATTTTTGATCCCTGCCAATGTTTTACGGTGGACCGGTTTTGCTCAAAAGCAGACAATTCCCCGTTCCAGGGGTGGACGCTGAAGGGAAAGGTCTATTATACTCTCTGTGAGGGAAAAGTTGTATTCCAAAATTAATCTAATAGAAGGAGAATCATCATGAAAGATCAGAATTGCGCATATTGTATGCAAGGGGAACTGGTGGCCAAGTTTGGGTATCCGGTCTGCGCCATGGATACCGGGTATGTCTATATTTTCAAAGAGCAGAGCAA
>Ga0137308_102367_pt1 | contig 12877 bp, 11 predicted proteins | sample Inofrocosms_June_FD_97181 | JGI IMG/M metagenome (GOLD analysis project Ga0137308, IMG submission 97181) | Mouse cecal microbial communities from Vienna, Austria - N-Acetylneuraminic and N-Acetylglucosamine D2O microcosms_June | ecosystem: Host-associated > Mammals > Digestive system > Large...
CTGGTCATAGTCAGCCAGGGCGGGAGGGCAGTAGGTTCCTGAAAGACCCATTGGACGCCATCGGCACTTAATGAGCGCAAGCGGCTACGCGCAGTCGCGAATTTAGTACCGCTATAGGCGTTCATTAAGCGAGAGCGGGGTCTTTTGGGAACCTACTGCCCTCCCGTCCTAGCGTCCTCTATACCACAAAATATAAATTTTTATTTATATTCCTACCATAAGCAATTCCCTCAACATCTGATTGACTGCCGCTGGATTTGCTTTTCCTTTCATTGCTTTCATGGTCTGCCCCACCAAAAATCCCATCGCTTTTTCTTTCCCACCACGATAGTCAGCCACAGACTGCGGATTTTCCTCGATAACTTTCTCAACAACCGTCCGAAGCACGCTTTCATCATGAACCGTCTTTAACCCATGCTCTTCCACATACTGCAATGGGTCAATATCCTCTAAAAAGATTTTTTCAAATACCTCCTTTGCAACAGAACTGTTAATTGCTCCTTTGTCCGTCAGCTCAATCAGTTCTGCCAGATGCTTTGGTGAGAACGTCAGTTCTTCCGCTTCCATCTCATGTTCTTTCATCAGTCGCATCGTCTCCACCATCAACCAGTTAGATACCTTCTTTGGCTTCTTGCAGATAGCCGTCGTCGCTTCAAAAAGGTCTGCCATCTTCTTCGCTGATGTAATAATCTGTGCATCATAGTCAGGAATATCAAATTCCTTTTTATAGCGAATTAATTTTTGTGTACGAAGCTCTGGCTGTCTGGCCCGAATCTGTGCAAGCCACTCGTCACTTATCCATACAGGCACCAAATCCGGCTCTGGAAAATAGCGATAATCCTGCGCATCCTCCTTAGAGCGCATCGCATAAGAAGATTCCTTATTGTCATCCCAACGGCGTGTCTCCTGTACAACCGCCTTTCCCATCTCCAAAAGCTCAATCTGACGCTCCCGCTCTCCCTCTATCGCCCTTGTAATCGCCTTAAAGGAGTTTAGGTTCTTCATCTCTGTTCGTGTTCCAAGCCTGGTGCTTCCCGTTTCCCTCACGGATAAATTGACATCTGCACGCATCGAACCTTCCTGAAGCTTACAATCCGAGGCACCTAGATATTGGATAATTAACCTCAGTTTATCCAGATAGGCTATCACTTCTTTTGCATCTCTCATATCTGGCTCTGATACAATCTCTATCAGTGGCACTCCGCTTCTGTTAAAATCCACCAGTGAGCAGTCCTCCCACTCATCATGCATCAGCTTTCCCGCGTCTTCTTCCATATGAATCTCATGAATTCCAATCTTTTTTGTGCCAGATGGTGTATCAATCTCCACATATCCATCCCTGCAAATTGGCTCATACAGCTGAGAAATCTGATAGTTTTGCGGATTGTCCGGGTAAAAATAATTTTTCCTGTCAAACTTACAGCATTGGTTAATCGTGCAGTTTGTTGCAAGTCCTACTGCTATGGCATACTCAACTACTTGTCTGTTTAAGACGGGCAGCGCCCCTGGCATCCCAGTACATACCGGACAAGTATGCGTATTGGGTGCCCCGCCAAATTCTGTACTGCAGGCGCAAAATATCTTTGTCTTGGTTGCCAGTTCCACATGAACCTCTAACCCAATTACTGTCTCGTACTGTCTGCTCATCTTACAACACTCCTTTCAAGGCTTTACACCGTTCATAAGTTCTTGTCCGCTCAAAAGTATAGGCTGCACGAATCAGTTTTTTCTCCTGAAAACAATCTCCTAAAAGCTGCATCCCAATCGGAAGCCCTTTACTGTCTATGCCACATGGCAAAGAGATGCCTGGAAGTCCGGCCAGATTGGCAGCTATGGTATAGATATCACTAAGATACATCTGAATTGGGTCACAAAGTGACTCCTTTAGCTTTGGCGCCGTCGTGGGTGCTACGGGAGCCAATATCACATCATAGCGCTCAAATGCCCGGTCAAATGCCTGCTTTATCAGAGCTTTTGTCTTTAGGGCCTTTAGATAATAAGCATCGTAATACCCGGAGCTTAGCACAAAAGAACCTAACATAATCCGCCGTTTTACTTCTGCGCCAAAGCCCTCGCTTCTGGATTTTTTATACATCTGGTGCAGTCCTTCGTACTCTTTGGTACGATATCCATATTTTACCCCATCAAACCGCGCCAGGTTCGAGCTTGCTTCTGCTGATGCGATAATATAGTAAGCAGGTATGGCATACTCTACAAGACTTAAATCAAATTCTTCTAATACTGCGCCTTGCCCTTCAAGTACCTTTGCCGCCTGCAAAATACTTTCTCTGACTTCTGCATCCAGTCCCACGCCAAAATAATCCCTTGGAATTCCAATCCGAAGCCCCTTGACATCCTCCACAAGCGCTGTTGTAAAATCATAGTCCTTACGTTTTACAGAAGTGCTGTCTTTGGGGTCATATGATGCAATCGCTTCAAGCACTGCTGCACAGTCTCCAACGTCCTTGGCCACTGGCCCAATCTGGTCTAGCGAAGAAGCATATGCAATCAGCCCATACCGGGATACCGTCCCATACGTAGGCTTTATCCCGGTTACTCCGCAATAAGCGCTTGGCTGTCGAATCGAGCCTCCGGTATCTGAGCCAAGCGCATACGAACATTCTTCTGCCGCCACTGCTGCACAGCTTCCACCCGAAGAACCACCTGGTACATGCTCTAGATTCCAGGGATTCTTTGTCACTCCAAAAAAGGAAGTCTCCGTTGTACTGCCCATTGCAAACTCATCCATATTTGCCTTGCCAAGAATCACGGCGCCAGCTTGCTCTAGGTTCTTTACTGCCTCTGCGGTATAAGTCGGTTTAAAATGATATAAAATCTTAGAAGCACAAGTTGTTTGCATCCCTTTTGTACATAGATTATCTTTTAATACTATGGGAACTCCTGCTAGAGGCCCCTTAAAGAATCCTTTCTCAATCCCCTCTTGTACTTTTTCTGCCCTCTCAAGCGCCCCTTCCTTATCTACAGTTATCATACAATGAAGCTTCGAATCCATCCTCTCTATCTGCAAAAAAGCTTCCCTGGCCGCCTCTACAGCTGTAACCTCTTTTGCCTGTATCTTCTTCCCTAGCTCTACAGCTGTTAAACTCATTAAACTCATAACTCATCTCCTATTATAGTTTTGCATCCGCCAAAAGAATCCCCCTTTTTCTAGATTGATTTTCAGCTGTCTGCGCATCTGAAAACCAATCTGAGGATTCTTTTGTCAGATGCTGTTTTGGTTTGTTATTCTATTGTTTTTGGGACTTTATAGGCTCCGTCTTTTGTTTTTGGAGCGTTGGCAAGCATTGCGTCTCGCTCGTCGCTATTTTTAACAATGTCCTCGCGAAATACATTGTGGATGGGAAAGATATGGGACATAGGCTCTACACCATCTGTATCTAATTCATTTAATTTATCAATATAGTCTAACATCCGCCCCATATCACACTTTGCCTGTTCTCTCTCTGTCTTAGATAACTCTAACTTTGCCAAAATCCCCACATACTCCATCATCTCATCTGTTATCACATTTGCCATTTTTAATCTCCTTCCCAGGATTATAAACTACTATTTATATTCCATCTTACAAATATCCTTATGGCTCCAGTCTTGATAAATCTCTGGGATACAATGTTGTTTCTCTTACATTGTCCTCGCCCACCAGTTTCATCGTAAGTCTCTCCAGTCCAATTCCAAGACCGCCATGTGGTGGCATCCCATAGCGGAAGGTATCCAGATATTGTGTCAGTCCCTCTTCACTTATCCCCCGCGCCGTAAGCTTCTCCAAAAGCTTCTTATACTCATGGATTCTCTGTCCTCCAGTTGTAATCTCCAGCCCATGATAAAGCAGGTCAAAGCTTAGGGTATATCTTATATCCTCCGGGTCATCCATCGCATAAAATGGTCTTTTCTTAGAAGGATAATGTGTTACAAATACAAAATCCGCACCGTACTCTTCCAAAAAATACTGCCCAATTAACAGCTCCTCTTCTGGCTCTAGATCAAATGGATTGCGAATCTTACGCTGATATTTTTCTGCCACTAACTCTTTCGCCCTGTCAAAGCGAACGGCTGGAATCTGTTCTGTCTTGGGTAGTGTAACTCCTAAAATCTGCAATTCCTTCTTATACTCCTCTAAGAGAAGTTTCATCGTATATTGCAAAAATCCTGTCTCTATCCCCATCAAATCTTCAAAACCATCAATATATCCCATCTCCAAATCCAGAGAAGTATACTCATTAAGATGCCTTTTTGTATTGTGCTTCTCCGCCCGAAATACAGGTGCCGTCTCAAATACTCTGTCAAATACTCCAACCATCATCTGTTTGTAAAGCTGTGGAGACTGCTGTAAGACCGCAGGACGATGAAAATAATCTAACTTAAATAAGTTCGAACCTCCTTCTGCACTTTTAGCCCCAATCTTTGGTGTATGAATCTCTGTAAATCCCTGCTGATACAGAAAATCCCGAAATCCCCGTACAATCCCTTCTTGTAATTTAAACTTTGCTCTCTCCCTTATATTCCGAAGCGATATCGAACGCATGTTCAGTTTGGCTTCCAGCGAAGTATTTAACTTCCACTTTCCAATTGGCAGTGGTAAAGGCTCTGATGGTACAGACAATAGCCGTATATGCTTTAAGCGAAGCTCCACACCGCCTAATGCACGCTCCTCTTTTGCCAAGACGCCTTCCACCTCAACGGTTGCTGCCTCCTTTATCTCTCTAATATCAAAAGAGGTCTCCCCCTTCTCGTACACGCACTGCAAAAGCCCCTCACTTTTACGAAGCATCACAAAAGCCACGTCTCCCATATGCCGGATGGTATGCACTGCACCTTCTACCTTTACACATGCTCCAATCCTATCCCCTGCTAACAGCTCTGAAAGTCCAAGCGTCTTTTTTTCCTTTACACCTGTTATAAACTCCATTCTTTCTTCCTCCTTCTCTAAATCTCTGCCAAAAATTTCTTCCAGAGCATCTTTTAAATACAAAAATCCCGCCCCGGAATATCTACATTCCGGGACGGGACACATCATTTACTTATCTCCCGCGGTACCACCCGCATTGAACACCCTGCCAGACTTTGGCACAGTATTCCACTCTTATGCATATAACGTATACCCCGGGCCAGCTTACTCTTCTTTCAACTGGCCAGCTCCCAGGTGTTCCCTTCCTCTGCTCCTCCTAATAGCGCTCTCAGTCGGTGACGCCATATTCCTGTCGGTCTCTGCAAAGTAGAGTCCTGTTCTCTGCTTTTCTCATATATATCGGTCAAATACTCTGCACTTTTATCACAAAGCATCTAACTTGCCAATTATCCTAGCACACTTTTCTTACAATTACAACTTTAAAATCCATGTATTTTTCACCCTCTTACTAAAATTTTTTCAGTATTCCTCATACACTGCAAATGCCAAATCCACATTTATCACTTCTTCAGGCGCATACAAAGCCCCTTCTGTATACATATCCCATACGCCTGAGCGATAATACAAAAAGTCTGTCTTTACTGCACATTCCTTATTTCTGAGTTGAACCTTTATCTGGTATTCTTCCTCCCCTTTGGGTATTACCTTCTCAAATGCCACAGGATAAGCTGCCATACAAGGCGCCTGTGCGCCAATGATTTCACCTCTGGCTACCTCGCTTCCATCCTTATCCACTATCATAAGATCATACACCGAATCATTCCCTGCTCCGTCCCAGTTTGCCACCCATATATCCACATGGTTAAAAGGCTTTCTGGCACGAAACGTCTGTGAAAATTCTGTCTGAAGTAAAAGGTCCTGGCTACTCTCCTGGTCTTGAAGCACTACATACTCTCTGACAGGCTCTCCTGATTGCTCCACGATAACCCCTGTTCCAATCGCAGTCAGAAGAACGCCTCCCCCCGCCACAGCCGGCAGAAACCTTGTTATCCTGATACGTTTAGACGCCTGATACAGCCCCTTATCTACGACTGCTATTCCATCTGCCGCCACCAGCACAAACATCAGCATAAATGGAATACTATATGCATTGTCCACTTCCCACAGAAGATAGAACAAATAGGCCCCGCAGATATTGAACAGAAAGATATCCAAAAAATTTCGTTCTCTTTTCCATACCCGCCACACAAGCGATACCATAAAAAGCCCCATCAACATTCCATGATAGCTGTGCAGATACAGGGACAGGTAATCACTTCTTCCACCATTTATATATTTCTGTACCGCAGAAGGCTTGCGCATTGTCCGAAACAGTGCATAATAGTCATCTGTCCCATCCGAAAATGCAACTCTTAGTTTATTTCTCCAAAGTGTTAAAAGCCCTTTCGGCCCCATCTCTTCCACCCGTTCTTTTAAGCGCATAATCGCCGCTTCTGTCCGCTCTTCTTTCGTGGAAAATGACCCTGTATAGGCATCGTCTGCACTGTTATATTGCCCTTCGCCCTGCGCACTCATCATCACCCAATGAATTGCCGGGTATCCTGTCTTCGCCGGGTCAAATCCAGCATAGCATTTCTCCAGCTGTCCATAAGCTCCCAACACCAAAAAGCCCCCAAAAAGCACAGAAAAAACACCGATTGCCCCTCTTGATACCCGTATCTTCTGAAACGTCAGTACCACATAGACAAAAAGCGCTGCTGCCGTCAATATTACTGTTGCACGAATCTTATAACCCGACGCCAGCAGAGCTCCCATTGCAACATACTGTATATATTTTTTCCACAGAATTTCTTCTCTTCTTGCCCGGTCAAAAAGCCAGACTGCCCCCATTGAGCATGCCAGAGAAATCGTAGAAGTATAATACATCTGCCCTAACAAATACCAGAGCGGATTGACAAGCAAAAGTAGTAGCACATAGTTTCCAATCTTTTTCCCTCTATATTGGCGCACCAACGAAAAGGTGCAAAAAAGCCCCAGATTCATAAACAGCAGGTTGACAAACTTCATCACTTCCATCCAGTATTCCTTTGGAATATGAAAAAAAGCTGCGATTTTAAGCCAGCCATACGTAAAAAGGCAGAGTGGAAGATTGTTGGGATATTTCATAAAATACTCTTTAAAATGTGTATCTGCAATCGTATCCTTTTGAAGCAGGGCCACTGCCGTATCAAATATCTTAAGATGGTCATGCCGAAGAGAGGTCCTGACTGTCAGCACCATCAATACCTGTAAGAAAATCATCACGCCAAACAGCCCTATGATTGCCTTACTTCCCTTTTTTTCAAATATTTCAGAGCATTTTCTAAAAACCCCAGTATACAATCCCAAAAGCAATACAGAAGTTAAGAACAGGAACAAAAGTTTCCCTTTTGCAGGCAACAGTTGCTCGAGTACATCTGCATATTTCAGTGTATCCAATGCACCATACAGAATATAGGCACTTATTGGAATCACAAGCAGAAACAGCACAAGATAGACTGCTTTTTTACATCCCTCTAAGAGCTTCATATCCTTTATTCCAGTCCTTCTGGCAGCGTTATCTGTCCATCAAATACCGTAGTCGCACTTCCTGTCATATAGATACCGTTATCTGCATCCTTCCACTCAATCTCCAGCTCTCCTCCTAAGAGCTCCACTGTCACCTTTTTGTTGCAATATCCATTTAGGATAGCAGCGACCACCGACGCACAGGCTCCGGTTCCACATGCAAATGTCTCATTTGCCCCGCGCTCCCAGACGCGCATCTTGATTCTGTCCCGATTGATTACTTCTACAAATTCCGTATTGATTCTGTTGGGAAAACGTTTGTGATGTTCAAAAGAAGGCCCGACTTTCTCAATTGGAAATGTACTAACTGGCTCCTCTAGAAAGACGATGGCATGCGGATTTCCAACGGAGACACAAGTCATCTCCCATTCCTTGTCATCGACGACAATCGGCTCTTTTACAACGGGTTCTTTTGAGGCAAGGACAGGAATCTTCTCCGGCGCTAGAATAGGTGCGCCCATATTGACTCTTACTTTTGCCACTTTATCCTCTTCTATCGTAAGCACAAGTTCCTTAATACCAGCCAAAGTCTCAATCGTAAGCTCTTTCTTATCTGTCAGGCCATAGTCATATACATACTTTGCAACGCAGCGAATTCCATTGCCGCACATCTCTCCTTTTGAGCCATCTGCATTGTACATATCCATATAAAAATCTGCCACTTCGGAGCGTTTAATCAAGATAAGCCCATCGGAACCAATGCCAAAATGCCGGTCACTTACGAATCTCGCAATCTCCTCTGGTTTTTTCAGTTCTCTCTTTGTACAGTCCACATAGACATAATCATTTCCAATTCCATGCATTTTTGTAAAATTCATAAGTTGCCTCCTTTATATTTTGTTCATATGAATTACCATCTGCGCTGTCTCCACAATAGAAGTCCCACTGTCCATACTGCATTTTTGGATATAGCGGTGCGCTTCTTCTTCGGTCATATGATTTCTAAGCATAAGAATCTCTTTGGCTTCTCTTATGGTTCTTCTCTCTTCTTCTGTCTTTGGCCTTGGTTTTTCTCTTCGCTTTTTCTTTTTGCGTGCCTGGCTCATACACATCATCTCCAAGGTGTTGATAAGCTCATGCACCTTTAAAGGCATAGAGACACAGACCAGATTCTCTTTGTTACATTCTTCACATACCCGCGCAGAAGCAAGCAGCAGCATATCCACATCTGGCGGAAGGGCATCGTAGAGTTCCTGGTAGTACATATCCTGATATTTATACCCGCTCACTACAATTCCACTGTTTATCACATCGAGCTCATTTAAGACCTGAGAGCCAAGCGTGCATACCGCAGCCACATCATAGCCATGTCTTACCAACAGATTTCGGATGCTTTTTGCGTCTTCCATCTTTGGAAAGACAATCAAAATACTAATCACAGTTCCCACTCCCCAAGGCTTAAATCTTCAAAAGATAGTTCTGAAGTTCCCATTGGGAGACTTGTGCGTTGTACTCCTCCCATTCTTTTCTTTTACCCATAGCGTATTTTTGGCAGACTTCCTCAGAAAGTACCTCCTTCATCAGTGTATCTTCTTCAAAAGCTTCCACAGCTTCTTTAAGATTCCTTGGAAGATTTTCAATCTGCAGTTCTTTTAATTCTTCTTTGGTCAGTTGGCTTACGTCTCTGTCTATACTTTTGGGCGGAGTGATTTTCTTTCGGATTCCTTCTAGTCCGGCTGCAAGGCAGACTGCAAGTGCTAGATAGGGATTACATGCGGGGTCTGGCGAGCGAAGCTCAATCCTGGTATCTTCTCCTCTGGTCGCCGGAATCCGTACAAGCGGTGTGCGGTTCTTTGCAGACCATACAATATAGGCTGGTGCTTCATAACCTGGCACTAAGCGCTTGTAGGAATTTACCAGGGGATTTAACACAAGGGTCATCCCTTTGATATGCTTCATAATCCCTCCTAGAAAATAGTAAGCTTCCTGGCTAAGTCCGTTGGGGTCATGTGCATCCTGAAAGATATTGACGCCATCTTTTGAGAGAGACATATTGATGTGCATACCAGAGCCATCTATCCCTGATTTGGGCTTTGGCATAAAGGTGGCATGCAGTCCATGTCTTTTGGCAATCGTCTTGATGGCTAACTTAAAGGTCATAATATTATCTGCGGTCACTAACGCATCGTTATAGCGAAAGTCAATCTCATGTTGCGCAGGTGCACTCTCATGATGAGAGGCCTCTACTTCAAATCCCATCTCTTCTAGAGTAAGCACCATATCCCGGCGGGCATTTTCTCCAAAATCGATTGGACCCATATCAAAGTATCCCGCCTGTTCATGTGTGATATTCGTAGGCAGACCGTTGTCATCCATATGATAGAGAAAGAACTCACATTCAGGACCTACCTGGAAGATATAACCCATTTCTTCTGCTTCTTGAATCACTTTTTTAAGAAGATAGCGAGGGTCTCCTTCATAACATGTACCATCTGGGCGATAGACATCACAGATAAGCCGCGCGACTTTGCCATGCTGCGGCCTCCAGGGAAACATGGCAAAGGTACTGTAGTCTGGATACAGATACATATCGCTTTCTTCCACCCGCACAAAACCTTCAATCGATGAGCCGTCAAACATCACTTTATTTTCAAGTGCTCTTTTGAGATGACTAGAGGTGATGGCAAGATTTTTCATGCTTCCAAACAAATCGGTAAACTGTAGACGGATAAATTCAATATCCTCTTCTTCTACCAGCTCTAAAATATCTCTTTTGGTATATTTACTCATTCTTTTTGCTCCTTCTATCTATTTTGAAGTAAGAAAGGGCGTACTTCCACTCTTGGAAACGCCCTTGTTTCTGTCTCAAATATAGCAGTTGAAATTCTCTTTGTCAAGAAAGAGTCTGCCGCATAGTCTATAGAAGAAAGGAGATGAAACTATGAACAGTTGGATTTGGATTTTACTACTCTTATGCTGTGGCGGTGGAAATCATGGCTGCGGTACAAACAGATGCGGATGCAACCAAGGATGTGGCAATCACTGGGGATGTGGCAATGGTTGTTGCGACAATGATTGCGGATGCAGAAATACTTGTTGTGATAATGATTGTGGATGCAGAAATACTTGTTGCGACAATAACTGTTGTGACAATGGATGTGGTAATCATGACTGCGGTAATCATGATTGTGGCTGTCCGGCAGAGCAACCTTCAAGACCGATGCCTCCGCCACCACCACCTAGACCACCTAGACCACCATTTGAAGACTGTGGCTGCGACAGATAAATAGAAGGACGAACCAAGCATAAGGCGCAGTAACGCGCCTTATGCTTGGTCCTGGGGAGTGGTAAGGGGAAGTTGTTTTTGGATGGTGAAATACAGGATTAGGGGAGCGGACAGGATAAGGGGATAAGCGTAACGTAACAAGGCAGTTGGGCCTAAAAGGCTGGTGGCTATATAGGTCCAGAGAGGAAGCATAAATAGCAGTCTGGCGTAAAAGCGGCGGTAGAGGGTGTACAGGGCAGCTAGGAATAACAGCCAGAAGTAAAAGCCCATAGAGAGTAATTCTCGCAGAATTGGGATGCTACGGAATGTGGCATCGGTTCCTATAGCAGTATAGTAATGATAAAAGACTGGTATGATGGGAGTCATCTGTACATGTGGGTAGTTTGGATTATCCTGTTCGATGTCAAAGCAGACAAAGGGCAGGTATTCGCTTGCTGTGTTGGGGTACCAGAAGGCGGCAGTGGTATTTAGAAAGGCGTCAATATAGATTTTTTTATTTCTCATTCCAACGGTCAGCCATGTTTTTAAAAACTTAACTTTTTGCTGTGAGAAGGCTTCGGTGTGAAATTGGTTTTTGATGGGGTCGGAAAGGTCCGGGGTGTAGAGGGACAAGGTCTCTTCCTCTAAGACAGGCCGGATAATCTCCATCTCTTCGGGACGAATATCTCCGCCGGCGACATAAGTGCGGCCTAGAGTCTGCATAATTATGCTGTAGGCTTCTCTGGGATTGCCTGCTTCGGCATCTAGCAAAGTGAGAAGAGGACCGTTGTATAGTTGATAGATAATCAAAAGACCTGCAAAAAGTAACAACAGTTTTTTATAATATTTTCTAAGATACCATAGAAGAAATGGCATACATAAAAGCAGCGTGTGAAACCCATTGTTGCGAAACAGAAATAACAGGCTAAAACACAGACCGGTTTTTAGGATTCCCCGATAGCCTGCAAAATAAGTATCGGGCTTTGTGCATATTTGATAAATATTTATCAAACACAGAACAAAAATACCAGAGAACAGTGTGTCTTTCGTAGTGTAAATGGCCATCATTCCATGAAGCGGGAAAAGACACAAAAAGACTATGGTCATTATCTGAAGCCAAAACGGTGCTTTTTCTTTTTTAAGGAAACGACTAAGAATCGCAAAAATTCCTGATAAGGCAAGCATCTGAAGAAGCGTATAGACAGCAGCAGCTGTGTTGTCAGAAAGGCCGATGGCCCTGCTTAGAGAAAAGATGCCACATAGAAGGCCAGTGTGCAGAAGCGGATGGTGAGCCGTTAGCCAGCCGCTGAAGGTCCAGCCAATCTGATTGGGGGCATCAGCTGCGAAAAGGCCCGGATAGCCTCCTAGAAAGGCAGGGAGAAAGCTGATAAAGTAGAGTAGCCACAACAAGAACGTATGTTCTGTAAAGGCATCTAACTTTTCTGAAAACAGGCACTTTTTTTCAGGCTGATGTAAAAGCTTGTCGAACAGAAGAAAGCATAGAAAAACTGCCAGAATACTGACTGGCAGCCGAAGAAATATCCTGTGAAAGATGGTATGATGCCATGGATTCTCTGAGATGGCAAAGATACTGCCATAGTGCTTTAGCATATAGCCCATGCGGTCAAAGGCGGCAAAGCAAAATCCGCCTGCGACTGCAAACAAAACAATACGAAGCTGACAGACTGTTTTTATTTTACTCCACATCTTTTAAAAGCTCCTTATAGTGCATATTTACCTGAATAAGATTCATCTCAAATTCCTGTCGGTTTCTCTGGGCCACACTTGCCAGTACCAGACCAGCAAATACCGATTGCAGAGAAGCCATCAGTGCAAAGCCACATACAATCAGCGTAGGGAATTTGGGCACAAGTCCGGTTGTAATGTACTCTAGGAGTACCGGTATAAAGAACCCGGCACTAATCACCGCCAGACATAACGCCACCATTCCAAAAAAATTCATAGGCTTATAATTTCTGTACATCTTAGAGATGCTCAACAACACTTTTACCCCGTCAGAGTAAGTGTTTAGCTTGGATTCACTTCCTTCTGGGCGGTCGCGGTACTCAATCACCACATTATCCACCTGCATATTTTTATCTGCTGCATGGATCGACATCTCGGTTTCAATCTCAAATCCTTTGGACAACACCGGAAATGTCTTGACAAATTGATAGCTAAACGCCCGATACCCGGTC
>Ga0137308_102369_pt1 | contig 12857 bp, 10 predicted proteins | sample Inofrocosms_June_FD_97181 | JGI IMG/M metagenome (GOLD analysis project Ga0137308, IMG submission 97181) | Mouse cecal microbial communities from Vienna, Austria - N-Acetylneuraminic and N-Acetylglucosamine D2O microcosms_June | ecosystem: Host-associated > Mammals > Digestive system > Large...
AAAAAATCAAAAAATCTTGGCAGAACGCAGGGGCGCGGTGTAGTACGGCAAAGGAGCCGGAACGCCGCGCCCTTTTTCTGCCCCAACGGAAAGGAGGAATGAGCTATGGCAACTTTACGGGACGCGGTACGGGACTATCAGGACGAGCTGCGGGCTGGGATTGCGTGGGTGGCGTTTTGGCGTGAGGGGCGGTCATGGAACAGCGATTACATCTACCTTGAAACCGACGACACCCTCACCCCGGAGGACAGGGGACGCTTGCAGGAGATACAGGCAAAAGACCCCGCCGCCGTTGTCCTTAACGGCTACTACTGCGGCTACTTGGGCGAGGACATGAACCTTGCGGAGCTGACCGCCGGAGTGCGCCGCCACTATGAAAACAGCTATAACAGTATCGCTGACTTTATCGAAGCCCACGACGACAGGCTTCCCCCGGAAGTAATCGGGGAAGCGCGGGAAGCCGCCCATGCCGCAGGGCTTCCCTTTTCGGAAAAGCCTTACCGGGACGGGGACTTTGACCCCTATGTATTTGACGGGAGCATGAGCATTGATGATTACGACCTTATGCACCGCATGATGAACGAAGAAAGGAGAAAGCAAATGAGCGAAACATTTTCAATCTTAATCGACAGCCGCAGCCGCTTTGAAACCGGGCAACCGGGCGGCGTGTGGCTATCCATGCCGACCACCACAGAGCAGCTTCACGAAGCCATGAAAAGCGTCGGCATTACTGCGGACAACCCGCAGGACTTTTTTATTAACGGCTTTGCCAACACCGAACAATACCCCTTTGACGTGCCGCTTCCCGTTATCCAGCGCAGCACCATTGACGAGCTGAATTATTTAGGCAATCTGCTTGTCATGCAGGGCGACGAGGACAGGGACAAATTCACGGCGGCGGTGACGCTGGGGGAATACGCCGGGAGCGTGAAAGACCTTATCAACCTTGCACAGAATCTTGACTGTTACTGGATATACCCCGCTGTCCGAACCGAAGCCGACTACGGCTATTACCTCATTGACGAGCTGGACGAATTGGAGCTGCCCGAAGAAGCAAAGAAATATTTCAAGTATGAGGAATACGGGCATGACGCGGTACGAAAAGACAAGGGGCAGTTTACGGAGCAGGGCTATATCTACAACAACGGCAACACCTTTTCACAGTGGTACAACGGGCGCGAAAGCGACATACCGCAGGAATACAGGGCTATGAGCTTCCCGGAGCCGGAACGCCCCGACCCGGAAAAATCCGATTTTGAAGCTGCGGCAGAACCCATTTTTGAGCCGCGCCCGGTTGAGCCGATTATCCTTACCGCCAACAATTCCGCTGACAAAATGAAAGAAATCACAGACCGCTTGGAGCATGGCATTATGGGAGTATTTGAAAGCGGGAAATATACCGACTATCTGCAAACCTTATCCAAATTCCACAATTACAGCTTTAACAATACCATGCTGATCGCCATGCAGGGCGGTACATTCGTGAAAGGCTTCCAGCAATGGAAAAAGGAATTTGACCGCCATGTGAAACCGAATGAAAAGTCAATCAAGATACTTGCCCCGTCGCCGTACAAAATCCGGCAGGAGGTGGAGAAGAAAGACCCGCAGACAGGACGGGCGGTAATCGGGAAAGACGGGAAGCCCGTCATGGAAACAAAGGAAATCCAAATCCCCGCTTATAAGGTAGTGTCTGTTTTCGACGTATCACAGACCGAGGGGAAAGAGATACCCGGCATTACCGACAATGAGCTGACAGGCGACGTGGAGCAATACCGGGACTTCTTTAACGCCCTTGAAAGGACTTCCCCCTTTGCTATGGGCTTTGAAGCGTTAGGCGGCACAGTAAAGGGACGCTGCTTTTACGACGAACAGCGCATAGCGATCAACGAGGGAATGAGCGAGCTTCAGAATATCAAAACGGCTATCCATGAGATCGCCCATGCGACGCTGCACAATATAGACCGGGACGCGCCGGATCGCCCCGACCGAAGCACAAGGGAGGTACAGGCGGAAAGCGTCGCCTATACCGTATGCCAGCATTACGGGCTTGACACGTCGGACTACTCTTTCAATTACATTGCCACATGGAGCAGCGGGCGGGAGCTTGCGGAGCTGAAAAATTCCCTTGCGACCATACGCGCCACCGCCGCCGAGCTGATTAACACCATTGACGGGCATTTAGCGGAGATCAGAAAAGAACGGGAAGCGGAGCAGGAACAGGAAGCACAGACCCCGCCCGACCTTAACGCAGAGCCGACCGTCACAATCCTTTATAGCGAGAGCAGCCAGCTACATGAGGGCGAAACATTCCCCCTCTCCCGTGCAAATACGGTTATCGCGGGGCTTGATGAAGCCAACCTTGCAAGCCCCGGCTACGACAAGACCGAGTTCCGCATTGATTTTGTGATGAACGGCGAAGCCGACCACTACGAGGGGCGGCAGGACTTAGGCGACGGGGACGGTTCCCTTGTGGAGCATATCGAACAATACCATACCTATTATGCCAATGATCCCAACTGGAATAATTTTCTTTTAGAGCATGAGGGCAAGGAAGCACTGGAAGCCGACAAGGAACACCGGGCTTTTCTTCTGAATGAATTTGTCCCCTATCTGAAACTCCATTGCAACCTCTCTGAAATGGAGCGTACCGCTGGGGAAGCCCTGCAAAAAGACAATCTGACCCCCACTGAAACCGCCTACCATACCGCCATACAATCTTATGTTTCCGAGTGCCGGGGGCTTATCAATCAAGGCGAATACCACTTGCCGCCCATCCCCCGTCTTGCGGATTTTGATGTGGAGCTGCAAGCCTACAAGGAACACGTCAAGGAGGAAATCGCACAGGAAGCGGCAGACGCAGGAATGACCGTGGAGGAATACGCCGCCAACGGGTACGAGCCTTATGCCGCGCCGGAGCCGGAATTTATTTACAAAATGGAAGCCAACCCCATGACAGACGGGATTCACGACCGCTTTTTCTTACAGGCATACGAAAAAGAGGATAACGGGAAAGCGATCCCCCGCGACGTGCTTTTTATCGGAACGCCGGAACAATGCCGGGAGCTTTTGGGGAAGCTGGAAGCCGGGGAGCTGTCACAGGAACAGGTGAAAGAGCTTTATGCACAGGCACAGGAAGCCGCACAGACCGCCGACAAGCCGGAGAAGCCCGAAGCACAGGAACCGCCGCAGGAGCCGGAAAAAGCCGATACCCACGCACAGGAGGAAGCCGCCGCAGAGAAAGCGGCTGCGCCCGAACAGGCGGGACAGACCGCCGACAAGCCCCTCACGGACTTACAGAAAAAAGCGGTTGAGATTGCCGGACAATATGAAAATCTCCCCATGCGGGACAAAATCGGAATTATCGCACAGGCTTTTGGCGGCACGGAGGGCAAAATCGAAACTTCCCCCTGTACGGGAAAATGGCGCGGCACAAGCGACGTTTCCATTAAGTTTGACAGCGGCGCGACCCTCTTTATCGGCAACCACAGGACACCGCAAGCCAAAACCGCAAGGGTGCAGAATGAAGATGTCAACGCCGCGCTGGTGCGGTATAACCCGGAGATCATAGCCGCCACAAAGGAAGCCGCCATTTCCGCACTTAGGAAGCGGGAAGCAAAAGACAATGAGATTGCCGCACAAAAAGGATTGAAGCCCTACACCCTGCTTAACGTGGAATTTAACGACGGTACGGACGAGAGAAGCGGCGGGCATATCGGCTGGTACTATGTGACATTAGCGGTTGATGATAAAATCTGTTCCCATATCGAAACAGGTTTGAACTATGACATACTGGACGGGAAAGTAAGTGAGAATCCCACAAGAGAAAATTATTTTGCGGCAGGGGCATTGAAAGAAACCGACGTTGACTATGTTTTTAACAACGTGGGCTTTTCCTCAACCTCTGACTTGTATTCGCTGCCTGTCCGTGATGATGTACGGGAACGTGCGGAAAAAACGCTTGCACAGCGGAAAGAAGCACAGCCGGAGAAAACCGCAGAGCCACAGACCCACACGGCAGAGCAGCCGGAAACAACGGTTACATACTACCCGATTAACGAGAACGCCGCCCGCCGCGCAAAGGAAGCAATCAGTTTTTCCGATTACAAGCCCGGAAGCGCAACGGCAGAATACCGCCACTATGTAGACGAAGCCGCCGAGCTTGCCGCAAGGCAGAAAAAGCGTGTTGACCCCTCTTTCCATGCGAAGATCGACGGGCTGCTTGACACCTACGCCCGGAAGTTGGCGGCAAACATGAACAAAGGCAACGAGATCACCGCCCGCGTCCCGTCGATTATGATTGCCGGAGGTTCTAATTTCCCTGTACGCAAAAAGGAGAAACAGAACGCCGCCGCAGATAAAAATATGCAGGAGTTTAACGAAATACAGGGCTTGCTTGACAAAATCCGCAGTACCGGCATGGGCGGTATCAGTGCCGACGACCCTAACGCCGTTTCCAAACTGGAAAGCAAACTTGCGAAGCTGGAACAGGTGCAGGAAACCATGAAAGCGGTCAATGCCTATTACCGCAAGCATAAAACCCTTGACGGCTGCCCCCATTTATCCACGGAGCAGATCGAAAGGCTGAAAGAATCCATGTCCGGGAGTTGGCGGTCAACCCCGAAACCCTTTGAGAGCTACCAGCTATCCAACAACAACGCGGAAATCCACAGGTTAAAAGACCGTATCACCGCCTTAACCCGCCGCAAAGAATTAGGATATGTGGGCTGGGAGTTTGACGGGGGACATGTGGAAGCCAATACAACGGATAACCGCTTACAGATTTTCTTTGATGAAAAGCCGGACAAGGAGATTCGGGAGGAATTAAAAGGGAACGGATTCCGCTATGCACCCAGCGCGGAAGCATGGCAGCGGCAGCTAAACGACAACGCTATTTACGCCGCCGACCGTATCAAGTGCATACAGCCCCTTACCGGGGAAAGCCCTACCGAGTTACAAAAACGGGCAAGACAGGAAGCCGCCGCATTAAAAGCCGCCGATCCGGAACAGGCACAGCAGGGAGCCGCACAGGAAGCGGAGCCGGGAAACGCCGCCACGCCGGAAACATTCTGCAAAGTACGGCAGAACCCTTACAGCGACAGCCGGGAAAACAGCTATATCTTGCAGGAATATGTATCACAGGATAACGGTATGGCGAAGCTGGGGGATATTCTCTACATGGGAACGCCGGAGAAGTGCCGGGAGCTTTTGGGGAAGCTGGAAGCCGGGGAACTGACACAGGGCGACGTGAAAGAACTTTACGCAAAAGCACAGGAAGCCCAGCAGACTACCGAGCCGGGACGGGAAACGCCGGAACCCGCCGCGTCGGAGAAAGAGCCGGACAAAGACACCTTTACCATTTACCAGCTAAAGGACGGGGACGGTATGCGGGACTATCATTTTGAGCCTTACGACCGCTTACAGGCGGCGGGGCTTAGTGTGGAAGCGGCAAATTATAATCTGATTTACACCGCAGAGCTTACGCCGGGGACTTCCCTTGAAGATATTTTTACCCGCTTCAATATCGACCACCCGGCAGATTTTAAGGGACACAGCCTTTCCGTGTCGGATATAGTGGTGCTTCATCAGAACGGAGAAAACACGGCGCATTACGTTGACAGTTTCGGCTACAAAGAAGTGCCGGAGTTTATACAGGAGCAGACACCCCGGCTTACCCCCGATTCCCGCATGACCGGGGAGCAGATCAGAACGCCGCGGGGTAGTTTTTCCGTAACTGATATGACCGCCGAGCAGATGAAAGAAGCCGGGTATGGGCTTCACCACACGTCGGAGGACGGGAAATTTCTCATTATGGGGAACGGAACACAGGCGTTTGCGATTGCCGCAGAACAGCCGGAAAAGGCAAACCCCTTAAAGCACGTCGAGGACACAATCGAGCAGAACGACAACAATTTTGACGGTATTATCAACAACACTCCCACCGCTGACGAGCTGGAAGCAAAAGCGAGAAGCGGCGAACAAATCTCCCTTGCCGAGTATGCCGCCGCGCTCAAAGCGGAAAAGGAACAGGGAAAGGATAAGAAGCCGGAGAAAAAGGCAGAAAAGAAGCCCTCTATCCGGGCGCAGCTTAAAGCCGACAAGGAACGGGCAGCGCAGCGGAAACAGGCAAGAAGTAAGTCGCAGGACTTGGAAAGGAGCTGACCCTATGGGGAAATTAAGTAAATTTGAAGATGTGGACGTTTTGGCTTCCCTTGAAGCCATAATGAAGCAGAACACGGGATTTTTTCAGAGCGACTTTGACATTGACAGACAGATCATTGCGGAAAAGGCGGCAAGCCCCAACAAAGAGGACAAGACCCTCTTATGGCTTTCCCGCCCGTCCGGGACGTACTGCTTCCGGGAGCGTGACGTTTTCATCAAGGACACCGCGCCGAATAACACATGGCGTTTCTATAAGGAGCAGACCCGCGACCTTATCCTTGCTTATGTCGTGGAGCTGACCGGGGTACAGGACGGGAAGATCAAGGGCAATTTATATGAGCTGGACTATGAAAGGCATTATGAGCGCGTCAAGGACAACACGGTTGACGCGGGGACGGTGACGCTTGTTTATGAGCAGGGGACGCGGGAGCAGCCCGCAGAACGGCATTTTGACGGTTATCCCGACCCTAAACTTGGGAAATTTGAACGCTTTGAAATACAGCCGAAAGACCCGGAAGCCCTGCAATTTCTGTTACAGGAGGAAAAGTGCAGCCGGGATAAGCTGACACCGGGGGACTTTTCGGCGCATATCGAAGCCCTGCATAGCAATCTGATTGAACGGGAAGCGCGGCGCATTGTGGCAGACATGAAAAAGCTGCCCGAACCCAACAGCCCGGACAAATCTCATTTCATGGTGGAGCTGTCCCCGGTATTCACCCGGCTTGCGTCCACAAAGGACACGGAACGGCTTTTCTCCATGCTGCCCTATAAGACACTTTCCTTTTCCGAACTGAAAGACCAGCGCGGCACCTACGCGCTGATCAGAAAGGACGAGAACCGGGATAAGGGCATACGGAAGCCCCGCCCCTCTGTCCGGGCGCAGCTTGCACAGGAGAAAAAAAGAACCACCCCGAAAAAGGCGGTAACAAAGAAAAAAGATCACGGATTGGAGGTATGAGCATGAACAGATTCAACAGTAATTTCACGGTGGAGGAAACCAACCTTTTAAGTATCTACATGACAGGAAGCAGGGAGGGGCTTTTAGTAGCCATGAACGCCGCGCTGCCCTTTATGGAGGGGGAAATGCGGGACTTTGCCGCCCGCACCCTTGAAAAAGTGGCGCACATGACCGAAGCGGAGTTTGCGGGGCTTGCCGTTTACCCCGCCGACGAGGTATGAGCGACATTAAGCGGCTCACGCCGCCCCAAAGCCGGAAAGTCAACGCCCTTGTGCGCCGGACGTGCTGCAACTGCGATAATGGGAACTGTATCTTGCTGGACGACGGGGACGAGTGCGTATGCCCGCAGCTTATTTCTTATTCCCTGCTCTGTAAATGGTTCCGTATCGCGGTACTGCCCGCCGATAAGGAGCTGTACGCCGAGCTTTACCATGCGGAGGATATGCGCCGCTGTAAGGTATGCGGTGCGCCCTTTGCTTCCGGCTCCAACCGGGCTGTCTACTGCCCGGACTGCCGGAAGCGGATCACCCGCAGACAGACCGCCGAGCGCATGAGAAAACTACGGGCGAATGTGACGCAATAGGGGCGAAAAAAGCCTTGATTTATGCGGCTTTCCGGGCGGGAAAATCAAGCGGCAAGGGATTTATACCTTTACCCCCGAAAATGCCGTTCTATTGCGTAACACTTTAATCTCTGCACCCATAAGAAAACCGGGGCGCGGTGGCTATGATAGCTGCCGCGTCCCGGCTCTTTCTTTTTACTTAATTAAATAATAATGTGGATCAAGTATCATTTCACCACCTGTTTCTTCTAACCAAAAATCAAGATATGATAAAAACTCCTTTATTCTTTGAGCAATTATATAACTATAACAATCTTGAATACAGACAATTTTAACTGCAAGTTCATAATTTGATTTACGCAATGAACCGCCTTGTACCGTAGAGTATTGATCTTCGTTATAGTGTTTCAGTAATAAAACTGAATTTAAAGGATTTTGAGGATTTTCTGCATACATATCTTTTATTGCATAGTTACTATCATAGGTTGATTGAAATAAATTAGGTGAAAAATGAGAATCAATAGTATGATTCCACATATCCAACCAATCTATTAAGTTAATAACTGCTTCTCTCCATCCATCAAAAAAGTAATTGCAACTTAATAATTGGTTAAGTAGATTTTCTAATTTTATTTGTGATTCCTCATAATCAAATAAATAATAAAAGCCTAATGTTTCAGTATTAAACAGCTTATATGCCATTTCTTCAACAGATAAATTATCTAACTCTAATAGTCGCTTTGAATAGTCTATTGTCTTTTCAAAGTCAAAAATGTTTATTATATTTCGTGCAATCTGTAGAAAAATATAATCAATTTTCTTTTTCAAATGATCTTCAATAGGATTATATAATTTTCCGTTTCTAAACAAATCATTTATATTAACAGATATAATATTTGCTAATCTTTTTTTCTCACCTTCTGAATTTGGATTATATGGTGTAACTCTATTATGGTTAATGTCAAATGGTAATTCTTCAATCATTCCTGTTTGTGTATTAAATAAGCACAAAATTTTACTCCATCCAATAGTCTTAATTGCATATCCTAATTCAATAAGGACATTGGGATTTGGCATTTTACTTGCAATTAAAGATATATCACAAATAAAAAATTTACTATGATTTATTTTTTGAAAGATAGCATTTCTAATGTCTGGGCTTCCAAGTTCATTTTTAGTATCTCTGTCAATACAAGCAATTACTCTATTGTCCTTATTGATCTCCTTTAAAGATTTCTTAATGGAATTTTCAATAAAATACCTATTAGTTTTAGTGGGTAAATCGGATTGCCAAGAATAAAAAATTGTAACTTTCATTATATCCTCACTCCTTTAATATATCATATCATATTTTTACAATTTTTTCTATGACAGTGTAAATGTTCTTTTGTTTTCAAATTTATTATTTTTATTTTGTTCTGTTTCCCGTTCCGGCTGCTTTTCTGCCTGTAAAATGCTGTCTATGTTCCGCTTGATAACATCATACTCCGCAACCTGTTTTTTCAGCTTGCCATAGTCGGCATAAAGAGCTTTTTTCTGCTCTTGCAGCTTTTCATACTCTGCTTGCAGTGCGGGGACGCTGGGGAGCTTCCCGCCGATCTGCGCCGCTTTCAGTGCCTTTGCCGCCGCTTCATGCAGGATAATACCCCGTTCATGCTCTGCCCGGTATTTCTCCCTGTTCCGGGCTTTCTTGTAGGCTTCATAAAGGGGCTTTGTCTTTTGGTAGGTAGTGACATTCTTAATCAAGACAGCCATATCGGAAAGACGCTTTTCCACTTCCTTTAAGCTGTCCCCCGCCTGTCCGCTTGCCGTGGTGATTTCCTCTATCCGGGTGAGCAGATCGGTGTACTGTTCAATCTTGTTTTCGGTAAGGAAATTCATAGTCTTTGCCGCCTGTTTCAGATTGTGGATTTTCGCCCATTGTTCATAGCCCCGGCTCTGCTGCGCCTTGATACTATTCTCAATATCAATGAGAAGATTAACGCCCTTACGCTCTGCCTTTGGAGCTTTGGCGGCGCGGGTGCGCCTGCCCGCGATCCGTTCTCTTATCGCTTCTTCTGTATAATCTGCGCCGAGGGTTTTTAGGCGTGTAAAACGTTCCTGTCCCGGTGCGCGGCATGAGATATATTTCCCCGGCTTGATTTCATAGCCCGCCGCCTGTAACCGCTGCAATAATTCCTCAAAACTTGACACTTGGGGAATGAGCGTGTCAACGGCAATCTTTAGCTTGCCTTTCCAGCTTGTCCCCATTTTCTCCGCTTGGTACTCTGCATAGCTCTTTCCCTTGCTGCCCTTGCCGGGGACGACAACGGACAATCCATTATCCCGGCACAGCTTGTCGCTCATGTTCCGTATGCCGTAATATGTCCGCTTGTTGGAAACGTACTTGTGATGATCTACGAAATTAACCGCGCAGAAAATAATGTGGTTGTGGATATGCCCCTTGTCAATGTGCGTCGTGAGTACATACTCATGCTGTCCTTTGGTTACAGTGTCGGCAAGCTGCCGCCCGATCTCATGGGCTTTTTGATAGTCTACTTCCCCCGGCGCAAAGGACTGTATCAAGTGAAAGGCTAAATTGTTCCCCTTATCCCGCGCTTGCGAGAGGGTATATCCAAACTCAATGTCTGCCGTTTCATGGCTGCAGCCGAAAGAGGACACCAGCATTTTTCCGTCCGTCTTGTCCGGGTTTTGGATATAGTCAAGGGCTTGGCTTAGAGTGCTTTTAATAGGCTTAATCTTTGTAACCGCCATATTTCCGCAAGCACCCCCTTGATTTCTTCTATATCCTCTTTGTAGGCGTTCCCCGTCGCGTTTACGCGGCGTGCAATCTGATTGACATTCACCCCGATTTTCTGTATCTCCGCTGTCATTGCCTTTATGTCCGTGTGGTCTACTTGGATAATGTACCCGTCAATGGCAATCTTCCGCAGATATGCCGCCATGTTGTTTGTGGGTACGAGCTTCATTTTTTCCTCAATCAGTTTCCTTTCTTCCTCTGTCACATAGAATTTGACCTGTATTTTTCTTTTTCGTCCGTTCATGGGTTTTCGCTCCTTTCCGTTCTTATAGAGGGTTTGGGACACTTCCCAACAAGCAATTTCTGACCGACAAGGCGGGAGGAAATACGGAAAAGGGTACTCTTTTCCTATGCTTGCTGCTTTACTTACTATCCCCTCAAAAAGAGCGTATTTGTTGCATTATCTCTTGAATTTAGCGCAAAAAAATATTGCAGCACAAAAAACGGCTGCAACTTCTCTAAATAACAACGGAAAAAGGGAACAGCGGTTAATCGTCTGTCCCTTTGGTTTCCTGTATTCCTTTAGCGGTAGCGGTGATAATCGTCAAATCCTTTTTATCCATGCTGTCAAGCAGCGCGTCAAGTTGCCGCCGCTGCGTGGACTTCTCCGCTTCCTTTTCCGAAAAAAGAAACTGGTCTACGGATATATCATAACGGAGCATAAGCTCAAAAAATATCTGTACGCTGGGGTGCTGCCCCTTATTTTCAATATTTGCAAGGTAACGTGGGGAAATATACATTTCGTCACACACTTTTTTCCTGCTCTCCTTGCGCCCTTTTCGTGCGGCTTTAATTGCCGCCCCGAAAGCCTTAAAATCATATTTCGGTACTGGTCTTTTTGCCATATTCATTCACCCTATTACATTTTACTGTTCACCTTTCTTTTTGGATATGTCTACACAGTTCTATTGATTAGCCAAAATAATTCCCGTAATATGCAAATACCACTTGAAGTCATTCGGCTGGACGCATATAATTATACTGACATAGATTAGGGAAAGGGTGAATGAAGATGTTAGAGTTTATTTCTGCCCCGGAAGCAGCGAGGAAATGGGGCATTTCAGAAAGACGGGTACAAAAACTATGTGAGGAGAACCGCATACCCGGAGTAGCAAAGTTCAGCCGCTTATGGCTGATACCAAAAGATGCGGAGAAGCCAGCAGATGCCCGCATGAAAGCAGAAAGGACGAAAAAGCATGAATAGGATTTTAGTGATAGATGATGACAAGGAGCTTTGCACACTAATCAAGCAAAGCGTTTTACAGGAATGTATCGAAGCTGACTGCTGCTATTCCGGCAAATCCGGCTTGCTGCAACTGAAAGAAAAAGAATACCAGCTTGTCATACTGGACGTAATGATGCCCGGTTTTGACGGGTTTGAAACATTAGAACAGATCAGAAAAGAAAACAGCCTGCCGATTTTGATGTTCACATCAAAAAATGACAGTGCTTCAAAAGTGCGGGGGCTGCGGGCAGGAGCCGACGATTATTTAACAAAACCTTTTGATATGGACGAGCTGATTGCCCGCATTGTTTCACTGATAAGACGCTATACCCGTTTCAATCAAAAAGAGGGACAGTCACAGACATTTGATTTTGACGGATTGACTATCGACTTTAACAGCCGTTCCATTATCACGGTAAACGGAGAATTTGAGCTGCCGCCGAAAGAATTTGACCTGCTCCTGTTTCTTGCCAAAAATCAAGGAAAAATACTGACAAAACAGCAGATTTATGAAAAAGTATGGGGAGAAGATTATGTTTATGATGATAGCAATATCATGGCAATTATAAGCCGGTTGCGAAAAAAGATAGAAGAAAATCCCGGAACCCCCAAATATATACAGACGGTAAAAGGGATTGGCTACCGCTTCAATAAGGAGGTATGAGGGGTGTATATAGAGATTGTCATTATGATTATAATTGTCGCTGTCCTTTTTCCAGTTTGCAGCTCCCTGCTTATTGTCCGGCGTGTGAAAAAACAGATTTTGGAAATGGTTGACGCTTTAGAAGATGTAAAAAAAGGGAATGGAAACAGACGGATTTTATCAGAAACACATGAGCTTGTAGCCCCTCTTGCTTATGAGATCAACGATATTATCCTCTCCTACGAAAGCAGACTTTTAGCTTATCATCAGACAGAAGAAACAAACAGGCGGCTTATGACGAGCCTTTCCCATGATGTAAGGACACCGCTTACTACACTGATTGGATATTTAGATGCCGCACATAAAGGAATTGCCACTGGAAAGGAACGCGACGACTATATAGAAACTGCCCGACGGAAAGCACATGACTTAAAAGAATATATAGATGTGTTGTTTGACTGGTTTAAGCTGGGATCAAATGAATTTTCCATGAATATATCCACTATTGAT
>Ga0137308_102370_pt1 | contig 12856 bp, 10 predicted proteins | sample Inofrocosms_June_FD_97181 | JGI IMG/M metagenome (GOLD analysis project Ga0137308, IMG submission 97181) | Mouse cecal microbial communities from Vienna, Austria - N-Acetylneuraminic and N-Acetylglucosamine D2O microcosms_June | ecosystem: Host-associated > Mammals > Digestive system > Large...
GTTGTTTAACTTTATTAAGCATATTTTTTATTTGTGGTCAAAATTCTGGTAGGGAGGTAAACTATGCCAAGACGCGGAGAAAACATTAGAAAAAGAGCAGATGGAAGATGGGAAGGACGTTATAAATGCGTATCTGCTGCATCTGGTACAAAATCCTATTACAAATCCATTTATGGAAAAAGCTATGGAGAGGTCAAGCAGAAATTGTTGTTGATACGGCAGGAGACGCAAATTAATATTGCAAAATATAATATGGAATATACCTTTTCCGAATGTATGACATTGTGGTTGGCTGATATTACGCAAAGATGCAAATATTCAACATGTGTAAAATATCAATATATCTGTGATTGCCACTTGAAACGTTTTGTAAGCGAAAACCTTGTCTCAGAAATTACCAATGAAATGTGTGAAAAATTCCTTATTGAGGAGCAATCATTTGAAGGACGAAAACTTTCTCTAAGCACAATGAAAACAATTTGTCATGTAATTAACCAGATACTGAAGTATGGGAAATCAAGCGTTAAGGTTTCGTTGCCAGAGAAAATTGTTCTATCATACAAATATTGTCCTAAAGAAATTCCTGTATTTTCCGTTGAGGAACAGCGAAAGCTACTGAATTTCTTGTATGATCAAACGGATAGGTACAAAATGGGGATATTGATTTGCCTATTTTCGGGATTACGTTTGGGAGAGATATGCGCTTTGAGAATAAATGATATCGATCTGCCTAACAAGTGTATCAAAGTTTCCCAGACTGTACAACGAATAAAGAGTAATGGTGAGCACAAGACGATTTTGTATTGCGCTCCACCAAAAAGTGCAGACTCTATACGAACAATCCCTTTATGTGATGCTCTTCATGAGTTATTGATTAAGATGGACATACAGGGAGAATATCTGTTGAACGGAAAATCTTTGATGGAACCAAGAACATACCAATATATGTTTTCAAGGTATTTAAAATCGGCTTATATTAGTAACAAGAAAATACTGCCAATCTACAGATATTACCTTTGACAAATAAATAAGATCCTGTTATAATCAGCATAGTTTATTTGCGGTAAGTATATAAATGTATTTTAAATCCTTTTCGCAGAAGTGGAAATTCTGCGAAAAGGATTGCGATCCACAGTTAGGGAGCAATACTTGATGAAAAAGGCATTAGTTACTGGAGCTGACGGATTTATAGGAAAGCATTTGGTCAATACATTACTAAAAAACAGCATAGAAGTCTGTGCAATTGTCTATCCAGGAAATAATATATATAAGGATTGCACTAATGATTTGTTACAGGTGAAATGCCTTGATCTCAACCAAGTGCTAAATCATGTACAGGAATTCCCGACAGATATTGATGTTATGTATCACTTCGCTTGGATAGGGGTTCGTCCTGAACTCCGAAATGACTTGGACATGCAAATAATCAATGTCAATATGACGCTTGACTGCATGAAACTGGCCATGACCATAGGTATAAAAAAGGTTGTTTTTCCAGGCTCCACAAACGAATATTTGTATTATGGAAAGCCTTTGAATAAAGATGCCGTCCCGTCGCCAAATAATGCGTATGGGGCGACCAAGATCGCTTTGCGTTACCTGTGCAGTGATTATGCAATCAGAAATAATATTGATTTTGTATACACTATTATAGCAGGTATATATGCGGCGGACCGTCGTGATAGTAATGTAATTTTTTATACTATTGACAAGCTTTTAAAAAGAGAAAAACCTTCCCTAACGAAGCTGGAGCAACTCTGGGATTATGTATATATAGATGATGTGGTGTTGGCGCTTATAGCAGTTGGGAAAAGAGGAAAAGGCAATGCGGTATATGCCATTGGTCATGGCGACAACTGGGAGCTAAGCAACTACATCAGAATAATTCACCAGAAAATAGATCCTTCCCTTCCCTTAGGCATAGGGGAGGTTCCCTATTCCAGTGACAAACTGCCATGCTCCTGTATAGATCTGACAGACATTGAACGAGACACCGGATTTAAGCCACAGGTCGATTTTGAGGAGGGCATTACAAGAGTTATAAACAAAATACAGGCGGAGATAGAGGCAGAATATGAAAAATAAGTATTATATCGTCGGCAGCGGAATTGTCGGCTGTGTCATTGCGCATGAATTGGCGGAAAAGAATGCCGAGGTCACAATATATGAAAGAAGGGAACATGTCGGCGGAAATCTGTATGATTTTACAGATGAACACGGAATACATATACATTTGTATGGGCCGCATATTTTTCATACAAGAATAGAAAGAGTCTGGGAATACGTCACAAAATTTTGTGGCTGGCAGGACTATAATCTGGTATGCGGCTCCGTAATGGATGGCATCTGTGTCCCCACCTCGTTTGACTTTGAATCGGTGGATAAATTCTTCCCTGACGAGGCTGAACTAATCAAAGAACATATTAAATCTGTTTTTGGTGATCAGAAAAGCGCAACGGTTCTTGAGATGCTTGAGTGCGAAGATGAGTATGTACAAAAATTCGCGCAATATCTCTATGACAAAGATTATGCCCCTTATACTGCAAAACAATGGGGAATCCCCCCAGAAAAAGTGGATCGGCAGATATTTAAAAGGGTTCCGATCCTTTTTTCCTATGGGAGTAAGTATTTTGACGATCCCCATCAGGCCATGCCAGAAACAGGGTATTCAGAATTGATCCAAAACCTCCTTGCCAATGAGAACATCTCCGTGAAAACGAGCACAGAGGCATTGGATTTTATTTCCATTAATAATAACATGGTTTATATTAACGGGATACCTGCAGATGGGATAATCATTTATACAGGGCCAATAGACGAGTTGTTCGGATGTCGGTATGGCAGGCTTCCCTATCGTTCCCTGCGTTTTGAATGGAAATATGAGGACAAGGAAAGTTTTCAGGACATGCCTGTGGTGGCATATCCACAGGCCAAAGACTATACAAGAATAACAGAATACAAGAAACTTCCCTGCCAAAATGTAAAGGGAACTACCTATGCGGTTGAATACCCTCTTCCATATAAAAAGGGAGAAACCAATGAACCTTACTATCCCGTTTTGACAGACGAAAGCAAGGAACTCTTTGCAAAATACAAAGAACTAGCGAAACATGTGAATAACCTTATATGTTGTGGACGATTGGCAGACTTCAAATATTATAATATTGATCAGGCAATTGACAGAGCATTAGATGTGGCGGAAAAATTGATGATTGGAGAATAGAAAATGAAAGATACACTATATATTGTCATGCCTGCATATAACGAAGAGGAAAATATAAGGAATGTGGTGGCAGAGTGGTATCCCATTCTTGCATGTGGCGCTGAAGACTCCAGAATGGTTATCTCGGACGGCGGCTCCAAAGACAGAACTCTTGATATTTTGTATGAACTGCAAAAGGAATATCCTAAACTGGAAGTTCTCCCTCGCCCAGGGACTGATCACGGGACGAAGGTAATTCTGCTATACAAATACGCCATCGAGCATAATGCGGAATGGATATTTCAGACCGATTCCGACGGGCAAACTGTCCCCTCCGAATTTGCAGAGTTCTGGGAACTTCGAACAAAGCATGACATTATTATGGGAAACAGAAAGAAACGTGGTGACGGCGCAGGGCGTAAGCTCATTGAAAATGTTCTCAGAATCTATCTCAAGGTATTCTTCGGAGTGATGGTGCCGGATGCCAACGCTCCCTTTCGCTTGATGAAAAGCAGTGTAGTAAGTAAATATATTGGCTTAATGCCAGATGATTTTAACCTTCCCAACGCCATTTTGGCGGCATGTTTTTCCAAATATAAGGAGAATGTGACCTATCGTGTTGTTACGTTCCAGCCTAGACAAGGTGGCAAAAATTATATGAATCTGAAGAGAATCTTCAAAATAGGAGTTAATTCCATCCGCAATTTTGCGACTATCAAAAGAAGTTTGAAGATATATGAGCAAAGTAACAAATTCTATGAGGAGAAATGAATGAAGGCTGTGAAATGGAGCAGAGGTAAAGATTTGGAGGGGAGTGTATGCTGCTGAATTTTAGTTTGGGTTTTCTAATGAAACTTGCACTTATAGTTATAAGTGCGTCTATTTTCTATAGAAAACGCAAAAAAATTGCGGAATCCCTTGTCTGTGGCTGGATGGTTATATATGTAGGCTTAATTGCGCTACTGTTGGTACTTTCGTGTTTTAAAGCAATGGATAGAACAGGCATTCTTCTGGGAGCAGGGGGGGGGCTGGCTATATCTCTGATTTTATGCTGGCGATATGGCGATAAGCAGTGTCTAAACTCTTTTTTTCATGACGTACTGGATAAGGTGCGTCATGGGGATATCATCAGCTATATTGTGTTCAGTGGTCTTTTGCTATTAGCAGCATATATCATCGGTCACAACTCTCTTTTCTTTGACAGTACATGGGACGCACATACTTACCAGGTGCCAAGGATAGAACTGTTTGTCCAAAAGGAATCACTATTCATTAACATGAAAAGTAATGCGATCAACATATTCTCCAACGAGTGGAATGGTGAACTGAATGCAGTTTTTTATGCAATTCTGTGCGAAACCAATCAAGGAATGTTCCTGGCAAATGCAGAAAACTTTGTTTACAGTTTACTGGTGGTATATTGGTTCTGTAAAGAAATCAGACTAAATAGAATAAACACAATACTGGCGATAATTGGATACTGCAGTATGCCAGTAGTTGTTTTTCTATCAATGGTTGTAAAGGGCGACTTTGTGACGATTCCATTTTTTCTGACTACCGTTATTTGGCTTAAGGACTACATAGAATCCCACAGTACCTATTCACTGTTTTTTCTCATAACAGGAGGGGCATTGGCAGCTGGTTCGAAAATAAGCATGGTACCCTTTCTGGGTTTGTGCTTTATCAGTGTGGTCGTGTATCTGATAGTCCAAAACAAAGAGAAGCGTGTCAAAATAAATGAATATATTGTAGGTATTTGGAAAGTACTGCTCCTGGGTATTGTCTGCGCTGGAGTTAGTTGCTCAAGATATTTTTTAAACTGGTTCTTTTATGGGAATTTTTTTAAGCGAGTTGAAAGTGACAACGAAAAAGTTACGCTGTCATGGCAATATTTTAAAGCATCAATAGTAGAGATAGTAAGAACACTCGTTGACAGTGACAATATGTTTATGCATGAAGGAACCGCTTGGGCCTTATATTCGGACATGGGAATGGTGGGAAGTGTTTTTGTGATTCTTTTTCTGCCAACAATGATCATTTGGATGTTTAGGAGCAGAAAAATGAGAGTACGAAGTCCAGGAAAAACTTGTTTATATGTGTGTATCCCAATTATAGGAAGCATGCTTTTCCTCATGGCATCAACAATATGGTATCCCTGGTCATTTCGTTATTATATACCATGGTTCTTAATACTCTTTTTCTACTGGCTCTACATGTTGCAGCAACTTTCACATGGTATGTCAAAAACTATGGTCAAAATGGGAGTGGCTGCTGAAGTATGGTTGGGAGTGCTAAGCATATCAAGTACCATTGTGTTGACGCTCCGGGTGGGAGAGGTGACACACAGCAGCTGGAAAGAAGCCATCAAAAAACCAATGATCGAACGGGAATATGGTTTTCATCCTTATCTATTGGAAAACCTTGATGGCTCACCAGATATATATGATTTTTTTGATCAGATTAGGTCAGAAAAAAAAATCTTAATCTGTAATGCTCTGGATACTGCAGTTTCCTATTTATTTGGAGAGGATAATAGTAATGATGTTACGTTCTGTATACCTTCAGAAATTATTTTGAAACTTTCTGAAGAGGAATATGACGTTGTAAGTGTTTCAGATGTCTTTCTATCCTCAGAGTTAGAAACTTATTTTGGAAACGGTGAATGGATATGTTATACTCCAGCGAACGATATTTTGAAGGCTCATGTCTTTTTACGAACCAATATTGATATCCAATGTACTCTTGAAGAGTATACGGCCAAATGAAAATATTAAATATATGGGGGTTCGGAATTTTGAGACTGCCGACCAAAGCTCTGCGGCTGTCCAAAGTGAGGTAAGTTAAAAAAATGAGGGCTTGGAAGCCGCATAAAATAAGGTATAGAGATTTCGAGAGTATATATTATAAGGAGGAGTGTATGAAAGTAGTAATATTAGCCGGCGGATACGGAACACGAATTTCGGAAGAGAGCCATTTAAAGCCCAAACCTATGATCGAAATTGGCGAACAGCCTATACTCTGGCATATCATGAAATATTATTCCACTTTTGGGTTTAATGAGTTTATCATTCTGGCAGGATATAAACAGAACAAAATAAAAGAATATTTCGCCAACTATTTTGTCTATAACTCGGATGTCACTTTTTATATGGTTAATAACAGCATGGAGGTTCATCATAAGACAGCCGAAAACTGGAAAGTCACAGTGCTGGACACAGGGCTGAACACTATGACCGGAGGCCGTATTAAGAGAGCAGAGGAGTATATTGGCAACGAATCATTTATGCTGACCTACGGAGACGGAGTCGCGGATGTGGATCTTGCAGCCTTGCAGAAATTCCACCAGCAGCACGGAAAGATTGCAACCATCACCACCGTCAGCCTTGCCCAGCAGAAAGGCGTTCTGGAAAAGGATGCCTCTGGAACGATAAGTTCCTTCAGGGAAAAAAGCACGGACGATGCCGCCATAATTAATGGTGGCTATATGGTTTTAAATCCAGGAATATTTAGCTATCTTGACGGGGATTCTACAATTTTTGAACAATATCCTCTACATAAATTGTCGGAAGAAGGACAACTTATGGGTTTCGAGCATAACGGATTTTGGCAGTGTATGGACACACAGCGGGAAAAGGAAAAGTTGGAAAAGCTATGGGCCGAAAAAAAAGCCCCATGGAAAAGGTGGGACAATTAAATGAATTTTGAAGAAATAGAGAAATATTATGGCGGTAAACGTATCTTTGTCACAGGGCATACAGGCTTTAAAGGCGCATGGCTCTGCAAAATATTGGTTATGGCGGGGGCGGACGTATACGGGTATTCACTGGAGCCCCCCACAATGCCGAGCATATATGAACTGCTGAATTTGCAAGACCAAGTTCATTCTACTATAGGAGATATACGAGATTATGCCAAGTTAAAACTATGCATGGAACAGTCATGTCCGGAATATGTGTTCCACCTGGCAGCACAGCCGCTTGTAAGGGAATCCTACAAGACTCCCCGGGAAACCTTTGAGACTAATGTGATAGGGACTGTGAACATCTTGGAATGTGTAAGGTTGATGCCCGAGATCAGGAGCCTGCTCAACATAACTACAGACAAGGTATACGAGAATCTTGATCTGGAGAACCACGCTTTCACGGAGGACGAAAAGTTAGACGGACATGACCCATACTCCAATTCCAAAAGCTGTTCCGAGCTTGTAACACATTCCTATAAAAAATCTTTCTTTAATGAGGAAGGGGCAACTGTCATTTCAACGGCCAGGGCCGGAAACGTGATTGGCGGCGGTGATTTCGCGGCTGATAGAATCATCCCGGATTGCGTAAGGGCAGTTGTTCAGAGGAAAAGCATCAATATCCGGAATCCCTATTCCACCAGACCCTACCAGCACGTACTTGAACCCTTGTCCATCTATCTGACAATAGTGGCAACGCAGGAGCAAAACCCGGCTTTGTCCGGATACTACAATGTCGGACCTAATGATGAAGACTGTATAACCAGTGGGGAATTGGCTGATCTGTTCGTACGAAAATGGGGAGAGAATGCCTGCTGGAATAATATGGCGGAAAAGGATGCCCCTCATGAGGCGAGCTTTTTAAAACTGGACTGCACAAAGCTTAAGAACACGTTTGGATGGTCTCCCACTTGGCATATAGAACAGACGGTGGAGGCTACTGTGGAATGGTATAAGGCATGGAGCAGGAATGAGGATATGAATAGTATCACGAATAACCAGATTAAAGAGTTTTTTGGCTAATAAAAGATAATTGCGGTATCCAATGGAAGCATTTGGGATCTGATTTGGAGAAAACGGCATATGAGTAACATGCTTCAAAAATACAAAGCAGTCATTCTATATCTGATATTTGGAATATTGACTACTTGTGTAAATGTGGTCATATATTGGTTAGCTGCACATGCATGGAGGATACCAACACTTCTAAGTACTGTGATAGCCTGGATTGTTGCAGTACTCTTTGCATATTTAACAAACCGCAAATGGGTATTTGAAAGCAAGGCTTTTGAAAAGAGTGCTATTATCCGAGAAATAATTTCATTTTTTATGTGCAGATTTGTCACAGGTATAATGGACTTGGGATGTATGTTTCTTTTCGTAGATATTATGCAATTTAATGATGTAATCACAAAATTTGTATCTAATGTACTGGTGATCATTTTAAACTATATCGCAAGTAAACTGATTATATTTAAAAGGAACGTTGAAAGGTGAATTTACAGATAGAGGTATAATATGCAAAGACCTGAATGTATGAGAAGACATCTCTCTTCTGTTATTTTTCTCCTGATTTTTTTGCTTTTAATAAGCATACCAGGACTAATGACCCTCTTTAAAATGTATACCGGAAAAGAATTGGATCGGCAGCTTAATGGCCATTTTGATCCGGTTGAAGCTCCCGTATTAAATAAAAATTCTATTTTAAACAAATCATTTCAACATGATTTTGAGGATTATTTTCATAATAGTTTCACTGGAAGAGGCTACCTGATCACAACATATAACCAGATCAGGCATAGCCTGTTCGGTGAAAATTCACAATCTTGTATGGGAGATAGTCTGATATATGAACCATATATTATAATGCATCTAGGTGTTTATCCTTATGATTATAGCACTCCAGAGCGCTTGGCTGAAATGGAAGTTTATGTTAATAAACTGGAGTCTATATCGAATATGCTAAAGGAACAAGGGAAAAGCCTTATTGTTGTCTCTGCGTCCGGCAAGGCAGCTTGGTTTGAGGAAGATATTCCCGGGCGGTATTTTCTAATGCCTCATGGCTTGGGCGTAAGCGATTGCCTGAATAATGTCATTGCGGAAAGAGATATATTATATCTTGATTGTAACAGTTATATAAAGGGTATCGACTTTCCATATCCTGTTTTCTATAAAAGTTCACATCATTGGTCCCGAACAGCAGAAATAGAAATAGAAAACGCTATTTTTGACATCATCAACAGCAGAACACCTTTTTCGGTGGAAACTTACGATGTTACGGCTGCTATCGAATCAGATGTTCCCATCGACCGGGACGCGGACACATGGGCCCTGATGAATTTATGGTTTCCTACAAATGAGACATATTATACATATGATATAAATATCAATACTGTTTCGGAATCAACTAATATCTGCATTCAGGGAGACAGTTTTTCTGAGTTGATATCAAGGGATTTAGTCCAAAATGGGCATAACGGTATAGTTTCTAACATCAGTTATGACAATGTCTATTATGTAAATGGTGAACGTGTCACGCTGCTTGAACATGATTTTTCCATTTTGAACATGAATGAGTTAGTCAATGAAAATGATATCTTCATCATTTTGTATACTGACTACAATCTCCCCAGTTATGGTGTCGGCTTCGTAGATGCATTATATAACTGCCTGTGCGATGCAGCTGGAGGAATTTGAAATGATATTTTCATCTGAAGTATTTCTATTTATTTTTCTGCCCATTACCATTTGCCTTTACTTCTTGTCAGGGCGCTTTAAGAATATCCTTCTCCTTGCCGCATCGCTACTCTTCTACGCTTGGGGAGAACCAGTATATATTTTATTAATGTTGATTTCTATTGCCAGTAATTATTTATTTGGACTTATTGTTGGAAGGCTACATATGCCGCTCATCAGGAAAATAGTTTTAGCCGTATCCTGTATATTCAATTTAGCATTATTAGCCGTTTATAAATATACTGGATTTGTGGTTTCCAATCTAAACAGCCTGGGATTCGCTATTGCGGATCCGGGAATAGCCCTGCCTATAGGGATATCTTTTTACACATTCCAGAGTATGTCGTATGTGGTAGACGTATACCGGGGGAGGGTATCTTACCAAAAGAATATTCTCAAACTTGGGCTTTACATATCTATGTTCCCACAGCTGATCGCAGGGCCTATTGTTCGCTACAGCGATGTTGAAAGAGAAATTAGTGACAGACACACTACCCTGGATGATTTTTATGAAGGCGCAAAGCGTTTTATGCTTGGTTTCTCAAAGAAAATATTGATAGCAGATATTGTGGCACAAATTGCGGACAACGCATTTTCTATGGATAACCTGTCCGCCAATATGGCCTGGTTCGGAATTTTGGCCTACTCCATACAGATATATTTTGATTTCAGTGGATATTCTGACATGGCAATTGGTCTGGGAAGGATTTTTGGATTCCACTTCCTGGAAAATTTTAATTATCCCTATATCTCAAAAAGTATCCGTGAATTCTGGAGACGTTGGCACATGTCTCTTGGCGGATGGTTTCGGGACTATGTATATATACCGTTGGGAGGAAGCCGCTGCGCGGAAACCAGGATATACTTTAATCTGTTCATTGTATTCTTTTTAACTGGACTGTGGCACGGAGCAAGCTGGAATTTCGTCATATGGGGGATATGGTATGCAATCTTTCTGATTGGCGAAAGGTTCCTTGGGAGTCGAAACTTTAAATACAAAGTCCCACGGATTCTACAACACGCTTACGCATGCCTGGTTATTATGATCGGATGGGTATTCTTTCGGGCAGAGACATGCAGGATGGCTCTTTCCTATATCAGGGCAATGTTTTCATTCCGCTTTGACCGGGCGCCTGCTATTAATATCTCAGCAGAATGTATAACTATGCTTATTGCAGGAATCATCCTATCGTTACCAACATATAAGGCAGTTCAACATCATGCAAAGCTCTCAAGAGTTCTTTCTGATGTTATTGCGATTACCTGTTTTGCCTTAAGTATTTTATATATGGTAGGAAACGGCTTCAGCCCTTTTTTATATTTTCGGTTTTAGCATAACGTTTTTATACATCTATAAAAGGATTAGTCTAGAAAGGAAAAAGTGATATAAAATGAATCGTTGCAGAAAATCTATAATATACTGGATATCCCTATCTATGGTCATACTTTTTTTTGTAGGATTAGTCATATATTTGACAACGATTACACCCTCAGTCCAGGGTGATGGACATGAATATATCATGCAAACTGTAGCATTTCAAAATCATTTATCATTTGGCATTAGTCCGGAAGATTTTGAAGAGGCGAAATCACAGTTCTATAATAACCAAGAAGGGCTGATCATTACGTACACACATCCCGTTGCCGTAATACGTGATGAACGCGGCTGGGCCTATAGCAATCATTTTGGGGCTTACTCGGCAATAGTTACAGTAGTAAAGCTTATCTTGTTGAAATTAAATATATATCCGCTTTGGGCATTTAGTATAACCAACTTGATTTTGTGGATGGCCGCAGTCCTAGTCGTTCTTTTTTTCTTAAAAGTAGATGACAAGAGAAAGTTTTGTATTCTGATATTGTTAATGCTGAATCCCATATTTTTTTACCTCGACTGGGTTCATACGGAAGTGTATATTTTTACATTTGAAGTAATTGGACTCGTCTTTTTATATAACAAGCAATATGCACGTTCCATTCTTGCATTGTCAATATCCGCCATGCAAAATGTGGGGATGCTTCCAATCGCGGCAATTGCTGGAATATCCTACATTTTAGACTGCTACGACAAGTATGTTATCGAATGCAAAGATAGAAATGTTGGCAGATTTATTTTGGCATATTACACCAAGATTGTTCCATATGGTTTTTTATATCTGCCAGCATTCTATCCAATCATAACCACTTACTTGCGTTTCGGGGTGATTAACCGGGTTGCTGCGGTTGCTATGGAGAATAAATATCTGTTACACAAAGCCCTTGATTACCTTTTTGATCCAAATTTAGGAATTTTTCCATATGAACCTATTATATTGACTGCGTTTATAATACTAATAATTTTAGGAATCAAAAAACACTCCAAAGATGCCATTCTGAATTTATCAGGCGTAATAGGTATTTTGTTTATCATATCGCACCAAACGCAGATTAATTCAGGCATGCAGGAAATCATGAGATATTGTATATGGATTATACCAGTTATGATTTTCTATGTTGTGCTGCATTGGCATCCAACAGCAAAATGGAGAAATGGCCTTATAACCGCTACTATTTTAGAGAGCCTATTTACTGCGGCGATAATAAGCTATTGCGTATGGTTTGGCGGAGCTTACAGCTATTGTGAATTTGCTAATTGGACAAAAGTTCTTATTGATGTGGCTCCACAAATATATAACCCGACGCACGGTATTTTTTATTCTCGAGCAAGCGGTATAGAGGCATACCATTATCCCGTCCCAGTGATATATGAAAACGAGCAGGGATATGTTCGCAAAATTCTTTTGAGCAAAGAGGCATACGCATCTTTTTTTGACGATAGCCTTTTCTTTTTGATGGATGATTCAGGCAATCTAATTGATAAGAATGACTTTAAAGGACATAAAGTGGATGAGGGTGATTATATTTACTACAACTTTAACGGTAAAATAAGATGTCTGGAAAGGAGTCTAATCCCTGATGACGGAATTGTACGACTTAATGGTGAGGACTATGTCGAAAACCCGTATATTATAGATGGTATCTCCTTACCTGATAAGGAAACAACCGCAACCTGGACACTTGGTGCAAAGATGTTAGCGTTCTTCAATGTGGATGACAACACAACCGCTGAAACGATCCATGTATCAATGGATTTGGAGGGTGTTATCGGTGGACAGCAAGATGTACTCATATCTATAAATGGT
>Ga0137308_102371_pt1 | contig 12853 bp, 8 predicted proteins | sample Inofrocosms_June_FD_97181 | JGI IMG/M metagenome (GOLD analysis project Ga0137308, IMG submission 97181) | Mouse cecal microbial communities from Vienna, Austria - N-Acetylneuraminic and N-Acetylglucosamine D2O microcosms_June | ecosystem: Host-associated > Mammals > Digestive system > Large...
GAAGCACAGAATACCTACCTGAACCGGAATGCCGGCTTTGTGGCAAGAGAGTCCCGGTACTATATGGAAAATGCACCGGATCTTACGCGGATGATTGCCTATGACAAATTCCCGGTCTGGTCAAAATTCTGTCATGAGTTCCAGGCCATGACGCTGGCCGACGCGATCCTGGAGGAGGATCCATACCCCATCAGGGCGATCTATGGTGTGGGAATGAACTTTAAAATGTATCCCCAGACAAAGAAGCTGGTTAAGGCACTGGACAAAATAGACTTCTTTGTGAATACCGATCTTTTTATGACTTATACCTGCCGCTATGCGGATATTGTGCTTCCCTGCTGCTCCTCCCTGGAGCGGGGAGAATTCAAGGTATATCCGGGCGGATATGGAGTATATACAGAGCCGGTTATACAGCCTCTTTATGAGTCAAAGTCCGATACGGATATTCTCTGTGAGCTGGCCAATTATATGGAGCTTCCGGATCCGCTGCTGCGAAAAGGCTATGAGGCATCTGTTGATTTCATTATGGAGGGCTGCGGACTCAGTGTGGCAGATTTTAAGAAGACACCGGGAGTTCCCCGGAAGATGCCTGGCGCAAAGCCCTGCCCTCCGGGCTACTGGCTGGAAAAAGGCTTCCCCACACCCAGCGGTAAAATCGAATTCTATTCCCAGACGATTGCGGAGTTTGAGAAGGACTTTGGACTTGATCCGCTGCCGGACTATGTGGCTCCGCTGGCAGATGATGAGCATGAGGAATACGCGTCAGATTATCCCTTTATGCTGTCCTCAGGGACAAGGCTGCCCCATACGATTCACAGCAGGCTTCACGGTGTCAGCTGGTCACGGTATATCCGAAAGGAGCCTCTGGTGGAGATTCATGAAACAGATGCCGAAACGCTGGGGATCTGCCAGGGAGACAAGGTGGAGCTTTACAGTCCCTTTGGCAGTATCACAGTGCGGGCCATGGTGACCGCGAAAATCCATGTGGGGACTCTTCAGATTGCCCACGGTTATACGGAAGCCAACTCCAGTATCCTGATGAGTGACAGGCATCTGGATCCTTATTCAGGCTTCCCCGGCTACAAAGCAATGCGGTGCAATATCAGAAAGGCAGGGACGAACCATGAAGAAGATAACCTTTGATTCATCCAGATGTGTTGCCTGCCATGCCTGTACCATAGCATGTATCGACCAGAACGATACATCCGTGGAGGAAGGCCAGAAGGCCCTGAGAAGGGCGGGCAGCCTTGAGATCAGAGAGGAATCTGGTCAGACCCGGTTTGCATTTTTCTCCTCGGCATGCAGACATTGTGAGGATGCTCCCTGCATTATGGCCTGCCCCGTGGGCTGCCTTGGCAAATCGGAGGAAACGGGTATGACGATTTATGATAATACAAACTGTATCGGATGCAAAAGCTGCGGCATGGCCTGCCCCTTCGGCGCGCCCCGCTATCGTCCTGGTGATGGGAAAATGGTCAAATGCGACGGATGCTACATCCGGCAGGCATATGGAATGGAGCCTGCATGTGTGCGGGCCTGCGCCTTTGGGGCGCTTAAGATACTTTAGACAGCAGGATGCCTGCTTCCATCCGGTCCATAGGGCCGGCTGGAAGCCGTTGGCAGGATCCGGAAATCCCTGGCTCTATTCCCATTTTTCCCCTAATTATTTTCCAGCGTTCTTATGGTACAATACTTTTGTAACAGAAATGTAAAACATTTGAAACAGAAGGAGGACTTACCATGAGAAAATTTTCTGTTTATGTAGCCACAGCATCCGCAGTCCTGGCAATCGCGGGGGCCAGTCCGGCAGTAGCCTGGGCTGGAACCGTTTCCTATAATATTCCGGCAGGCAGGATCACCGTGATCGGTGGAAACGGTAACAGCGCAGGATGCAGTCAGGGGACCCAGAGCATCCGGGATATTCTGGGAGGCATCAGCGGTGGGAACAGCTGTGGTTCGTCCGGAAACACAGGCTCTGGAAATACTTGCAACACATTCGGAAACACAGGCTCCGGAAACACTTGCAACACATCCGGAAACAACCAGCTCAACTATATTCGCCCGGGCATTAACCGGCCCAACTGGGATACACCTGTATGCGATTCCGGCAATTCACAGTGTCCGGATATCCTGACACCGAATCTTCCGAATCTGGATTGTCCTGATAACCAGAATCCCGGAACCACAAATCCCGGAACCACAAATCCCGGAACCACAAATCCCGGAATCACAAATCCCGGAACCACAAATCCCGGAACCACGAACCCAGGCACTACAAAGCCAGGTACCCAGCTTCCGGATGCCAGTGACGATTACGCTCTCCAGGTAGTAGAACTGGTTAATGCAGAACGGGCAAAGGCTGGCTTGTCTCCCTTAAGCTTACATAACGGTGCGGCGGATGCGGCTCTGGTCCGGGCCCAGGAACTGAAACGTTCTTTCTCCCACACAAGACCGGACGGAAGTAACTGCAATACTGCTCTTGACCAGGCAGGCATCTCCTATAGAGGCTATGGCGAGAACATTGCTTATGGTCAGAGATCTGCGGAGGAAGTTATGCAGGGATGGATGAACAGCTCCGGACATAGGGCCAACATTCTGAACAGAAGTTTTACATCTATTGGAGTCGGCCACTATAAGGACAGCTCAGGAACCGATTACTGGTGTCAGCTCTTTTTAACAGAGTAATTATAACAAATCATAATAGTATAAGAGGGATCTCAACAGATACCAGAAATCCGCTTACCCCATAGTACAAAAGAGGCTGTGAAAAAAGTCAGGACTTCCTGCAAAAAGACAATGGGTCAGATATGGAAAATCGTTGTTTTCCTAATCGCAGAAAGGACTTTTTTCACAGCTTCTTCTGCATCTGTGATTCATATACTTCACCGAACGGGGACAGACAAGTATCTCTATGAGGCGGGAGACAACAGGGCAATCTCCTCCACTACCGCCACATCATCCTGCTCCGTGCAGGTAAAGCGAACACGGTCTCCGGCCTTCATAAAGGGAAGCCGCTCCGACGTGGAAATAGATGCCACATATACCTTGTCCTCATCTCTGAGGGTAAAGTAGTAGTGGGTATTGCCGGAGATCACCACGCTTTCAATCGCGTCAATGATACCGGACAGTTCAATCATCTGCTCCGGGGCCTCAGGTTCTGTATCTTCCAGATTCAGAGCCTGACGGTAGTTCTTGCGGGCCTCGTCGATGGTGGCGCCGGTGCCTACGATCTGATACTGGCGTACATCTACGAAGGCGTACATTTTCACCAGACCGGCTGCGTCCTTTAAGGAGACGAAGTAGGTGGGGCGGTCAGAGATGTTCAGGAGCAGCGGAAAGGTGGCACTGTAGCCCAGGTGCTGTACCTGGCCCTTGGCCGACTCCATAGCCGAGTACTCTGTGGCTCCAGGAACCGTGTAGAAGCTGGTCTCCTTGGTCCGCAGATTCACCAGGACGAAGCCGATATTGGACTCATCCGCGGTTACCGAGGACATGCCGGTGTACAGATATACGTCATCGTTGCTGGCCAGGTAGTTGTAGCCGTAGGTGGTGCGGCGCACGCCCCGCTGGCCGAAGATGGAATTGATATATCCATTCTGGAATTTACCGTTGTCATCCAGCTGCTCGATGATCAGCTCTGAGGTATAGAGCTGGTCGATCCAGGTGGGCACCTGGTCTCTGGGATAGAACCGGCTCTCCCCGGTGACCGCATTGACCAGGATAGCGCCGTTAATATCCTTGCCGTCCCACCATCCGATCCGGTAGGTGATGGTTGGAGCCACCCAGTAGGGAACCCCATCATCATCGATTTCAAAGGATACGGTTTCGAACATCCGGGTGGGATAGCGGAAACGGATATACCGGTAAATATTCCGGAAGAAATATTCGCCTGAAGAGTAGCGCATCCCCTCATCCAGCCATACCAGATCCGTGTCCTGGGTCACCATATCTACGGTAATGTAGGCAGGAAGACCGTTGGACATGTTGAAGAGCCATTTGACCGGATCTGCGTAGGTCAGGGGGGTAACCCGGTAAGGAGACCCCTTGTAATTGATCTGGGTGTAGTTGGGCTCGATCTCAAACTGGGATACCAGCTCCGTCATCTCCCCCAGCTTGCGGCTCCCCAGCCTGGAAGCCGTATCCTGGTCCACTACGGGGATCTGGGACATACTTAGTTCCGCCACATCCGTGGTGAAATCACCTTCCGTAATGGTGATCAGATCCCGGTAACGGGCCGCGTTGAAGAAACGGTGTCCTGCGATGGAAGCCCCCACCATGAAGATGATCAGGATTCCGATGATGGAAAATCCCACCTTCAGGGGCATTCCCAGGGAGGTTCTGACCGAAGGTTCTCCTGTCTCGTCAGGGCCGCTGAAACGACGGAACACATACTGGCCGGTGACCGGATCCCGGTAGATGCCGCCGAAGCGCCTGCCATTTCCCAGGGCATGAATCAGATCCTTCACATAGCCGAGAAAATTCACAGCCAGGAAGATCAGGATGCAGGTGATCACATAGACGAAAAAGCTGCGGCTCTTTATATTGATGGCCGGTAGGCTCGTGTAGAACAGCACGAACATGAGGACCAGGGAAAGCAGCAGCCTGCCGGCGATGGATGAAATTCGTTTCATATAAGATACACTCCTTTCTGAAAACAGTCATAAGGATAGTGTACCATATATTGAGAAGAAAATAATGGTTTTTTTAAAAAGAATGAGGTTCCAAGTTCACGGGGCGGGGAAAACTGGATGAAAACAGATGTCAAGCCCGCTTGTAAGACTGTTTTCGTCCAGTTTTCCACATTGGGCGCCCGATGCTTCTTGTCTGGCGGAGCCGGACAAGAAGATGCCCCATGGTAACAGATAGGTCTGCGCACTCGCTGTGCTGACCGCACGAAAACGTAGTGGCTGGAGGGCATCTGCCCCATCACGTAGCGATTCTCATGGGCAGTAACAGTTCAAGGAGTATCTGAACGGTTACTGCCCATGAACAGTTACCAGTAACCGTAAAAAAAAACAAATATGACTTGATTTATCGGGAAGAGAATGGTACGATATTGATAATTTGATAAGTTCACTGTCGACGTGTTACTGGTAATGCAGGCAAGATCGAAGTATGGAAGGATATAAAATGCAGATATTATATCCAGATATGCTTGGGTCTTTTTTTGTGTTTTGGGAAAGCCGGTCCGGCAGAGCTTGTCAAAAGACGATCACTGGCCGGTGAGAAACGTTCATAATCAGGAAAGGAAAACAATCATGGATATTAATCAGGCAGCCAAAGATATATTAGAGCATGTTGGCGGAAAAGAAAATGTAAAAGATGTTACCCATTGTTTTACCAGACTCCGTTTTGTATTAAAGGATGAATCAAAGGCAGACAAAGAGATTGTGGAACACCTGGAAGGGGTCATCCAGGTGGTGGTCTCCGGCGGCCAGTTTCAGGTGGTGCTTGGTTCCAAAGTGACAAAGGTGTATGAGGCAATACTGCTCCTGGTGGATCTGGAAGCGTCTTCGGACGATGGGGGAGACGGAGGAAGGGGAAATCTGCTTAACACGGTTTTGCAGACGATTTCCAAAGTATTCACACCGCTGATTCCTGCGATCGCAGCCTCCGGGCTGATCAAGGGGATTCTGACGGCGGCCAGACTTCTGGCAGCCAGCAGAGGGGTTGATATTTCTTCCAATGATTCCTATGTGCTGTTTCTTGCTGCCAGCCAGATTATATTCTACTTCATGCCGGTTTTCCTTGGCTATACGGCGGCCAAAGCGATGAAGTGCAATGAAATCGTAGCCATGTCCATCGGCGGTTTCCTGTGCTATCCGCAGTTGGACGCGATTATCCAGGATGTATCCAGGGTCACAAGGATTCTGGGGATACCTGTTATAAAAGGGGCGTGGACCATGGGGGATTCTACCAGGGTGTTCAGCTATACAGAATCCGTGATTCCCATTCTGATGGCGGTCTTTGTCCTGATGTATCTGGAGCGGTTTCTGACCAGGGTCATTCCGCAGATCATGCAGATCATCCTGGTGCCGGGGCTTTCCATGATCATCATGGTCCCGCTGACCCTTTGTCTTCTGGGGCCGGTTGGTATCTGGGTGGGAAATGGCATCCAGGCGGCGTATTATGTGCTGATGAATTTTAATGCAGCTATCGGCGGGGCAGTAATAGGAGGCTTATGGGGTGTCTTTGTAATATTTGGCGCCCACCGGGCGCTGCTTCCAGTGGGGCTGAATGATGTGGCGGTAAGCGGAAGGCAGAACCTGCTGGCATTTGCAGGTGCGGCGAATTTTTCCCAGGGCGGCGCGGCCCTGGGGGTCATGATGAAGACGAAGAACAAAGAACTGAAAAGTGTGGCAGCTTCTTCCGTGATTTCTGCTGTCCTGGTGGGAATCACAGAACCGGCCATTTACGGCTGTAACCTGCGTCTGAAAAAGCCCATGGTCTGTGCGGTAGTCTGCGGTGCCATCGGCGGCGGCATCATGGGACTGGGCGGCGTCTATGGTGATTCCTTTGCCAATAATGGTGTACTGACGATCTTTTCCTATGCGGCATTTGGCATGAGACCGTTTTTCTTCTATCTGGCAGGATGCATCATCGCCTTTTTCGGAGGCGCTGTCATGACCTATATGGTCGGCTTTGAGGATATCCCGGTGTAGCAGTGATCCAGGTTGTAAAAAGTATATAAACACAGCGGAAGAAAGGAGAACAGAATTATGGCAGGCAGATTTCCGGAGAATTTTTTGTGGGGTGCATCTTCCTCGGCATTTCAGATTGAAGGAGGATGGGACGAAGGGGGAAAGGGGATGACGGTAGCGGACTACAATTCATTCCGGCGTTCCGCCAGACAGGCGGACAGTAAGGTGGCCAGTGATTTCTATCATCACTGGAAGGAAGACATCGGGCTGATGAAGGAGCTGGGCATGAAGATCTACCGGTTTTCCCTTTCCTGGGCAAGGATCATTCCTGATGGAGATGGTCAGATCAATCAGGCAGGACTGGATTTCTACAGCAATGTGATCGACTGTCTTCTGGAGAATGGCATTCAGCCCTTTGTGACATTGTACCATTTTGATCTTCCCTATGCACTGGTGGAGAAATACAACGGCTGGGAGGACAGACGCTGCGTCTATGCCTTTGAGCGCTATGCCAGACTTTGCTTTGAGAAGTTCGGAAACAAGGTAAAATACTGGCAGCTCATCAATGAGCAGAATCTGATGATCCGTGTAGATGAGCGCATGAATATCCAGGAGCCGGATCCGTGGAAGGCAGATAAGATCCGGGCGCAGATGGATTATCATATGTTTCTTGCCCACGCTCTGGCGGCCAGGGCCTGCCATGAGCTGATAAAAGACGGAAAGGCCGGTCCGGCAGTCTCCTCCACCTGCACCTATCCTCTGACCAATAAGCCCCAGGACGTATGGGCGGCAAAGATGAATGACTGTATGAAGACCGTATACTGTCTGGATATGCACTATTACGGGAAATATCCGGGGTACTACATGCGCTATTTAAAAGAGCGTAATATTGTACCGGCCATGGAAGAGGGGGATGAAGAAATCCTGAAGGCCGGAAGGATGGACTACATTGCCTTAAACTATTACCGGACTTTGTGTGCAAGCTATCTTCCGGCAGATGAAGAGCATCCGGCAGGAATGCGTGTGTTTCGCGGAAATGAAGTGGATTTTGACCAGTATGGCTACTGCCGGGATGAAAAGAATGTCAATCTGAAAGCCAGTGAATATGGCGCCCAGATCGACCCCATGGGGCTTAGGATTGTTTTAAATGATTACTACAGCAGATATCATCTGCCCATGCTCATCACAGAGAACGGGCTTGGCATGGCAGATGAGCTGACCGCAGACGGCAGGATCCATGACTCATACCGGATTGACTATATCAGAGGCCATCTGGAGGCCTGCGCCCTGGCCCTGGAGGACGGGGTGGAGCTGATGGGGTATTCCCCATGGTCCTTTATGGATCTTCTGAGTTCCCATCAGGGCTTTCGCAAGCGTTATGGATTCGTGTATGTGAACCGGGATGATATGGATCTGAAGGATCTGAAAAGAATCAGGAAAGACAGCTTTTACTGGTATCAGAATGTGATACGTACAAACGGAGAAGAACTGTGACCGGTAAAGTGCCATAGCGAGAGCCTATAACCGCCAGATACCATAACGGCCGGACGCAGTAACTCCAGGTGTATCTGGCTGTTACGGCGTCCGCCATGGTAACCGCCGCAGGGCGGCATAGTCTCTTGATTATTGACTGATTGTATCTGCCGGCATCCGGTTCCGCAGCAGCAGGAGCACGCCGACAGTCAGGAAGATTCCCACCGGCAGAGAGATCCAGGCACTCTGGGTAAATCCGGCCACGATATAGGTCACAAAGGAAATGGCAGCTACGGTAAGGGCATAGGGCAGCTGGGTGGATACATGGTTTACATGGTCACACTGGGCTCCCGCGGAGGCCATAATGGTGGTATCCGAGATGGGAGAGCAGTGGTCTCCACAGACCGCTCCGGCCATGCAGGCAGAGATGGAGATGGTCATCAGGGTATGGTTGGAGTTGGCAAATACAGCTACCACAATGGGGATCAGGATGCCGAAGGTTCCCCAGGAAGTACCCGTGGCAAAGGCAAGTCCGCAGCCTACCAGGAAGATGATAGCCGGAAGCAGGTTCATCAGTCCGCCTGCGCAGGTTTCCATGATAGAGGCTACATACTCAGCAGCTCCCAGGCTGTCGGTCATAGCTTTCAGGGTCCAGGCAAAAGACAGGATCAGGATGGCCGGAACCATAGCCTTGAAGCCCTCAGGCACGCAGGACATGCACTCCTCAAAACGCATCACACGGCGCACCAGGTAGAACAGGATAGTGAACACCAGACCGAAGAAGCTGCCCATAGCCAGACCCTGGGAGGCATCGCTGTTGGAGAAGGCAGTGACAAAGTCCGCACCCTCGAAGAATCCGCCGGTATAGATCATGCCGATGACACAGCAGAAGATCAGGGCAAGGATCGGAAGGATCAGGTCGATGACAGAGCCGCGGCCGATATTGTCCACTCCGGTTACATTGGCATAGGGACGCCCCGGAGTAGTAAAAAGATCGTCCTTTTCTCTGGCATTGCGCTCATGAATAGCCATGGGGCCGTAATCAATGCTGGTCAGAGCCAGAATCACCATCATCAGGATGGTCAGCAGTGCGTAGAAGTTGTAGGGAATAGCGCTGATGAACAGGGCCAGTCCATCCTCTCCCTCCACAAATCCGGTTACAGCGGCAGCCCATGAAGAGATAGGGGCGATGATACAGACCGGAGCAGCCGTAGCGTCGATCAGGTACGCCAGCTTGGCTCTGGAGATCTTATGCTTGTCTGTTACCGGGCGCATGACGCTGCCTACGGTCAGACAGTTGAAATAGTCGTCGATAAAGATCAGAACACCCAGGGCGATGGTGGCAAGCTGGGCGCCGGCCCTGGAGGTAATCTTATCACTGGCCCAGCGTCCGAAAGCAGCCGAGCCCCCGGCTTTATTCATCAAAGATACGATGATGCCTAAGATGACCAGGAAGATCAGGATGCCCACATTGTAGGAATCGGAGAGAACACTTAAGTAGCCGTCCTGGAATACATGGGTGACCGTGCCTTCAAAACTGAATCCGGAGAAGAACAGCCCCCCTACCAGGATTCCTACGAAGAGGGAGCTGTACACCTCCTTGGTGATCAGCGCCAGGGCGATGGCTACCACCGGGGGAATCAGGGCCCAGAAGGTAGCATACATGACAGGCTGGGCAGCTTCCTCCTCAGCAGCCAGGGCTGTCATGGAGCATAGGACACAGAGAAACACTACAGACAAAACAAGCTGTAAAACACGTTGCTGCTTTTTCATAAAAGCCTCCTTTAGTAGTTGGATGTACTCTCGGAGTCGTACTGCATCTGCCTTTGTGGCTGGGATTTGAGAGTACATAATTGGTTGTGGCAATCCAGTCTGCCTGAACCGCCGTAGATCCTGCCATAGAACCATCTCTTGCGCAGTCTGGTCCAGGGGCAGTGCATTTGGCTGAAAATACCAAAAAGAAAAGCCATGAAACCGGCTCACAAAGAAGCGCAGTTCATGGCGGATGTTTACGAAAAAGCATATAGGGAATCAATCCGACACAGCAGCGCTCCACAGATGCCGGGGATCAGAAGCTCCCTGGCACTGTGACAGTCCGGCGCATATTCTGCGACGGCCCAGAACCCTCTCCCCAGGGCAGGAGAGAATCCTTCGGCAGTATCTCCTTTCCCACTTATACGGCACCCTGCCGTGCGCTCCCGCGCCCCTGGCGGAAATACTTATTTTCCGTCAGGTTTTAGTGGTACTGATAAATACCGCGCCTCTACCAGTTCATTTTATAAATGTTTGTATCACAGAAATACGGGACTGTCAAGAGAAGAAGCGAAGATTCTAGTATAAGAACCCTTCCTCATTATAGATCAGCGCCATAAATTCCACATCCGAATCCGAATTATTCTCAAGACTGTGGAACTGTCCCACCTGGATCAGGCAGCAGTCTCCAGGCCCCACTCTGGTGACTGACTTGTCATTGTCAATAAAGTCAGCTTCCCCTTTCAGGATATAGTAAGGCTCTGTATCGCGGACGTGCTGGTGCCAGCCCACGCTGGTGCCGGGAGGCAGGACGACTTTGGCGTAGAGTCTTCCATGACCCAGCATCTCCTCTTTGGTGATGATGTGGTGGACATAGGCAGTACCCTTGCCGCCGCCCAGATGCTCTACGGGGGTGATTGTTGCTTTACGGACCATAATGATGTTCTCCTTTCAAAATTATTTTTCTTTCTCACATTTCAGCAGATCATTGTAAAAGGTATTCAGTTCCTTCTTGGTCTTAAAGGTCCCTATGTAGAACTGATTTCCCATAGCCGGAGCCAGTACATCAGGGATCCGGTCCTCCATCCTGATATTGTCGTGGTATTTCTCCAGAATATCGTCTCTGGACAGGACAAAATTCTTGCCGTCTCTCAGCCCGCAGAAGGCGCAGTACTTGTGGTCTTTGGAGGTCATGTCTGTCTTGTCAAAGGCGATCATATCTGCCCAGATCTTGTACACATTGGTGCTGTGGGCATAGTTGATCATATCCGGGGTGAAGCCGCCGCAGGGCCGCATATTGACCTCCAGAGCCACCAGACTGCCCTTCTTCCCAAGTCCCTCCTGGTTCTTCACCAGACGGAAAAACTCGAAATGGACGAAACGGCTGCGGACCCCGAAGCTCTTGACCGTGGCCCGTCCCGCCTTGCGGGTATCCTCCGGCAGATCCTTCAGGATGTAGTAGATGGAGTTGTCATTGTTGTTGACAATGTCCATAATGGAGAAGGGGGTGATGTTGCCGGTTTCAAAGAGCGGTTCTCCTTTCGAGTCAATGATGGCATCGTAGGAATTTACTTCCGCATGGATGAACTCCTCCATGATGTACTTCACACCCTCTATCCGGCGGTTCAGGAAATTCTTCATCTGGTCATCATTTTCGATCTTCCAGGTATCCGATGCGCCTACACCGTTGTCCGGCTTGGCAACTACCGGGTAGCCTGCTTTTTTGGCAAATTCCAGACAGTTTTCCAGATTGTCCACCATATGGTAGCGGGCCACCGGGATGCCGATCTTCTGGTAGTATTCCTTCATTCTGGATTTGTATTTGACCCGTGGCATATCACTGATCTGGAAGCCGCTCTGGATGTTAAAGTCTGTGCGCAGCTGTGCGTCTCTCTCCAGCCAGTATTCATTGTTGGACTCCAGCCAGTGGATCCGTCCGTGCCTGAAGGTCAGGAAAGCCACGGCCCGGTATACCTCGTCCTGATTTTCCAGGCTGTTCACCTTATAGTACTCGTTCAGGCTGTTTTTCAGGTCAGGACTCAGCTCGTCATAGGGCTGGTCGCCGATGCCCAGGACATTCATACCGTTGTTTTTCAGCTCATGGCAGAACTGCCAGTAGTTGGTAGGGAAGTTTGGTGAGATGAAAATGATGTTTTTCATAATTGGCCTCTTTCTTTGGTTTTATTATTACAGATACTCCTGTCTGGGACAGCAGCAAAAGGGCAGGGTCCCTGACAGTGGGTGATCGCAGGAATTCGGTTTCACACTCTACCCCAGATCCAGCAGATACGGCAGGAAATAGGTCACCTGTTTATACCACCAGGGCCAGTCATGTGCACAGTCATATCCCCAGAAGTCAACCCATGCGTGGATATCTTTGCTCTGAAGGATGCTCTGGAGGTGGCGGGTGGAATCCGGAATCTCCCAGGGCCCCTGGCCGCTGCAGATCACCGCCTTGTTCCGGTTGTAGATGGGGATGTAGCCATGGTCTGCAGGCATATTGGCAAGGTAGTGGACCGGGGAATTCAGGTAGACTAAATCATCCATGTATCCGTGCCATCCATAGTCTGCCGTGTAGATGCCGCTCAGAGCCAGCAGCCGGTCAAATACTGCCGGGAAACGGAAATAAAGGTTCAGGGCATGGGTGGCTCCCAGGCTGCAGCCGAAGGCCATGATCCCCGGATCGTCCTGCCAGCCATTGCGCTCTTTGGCGCGGGCGCGGATGAAGGGCGCGATCTCATTCACCAGATAGCTGATCCACTGCTCGTAACGCCAGATCCGCCAGCCGGGATCACCGTCATTCATGGACCAGCTTTCCTTGTCAATGGTGTCCACGGCAATGACCATCACCTGGCCGGATTCAATGTAGGGACCGAAATAATCCGTCATCTTGTAATTCTCGAAATCATAGAACCGTCCGTCCTGACAGGGGATGAAAAGAACCGGCCTTCCGGCATGGCCATAGACCTTGCACTCGGCTTCACACC
>Ga0137308_102372_pt1 | contig 12849 bp, 15 predicted proteins | sample Inofrocosms_June_FD_97181 | JGI IMG/M metagenome (GOLD analysis project Ga0137308, IMG submission 97181) | Mouse cecal microbial communities from Vienna, Austria - N-Acetylneuraminic and N-Acetylglucosamine D2O microcosms_June | ecosystem: Host-associated > Mammals > Digestive system > Large...
CAGCATATTTTCCAAGTTGCGGGACGTGGTCTGGGAGGCTTCGGATACCAGGCCCATTAGGTTCATAGTCAGCCGCTGCACAATATCCGTCTGGGTGCTGGTCAGCGCGAATGCATTCTGATACCCCCGCAGGTGCTTTTCCGGGGTCTCCGGCACGTCCAGCGGCTTCCGGGCCTCGGGATGGTTGACGTAGAACTGCATCTCGATCATGCGCGGCGCATACGTCCAGCAATCGTCCTCCAGCTCCCGCAAAATTGCCTGCACCCGCTCCAGGGCGGCGGTGGCGTGGTAGTCTACCAGCCCCCGTGACCGCAGGCGGCTGATCTCATTGATGATGTCCGTCTCGGCCTTCAGGAACAGCTCGATCATCCGCCGCAGCTCCCGCTCCGCCGGCCCTCTCGTCAGCCTCGGCATCCGGTCCCTCCTCATAGCTCAGCCCCAGCAGCGGGTCCCGCAGGGCCGTCACGTCCTGGTACGTCTTCCCAGCGTTGGCGGCGATCTCCTCGTCGCTGATGCTGTCAAACAGCCCCGTTTCGTCCGCCAGCTTCTTCAGCTCCTTCTGCGCGGTGTCCGCATGCAGCAGCCCTGCCTGGAAAGCCCCCACAATGGCCTCCTGCTTGTTCCGGGCAATCTCCGCCACCTCCTTTGCCGTGGGCGTCCACAGCGGCGGGAAGGTGATGTCCAGATCGTCCGGCGCGTCTCCCCAGGCCGACATGGCCAGCACCGGCAGCAAGCGGCGCAGGATGGGGGCCAGCACACTCTCCCGCAGCGTGTCCACGTAGTCGTAGTAATTTTGCAGGTCGCTCTCCCCGGTGGCGTTCATCCCCGCCGGGGAGCGTCCGAACAGCTTAGTCATGGGGATGCGGGACGCACCGGACAGGCTCAGGCACATGGCCTCGTTGACGTCGGACAGGCCGCTGAAACTGTACTGGGTGTTGGTGATGTCGCTCTCCGCGTCCACCAGCTGGGTACCGAAATTGGATTTCATCACGCTCTGGGCCTGCATGGTGTTCCAGAACCGCCGCTGCTGTTCGCTGGAGGCGATGGAAAACAGCTGCTCCAGGTTCTTGACCTTCATGGTGTCCACGTTGGCCCGGAACGTCAGCGCGGCCATATTGGCGGTGGTGTTGTCGTACTTGACCACTTCCCGGTACAGGGATTCCACCTCCGACGCGCCCCAATACTGCTCCGTGACCCGCCGGTAATAGGGCAGCTTCCGCCCCGTGAACCGGATGACGCGGGAGTGATGGACCCGTTCCAGCACCGTCCCGTCCTCCTGGTGGATGGTGTAGTACTCCGGTACCAGCTCCCCGCGTTCCAGCACCAGGCCGTCCGCCGGCGTGATGCCGCACCAGCGGTCATAGATGGGCAGCCCTCTGAAGCTGCCGGGATAGACTGTGTTCAGGTCAAGGGGGCGGTCCAGGATGCCGTCGTGCCCGTCAATCCAGATCAGCCCCGCCGCGCCGCCAAAGAGCCGCCCCCAGCGCAGCCCCTCGTTCACGCTCTCCCGCAATCCCGTCTCCCGTTGGGCGCGTTCCAGGGCCGCGGCCTGCTCCGGCGTGATGGGGCCGGCGACGGTGAACCACTTCTTCGTCATGTCGTCGGGGATGATGCCCACCACGTTCTGCACCACCCAGTTGTCGCCGTACAGGCTGTTGAGCAGCGCGTAGTTGCCGGTCAGGCGGGTAGCCCGGTACTCCGTGGCCTCCAGCGGGGACTGGGAGCCATAGCCCAGCCGGAACAACGGATTGGAGAACTCGTCCATAACGGCAGCCGGTCTATTCTGTTGTGCTTTCCTTCGTCTGGACACTTACTCAAACCTCCAATCCGGCAGAGAATTGACATAATAGCGCAGGGCGTCCGCGCTGTGGTCGTTCTGCTTGACCGGCTTCTCCTCCCCCCGCTGGGACGCCTTTTCATCCCAGACGTAGGTGCCCATCTCGTCGATGAGCCGGGAGCATGTCTCGCAGATTTGGATGGCGCGGCGTCCGATCAGGCCGGCAGTTTTCCGGATACCGTCCGGCACGTTGTTGTCCGCCTTGGCCACATACACGCCCCGGCGGCCCAGCTCCGCGATGAAGGACGCCGCGGACGGGTCCACGATGACCGTACACTGCTGCGGCCCCATGAATGCAAGCAGGTCGTCCGCGTATTCCCGGTCCGTCTTCTGCGCGTGTTCTCTCCGGCTGTCCCAGTCGTATTCCCGGTCTATGCGGATGGCTTCGCCATCGTCGTAGATGTCCAGAAACCGCGTCGGGTTCGTGGTGCCGTAGTCCACGGCAATCGTCCGGTTGGACAGCCAGGCCATAGCCTTGGGCCGCTGATCCGGGCGGTAGGTATTCTCTGTCTCGCTGAACATGCTGTAGACCACGCCCTCAGCGGCCACCCACTTGCCCAGGACATACCGCTGGTAGAAGACGCCGCTGTATGTATGCTCGTACCGCTGCCGGGTCTCCTCGCTCAGGGACGGATTGTCCTGCATCAGGAAATGCAGATGCAGGGCGTTGTGCTTGTCCGGCTGGAGAATCCACTCCTGCCGGAACCAGTGCATAGGGTTTTCCGGGTTGCAGTTGAACCAGAACCTTGCGCCGTCCACCGAGCAGCGGGCCAGGGCCTGCTCCACAAAGCTGCGGGGCATCAGAGCCACCTCGTCCAACAGCACACCTGCCAGCGTCACGCCCTGGATGAGCGCGTAGGAAGACTCGTCCTTGCCGCCGAAGAGGTAGAACCGGTTTTCCCGGACGCCCCGCCAGACAATGAGCACATGCCCGCCCCGGTTGTAACGGATGGAGAAGTTGTCCTGCAGGTACCGCACGCCCAGCAGCGGCGTGATGATGTTGCGCTCCACGCTGCCCACAGATTTCCCGCAGATGGCGAAGGCGCAGCGGTCGAAACGCCCCATCGCCCACAGGAGGAAGGACAGCGACATGATGCTGGTTTTGCCCGAGCGGACCGCGCCGTCGCAGATCAGGGCCTCGTAGCGCGTGTAGGGGAAGCGGAAGATCTCCCGCTGCTTCTCAGAGAACCCCATCTCCGAACTCCTCCTTCAGGGATTTGGTCAGCGGGTCGTCCTCCCGCTGGTCCGGCGCGGCGGATTCGGTCTTTGTGCTGTACCCATGCCTGCTCATCCACAAGGGAGCCAGCTTGGCGTCGATCTCGCCCAGCTCGAACTTCCTGCGGGCGTCCACCTCGCACTCCTCCTTCATGCGCGTAACGATGTCCGAAAACCGGCTGTCGGCGGCGTATGTGTCGTAGAAAATAGATCTTGAGATCCCCGCCCACACACAGAAGCCTTCAATGGTGTAGGTTATTTTCCGTTTCAGCCCTTCGCTGACAAACTCAGAATTTTTGGCGCTGAACGCATGGGCCAGTACTTCTTGGCTGTCGCACCAGTCCTTGTATGCGTCCCAATTATTGGCCAGTGCTTTCGGCGTTTTAAATTTTCTCGGACGCCCCATGTCTTCACCACCTATCGGCAAAAGTAATTCTGGCGCCGGCAGCGCCCTCATGCGGAAGCCACCGGCATATATCCCCCACAGTCCGGGGCAGCGGCCCCTCAACCGCCGCCCCGCCGTGAGTGAAAGGAGAAAATCAACAGGGTATGCCAGTCCCCAAAGCACAGTCTACCACAAAATTTCTCCCATGCACCTCGTGGAAGAGGTACAAAATTTTTAGCAATTCGTTCTCCCGACCAAGTAATCAATACTGACATGGTAATAATTTGCGATCTTAATCAAAGAATTCATTTTGGGTTCCGCCTCCCCCCTTTCGTACAGCCGCAACCTGTCAGGCGACAACCCCATCAACTGTGATGTTACTGTCACGCTTCGTGCAGGTCGTTTGGCTTTCCTGAGTGCCAGCAGCCGCTTCGGGAATTCGCCTGTTGCCACAATGCTGCCCTCCCTGTAAAATCCCAAGCGCTTGGGATTTTGCATTAACCGCCCTCCAGAATCCGCTCCACATCCTTCGGGTAAGAAACCACAGCGGCGATCCCCCCGGCACTGTTGATTGCCTGGATGGTTATTTCTTGAATTTTAGTTGGCCGCCCGACCTCTGGCCGCTTGACCTCGAAGCCGTAAAACCGGCCATTTAACACCATGCAGATATCCGGAATACCACACCGGCTGTATGGCCCAGCCGCCGCTTTCCAGACAAAGGCATCCGGGTACGCTTCCTTCAGCCATTTGATGATCCTGGCCTGATACCAGCTTTCTTTGTAAACGGTTTCCTGCTTCATTTGTTCATCGGACCTCCCCGCTGCCGATCGCTGGAGCTTCCTCGAATTCCGGCTCCCCGGTCCCGATGGCCTCGCCGAAGTCCCCTGCCGTGGCCTGTGACGGCTCTGCGAACAACTGTCGGTTTTCTTTCTCGTCCTCCATGAATTTGCTGGCCATCATGTCCGCCGTCTGAAGGGCGAGAACCGCCGGATACATTTCGATGCTCTTGCCTACAGCGATGTCGTTCTCATAGTCCCCGGTCATGCCCATGTGGTGCCAGATCGCATACATCTCCTGGCTGGTGAGCGTGGTGTACTGCTTGATGATCATGGCGCTCTTGTCCCCGTGGCCCAGGGGCATCATGTCATCAATGGTGTAGAAGGGGACCTTCTCCCACTGACCAGTCCGCTCATTCTTCTGGTTCCGGGTGCTGGTGCTGTAGAAATGCGTCTTGCAGATGTCGTGGAGCAGGGCCATCATGATCACGCCGTCGTCCGGGATGGTGTCCACGACTTTTCCGGCAGCGTAATACACCCAGAAACGCTCTCCCTCTTCCCAGACCAGCAGTCCCCGCAGGGCGTCCAGAACGTTGAGGCTGTGCTGCAGCAGGCCGCCGGGACAGGCCAGGTGGTACTTGGTGCTGGCGGGGGCGCGGTAGAAGTCGCTGCCCCGAATGTACTCCAGGAGCTTGTCCATGCCAGGACGCTGGACCTTGCTCAGTTCCGCCTCGAAGCGGGTGATGTTGTTTTCGATGTTCATGATTGGTCTCCTCTCAATTTCAGTCGTTTATCCAAGTAATCTACAAACAGCCGCTGCAGCAGTTTTCCGGCATCCATTCGTGCCGCTTCTGTCATATTCTCCGGCAGAGCGGCAATGATTGCTTCAATCTGGTCGTAAACAGACGTTTGCGATGGTGGTTCTGGCTGCACATCGGCCAAAGGCGTAGCTGCTATATCTGCAGCCCTATGTCGGATGCGTTTGGGTGCTGCAATGCCAGATACACCCTGTTCAAAAAGAACTTGGCGAATTTCACCTGGTGTACAGCAGTTGAGGTCCGCAAGAATTTTGATCTGTTTGTTCTTATTCGCCGCCTGACAATAATCACGGACAATCTCCTCATTGCTCATAGTCATGGACATGCTCCCTTCTGAATCAGCTTCATCAGCCGCTCCATTGGGCAGCTGTCACAGAGCTGCTCCGCCGTCTCTGTTACCAGCTGCCCCAGGCACTCACTGTGCATCACCGGCCCCGCTGTAACAGGGCGGCCACAAATTTTACAATTAGCCATGATGTTCCTCCTTCATGACGGGCGGGAATCTGCTGTCCCACCCAGTATAATCGCTGTTGATCCATCCGCCAGATTTGCCGCTCTCCGAAGGGAGCCAGAACTTCTGAAGGATGTCGTTATAAATCCACCCGCTGTCCAGCCGGTAGCAGTGCCGCGCCCAGTAGGGATTATAGGCTTCCTGGCGCAGGCGCTCGTATCGTTCCCACACCAGCTGCTTGAATTCCCCCATGTCCAGCCGGTCGATCAGCGCGGCCCGGTACCGATCTGTCAACCTGCCGGGTTCGCGTTCTTCCCGAAGGATGGACGCGATCCTGTTGGCCAGCCACTCATTTCCGGCGATGTCCCTGGGGTGCGTGGGGAAGGCGAGGGATTTCATGTACTGCTGGTAGAACCAGTCAGCCCCGTCCAGGACTTCCGCCACCAGGGTGTTGTAGGCTCTCTCGTACTTGGTCTTGAGCAGTTCCATCGGGACCTTCTCCCGGTTGTGCTGGAGCTTGGAAAAATCGGAGTGGAACCGCCGGAGCCGCTCCTTTGTTGTCTCCATTGTGCCGCCTCCTTTTATGCCCTCTGTGCCGCCATACGGCGGTCACTGTGGGCCGTGCATTCCGGGTGGTACTTGTACCCTCCGGTCCTCTGAAAAGCAATGTTTTTTCCTGTGGAAAAAGCCGCCTTACGCCTAACTTCCCGGCTTAGGTGTAAGGCGCAGATTGCCTGTCGCTCTAGGGGACATGGCGGTTCCCTGCGTCCTTACTCCTAATTTTTCGGATAAACCGCATTTCAGAAATTTATGTCATTATTGCAAGAAAATCTGTTTTGCAATAAAATCACAATAGACAAGTGTAATAGGTGATTTCTGGTGTAATAGGTGTAATGAAACGGCGGCATCCGTTGTGGCTCTAGCCGTTCCGGCCTTACTCCTATCCTTACTCCTAGCCATACTCCTAATTCTAGGCGTAATGTTTTGGTCAGAATGGGAGTTCTGCATCATCATCCTCGATTGGCTGAAACTGTTGTTGCTCCCATCGTGGTGCCGCTGCTTCCTGTCGACCGCTTGCCAGTTGCTCTGCATCGTCCACGGGGTCCTTGCTTTCGGATAGCTTCCCAATGTGAAACTCTACAAATCTGGCGCTCCTGGTTCCGAACCACTTAATCACGGAATACTGCTTTTTCTTGGTCTGCCTGTCCACGCTGAAGGAAATCAGGCCCTGTTCCGCCATGTACTTCATGGTCTTTCGAGGGGAGTAGCCTGCTTTGGTCAGGGCCTGGTTCAACATGGAGGGGAAAATGTAGGCGGTGTTTCCGGTGTCGCTGGTGAAGCCGAGGCAGGTGCCTATGGCGTTCATGCCGAAGGCCGACTTGTTCGAGAGGACCCAGTCCACGATGAATTGCACGGCGTTCTCATTCACGTCTGTGGCGTTGCTCTCCACCTGATTGACCAGGATGTCTGCCGCCATGCTCTTGGCTGCCGCCCACGCCGTTTCCCTGGTGCCTCCGAAGAACAGGCAGTCGATCATGGCATCGGCCAGGGCCACCGTGGCGATTCCGGCGATGTGGGAGCCGTTCTTGCCCTCGCTGATCGAGCGGACGTAGTTCTGCATTTCCTCGTAAGCGTCCACGATTTCCGGCTCTCCCATCTGGAGGACTCTCTCAATAAATGCCGGTCCTGCCCAGCCGCAGTCCATTGCCGCCTGCTGGTGCATGAGGGCGGCATCCGCTTCGTTGTCGAAGGGTCCGCCGTAAATCTCCAGCACACGGGTGCTGATACCGGTCTGTGACGTGTCGGTGCTGAGTGGTTCCTCTCCGGTGGCCAGAGCCACGGTCCGCCATTGGTACACGGTCTGGATGCCGCCGGTCTTGGCGCCTCGAATCTTGCCGGTGCCGCTGGCGATCATGTAGACGATCTTCTCCAACGCCGCCTGATTGTTTCCGGCCAGCTGGCGTTCGTCAATCCCCAGGGGGAGGTCGCAGTAAAATGCCGCTGTCCGTTCCAGCCCTACCTGGGTGGCATTAAAGCTGGTCATGAGCCGCTCCGGGTCCCCCCAGGCCGAGAGGGAGGCTTTGAGGGCGGCGGTCTTTCCGCCTTTGGAACCGCCCCAGTTGTAGACGAAGAATATCCTCTGTTTCACGATCCGCAGGAGCGGAGCGGCGAAGCTGGCGGCGAGGATGAATCGAAAGCGGTTTCTTACCCGGTGTGGGGCCATGTGTTCTATCCAACGTTCCAGGGTTCCGTTTTTGCAATACGCCGCCGCCATGCCCCTCTGGCTTGGGTCGATGTCCAGCGTCAGGCCGTCATCGTGTCCCGGAAGGAACCGCCGCCCTGGCTGCCATCCGAAGGTGGAGGTGGCATCGTTCTTTGGGATGATCTCGATGTTCTCTGCCTCCAACGCTCCGAGGAACCGCACCACCTGTCTGGCGTTCTCGCTGGTGACGGTGCATCCCAGGTCCGAGAGGTCTGTGATTTTCCTGCTGGAAAAGATTGTTGATCGGGGGTAGATGGCGGTCTGCCATTGGCCGTCCCGCTTGAAGGCGATTTCCATCTTCTCATCGCCTGTCTCCAGGCTTTTGAGCCGCTGTGTCAGGATCATGGGGGTCCGGCAGACGGGGACCGGCATGGAGGTCTTTTCGTCTATGCGGCTGATACCCTTGTCCGAGTAAATCCATCCTTCTGGCTGCCGCAGGTTGACGGGCGCTCCCACGATGGCCTCCGGGGTAAGGTACTTGTCGATGTCTATCCGCTCTGCTTTCTTGAGGGTGCTGCTGATCAGCTGGGCCGCTTCCTCCTTCCCATGCTCTATGTAGAGGTCGCTGGGGTCCTTCTTTCCGAGGCTTGAGCAGGACCAGAGGTAAATCTCCCCGGTGAATCCGCCGTCCCGCAGTCCGGCCAGCACCTTCCGCACGAATGTCTCACCGCCGTTGTCCGGCTCTTTGTGGATGTAGAGCTTCAGTTCCTGGACGGCGGCAGTGTAGTGGGATTTGAACATATTCGCTCCCGGAATGCCGAGGGCCGGGATTCCCATGTACCACAGGCTCTGTGTGTCGCTCTCTCCCTCGACCAGCACAGCCCAGCCGACCTTCCTGATTTTCGGGAGCCGCCATTCGCCGTAGAGGCATATCCTGCCCTTAGAGCCTTTTGCCCATTGGAATCCTTTGTTGCCGTACCGCTTCCTGACGGCCACCTTGCTCTGATCGTTTTGCTCCGTTTCGGTGAAATAGACCGTCCGAAGGTATGTAGTGCCGTTCCGGTTCTTCCCTGTGGAAACCCGGCAGATTTCTTTGAGGAAGTCTATCGGGAGGTGCTTGTCGAAGCTATACTGTTCCAAGGTGTACGGAGCGAGGTCCCTTGTGCCGGCGCCCACTTTGGGCTTCGGCTTTTCCTGATCCACACCGTACCGCTTCAGGATTTCCTTGTAGGCTGTTTTGGTGTCTACGTTGTGGAGCTTGGCGTAGAAGGTGACGAAGTTCCCGCTCTCTCCTTCAGCAAAGCAATTCCATTGACCTGTGACCAAATCCGCCGAGAAGCTGTTCTGCTTGTCGCGGTGAAAAGGGCAGAGGCCGGTCAGGTTGTCCCCTGATATGTGGTGCTTCTCTATGACGGAGGTGTATTCCGCCCTGTAATCTACGATATCATCAAGGTTCACGCTGTCCCTTGCCATTCTTCACCACCGCCTCTGTTGTAGTTTCATCGTGTGATCCCCTTTTGGCATGGTGGGCAGGTGCCGCAATCCAAGCGACACCTGCCCTGTTAAATTAGGCGAACGGAAGCGGAGCGTTTTTGTCATCGTGTGGCGGAGCTTCCTCGAAGTCCTCCCCATACATAGCGGCGGTTTCCTCAGCTGTGGGAGTCACGACCGTGGCTTTCCCTCTCCGTCTGGTAGTGGAGCCTGTGGCGGCGGTGCTGCTGGCGCTTCCGGCGTAATCGTCCAGCGTGATGGCCATGCTCTGGTACTGGGATTTGATCTCATCCCTGATTGCCCGGGTGGCGGAGATCACCGCGGGAGGCAGGAGGCCCTTCTTCTTAACGACTACCTTGCTATAGGCCACGCCGTTGCTGTTTTTGGTTTTCTCCAGGGTGAGGGAGACGATCATGCCGATGTAGGGGGTTCCGCTTACCAGGATTTTCGCCATCTGCTTGTTCACGTCCCGGATGGAGGTGGGCGGCACCGTCAGGAGGTAGAAGTTCGGGTCCCCGTCCATCATCATGTAAATCCGGCGCATATTCTTGCAAGCCTTACCCTTGCTGGGATTGCCCTTGTCATCGGTCCCGGTGCCGTATTGATTGTAGGGGCAGTGTTCGCAGTCCACGGCTTCCCCGGTTTCGGCGTTGATGCCGGTCTTGCCGTCCATGCTGGAGCAGGTGGGGAGATCGTTGCCGCCGCCGTAGGCTCCGGGCCAGTAGGCGCTCAGGCGGTGGGTGAACACGATCACACCTTCGATCTCCTTCATGGCATCGGTATCGTCCTCATCCTCCCCCTGGACCTCGAAGGCGATGCCGCCGCCGGAGGGAATCTTGATCTGGCGGCAGATGATGCCGCTCTCCGGGTCCAGGTCCTCCATTTCGTCCTTCAGCTCAGCCAGCAGTTCCGGGTCCAGGCCCTCGAAGCGGTTGGCGATGGTGAAGCCGTCCTTGACGGCCAGGGCGGTGTTCTTTTTGGTTGCTGCCATGATTATTCATCCTCCATTTTATTTTCTTCTGTGGAATCCTCCGGGTCCAGGGGAGCGGCTTCCTCAAAGCCGTCTCCCTCTGCTTCCGGCAGATCGTCCATCGGGTAATGTGTTTCCTGGTTCTCCGCCTCGTAAAGATCGCTGAGTGTGCGCTGCATCTCTGCCGCCATGATGACAGCTGCAATCGCCGTGTCCAGCGTATCATTGCAGATGGAGCTTACCGCCTCCAATGCAGGGCGGTTGATATCGCCCAAAGTACCCAGCAGCGTGTCCATATCCGTTTTCACCCGTTTCATACAGCCGGAGACCTTGGCGTTGTTCTCGGCGACAATACCGAACGCCTCATGACGGTTGCGCACCCTGCTGGGCGGCGGATAGCTGCCCAGGAGTTTCAGCTTTGTGAAGTCCACAGCTGTGCGGACATTGTCGCCGATGTTCCGCTCCACTTCGAGCGTCATGTCAAGCTGCAGCTGATCGCCGTCAATGGTCAGCATTTGGCTTTTCCTCCCTTCGTGGCCCGGTTGGTTTCCTTGCGCCGGGCAATGTCGTAGGTATCGTAGCTGCGGATCACCTTCTCCAGTTCTTCACTCAGCTCACCGTGCTCCTCCACATAGTCTTTCAGCGTGGACTGGAGGGTGCGGGTATTCACCTGCTCCACGATGATGTCTCCCAAGCCCTCTTCCCGAAGGACATCAAAGAAGGTGGTGCCGGTCTGCGCGATGTCCGCCTCCGACTTCTTGCTGTAGATCGTTTTCGCCTGGAGCGAGAACTTATAGCCGCCGGTGGAAATGCTGGGGACATCGTCGTCCACCATCTGCTGAGAGATTTTTTCCTTGGCCGCCTCGATGGCGGCGTTGTTTTCTTTGGTTTCCTCCGCCAGAGCTTCCTTACGCTCCAGAAGTCCCTGGTAGTTCCGAACCATGTCAAGCAGTGTCATGTTGTTTCCTTCCTTTCTGTTGCAACAATTATGCGCCCGATTTTTTCAGCAGGTACTCAATGATACCGCCTTCCCGGACCAGCTCCGCACAGGCTCTCATGCCGCCGCCGTGCAGGTTGTTAAAGTTCTGAATCTCTTGCTCGACCTGTCTGAGAGTCCAGCCTTTGGGCGGCTGCATATGGTCGACAATCTTTCCGGTCTTGTCTCTGTAATAAATCAGGATCATCAGAAGTAGTCCCTCCAGGTATCAACAACTGTTTTCGCCAGATCCTCCTTTTTCGCCAGGGCGCTGAGGATCATATCGTCCACTGTCTTTTCCGTCACCAAATGGATGTAGGTGCAGAGATTCCGCTGTCCAATGCGGTGGATGCGGCTGAGACTCTGGCTGTAAGTGGCAAAGTTGAAATTGACGCTGTAATACACGCAGGTGTTTGCCGCTGTCAGGGTAATGCCGGTACCGGCGGTATCGATCTGCCCCACAAACGCCATTGTGTCCGGGTCCTCCTGGAACTGCCGGACGATGTCGCCCCGCGATTCCTTCTTGATTTCCCCATAGATGGCAACGGTTTTCTTGCGGTTCTTGCCCAGGATGCTTTCCGAAAGTTTGATGATTTCCATTACCTCCGGGATGAACCGGGCGAAGATCACCAGCTTCTTCCTGCCATCAATCACATAGTCCTGGAGGATATCGGCCAGGGCGTCCAGTTTCCCGCGGCTCACCAGCTGGGGCCGGTCCGCGTCATCCTCCACCAGAAACCCGCCAGTGAACTGCTGCAGGCGCAGGAGCCGGGTCAGGACCGTGGTGGCGGTGATGGTGCCGCCGCCCTCCAGCTCCGCGACGCTGTTCCGCCGAAGCTGGTCATACAGTCCGCGCTCCTTCCTGTTCAAAGTGATGTACCTGTTCTCAAAGGTCTGCTCCGGCAGGTCTATGGCCTCCTCCTTGGTGACCCGGTAGGCGATGGAGTGCTCCTTCTTGATCAGCTGGTCCAGATCCCGGTACCCGACGATCTGCTTCCGGTTGAACCCGCCCATCACGGCGTACCGGCTGCGGAAGGGGTAGAAGTTGAATCCGAATACAGTCGGGTCCAGAAACCGGTACTGGCTGAAAATGTCGATAGCGTCGTTCTGCACCGGCGTGCCGGAGAGGATCATCTTGTACCGGGCCTGGTCCCCCAGCTTGTGCATGGCCTTGCTCTGCTCGGCGTCGTGGGTTTTGATCCGCTGGCTTTCATCCGCAATAATCAGATCGGCATCGTAGGCCATGAGCCGCTCGAAGATGCCCTCCCGCCAAGTAGACTCATAATTTATGACGGCCACCTTCAGCGAGGGAAAGGGGAATCTCTCCAGATCGTCCAGCTCCTTGATCCGCTTGGCTTTATCCCCCAGCAGGGTGCGGATGGTGTACCGGAAGTCGGCATACTCTTGGAATTCCTTTGGCCAGACAGCGCACACGCTGGTGGGTGCCACAATCAGCACCTTTGCGACCTTACCCATCTGGTACCCGGTCCCGGCCACCGATATAGCGGTCAAAGTTTTGCCGCAGCCCATATCGCTATTCAAACAGGAATCCGAAGCCTTTTCCTGTTGTCATGTGGCATCACCTCCCTCCTGTTCCGCTGACAGCTGTTTAATCAGCTCAATGGCCTCCCGGCAGATCGCGCAGCCGTGAGTGGAGCAGTTGTGTTCATATCCGCACCCGAGGCAGCTAAGGGAGCCCGTCTCCGGTGCCATGCGGCGCAGGGCCT
>Ga0137308_102373_pt1 | contig 12846 bp, 11 predicted proteins | sample Inofrocosms_June_FD_97181 | JGI IMG/M metagenome (GOLD analysis project Ga0137308, IMG submission 97181) | Mouse cecal microbial communities from Vienna, Austria - N-Acetylneuraminic and N-Acetylglucosamine D2O microcosms_June | ecosystem: Host-associated > Mammals > Digestive system > Large...
TCACACAGCACCTTTACCCGCAGTTCAAACATCATACGATAGCGGCTTTTATCCCGCATATTTCCATAGATACTTACCCCTGGTACGATGCCGCCGGTATGGCAGTTAATCTCATTAAATAATTCTCTGTAACTGTAGTTCTCTGTGTCGACAAATCCTAAGACATGTTTTAGGATGCCAAGATATGGAATCAGACTCTCTGGTAAATCTTTCGCATCAAATAGTAAGCGAATATAACTAATTCCATTTGTAAAGATATCCTGCCACAGAAGCGTTGTCTCATCGACCAGAAGCACTTCATTTGTAAGAGGTGTGGCCTCTTTTTTGATATCCTCTCTCTTAAGCATGGGAATCTTTGCCAGTTCTTCCGGGGAAGACGGCTCATCCTGATATGCTTTTAGCTCCCTGGTACGACGAAGAACATCTTGAAGCTCCTCTTTAGTAAGTCCTGCCTTATATTCCAAAAGCATCTTCTCCACCCGCTCCTGCTCCAAAGCCTCCAGTCCAGGGACTGGATTTAGAATCAGAACTGCTGCATGGGGATTGTCAAGCAGATAGGTCTGTACAAGTCCTTCAAAATACCGATTATCCATCTCCTTTCGAAGTTTGGCAAAATTCTGAAGCGCCATCAGATGCAAAAATGGCTGTTCCTCATCATAAAGCCAGCTGTCAAACATCTGAAGACCATACATCAGACCTCTTGGATAATTGCCAAAGTCGGCCTCACGATAGCGAAATTCATAAAAATTCAATCCTGCCTGTAATGCCTTGCGGTCAAATCCTTCTTTGACAATCTTCGCAAGTGTCTTACGAACCACTTCTAAAAACGCCTCTTTCTGCTCTACATCTGCCCCTTTGGCAATCACAGAAAAATAGGGCTGTGCAATTCCATTTTCATAGCTGCTTAAGATATCTTTACCGATACCTGCATCTAAAAGTGCCTGTTTTAGCGGCGCACCTGGTGCAGATAACAGCGCATATTCTAGTATCTGAAAAGCCAGATACAGCTTGGCATCGAGTGAAGTCCCTACCACTGCATTGTATGACAGATAGGCCTGGTTTTTGACAGACTCATTGGCAGAGATAGGATAGTCCACTACGCGCTCTACAGGCTTAGTAAATGCCTTTTGAAGCCCGATAGCAGAATCTACCGACAGATAATCATAATGGCTTAGATAGTGCTTATCTATCCACAAAAGCTTCTCTGCCATATCCATATTCCCATATAAATAGATATAACAGTTGGAAGGATGATAGAACTTCTGATGAAAAGCCAAAAAATCTTCATACGTAAGCTCTGGAATCCGCTTGGGGTCTCCGCCTGACTCATGAAAATATGGCGTATCCGGGTAAAGTGTTGTCATAATCTCCCTGTCAAGCATATCTTCCGGGGACGAGAAAGCCCCTTTCATCTCATTGTAGACCACACCGTTGTAGATAACAGGCGCATCTGCTTCGGTAAGCTCATAGTGCCATCCTTCCTGGCAAAATATTTTTTCTTCCTTATATATATTAGGGTGAAATACTGCATCCAGATAGACATGCATAAGATTCTGAAAATCTTGGTCATTGCAGCTGGCCACCGGATATACGGTCTTATCCGGGTAGGTCATCGCATTTAGAAACGTATTTAAAGACCCCTTTACCAATTCTACAAACGGGTCTTTTACTGGAAAATCTTTAGATCCGCACAGCACCGAATGTTCCATAATGTGCGGGACACCTGTACTGTCAGACGGTGGTGTGCGAAATCCAATCTGAAATACCTTATTCTCATCATCGCAGGAAAGCAGCGCCACCCGCGCTTTTGTCTTCTTGTGCGTAAGCAGATACCCCGTCGCATTGAGTTCAGGCATCGCTTCTTTTTTTAGCAGCTTATAAGCCGTCAACTGTTCTACTGTCATTTGTTCCTCCAGGCTTCTTTTTTCTTAGTATAAACATATTCAGACGTAGTATAACACATATTTCCACTAAAAAAAAGCTTGGAGAAGTAAAATCCTTACTCTTTTGCGAGGTGCGCATCCTCCCAGGTCCTGCCTTCACTCGCACCGGCTTCGTCCAGGAGCCGCATAAGCTCTAGGGCACTTCGAAAGCTGACCGTCTTATTCTTCTCTGCCCAGGTTACCTGCCCTTGCCAGGTCTCCTTTTGGCGAAATAAAATCTTTACCAGAAAGGTTCCTCTCTCTTTGTCTTCCATCGCTTCTTATCCCCTTTCTTATCTGCTTTTACTCAGGCTTTGCTTCCTTTGTAGCTTCAAACCAGCTTAGTTCTTCCAATTTTTCGCCTTCTTCCGGCATCTCCACTACACTTGCTATCAGCTTTAGCATCTCCCAGATAGAACGAAAGCAAAGCGTCTGATTCTCCTCCATCCACGTTATCCGACCCTGCCAGCTGTTGTTCTGCCGATGTTGTACCCGCACGATAAAAGTTCCCAGTTCTCCATGTTTTTTTAACAATTCCTGCTCACTCATCTTCTCTGCCCTTTCCTGATATATTTCGGTTTCTCTGCCTGCTCTCTGAAAGGTTCGACCGCTGGTCGACGGATACGGAAATCGAATTTCATCATAAAATCGCTCTAACTGAAACAGCAGATGTTCCGTATTGGTAAATTCCGTCGCTTCTTCCTGATATCGGTGGTAAAAACAGCCACTTATCTTTCGCTCCTCCACCCGATGGATGCACAGCACCACTGCATTTGGTGTCCCCAGATACCATTGAGACCTTTCCATGGCTATCTTCCTTTCAAAAATAGCTATCTGTCCGTGGAACAGATGACACTGTTTACATAATATTTGATTCCCGTTCTCTGCCGCCCCACTAAGAAGCGATAATTAATCCTCTTCTGCACCACGCGGCAATTCTCTCTTGTGGTATTGACAAGCAGTATCAGATACTGCCCTTTTCCATACTTGGTAACGGCATCTCCATGCCGGATAGCATCACAGACGGAAGCTTCTAGTCTCTCGGATAGTTCTTCTAAGAGTGGCCCTTCCTCCATTGGATTTCCTTTGCTGTCTACAATCGTACAGAGCATCAGGTAGACCGATTGACCGCTTCGCTCTAGCATACGCTTGGTATACTGATAGATGCCCTGAAAGACTGGCCAGGAACATAAGTAGCCGCCTTGCTGTGTCTCTTCTTCAGACAACTCTGACTGAATCGCGTCAAGCATCGCATATCGGTGGTCCATCTGTGACCCTAAGCGGTCTAAAAGCTCCATCAGCTTCTTTGATGGCCGACAGCCTTGTTCTTGCATATAGAGCTCCATGGTATCATCGTAGAGCTTTCTGGCTTCGCTCATCCACCCCATGGAGACCAGCGCTTCCATTGTAATCACTTCCCAGTCTGCAAAGGGACTGATATGACAGACATAGGCGCCAAGCTCTTTCATTCTGGACCAGTCTTCCTGGATACGAAGAAGAATCACCGCTTCTTCCACACAGGAAAAAAACATTCCCTGATAGCGTCTGGCCTCCTGTGCCGCCCAGATAACTCCCGCCTGTTGTGGCAGAAAATCTCCGCGGTAGCAATAACAGGCATCTATCAGACATTCTAAACGTTCTTTAGAATCTTCCATCTCCTCTGCCTTTTGACAGAGTGCTTCAAACTCTCTGGTATCTTCTTCCACCGCAATCTTCTCTGTCCAGTAGAAAATATCATGTTTTTGCTGAATATAGTCTACCTCTGGAAGTCCTGCTTTTCTTAGCTTTTTTCTGGCATTGTAGAGTACACTTCTTAGAGAATGATGTACATTTCCCACTTCCCGTTCCCCAAAAAGTGCTTCTTCCAAACAATTGCGGCTTACCCCTTTCTCCCGGTAGTGAAGCAAAAGCTGCATCAGATAGGCAAACTGGGATTCTCTTGCCTTGGGGCCTCCTGCTATCTGCATCCCATTCCAGATAAGAGAGAAGCTGCCAAACATCTGCACTTTTAAGATTCCTTTATCCACATCCACATTCCCCCATGCATCTGTTTTTCTGCTATCTCTTCTCTGCGGTTCTCTGACGTTCTCTAAGAACACCAGCTAACATATGGAACATCACGCCACAGGCAGCTAAGACCACCGCATAGACCTTTCCCGTTGTACTGGCAACTAAAGTCATCAGTATCCCTAATACCGGCAGATGATAGACAGCCTTTCCAATGAGACTGTCATAAGCAACGGGCAGCATATCCTCTTTGCTGTTGGCATCTCCTTTGGTGATAAATTCTCCCTCTACATATCGGTTCTCTTCTACTCGGTGTGTTACGACGGAACCATCTCTGGCAAAAGCAATAATGTCTCCTGGCATCACATCTTCTGGCTTGGCACCTTCTACATAGAGAATACTTCCCACCGGAATCTCTGGCTCCATACTTCCACTGACCACTTCATAGACTTCATACCCCAACAGTTTGGGGAGCGTCAATGGAAGAAATACCGCAATTACACCAACTAAAATCAAGGTTCCTAACACGCTGCAAAGGGGCGGAAACCACTTCCCGCCCTTTTTGGCAGAAGAATACATGGAGGACTCTGATGATTCTCTCATGACGATTCTTCCTTTTTCTTTCTTTTTTTCATAACTACAAAATACCAGCCACCGCCAAGAATCGCAAGACTTGCTACTATCAGAGGAATTGGGATTCCTAAAAGCTTCGCATCGCTGGCAAGATTTAAGATAGCGGGTAAATCAGTAAGCGGTACTTCCTCATCATCCAAGTCCACCAATTCATCCGTCTGTGGAACCTCTCCATCTGGTACTTCGGTTAAGCCTTCTGCATCTGCTCCCACTGCCCCGTCTCCACCTGGCAATGCACCTCCTGGTATCACAGCTACCCCACCATCTCCACCAGCTGGTCCGGCTGCTGTGGTTGTTCCTTCCCCCTCACCTGGGGTTCCGGTACCTTCTGCAGGTGCCGCAGGTGGTGTAGGAGTCTCCTGGCCTTCGGTGGTGTCTTCGTCTTCGTCCTCCTCACCAGCCGCCTGCTCTCTTACATAGACGAAAGTAAAGACATTTTCTGCAGGGTCTTTTTTCAGGGTCTGTGTCAGGTTATAGGCCTGCGGACGGTATCCTGCGATATACAGATAGGCTACCACTGGTTTGTCACCTACGTTGCCGTAATACGTCTCACTTGGTGCAAGTGCACGACCATTTTCATCTTCGTAATTAATGGTATACGAAGTCGCATCCCCCAAGATTCCATAAGCAACTACATAATCTCTGTCTCCTGTGACGATAACCGAAGCCGTCTGGTCGGAGACACTGTCGCTGTTATCTCTTCCACTCTCACGAATCCCGCGGATATAATATTTGCTATTGTCATTTAGTGTCACTGCATTTCGATAAAAGTTCACCCGGTCTCCATAATGAAGGTCGGTAAAGACCATCATCTCTCCCTCTGAAAAAGTGCCTTGCTTTCCAGAGAAAAAGCGAATGGTATAGGTGTATTCTTCCCCTGCCGCAAAGGTTGGTACGGACAGAAAAAGACAAAGGCAAAGAGCAAGCATTACGCCAACTATTTTTCTGATTCGTTTCATCTGCTATGCCTCCTCTCTCCTTTTTCGATATGCACGCAAGTTGTAGATACAATACAATAATAACAAGAGTCCTGTAACACCACTGATAACACTAAAAAGCACTATCTGGTTATCATCTCCCGTACGCACCACTCCTGTCCTGCTTGTGGTAGAGCCTGGAGTATCTGGAGTATTAGGGGTACCTGGAGTATCCGGTGTACCACCGCCTCCACCACCACCCCCTCTTGGTGTATCTCTTAATTCCACTGCAAAATCCATCTGCAAATCAGCAAGGGTATCCTGATAATGGTTACCTTGTGTCTCACCATCTAGTGCAACTTCCAGCGTTACCACTCCGCCCGCTCCTTTTGCAAGCGTATCCAGATAGAAATAATCCTTTAGTGCATTGGTTGCACTTTTCAGGCCCTCTCCCATCCGGCTAATGGTATCATCTGCACTCTCTCCACCTACGGTATCACTGTCAAAGAGGGTATTGACTTCCCCATCTTTATCGGTATAGACAAGGCGATAGGTATAAGCACCTCCGCTCGTCTCTTTATTGGTGCTTCGGTCCTCTAGAGAATACAGCACTTCATTTCGCATATACCAGTCGGTAGTGGTGCGATTTTCATTTTTTAGATTCAGTGTAATAATTACATTATCTCCTGGTTGCATACCTCCGATAACATCGTTGATATCCGCAGTGCTAAAACTGCTCTCCATCTTATCTTCAGAGGTAAACGCCACTTTCCAGTTCTCATCTCCATAATAAGTCTCTGCCTGAGCCGGAATCGCGAAAGAGAAGGCAACCAGACTAGACAGCAAATATGGCAAAGCTCTCTGTTTTCTCATGCGCTCCTCCTTCCTAATCTCTTAGATTTAATGTGTTATCCTGCACACTTATCCGTTTTCCCCAGGCACTCCAGGCAGCATCCTCTGCGTTGTGCTCCTGCACCGCATCCACCTGTACTTCTACCTGGAAGGTAACCCCATTATAATCATACGTTGTGATAATTGTGGTATAATTGCCTTCTTGTTGGGTTTCTTGTGTTACTTTTTTGGCAATGTTATCATCAATTGTCAGGGTATCTGCAAACAGAGAAGTCTCTGAGTTGCCTTCCCCCTCGGCATAGAGCAGATGATGATAATACAGTACCGTACGTTCTTCTGTCCGTGCACTCTCATCTTCTATCCAGTCACTTCCCAGGTTGGTAAGACCTAATTGAATCAGGTCTGGGGAGAGTTCCCGGTTCTTCTTTCCTTCTGCATCCAGCCAGTATTTATAGATGCTGACCCGGACATATTGGTTGACGGTTCCGGTATTCTGTACTTTTAGTTCTTCCTTATAGGTCTTTCCAAGCTTTAATTCTTCGCCTTCTGGAAGCATATGCTCTAATAACACACCTTTGTTTTCATCCCAGGTTCCATTTCCAGAGCTGTCATAGTTACGCCAGGACACAGGCGTATCATTTTCTAAGAGAGTCACACCAATGTCATACATCTGAAGTCTGGAAGTATAGGTCTCTGAATAATACGTAAGTGCTGCTCTGGTACCTCCAATCGAGCTGCCAAGCAACATCACCACTGCAACGGCGAACAGTACCATGGTTACAACAGGCGATAAAAGCTTTCTCGGTCTTTTCATGATTCACCGCCCCCTTCCGCCTGCTCTGTAGTCTCTGGCTGGTTCGTTCCTGTGGTACTTCCACTGTCTAAAAGCTCCGTCCAGTCGGTCTCCTGTATCGTATAAGCACTTCCGTCTTCATGATATTTTACCGGAGTGCTTTCATAGATAACCACCACGTTGAAATAATCTTTCTCTGCTTCTTCTCCATTGACCGGAATCCCATCAATCCGAATATCCAATCCTGAAGTGGAAGCACCGCCTTCTAGGATAGCTTGATAATAATAGTAATCGTCTGCTCCAAGGCTCCAGCCTTCTCCAGAATAGGTCAGAGGATATTTACTCCCGCTAAAGGCTCTGGCTCTGACATAGACAGGCTCTGAATCTGCATCACTGGTAATCACCACATGCTTCGTCTGGTTGGAGAATTCCTCGGTAAATTCCGTACGGTCTCCTAAATGTATCGTATAGCCTCCAGCTGCTTCGGAAAACGTGGTAAAATAAGCCCAGGCCTCTTTAATTCCAGCACCAGCTACGGTTAGAAAGGCGGCTAAAGTCAGGATTGTCAGGTAATATTTTCTCTTACTCATATCTGCTCCTCCTATTCTTCAGCTGCTTCTACAGGCAGATGCGATGGCGGAGCGCCCTCGTTGCCCGCAGTATCCTGCGCAGGGTCAGAGTGCCAGTGCCATACGCCGTTTTCATCCTGGACAAACTGATTCTTAATTCCATGTCCACCGCGCCTTTGCCCGTTGTAGACATTTTCAAAGTCCACAGAGACGATTTCATTGGCTGCAATCGTAGCGGTTCGGTCACCTGGTACAGTCAGCTCATAGCCAGCACCACTGTAGACTTCCCGGACGGTAACTTCTGCTAAAGCGGGAATCTGATTTAAGACCACACGCTCCTGTCCTGCTTTGGTAAAAGTGATGCTCTCGACTTCGCTGTAGACTTCTTCGCCATTTAGGATGCCGGTCACTTCAAAAACACAGGTGACAGGACTTTCGATACCTTCTTCGGATTCATACTCTGATAATGTTTTCACAATCTCCAGGGCGCCATAACGTGCGGTGCGTTCTGGCTTTAGATTGACGGTTAAATCATAATACCATTCTCCTGGATTTCCGGTATTTACTTCTCCATCTTCATCTGCTCCTTTGGTTGGAAGGGAGATAAGCTGCGGAATAAAGGTATACTGATATTTCGCGGAATTCGCTATCGTTGCAAGTCTTGTAACAGCTTCTTCTGTTTCTTCATTGCTCTGTGTCACTTCTACTTTATAGTCTGCCACAGAAGTAAGAGCAGCTCCTCTTGCAATCATCAGATACAGTCCGGCATCTAAAGAGACTGACTCAGAACCCACTTTTACTGCACTTTTTATTGGAGTATCCGTGTCATCTTCTCCAAGTGCAAGCTCTGCCGCCTGCTGTGACAAATGCTCCCAGTCTTCGGCGGAAGGAGTATCTGAGAGTTCTAGGCTCTGATATCTACCTACTGTCTGAAATGCATAAGTATCATATCCTGGCGCCTTGATGGCATCTGCGATATAATACAGGTCTATTACAACGTCTGCACTTGCCAAATCCTCCCCGAACTTATCTTCCTCTGGTTTATCCGGGTTCTCAGGAAAGACCTGCAAAGAGCACGTTCGGTCCATATCCACCGGAGCTGCGCTGCTGACTACCGGCTGACTTGCACATACACCAACTGCAAACACCATGGCTGCAAGCAGATATATCCATTTCTTTTTCATGAGCGGTTCCTCCTTCTCATTTCCTATCCATTCCTCCTTCCTGCATCCAGGCGACACGCCTGCAGGCAGAGTATCATTTCCGAAGTTTTTTCAACATCTCACTCTTCTTGGTCTCTGGACCTTTGATGCGATAATAGAGCAACATGCCTGCTAGTGAGAGAAATAAAAGCGGTATCCCGACTGCCGGGATAACAATATAGTTCGGAATACGAACAGCCTCCGCAACCACAACGACTTCTCCCGCGATATTTTCAATACGGCGACCGCGTACTAACATTCGGTGGGTGTTGACACCATAAGGAGTACATGTTACCAGTGTGCAATAGTCCCTTCCAGCCTGGATAGCAAGGTCATCCGTCTCCTCCGGTAAGACGATACGAATCTGGTCCACCATATAGGTAATGGTTTGGTCCATTACATTTAGAGTAAAAGTATCGCCTTCTACCATCTGGTCCAAATCGGAGAAAAGCTTTGCACTTGGTAGACCCCGATGCCCAGACAATACTGCATGTGTTCGTTCACCACCTACTGGAAGTGATGACCCTGGAATATGGCCAACTGCAATCTGCAAGACTCCTTCATCTACGCTGTGATAAACAGGAAGATTGACTCCGATAGCAGATATCTGGACATAGCCCATAATTCCAGTACCACCGATATTCAAAAGGTTCTCATATGCTGCATATTCTTCTTCTGTCAAGTCAAAATCGACGCCATTTTCAAGAGTCTCATTATAAGCCCTTGCTGCATTCAGCATATCTTCTCTTTCCTGTACAGATAAATCCTCTACTGCTGTCACATAACCAGAAATCGCTTGTGTCGCATGCATCGAATTCCACCAGTCACTGACAGAAGGATAGAGAAAAATCCCTATGCCCGCCAGTAATATAAGCACTAAAATAATTGTTGAAATCGAAGGGCCTCTTTTTTGTTTTCCCTTCTCTTCCAAGGATTCTTCTTTTTTCATAGGTTTCCCCACAGTATAGTATTGGGGTGGCATGATTTCACCACCTGCTGACGTTTGCCGAACTTATATTCGTTGCTCGCCACACACCACGTGAAGGTGTCAGCCTGTGTGGCTTCCCTGAAGACGGAGTAAACCGTCCCCAGGGAAAGAGGTTCAGATACCAATTGTATCTCTATTGTGTATGTGTATATGGTACGGATAAACTTAACGTGCGCTCATACGCTTCTTAGTAACTAAGAGGATACCAGCTCCGATAACCAGGATACCACCAACTACGTAGAAGATAGTTGTACCGATACCACCGGTGGATGGGAGGAGGGAACCAGATTTATTGACAATATTTGTTGAAAAGATTCCAAGTTTATTACCACTTGAATCTTCATTTTGGGTAATATCCAAACCTTCAGCTGTCATTGTCCATTCACATTTCTCATCTCCAGTTGACACTTCATCTGGACCTTTAAAACCAATTGTAATTGTAATTGGTTCAAGTGTATTAAACCCTTCTGGTGTGACAGTCTCTGTTAAAGTATAAGTACCTGCTCCAAGGTCTTTGAAAGAAATCTTACCATACTCATCAGTTGTCAACTCAATCGAAACAACAGCATCTACATAGGAAGTCTCTGTTACTGTTTTCTTTTCATATTTTGTATTTACATCTGCATAAGCATCTGCGGTCCCTTTTACAAGTTTGTAAATAGTCTTGCCTTCATACTCTGCTTTATCTGTTGGAACAACATAGTTATCGCCATCTTTGATATAACCTGTTGTGGTATCTTTTGTACCAACACCAATCTCTACATACTCAGTTCCTGTAGGTGCGGTCTCAGTATATGTTCCATCAAGTAACAGATAATAAGTACCATTCTCAGATGCCTCGTAATACTCTACAGCATTTAAAACAACCTGCTTGGAAATACCTGTTAAGGTAAATTCAGCTCCTGCTAGCAGATGATCTTCTGCCACACTGTTTGCATATTTGGTAATATCTAACTCTGTTACATATGTTAAAGTTTTCTCTTCTGGAGTCTCACCTAATGCTTCATTTTCTTCATCAGCTGGCAAACCTGGTTCACCATCAGGACGCTCTCCATCAAAAGTATCATCTGGATTATTTGAATATTGTAAATTCCAAGTATTAGAGTTACCTGTTGTTCCAACAACTGCCTTATCATTTACTGTTGCAGAATAGGTTACAACAATAGGAGCGCCCACTTCATACTTCATAATATCCGCAAATGCAAGACGGAAAGTCTTTGGAGCAACATTTTCTCCTGTATACACATAATAATCTGTTCCCTGCACTAATGTAGTATCTCCTACTTTAACTGCAACGCTGCCTACTCCATCAAAGGTCAAACCTTCGCTTAAAGTATCGTTCATAATAAAGTAGTAATAGTTATAACCTACATAGTTTGGAACCTTACTGGTAATCTCATAAGATACATGGGAACCAATGGATGCATTATTTGCATCACCTGTAGTAATATTTCCATCTGGACCTTCTATATAAATCTGTTTGTCACCTGATGGTACTTCAGATTTTACAGTTGCAGTTGCATCACCAACAACTTCCAGCATAAATCTGGTATATGCACCATTTGCAGTATCAACAGAAGCATCCTTATCTTTTACTAAATAATAGCCAGAACCAGTAACACTGATTGTGACACTTCCTATGCCAGTAGCAGTTCCTGCCACCGTAGTTGTCAAATTATTTTCTGCAATTCTTGCAAAAGCATCGGTTGCAGTAGATGTGGTAATAGTACTATTCGTAAACGCATCACCGCCAAGAACCTCTGCTACTTCTGCAGCTGTTGTACACTTATCAAATGCACCTGCAAATGATTTCTCTGCCTTTAAAGCTGCTAATAGAGCATCTCCATTTACGCCAGCTCCCCAAATAATATTGGAGAGAACCTTCTTGCCCTCAACATTTGCAAGGTCTCCTGCAAAAATCTGATAAGCCTCATACGTATGTGTTGTCTTATCATCTGCATTCTGATTTACTGTAATTGTGTGTGGATCATTATCCGCAGCCAATGCTGGCAAAGCCATTGTCAGTGCCAGAGTCAATGCCAGAACGAGGCTGGCAAGTTTCTTAATTCGTTTCATAACTTATCCTCCTTTTCAACTTGATATTTCATTGTTTGAAACGACATTTGTGTTAAAAAACACAAGCCTATCTTTGTTCAGTTCAAAGAGAAATCTACGCCCTCCTTTCCCTGAATTTCTTTTTATACAGAAAGCCTGCGCCGCATAAGATGCACAATACGCCTGCTATTGTATATAACTCCATACCTGGACCACCAGTCTCTGGGAGTGCATAAACAGAATATTTATTTACGTAAGCAACTTTCTTCATATCATCTGAAGGTATCACACCTGTTACTTTCAGATTTCCCTTATCAATGGTATCATCAGCAACTATATCTGTGCTGTCATATACAACACCTTCAATTTCTGTACCATTTGATTCGGTTATTGTATAAGTAGTGCCTTCAGGTAAATATTGAATACGAATATATTGCCCATCTTGCAATGTAAATTTTTCACCATCTGCAATTGTTTCCCATGTAAGAATACCACTGCCATCTTCCGTATCAGAGGATATAGGCTTTCCATTTTTATCATACTTAATATAAGCATAATCATCCTTTAGATTCCCATTAGGACCATTCAGTGCAATTGTAAACTCAAACTGTTTTTCATCAAAGAAATTTCTTTGTTCTGTTCCTTCTTTAAAGACTTCAGAGACAGAATATTCTTTTCCATTTATCAATACTTTTATATCTTTTCTAACTTCTAGATGTCCATAGTCCTTGTTGGTTGTCTCTGGTGTCTTAGAAGAAACAGATGGTAATGTAAACTGCATCCAACAGGTTGAGCCAGACTCGCCTCGTTCAGTATAATAAAAATTCAATGTAAACTTTTTATGGTCAACTTTTCCGCATGTTGGTTCCTTATCTACACCATCTCCATAACATTCATCTTCATGCCTG